>ENA-UEOI01000167-UEOI01000167.1-human-gut-metagenome-genome-assembly--contig:-NODE-167-length-80415-cov-16.501220_pt1 | contig 80415 bp, 72 predicted proteins | sample MGYA00242883_ERZ507882 | MGnify/ENA primary metagenome ERZ507882 (study PRJEB26167, sample SAMN06115502) | human gut metagenome | host: Homo sapiens | place: China:Chongqing | collected 2015-07-29...
AAAATCGGAAGTCCGGACTTCTGGTCTACCAAGAAGAGAACATTTAGCTGCGGCAGCGCATCATCGTCTTTGTTCTTTCCGTATTCAATGTGGGTCAGGTTGGTGGAATAAGAAGATATTGAGGTGGAATCCAAGGCAAGGATGATCTTATTGTCTTCGTCTTCTTGAAGATAACTGCGCATCAGCGAGAAATAACGCTGCACGTCTCTAAGTTCTATTCTTTGAAAGAGGCGCGTTACTGCCGAAGGACTTAGCGCACGCGGGTAAGGCAGTCTCGTCGTCTCGGCAAAACTTTCATAAAAGCTGACGTTGTTGTTCTGGTTAAGAATTAGAAAGTAGGCCAGAGAAAGAATCTTTTTATAGTCCTTATGCCTCGGAAAGCACTCCTTTAAGAATTCTCCGACGGGAGAGTCGGCAACGATTTGGTCTAAAGCCCAAGTAGCACCGGCGTGAAGCTTCTTTATATTACGAGCTTGCTCGAGGGTAATACCTTCCTCTGAGATCGGTGTAAAGACATAATCTTTACCCTTTCTCTCAACCTGATAGTTACGAAATTCAGGATGTTCCTGAAGGAAAGCTTCATCAAAACGAATTTTTCCTTCCTTCTGGCCGCCAAGGATTGTTCCGATCTTTTTGGATTCACCTCTCTTACTTCGTTTGAGTTCTCTGTCCCAGATGTTTTTATAGGTGTAGACGTAATAAACGGAACCGGCTTTATTGATCAGAATCGGAGGAAGCTTCGGATTCGGCATTAATAGATCTCCATAAACAATGATCTAGTATAACATAAAAAATCCTCAATTTCAACATTAACTTTTTGTTTAATTGAGGATTTTTAAAATAATGAAGATCTAGAAGCGCAAAATTTCAGATGTCCAGTCGCCCGAATTGTTGATGATTAGATAACCGTTATTCGAAACAGCCGCTTTACCCAGATTCGAGGCGTTGGACACAGTAAGTTCAGACTTAGGATCGATTTGGATATCGCCTTCGAAGCCGCTGTTATCCGCCGTGAGGGCTAAATTACTGCTGAACAGATTCAATCGCCCCATTCCTGACAACTGATTTTGAATAGGACCGTCATTGACACCATTCAAATTTAATTCACCATCAAGCTCAATCGTCCCGTCTCCCAGACCGGAAGAAGACTTCATATTAACTTTGGCTTCCGTAAACAGAACATTATTCGTATGAAGATTTGGGTTTGGGGCTTCAATATCCAAAGTTCCGCTTTCCACCGTCAATGTCCCGCTTCCCGTTAAGGTATCTGCAGACACGATCTGACCGCCTTCACGAATTGTTAATTGAGACGACTTTTGATCAAGACCGTCATCGGATTCCTTTGGTTCACCGAAATGAAGTTTTGCATTCTCTCCGGCGCTCAGACGGCCGACAGTCTGAGAGGTATTTGCCAGATCCAGAGTTGCGTTTTCTTCCAGAAGAACTTCCGAAGTGCTTCCCAACGCCGAATCAGCTAATAATTTTAGAGTACTGTCGGGGTTAACAAATGTTTTCCCCGTATAGTCGTTATTGGGGTTCGACAAAGAGATATAACCGTTAGGCGCGTCAATTCGTAAATCACCGTCTCCGGTTACTTTTGCTCTCAGATCCTTTGCCCCTGAGACTGTAGATTCCGATGGGACTAACGTCAGAGCATTATCATCTTTTCCAAGCAGCTGAACCTCGTTTAACCCATAGGTTAAATAGAGACCGTTGGATTCTTTAGCCGAGTCGAGTGTCGACAGCTGAAAGCCATACAATCCTTTCGCAACTTCAGTCTCAGGACTTCCCTGTAAGATCGAAACTGTTTTTACAGAGTTTGAAAGGCTTCCTCCCTCACTCGGTGAAAGAGCTGACTGCCCATTTACTAATAATTCAATTCCTCCGGCATAGCCATTAACCACATCTTTATTTTCATCCTTCAATTGAATCAATGGAATCCTCGGAACTGTGTCAATGTAATCATCGTGTTCCATAATTGCATTATTCGATTCTCTATCAGGAATTTCAGGAGCTGTAATTTGATCGCCCATCTTTACCTTAACAGTCCCAGTCGAACTTACATCTAGGACACTTAGGGCGCCATCAATTAAAATCTGGGCCGACGATTCAGTATCGCTGAATTGAATTTCTTTTTCAAAATCAATCGATCCGCCGGAAATCATTAAACTTTCAAGCGTTGCTGGATCACTAGTTCCGTCGGTCTTTAATTCCGCACCGTCTTTGACAACCACACCTAACGAACCTAAGTTATCTTCATGATTTAAAACGTAAAAAATATTGCCACCGTTCTTACCGTCCAAAACCATAGTACCTATAAAGTCTTGGTTGTTCTTAAGGTTGTTATCGAACTTAAATTCTTGATTGATGCCTTTTGCGTTTGGATCTGAATAAATCCATAACGTCCCTGCACTATCCTCGGTACTAGTCAAGATATTGTTATAAGTAAAGCCGTAGTCGGGAACAAAAATTTCAATATTTCCCCAATTCAACTCGGTCTTTCCGCTGCCCCAAAGTTCCTGGCTGGTGTGAGCCCCTTTATCCGAGCTTAATTTGCCTAAAACAAGCCAATCGCCCGTATAGCTGTTATTTTGGACAGAATTATTAGAAACCGTTGCATATCCGTGAACTACTGTGGTTCCATTGCCGGAGAGGAAATTGTCGATATAGGAATACTCTTCGTCAAACAAAAGATCCAACTTTCCGTGTTATTTTCTATTTTCGCTTCACCGAGGGCGTTGTTCTTAAAAACAGCAATATCAGAATCCGCACCAACTTCAATTGTTCCGTTAAAGTCCGAATTTTTTCCTGTAAGGGCAAAGGAACTGTTCTCTGCGTTCAGCTTGCCTGAACCGATAAGAGTATTGGCAAACTCATCGTAGGTGAGATAAGTCTCATAATGAAGCGGATTTCCGCCGCCAGAAGGTTTCTCAATGTTTTTCAACGTCAGTGTACCGTTGTCATGTACTTCGTTGTCACCAAGTCCCAAGACAGAATTGATTTCTACCGCTGCATCCGATTTGATTGAAGTCGAAGCATGGAAATCAGCATTAGCTCCTGAAATCTCTAACGTTCCTCCTTGGACAATTAAATTCCCGGATCCTTTTAATCCACCGGCTGAAACTGTTCCGCCCTTTTTGATCGTCAATTGAGACGAGTCTGCCATATCAACCTGTGCATTAGAGGCAACTGTTAATTTTCCAATTTCTTGAGAATGATCGTTAAGATTCAAAATTGCCCTTTCTGCTAAATTGACCTCCTTAGTTGCACCTAAAGCAGAATCAGCTCCAAGTTTTAACGTACTGTCGGACGTTACAAAAGTTCCGCCGGTATAAGTGTTCTCCGGATTAGACAATGAAACGGTTTCTCCGACGGCGGAAATTTTAAGATCGCCGTTACCAACGACCTTGGCACTGAGGTCATTTGCTAAGGAATTTGCTTGCTGTCCGGGGGTTGCATACAAAATAAGTGCTGAATCGTCTTGTCCTAATAATTCAACTTGAGTAAGACCGTAGTTAAGATAAAGACCGCTGGCCTCTTCTTCCGGTCCGTTTGTCGTCAGTTTCCAGTCATAGCCGGCGTTGGCAACATGAACTCCGTTTTGAATAATTTGGGAGGTTAATGAGTTCGAGAGAACTTTCCCGTTTTGATCTACCAAAGATAAACCGCCGGCGGATCCAATAATTTCTGCCCCTTTCGCGTTCACCAACATCATCGAGGTTTTTTGCAAACCGTCATCTTGTTCCATAAGCGGCAGTGTTTGCAGCTCGCTTTCTGTCGCCGGTACAGCGTTTATAAAACCGGCTGAAGTATCAATTCGAACAGTTCCCTCACCATCAGCATTCAATTTCTTTGTAATTCGGATCGTCTTATACGAAGTTGGGCTGCCGGTCTGAATGTCACCGATATTGAGCTCTCCTCCCGCAATATCAAGCGTACCTAATGTAAAAGTTTCCTTAGAGGAATCATCCCTGCCGACAGAGAGAACTGAGTTGTCGTTAACGCGGATTCCTGATGTCGATAACTCATCGCTATCAAGAATATAAACGACCTTCTTATTTTTTTCTCCCGCTAACTCCACCATGCCGGTAAACCCCGAAATCGTACCTTGTTGGATCTTGAAAGTAGGGGTATATAAATCTGTACCATTCTCGGAGCCAGAAAAATTCACTAAAAGCGTCCCCGATCCGGATAATGTATTGTCAAAGACAAATAAAGAACTGTCCGAGTTATTGGTCACAACCACCGATCCCTGAGGCTCAATGTTGACATTTCCCGTTCCCCATTGCGAGGAAGTAGTGAAGGACCCATCGACCGTTTTCAATTTACCTAAAACATCCCACTCACCGTGATAATCGGAAATGTCGGAACTTTTAACCGAAACCTCACCCGCAACCCGAATAACTCCATCCCCGGAGATTTTGTTTTCAATCGGACCGGCATCGGATTGAAACTGAAGATAAAGACCTTTCGCGGTATTACCTGCTTCGGTGTTAACCTCGATATTACTTTGGCCGGCCCCGGTAGGAGCAGCAAGAATTAAAGTACCGTCAGTTACCACAGTTTTGCCTGTATAGGTACTCTCAGCACTTCTTAAGACGTTGTAGCCGCCGAGGTTCTCAATATGTCCATGCCCTGTAATTTTGGGAACAAACACAAAACTCTGTTTCAGATCTTGGACATTATTGTTAAGAAAGACAAAAATACCATCGGAACCTTCACTCTGATTCATCTTCATCTCAGAGGCTAATATAGACTTAGCTTTATAATCCGATTCCCCGATAAAAAGCTGAACCTTTGAGTCATTTCCATCGGGTCTCAGTTCAATCACACCGTTTCCGGAACCTACATTCACAATTGAAGATCGACTGAACAGTAACGAAGTAGTGTTGTTATCAGACCCAATCACCTGAATATTCGCAGCTTTTACACCAGCTCCTTTGCTGTTGGCAATTTGGAAATAAGTCGTCGGTGCATCATTGGCACCTTGAAGAATAAAATCCCCATCGATTTCTGCGGCGGCCGTGCCTATACTTGCATCAAAGAAAAGATCGTTCGGATCGAAATTATTTTTTTTCGTTATATGATTGCTGAACGTAAAATCTTTACCAACTTTTAGACTGATTGGAACATTTTTACTGTTTGCAATGTAGAAACTTCCTTTATCGGAAATATTAACCGTCAGACCGCCTTTAACCTCTAAGATACCGTTGTACTGGGCACTTATTTTACTGTCTTCGGTTTCAGTGAAATTTCCTTCAACAGATATCTTCGTGTTGGTATTGGTATTTTTCCCATCAATCCACACATCCAAATTGGATGCATTGATATCCCCTTCGACAGTCAATGTAGAGTCACGGTTTGTCGTCCCGATAACATGGATAATGTTTGTTCCAGTTGCGGTGATAGATCCGACTGTCAGTGAGCCTCCGCTGGAGATCGCGGTGGCATTTTGATAAGGGAAGTCAGGGCCTCCGACCTGCAAACGAACATGATTGCCTGTCAATTTAACATTAGATAAATCCAGCTGAACCCCGTCAACCCAAATAGCTCCAAGCTCAGTAAAGAAAAATTCATTGTAGGATGCTAGGTTTTTCCCAACGTCTTGGAGTGTTGTTTCATTGACGATCTGAGGAACTGAAATTGTCTCGGTATTCGCGAGCGCGGAAGAAGACAGCAGAGACGCAGCAGAAACCGCCATCACACAAAGTAAATTTTTCCTTAAATTAACAGTTTTTCTGTTATGAACTCTCGTCATACTGTTTTTTGTCATAACACAACCCCAACCTATATAGAAATCGTCTTACTTGCGATTCAGAAAATGTCTTGCAATTAAAATGATAGGGTGGCGATTATCTGAGGTAATTGAAAAACTGTCTTTTTGGGAATGGCAAACAATGGTTGTTAGAAACAACAACTTCTCGATTAAAGCGAATAAATTAATTAAATACCCCCACATTCTCTCTAAATTTATTCCAACTTTTACTCCCAAAATGAGGTAAAAAAAGCCTCCCGGGCTTTGTCACCCGAGAGGCTTGTAAGATCAAACTAGTTGGTTCTTATTCTTCGAAGGCACCTTTAACGATAACTTCCGAATCTTTCATGACCTGACGCCCCTTCATGAAGAGGTGGAGCGGTTTAAGATCCTTATCCATCACTAAAAGGTCTGCGTCTTTACCGGCTTCGATCACGCCTTTATTACCCAAGCAAAGAGCCGTGGCAATAGTACGTGTCAAAGGCAGCAACGCTTTTTCAAGACCAATCTTACCGGCAAGTTCCTGAAGCATCTTCAGGTTGTCGGAGACTTTGCAAACCGTCAGACCGATCATTTCGCCGTTCTTATCGAAACGAGGCATCGAGCCGTGGCCGTCAGAAGAGAACGTAATACGATCGATCGGCGCACCTTCTTCCAAAGCCATCACAAAAGCATCTGCTGCAGAACCCATATAGTTGCCGCCGCTGGTTGTGATATCGATGTATCCGCCGGCTTTGGTAAATGCGATTGCCTGAGCAAAAACTTCAGGGTGACGGCCGACATGTGTCGGACGAATGTGCTTAATCGGCATTCCCATTTTTACGCATTCCATGAAAGCCGGGAAAGCGATGGGAAGGTCACCGAGGTGAACATGCAGATAAGAATCGTGTCCGCAGATCATGCCTCCGACGCGGCAGTCGGAAAGAACTCTTAAAACTTCCTGAGTTGTCGGGAAGGAGCAGCGATGGTCGCCCATTGCAATCTTCACACCCAAGCATTCGGGAATCGTCAAGAGGTCTTTACGGACGTCGCCGGTAACCGTTGTCGGAGGATAACGATAGTTGGAAGTCCACATCCAGCCGGTAGCACCTTCTTTGGTTAAGGCGCGAACCTTAGCCATCAGAGCTTCGATCGGACGGGTTTCGCTATCGGTTCCGGAAACACCGACAAAGGAAGTGATTCCGCCTTCCACGAGCTCGGAGAAGTTAAGCTCCGGAGCGCGTGTCAGGGGACCGCCTTCTCCGCCGCCGCCAGTCACGTGAATGTGCTGGTCGATAAGACCCGGCGTAACGATTGCGCCGTTCAGATCGATCACTTCCAGACCGGGAAGGTCGGCAGAGATTTCATCCTCCACAGCAATGATTTTGTCATTGACTGTCAGAATCTGTTTGATGCCCTTATGTTCAGGAGCGTACAGATCTGCATTTTTAAAGAGAATTGCGGTAGCCATTGATTACTAAATCCTTTGAAAGTTCGTCAGATTACGATCCCAGAACGACCAGGCGCATGACCCACAGAGAGAGCAAAGCGACGATCGGAGGAACGGCCATGATCTTGAACATATCGGAACCCTGGATGCCAATAACGCCAAGGCAGCGGCCCATGTACTGAACCTGAGAACCCATGAGGTAAATAGCGGGAATCACGATAGCGAGCTGTGTACCGTCAACAGCGCCTTTATCGAACAAGGCAACTGCCACACCGACACCGCCGCCCATGGACATCCAGCCGCCGAGCAGAATCATGGCAGCTTCGCCTGGCAGACCGAAGATGGCCATAACCGGTCCGAGGCATGTACCGATGAAGTCCAAAGCGCCGGAGATGTTCAGCATTTTGATGATCACGAAAGCCATCAAAACGTTAGGAATCGTGGAGTGTGTAGCAATGTTCCAACCCTGAAATGCACCGTTGACGAATACGTCGGTGATCATCATTTTTTTAGATGTAGTAGCCATTTCGTATTCTCCTTATTAAGCGCTCTTCTTAAGGTTAATCTTTCCGCCCATCTGGATGACGCGCATGATGTTGGCAGCGAGGATCTTGCCGAGGAACAGAATACCCAAGCAAGCACCGATGCTGACCGGAACTGCAGGCTTGCCGTCAGCAGCAAGCAGCGTGAACAGAACCGCGCCGGAAGAGAGGAAGTTAGTGATGAGAGCGTCGGCTGTCATCTGGAAAGCAGCAAAGTTATTCAGCTCTTTAGCTGTCAAAACATTGTCATCTTTGAGCTGGCGAGTCAGAGCCGCGCCGCCGTCAGTAGACTGCAGAGAAGCGATCAGAGCGAGACCAGCACCGCCGGGAACGCCGATCAACGGACGAAGAATCGGAGTAAGCATCTGGCGAGCAGCTTTCAGAGCACCGTAGTGGTCGAAAACAGTGATCATCGCAAGAGCGAACATAACTGTCGGGACCAGTGTCAAAGCAAACATGAAGCCGTCGATAGCACCGGAACCGCCTTTACCGCGGAAGTTGGCCATCGCGGTGTGAATGCCGTCAGCGTTCTGAGAAACAGCTGTGACAACCTTACCGAAGGAGCCGTTGATTGTGGTGAAGTCGAAAATGCCCCACCATTGGTTTGTAGCGCAGACACCGGAGAAGAAAACGCAAGCCATAATCAGGGAAATGTAATTTCCGATGGTGACTTTCTTTTCTTTGTCATCTGCCAACTCAGGTTTTTTATCGTTGAGGTTAGAAGAAGCCATAGGACTATCCTTAAAAGTAACAAACAAAGCAAATTTCGTTTTTTGAATGTGCTTATCTACGGCCCCAGGCTCTCTTAAAGCCCTTTTATCACCGTGCGATAAGCCGTTTTTCTCATCCGAAAAACAAAAAGCATGTCCGCGAGGTTTTCGCGTGACCACATTATGAAAGGATTTTTACGATGTAAATATTCAGCCTTACCCTGAAATCCGTATTCAAATATGGTGTTAATACTGACAAGAAATAAGGCAATTTACGTTTTTTACATTTGCGTTAGCGGGAAATTTTTTCGCAAATATAAACATTTTTTTCAAACGTACAGCAACAAATCAAGGCTTATTTTGGTTTTTAATGAAAAAATATTCGAACGAACTGTTGTAAGATGAAAAATTCAACCTATTTCAACCTAAAACGCCACTGTTACTAAATTACAACAACTAAAAATAGTTTCCTTGTCGCTCTTGCAAAGTATTCTGATTTTTGAACCTACTACCCAACTTAATACTGTTTGAGATTCGAAGAACCACTGCAAATCTAAAATTTCTCTTGCCAGTCCGAATAGCTTCTCACTAGGCCTTACCGGAGGATTTTTCGGAAGAAATTTTTAGCAGAGGCTGCATGTTTTTCAACATTATTTTTAATGATATTGTCCCGATCTTCGTTGTGATGGCATTAGGTTATGCCGGCGCGAAGATGAATGCTTTCACGCCGAGTCAAACCCAGGCACTCAACAAAGTTGTTTTGAACTTCGCTTTGCCGGCCGCACTTTTTGTCTCTATTACTAAAGCAACCCGCGAGATGCTTTTCGAAGATCTCACGCTGACGCTCGTCTCATTAATCGGTATCGTCGCCCTCTTCTTCGTTTGCTATTGGGTTTGCAGAAAGGTCTTCCATCACACAGCTGCCGAAGCCGCAGTCTGCGGTCTGACCGCGGGCTCCCCGACTATCGGCTTCTTAGGCTTCGCTGTCCTTGATCCGATTTACGGAGCAACCACTCAGACGGGATTGGTAGTTGCAATCGTAGCAATCGTTGCAAATGCCGTGATTATTCCGATCGGCATGTACTTGATGAGCTTAGCCGGGGCTATGGGATCCGGAAACGGCTCTTCTTCCGGAACCGGCTCTGCCATTTTAAATGCCGTCAAGCAACCGGTCGTTTGGTGTCCGACGCTTGCGGTCGTAATTGTCTTATTAGGGATCAAGCTTCCGGTCGCGGTCTATCCTTCCTTTGACCTGATTGCCCACGCCAATTCCGGTGTTGCCGTTTTTGCAGCAGGTTTGGCCTTGGCTACAGTGAAATTCAGCGTCAACACTGAAATTCTTTGGAACGCTATATTCCGTGTATTCATTACTCCGCTCTGCATCGCCATTGCGGCTATCCTCTGCGGTCTCAGCGGAGAAAAGCTTTCGATGCTGACGATGGCCTGTGCTCTTCCGCCGGCTTTCTCCGGCATCATCATCGGTTCTCGGTATAACGTTTACGTTCAGGACGGCGCTTCTATTTTGGCTGTCAGTACGCTGATGTTTGCTTTCGCAGCTCCTTTCTGGATTTGGTTCTGCCCGATCTTACAAAGCTGGTTCTAAGCGCCTTTGGGGCATAGAAAAAGAGCGGAGGAATCAAATCCTTGTCGCTCTTTTCTTTTTGACCTTCCAAATTAATTAAGGCAGTTTGTCATAGACTTCATCGGTCACCGGTTCTAACCATTCATTAGAGGTGCCTTCTCCCGGGACTTCAAGAGATAAGTGCTGGAACCAACTGTCTTTTGCTGCACCGTGCCAATGTTTAACATTAGGCGGAATATTGAAGACTTCGCCGACTTTCAATTCATGAGCCGGTTCGCCTTCCAGTTGTACCCAGCCTCTGCCGTAAACACAAATCAGCATCTGACCGCCGCCTTTTTGGGCATGATGGATATGCCAGTTGTTGCGGCATCTCGGTTCAAAAGTAACGTTATAAGTCGGAACTTGTTCCGTTTTAACGGAGCTAGCCAGCTTTGAGCGATGAAATATTTAGCGTAAGCGTCATTGGGTTTCCCAACCGGAAAATCACTAAGTTTTGGAACTTCCTTCATAAAACCTCCAACATTTGCTTCGGCGAAAGTCTTAGGGCCCCGCCTCTATTTTTAAATTCAATGTAGAAATAATAAATCTTCAAAAGTTATATAGAATTAAGATCAATGCGATCTATGCATAAGTATTGATTCAGTTGCAATTTTTCGTTCAATAGTTTCTGTAAATAATTATCGATATCATTTCTGTGATTTGAGATAATTGCCTCAAAAGAATCAACCTCGTCCGGAGATTAGTCATGCCGTCTTTTGAAACCGGTGTCCGACTGCTTAAAAATATCCTTATTAAGAAGAGAAGCTATTCCGCATTCTTTGCGGATGAAACCGACGCGCTCCACAAAGCCTTTCCTGCTAAAGCTACGGTTCATGCAGGACCGTTTGGCATTCCGATGCTTTGGAATTCGGCTAGAAACTTCCTAGAAAAGAAGTCTTTTGAACCCAGACAAACGGACGGAATTGCTTACGTTCACATTCCTTTCTGTGAAAGCCGGTGCCTTTTCTGCATGTTTTATCAGAATCCATATGCTTCGGAAGCAGCGGATGCTTACACGAATACGCTTATAAAAGAGTTTGAGCTCTGGAATCAACGAGCTGCTCAGAATTCTGCACCGATTAAGGCGTTGTATTTCGGCGGAGGCACACCGACCGCATTTGAGCCTCACAACATTAAAAAGATTCTAGACGCTGTTAGAACGAATCTTCCGCTCGCCGAAGACTGCGAAATTACCTTCGAGGGCAGACTTCACGGACTAACTGATGAGAAGCTCTCCGCCTGCGTAGAAGGAGGCGTCAACCGACTCTCTATAGGAGTTCAGACATTCAACGCCGATATCCGAAAAGAAATGCAGCGCCTCGATTCCCCTGAATATATTATTCGTCGACTCGAGAAAATCTCCGCCATCGACAATCTTGCCGTAGTGATCGACCTCCTCTTCGGCTTCCCGGGACAAAAAGGAAAAGCCTGGACAGACGATTTAAAGATCGCTTCCGAGCTTCCTATTGACGGAGTCGACTGCTACCAGCTGAATGTCTTTGAGAAATCGCCGCTCAACACGCGCATCAAATCCGGTCTTTTTGATCCGGCAGCGACGCTTGCTGAAGCGGCCGACATGTATGCAGAAAGCGTTGAGCATTTTTCTTCGCATCCAAATTGGCATCGTCTTACCAATACTCATTGGGCCAGAACGCCGCTTGAAAGGAATCTCTACAACCGTTTGGCAAAAGGTCCGAGTGACTGCCTTCCCTTCGGCTGCGGAGCCGGTGGAAAACTTTTCGGTTACAGCTGGATGCAGGAGCGCAAACTTGCCAAATGGTCGGAAATGGTTGAGAAAGGACTCAAGCCGGTCTTTGTCATGATGAAACCTCAGGAACACTGGCACTTGATGAGAACTTTGGCGAGCAACGTGGAATCCGGCCCCTTCAATTTGAAAGAAATCGGTGACAACTTCAGCGTCGATATTGAAAAGCCGCTAAAACCCGTCATGGACCAATGGATTAAAGCCGGCCTTCTTGAAAAGTCGGGAGACATCTATTCTCCGACTGTTGCCGGCCAGTTTTGGTATGTGACCATGGCTCAGCTCGCTACGGAAGCGCTGACCATGACCATTGCAAAAGAAGATTCTTTCAAAGCGGATCCGATTACGCAAAGCGTATATTCACCCAACCAAGCCGAAGCGTGGTTAAAAACTATCAACAAGCGCGAAGAATAACAGAAGGAAAGCGTTTAGGTATTTGAAAGAATTTGTATTTTCAAAAGAGTTGAAATAAGATAACGTTTCATTTCAAAAAGGAGTAAAAATGACGGCACCTCTCGGCAATGTTAAAGCCTCGGTCCCCCCTGAGCAGTTAAAGGCAAAAATGAATCCCGGCGATGTTTCTTTCCTCGGATTCGAACGCAAAGATAACGTTTTCACCGTTACTTTTGCTTGGATTGACATGATTGGCGGCCATCACGAGCACACTTTCGCTCGCGGTGACATCTTCGCAGACTTCAACAAAGTCCTGAAGGTCTTCACTGACGGCGGTCTGCCTATCGACCCGGCCAAAGCTGACGACTTCCATATGCGTCTCTGCCAGCTCTCTACCGTTATGGTTCAGGAGCAGGCTCCGGCCGCAAAAGCAGAAGCCAAAAAAGAAGAAGCTCCTGCTAAGTAATGCATTGAACACTTAATCGTGTTTAGAGATTGCCGCTTTACGCGGCAATTTCTTTTTGTACTTGAAGTTTTCTTCAAATTCCTTCGAAAACCGCTAAATCTTTGTGAGCATTTACCCGCAAAAAAACAATTGCTCCTGCCGCAATCCGTTTTCACATTGTGCATCGATTAAAATTTTAGAATCGTATCTAAAATAAGACCCGAAGGAGTTCCAAAGAGATGCTTGAACAGCTCGTGACGCGAAGAAAACTGATCCTCTTAGCTTCAGTTTCCTCCCTGCTTTCCGGCTGCTCGATGTTCTCTTCTGACCGTTATAGCTATCAACCGGTCTCCTATGACAACTCAGAAGGATCAAAAGTCCTCAGAACCGCAATGAGTCAGTACGGAGCTAAATATAAATACGGGAAAGCTTCTCCCTCGGACGGTTTCGACTGTTCGGGTCTCATTTTCTGGGCTTACGGCAAACATGGAATTACCGTTCCCCGCCACACCGCCGCTCAATCAAAAGCAGGCAAATGGGTGGCTGCCCGCAACGCCCGGCAAGGCGATATTGTTGTTTTCAGGATCGGCCGAAGACTTCACACGGGCTTAGTCGCCGACAAAGGACGCTTCCTTCACGCACCCTCTTCCGGCGGTTACGTTCGAATGGAAAGTCTCTCGGGCGTCTATTGGAAGAACAAGATCGTCGGATACCGAAGAATCGTGTAAAGCAAACGATATTATTCATAAAAACCACATCGTTACATAGGTAATTAAAAGAATGCGCAGTGACAAAATAAAAGTTGGTCCTCAGGCCGCTCCCCACCGCTCCCTTCTCTATGCACTGGGATTAACCGATGAAGAACTCAAGAAACCTCTCATCGGTATCGTGAGTTCCCAGAACGACATCGTTCCGGGACATATGAACCTGGACAAGATCGTTGACGCCGTTAAACAAGGCGTTGCCCTTGCCGGCGGTGTTCCTATCGTCTTCCCCGCTATTGCCGTTTGCGACGGTATCGCCATGGGACACGAAGGCATGAAATATTCTCTCGTCAGCCGTGAACTGATCGCTGACAGTACCGAAGCGATGGCTATTGCACATGCTTTTGACGCTTTGGTCATGGTTCCGAACTGCGACAAGAACGTTCCGGGCCTTTTGATGGCTGCTGCTCGTTTGAATATTCCGACTATTCTTGTTTCCGGCGGCGCAATGAGCGCCGGCATCATCGGTAAGAAGAAACTCTCTCTTGTCTCCGCCTTCGAAGGGGTCGGCGCATACAAGGCAGGAAAGATTGATGCCAAGAAACTGACGGAAATCGAACAGAAATGCTGCCCGTCCTGCGGCTCCTGCTCCGGCATGTTTACCGCAAACTCTATGAATTGCCTGACTGAAGTTTTGGGCATGGGACTTCCGGGCAACGGCACGATTCCCGCTGTTCAAAGTGCTCGTATCCGTCTTGCAAAACAGGCCGGCATGAAGGTGATGGAACTTCTTGAAAAGAATATCCGTCCTCGCGACATCATGACTTACGATGCTTTCCTCAACGCCATGACCGTCGATATGGCTTTAGGATGCTCTACGAACTCCATGTTGCATCTGCCTGCTATCGCTCATGAATGCGGCTACAAGCTCGACATGCACTTGGCAAACGAAATCTCGGAAAAAACTCCGAACCTCTGCCATCTTTCTCCTGCCGGTCCTCACTTTATTGAAGAGTTCAATGAAGCCGGCGGCATTCCTGCAGTGATGAAAGAGCTCGACAAGAAAGGACTTCTCAAGACCGACTTGATGACGGTTACCGGCAAGACAGTTGCCGAAAACATTGCTGATGCAGAAAACAAGGACGAAGAGATCATTCGTCCGATCGACAAACCCTACAGCGAAACCGGCGGTATTGCCGCCCTCTTCGGCAACCTCGCTCCTGAAGGTTCCGTTGTGAAGCGTTCTGCTGTTGCTCCTGAAATGCTTGTCCATAAAGGACCGGCTCGTGTCTTCGATTCTGAAGAAGAAGCCATTGCAGCTATTTGGGGCGGAAAAATCAAAGACGGCGATGTCGTTGTCATTCGCTACGAGGGTCCGAAGGGCGGCCCCGGCATGCGCGAAATGCTTTCTCCGACTTCCGCCATCATGGGCGCCGGCTTAGGTTCTACCGTTGCTTTGATTACCGACGGCCGCTTCTCCGGAGCCAGCCGCGGTGCAGCTATCGGCCACGTTTCTCCTGAAGCAGCACTGGGCGGTCCCATCGGCCTGATTGAAGAAGGCGACATCATTTCCATCAACATCCCTGAACACAAGCTTGACCTTGAAGTCTCGAATGAAGTTTTGGAAGAACGCCGTAAGAACTGGAAGCCTCGTCAGCCGAAGATCACAACCGGCTACTTAGCGAGATACGCCAAGCTTGTTTCTTCCGGCACTTCCGGAGCTGTTTTAAGCTAATCAAGTGATTCGGACCGGCGCTTTAAGCGCCGGTTCTTCTTTTTGCGGCCGCTGGAAAAGCATGTTAGTTCTTTCGGCCTTTGATTTTCCTGTAGTAAATCTTTAATAACCAAAACTCAGGAAATTCGTTAAAATTCCCTGAGCCTCAAGCATTCTTCAATTTTTACTTTTTCAAACTCGTGTAGTAATAGCTTCCGAGAAATGATTTCCGCTGTCCTTGTCTACTGTCTTTTAGCCGTTGGCGTCTGACGCTATTCCAAGGTTGAGACGGAAATTCAAGACAACCCATTCACTGATTATTACTTGCGAGTTAGGCTTTTAAGAACACTTCTGCTGTTTTTTCGTGGCAGTAGCCTGCAGCTAAACACAGCTGAAGAAGCACTCTTGCCTTCTGAGGATTCAAAGTTCCGGCGTTGATCATGCCGGCTTCTGCCCATTCAGGTGAAGAATCAACCACCTCACCGCTTCCGCAGCGGGACGCACGAACTACCGGAATTCCTTCTTCCAAGGCCTTCTCAAGTTCAGGCAAATCTTTGCAATGGATGGAACCGTTGCCCATACCGGCATAAATAATACCTTTAGCGCCCGATTGAATGGCCGCCTTGATCAAACGACCGTCGCCATTTGAATGAGCGTAAATGATGTCGACAATCGGAAGATGTTTGTGATCAGATAGAAGCTCAGAGGTAAATGGAGTTTTGAGCGTATGCGGACGGGTGCTTTCTTTAAAGAAGGAAACTCTTCCGCCGGTGATAAAACCAAGTGCTCCTAAACGCGGAGATGCAAATGTATCGCAGTTGGTTGTATTGGTCTTTATAACATCTCTGGCACCGTGAATTTCATCATTCAAGACAACCAAAACACCTTTGCCTTTAGCCTCCGGAGTAGTCGCCACTTTCGCCGCGTTCAGAAGATTCATAGGGCCGTCGGCAGAAATCGAGGTTGCCGGTCTCATGGAACCAACGAGAACAACAGGCTTCTCGCTCTTCAAAACTTGATTGAGCATGAAAGCCGTTTCTTCCAAAGTGTCTGTACCGTGCGTAATAACAACACCGGCAACTTCGGGGTCTTTCAGCTGACTCTCTGTTTCTTTAACCAAGCACGCCCAAATTTCATCCGTCATATCTTCAGAGCCGATATTGGACACTTGGACAGAGGTAAGGTTGGCGATGTCTTCTAACCCGGGAACAGAGGCTAAAAGATCTTCAACAGTAGCTGAGCCCGGAACATAACCGGTCGTTGCAGAGGCAGATCCGGCTTTTCCGGCAATCGTACCGCCGGTGCCGAGGATGGCGATGGTGGGGAGGTCTTCTTTCATTTTTCTTTCAGGTAAAAAAGACGCTGCCGAAGCAGCGTCACTATTCAACGAAATGAATTATTTCTGATTTTCAGGTTTCAAAACTGCCAGGCCGTTCATATACGGACGGAGAACTTCAGGAACCGTGACGGAACCGTCAGCGTTCTGGTAGTTTTCCAAAACGGCAACGAGCGTTCTGCCCACGGCCAAGCCTGAGCCGTTCAGTGTATGAACGTATTCAGTCTTGCCCTGGGCATTCTTGAAGCGAGTCTGCATACGGCGAGCCTGGAAGGCTTCGCAGTTAGAAACAGAGCTGATTTCGCGATAGGTGTTCTGAGCCGGAATCCAAACTTCCAAGTCATAAGTCTTTGCAGAACCGAAGCCCATGTCGCCGGTGCAAAGCGTAATAACACGATACGGAAGTCCGAGTTTCTGCAGGATGCCTTCAGCGCAGACAACCATTTCTTCAAGGTGCTTGTAACTTTCTTCCGGTTTGACGATACGAACCATTTCGACTTTTTCGAACTGGTGTTGACGGATCATTCCGCGTGTGTCTTTACCGTAAGAGCCGGCTTCTGAACGGAAGCAAGGAGTCTGAGCAGTAATCTTGATCGGCAGATCGCTTTCTTTAAGCATCTGGCCGCGAACGGAGTTCGTCAGAGTTACTTCGGAAGTCGGAATGAGATAAAAGATTTCGCCCTCGCCTTCCTGACCGCCCTTCTTAGCAGCAAACAGGTCTTCTTCAAACTTCGGAAGCTGGCCGGTACCGATCAGCGTCTCCTGATTGGCAATGTACGGTGTGTAGCACTCTGTATAGCCGTTTTCCTGAGTATGAGTGTCGAGCATGAACTGGGCTAAAGCTCTGTGGAGACGAGCAACCTGGCCCTTCATGAAGCAGAAGCGTGTACCGGCAAGCTTAGCGCCGACGTCAAAGTCAAGGCCCAAGGGACCGCCGACATCAACGTGATCCTTGATTTCAAAATCGAATTCGCGCGGTGTCCCCCAGCGGCGAACTTCAACGTTTTCGGTTTCATCTTTACCGACAGGAACGGAAGGATCAGGAAGATTCGGAATCGTTAACAGAAGATCATTCAGAGCTTTTTTAACAGCAGCATTTTTGCCTTCCAAAGCGGCCAAACCTTCAGCAATAGCTGCGCCTTCCTTCAGAAGTTCCGTAGCGTCTTGACCGGCCTTTTTAGCAGCTCCGATTTTCTTAGCAACTTGGTTGCGGCGAGCCTGAAGTTCTTCCGTTTCAGTCTGAATCGCTTTACGTTCGCCTTCTAAAGCTTCGTATTTTTCGGTAGGAAATTGAAATTTACGAGTTGCCAAGCGAGCGACAACTTCGGGCAAATTCTTGCGAAGAAGATTTGAATCAAGCATGTAATTTCTCTTCTAGATTGATTGAATTGTTTGATTGTACGCTATCAGGACACGTCCTCACATGAACTATGCGTAACGGCTTAGAAGTTATTCTAAGAACCTTTTTTCTCCGTTTGAAAATGCTGGCTTGAACCGTTAACCGGGAGCCTAATTTGGATATTTCTTCAATCGGCTTCCAAAATGGGCAAAAAATAAATTCCTATTTTTCGTTTTTTTTATTTTTCGATCCTAAAATATCCTCATGTTCAGAGAGAGCTTCTTCGCACTTGAAGCTCGAGAACATAGTTAATCACCCAAAAGGTATTATCAAATGAACACACGGACAGCAATATTTAAGTTAGAAGCACTGCTAAGTGTTTCTTGTTGTTCTTGTTGCCAGCGAATGTGTTGATTTAATTAAGCACACGCTTATCGTTTTTTTCATACCAATCACTCAATTCCCTATGGTTCTGTTTGAGCCACATCAGGGGGTTATGTAATCCAAAAGGTGTCTTTATGCTTCGTAGAAATATTTTATTAACTTCTCTTGCAGTATTAATACCAAACTTTGTTTTGGCCTCTGAACAGACCAAAACACTTAAGATCGGTGTGACTGCAGGCCTCCACGCACAAATTCTTGAACAAGTTCTTCCGATAGCTAAGAAAAACGGTCTCAATATCAAAATAGTTGAGTTCCAAGATTATGTACAGCCAAATGCCGCTCTGGCTACAGGTGATCTGGATGTAAATATTTTTCAGACCAAGCCTTTTTTAGACGCGGCGAACCGAGATAGAGGCTATGACCTCGTACCAGTCGGCGAAACTATAACTTTCCCGATGGCTTTTTATTCTAAAAAATATTCTAACTTAAGCGACCTTCCTAATAAATCAACACTGGGAATCCCAAATGATCCTTCCCAAGGCGGTCGCGCTTTAATCCTTCTTGCTTCTCAGGGACTTATTAAACTTAAAGACAGCAAAAACCTTCTTTCGAGTCCCCTCGATATTGTCAGCAATCCTCATCATTACAACATAATTGAGCTTGAAGCAGCTCAGCTTCCCCATTCCCTTTCTGACTTGGACGCTGCTGCCATCAATGGCAATTACGCTTCAGCCGCAGGCCTGAATCCAAGCAAAGACGGAATTCTTATCGAAGATCCGAACGGCCCCTATGTTAATCACATCGTGGTTCGAGCACAGGATAAAAATCAACCTTGGGTAAAACCGTTGATTCAGTCTTATCAACAACCCCAAATTCACGACTTTATATTGAAAACTTTCAAAGGCGCCGTTATTCCGGCTTTTTAATAAATCATTTTTTATCATCCACTTGTTTATAAAGGAATCAAAAATGGCTATTCGTCAATCCATTAAAGAACTTATCGGCAACACACCGCTTGTCCAACTGAACCGTTACGCCGCCAAACGCGGTCTGGGGGCAAACATCCTTGCCAAAATTGAATATTTCAATCCTGCCGGATCCGTAAAAGACCGCGTCGGTTTTGCCATGCTTGATGCTGCTGAAAAAGCCGGCAAACTCAACAGCAAAACCGTCATCATTGAACCGACCAGCGGAAACACCGGTATCGGTTTGGCCGCTGCGGCCGCCGCAAGAGGACTTCGCATCATTCTGACGATGCCAGAAACCATGAGTGTCGAACGCCGCAACCTTCTTAAAGCTTACGGGGCCGAGCTGGTCTTAACAGACGGCAAGAAAGGCATGAAAGGCGCTATTACCAAAGCTGAAGAGCTGGCTAAAGAAAACCCCAACAGCTTTATTCCCGGACAGTTTGTAAACCCGGTCAACCCGGAAACGCATTTCAAGACAACAGGTCCAGAAATTTGGAAGGATACGGAAGGAAAAGTTGATATTTTCGTGGCTGGGGTGGGCACAGGCGGTACCATTACCGGAGTTGGCAAGTATCTCAAATCTCAAAATCCGAACATTAAGATTTATGCGGTCGAACCGGATACTTCCGCGGTCCTGAGCGGAGAACCCTCCGGTCCTCATAAGCTGCAAGGCATCGGCGCAGGCTTCATTCCCGACACGCTTGATACAAAAATTATCGATGAGATTATTAAGATCGGCGCTCAAGAAGCTTATGAAGCCGGCAAGGCACTTCCCAAAGAAGAAGGTTTCTTGGTCGGCATTTCTGCCGGCGCCGCTTTAGCCGCCGCAACACAGCTTGCCAAACTGCCTGAAAATAAAGGCAAGAATATAGTTGTTCTGCTTCCGGACAGCGGAGATCGTTACCTCTCAAGCGAAATGTTCGCTTAATTAAGACTTGAGCCTCGCTTTGCGAGGCTCACTTATTTTTATTCGGTGTGAATGTTCGGGTCAGGTTCGCTGGCCTGTTTCGTTCCGACACTTCTGCCTTTTGGCATATCGCCGCTTCTTCTGACCTCCTCGTTCAACGCATGAAGCTGAGCGAGTTTCTCGCCGATCTTGATTTCCAGGCCTCTGGGCGAAGGTTTGTAAACCCGAATCTCGTCCATATCATCCGGAAAGTATTTAACGCCGGCGGCAAAGGATCCGGGTTCATCCGGCGGATAACGATAACCGGCGCCGTTTCCGACTTTTTGCATGAGCTTTGTCGGAGCGTTGCGAATGTGCATCGGAACGGGACGAGTTCCGTCCTGCTTTACAAACGCCCTCATCTTATTAAATGCCTTGTAAACCGAGACTGACTTCGGAGCACAGGCCAAATACACAACCGCATTGGCTAGGGCTAACTCACCTTCCGGGGAGCCGAGTCTTTCGTAAATATCAACGGCATTGGTCGTGATCTCCATTCCGCGAGGATCAGCCAAGCCGATATCTTCGATCGACATCCGCATTAAGCGCCGTGCAATGTACAAGGGATCCACGCCGCCGTCGAGCATTCTGCACATCCAATACAGAGCCGCATCGGGATCTGATCCTCGAACGGATTTATGCAGAGCGGAAATTTGGTCATAAAAGTTATCACCGCCCTTATCAAATCGGCGAATCGTTGCAGGTAATGCTGCTCGAACGAACTTCTCATCAATGACTTTAATGCCTCGATCTTTTGCCATCGTGGCGGAAACTTCCAGAGCGTTCAGGAAGCGTCTGGCATCGCCGTCAGCAAGTCCGATGAGGATTTTCTCAGCCTCTTCATTGACTTTAAGGCCCAGATATTCGCGCTCAAGCGCACGATGGAGCAGCTCTTTTAAGTCTTCTTCTTTGAGAGACTCAAGCACATAAACCGTCGAACGGGACAAGAGCGCTGAAATCACTTCGAAGCTTGGATTTTCTGTAGTTGCTCCGATGAAAGTAAAGAGTCCGCTCTCTACATGAGGCAGGAAAGCATCCTGCTGGCTCTTTGAAAAGCGATGTACTTCGTCCACAAAAACTACCGTTGAACGGCCGGTTTTTTCTCTATTCGCTGTAGCCTTTTCCACCGCATCCCGAATATCTTTCACGCCGCCGAGAACGGCAGAAATCGAAATGAACGGAAGACCGAAAGCATCAGCCATCAAACGGGCAAGCGTGGTTTTGCCGACACCGGGAGGCCCCCACAAAATCATGGAGTGCGGATGTGCGTTTTCAAATGCGCTTCTCAAGGGTTTGCCGGGGCCAAGCAGATGCTTTTGTCCCACAACCTCGTCTATCGTTTTAGGACGAAGACGCTCCGCTAAAGGCGAAGCCTGATCTTTAGGCGCCGCCTTGCGTGTCGCTTTAGCAGCTTCAGCCGCAGCGTTTTTAGTTGTATTGGGCGAGTCCGGATTTCCGAAGAGATCTGTTTCCATGAAAAGCACTCAAAAATTCTTTGCGATATTTTCGGATATTTTCTAAAAATCTGCTGAACGTCTAAAGACTTCTTGCTAAATTCCCGGCCGCTCTACCTGTCTTCGGCCAGCACTTGTTTCAGATATCTACCCGTAATGCTTTCAGGATTTGCAGCCACTGCTTCCGGCGTTCCTTCAACCACTACTCGGCCGCCCTCCGTTCCGCCCCAAGGACCCATGTCGATGATGTAGTCGCAGTTCGTGACGAGTTCTAAGTCATGCTCAATCACAATCACCGTTGCACCCAACTGAATCAGATGGTCAAAAATCAATATCAGTTTCTTAACATCCTGAGGATGCAGGCCGATGGTCGGTTCATCAAATACGAATACCGAACCTTGCTGAGGCGTTTCCATTTCGTAGGCGAGTTTCAGCCTCTGAGCCTCCCCGCCGGATAATGCGGGCGTTGCTTCGCCGAGTGTCAGGTAACTCACGCCCAAATCCTGAAGAATCTTGAGCTGCTTAGCGATTTTTGTTTCTTCATGCAGGAGATCAGCGGCCTCTTCCACCGTCAGTTTTAGTACATCCGGAAGGGAGACCGACACGGAATCTTTTTCCTTGCTCTTCCAAAGAATGTCATATGCCTCCTTGCCGTAGCGGGAACCTCCGCAGCTCGGACAGATGGTATCGACATCCGGAAGGAACTGAACGTCCATAGAAATAATGCCGGTTCCGTCGCAAACGGGACAGCGCAACTTGCCTGTGTTGTATGAAAAATCTCCGGCTTTTAATCCTTTCGCCTTTGCATCCGGTGTTCTGGCAAACAATTTCCTTAAGTCGTCGAATACGCCGTCATATGTCGCAACCGTAGATCGAACATTTGCTCCGATCGGCTTAGAGTCGATGACTTTGACGGATTGAATACCCTTAGCCTCTAGCGAATAAACATGCTCAGGAAGTTTTGAGCCTCGAATAACTGCCTGAAGCGCAGGTACCAGACATTCAATAACAAGGGAAGTTTTACCGGAACCTGAGACACCGGTGACAGCAATCATTCGACCTTTAGGGATAGAAACATCCAAGGTTTTGACGGTATAGAACGGCTTTGTCTTAATCTTGACCGAACCATTCTCGAACATATTTTCTTCTGTGGCTCGAGTGCGCACTTTCAAAGATTCTTTACCTGACAGATAAGGACCGATTAGAGAATGAGGATTCTTTTCAGCCTCCAAAGGAGTTCCCTGCGTGACGATTCGTCCGCCTTCTTTACCGGCGCCGAGACCGATTTCAATCAATTGATCCGCGTCCATCAAAATTCTCGGATCGTGGTCAACCAAAACGACCGAGTTTTTGCGATCAACCAACTCCCGAACAATCTTCATCAGGCCATCCACATTGTATGGATGAAGTCCGATTGAAGGTTCGTCGAGAACATAAAGAACACCTGTCGTGTCGCTTCTTACCGCACGAGAAATTTGAACGCGCTGAAGCTCTCCGTTTGACAGCGTGCCGCCGGCTCGGTCCAAAGACAAATAGGAAAGGCCGAGGTTCGTCAGCCGTTCATCTGTCCTCAAGAACTCGTTGACGATACTCTGGGCCATATCCTTCATTTCAGAGGGCATTTGTTCGGGTATCTTCTTCACCCAGACAACCAGTTCTGAGAGCGTCATCGCGCAGACTTCTGCGATGTTTTTGCCCATGAGTTTGGTCGACAGTGCTCGTTCATTGAAGCGTGTTCCAAGACAGGCAGGGCACGGTCCTTTGGTCAGGAACTTCTCAATGCGTTTCATGCCCTTTTCGTCTTTGACTTTCGAGAGCGCATTCTCCACCGTACGGACGGCATTGAAATACGTAAAGTCCAGCGGGACGGCCTGACCGCTACCTTTGTTGGTATAGACGATGTGCTTTTTAACAGCGGGCCCGTCATAGACGATTTTCTTTTCTTCCGGGGTCAGATCTTTAAAAGGAATATTTGTGCGCACACCCATGGCCTTGCAGACCTCCGTCATCAGTGACCACATGAGTGTGCCCCAAGGTTTAACCGCACCTTCATCAATACTCAGCGATTCATCCGGCACCAGACTCGCCCGATTGACCGTAACTGCAATTCCTGTGCTTCCGCACGTCGGACAAGCACCGGAACTATTGAAAGAAAAGTCTTCGGCACTCGGCGCATCAAATTCAACGCCGCAGACGGGACATTTGAGTTTCTGGCCGAGGGCGACGGCCGGTGTCGGAGGAAGATAGTGCCCGTTCGGACAGCGGTGCGAGCCTAGTCGGGAGAACATCAGTCGGACGGAATTGAAAAGCTCAGTCAGCGTACCGAACGTGCTTCGAATATCCGGTGTGGAGGGTCTTTGATGTAGGGCAAGAGCGGCCGGAATGTTCTCTACGGAATCAACTTTTGCGTCCTGAGTTTGCGTCAGGCGCCGGCGTGTGTAGGCAGACAACGCTTCCAAGTAGCGGCGCGATCCTTCGGCGTAAAGCACGCCTAATGCCAACGAGGACTTTCCGGAACCGGACAGACCTGAGATCGCTACCAGCTCATTGAGCGGTATATCCACATCTATGTTCTTAAGATTGTGAACTTTTGCGCCTCTTACCAGGATGTCGTCCTTCATTTCCTTTCCACCTTCATTCAATACAAAGAAAAATCGGCCAAAGATTTTGTCTATGACCGATTTTCATAAAGCTCAATTACTTAACGTTATCGCTAAGCCACTTTTCCACTACCTTGGCAACTTCTGCGCTGTTCTTATCGGAGAACGGAAAGTGCGTATTGCCCTTGATACCGATGTCAGGCAAATGGAGCACTTTGGCATGACCGCCTTCGGCATTCACAGCGTTGACGAATTCCTGAGCCATCGTCGAAGCAGCTCTCCAGTAATCCTGGTAGGGATTCTTAACTTCGGTCTTAGGAATATTGTCCCCGTAAACGATGAGGATCGGGAACCTTGTCAGCTTTTTGAACTCACTAAGGGGAACGCCGACAGCCTTAGTCGGTCCGAAGAAACTGTTGTTCGGAATCGGAGCAGGCACTTTGCCTTCAGGGAAAATAAAGCCGGAACCCGGTTCAAAGGCAATGATACCCTTCAGATTCTTCCCTGCTTCCGTTCCGATCAGCCATCCGGGTCCGCAGCCCTGGGAATGCGTGACAAGAACTGTGCCTTCCGTCTTCTGCAAAGCATCTGTCACAGCATCGGCGATGACTTTGTCATTGTACGGTGCTGTATTTGGCGTCATCTGGCGCCAGAAGGAGTTGAGATCCTTTTGGCTTGCAAAGGCAGAGTTGTCATAGAACTTCGGCCATAAACCCATACGGAACTGACCGAACCAGAACTGTTCATCCGGGCTTGCTTTAATCGTTCCGTCGACCGTTGCCCTGCCAGCATCGCCGCGGCGAGGCTGATCGATCAAATAAACCGGGTAGCCTTTACGCAGGAACACGCTCTGGAAGCCTTCTCTCCCATCCGGTGTTGTCTGCCAAGTACGCATGGACTGACCGGCGCCGTGCAGGAACATCAAAGAAACATTCTTGGCATGGGCAGGGATCTGGTAAATCACATTAGCGTGATCACCGTGCAGCGTCATGGCATCGGGTTCCGGATGATACGGATCGAAAGTCTTCTTGGCTTCGATAACTGTGCCGCCGGCCGAGAATGCGCCCTGCTTTTCAATCGTGATCGGCTGGGCAAAAGAAGCAAGCGCAAAGGAACCTAACAGAACTGCGAGTAAAGTTTTCTTCATGGTTTGCCTCGGAATTAATGGAGTTTCGTGAGCCATTCCACCATCTTGGGATCGTTGTGATCGAAGAAAGCGGTCTTCTTTTGATCCAAAGCATTGATGGCAGCCATATCATCGGCAGTCAGTTCAAAATCAAAGACATCGATGTTCTGACGGATACGATCAGGATTCACGCTCTTCGGAATGCAAATAATGCCTCTTTGAAGCTGCCAGCGAAGAACAACCTGAGCGATAGATTTGCCGTATTTTTCGCCGATCTTTAGAAGCACCGGATTGTGGAACAGGTCGTTCTTGCCTTCGGCAAACGGGGCCCAGCTTTCCATCGCGATGCCCTTGGAGTTCAGGTATTCCTCGTCGGAATGACGCTGATTAAAGATGTTGCATTCGATCTGATCGACAGCCGGCTTGACTTCATTGAAAGCCACTAAGTCAGCGATTCTGCCCAAATCGAAGTTGGAAACACCGATCGCACGGACGCGGCCTTCTTTCAGGAACTCTTCCATGGCTCTCCATGCGCCGTAATAATCGTGGTACGGCTGATGGATCAGATAAAGATCAAGGTAGTCAAGGCCGAGTTTTTCTAAGGAAGCGGCAAAGGCTTTCTTTGCACCTTCATAATAAACATCGGTAATCCAAAGCTTTGTGGTAATGAACAGCTCATCTCTCGGAATGCCGCTGTCTTTAATGGCTTGGCCGACGGCTTCTTCATTTCCGTAAGCCTGAGCTGTATCAATGGAGCGATAGCCGTTTTCTAAAGCACAAAGGACGGCTTTGCGGCATCCTTCAGGATCGGTGACTTGGAAGACACCGAAACCGAGCATCGGCATTTTGACGCCGTTCTTAAGAGTCTTATAAAGCATATTCAAAACCTCCTTAATTGTTCTTGACACCGAAAATATCCGACTTAGGCAGCTTATCGAGGGCTTCATCAATCGCCTTGATTTCTTCTGCAGAGAGTTTGACAACTGCGCCGCCGGCGTTTTCTACGATTCTTTCGAGTCTACGGCTGCTCGGGATCGCTGTGAGCCAAGAATGTTTGCCGAGCATCCAAGCTAAAGACAGCTGAGACATGGTTGCTCTGTGTTCTTCCGCGGTTTTCTGCAGGAACGCCATAAGCTCTTCGTTTTTCTTCATTGCTTCCGGAGTGAACTGCGGCATGCGCGAGCGGTAATCGACCACAGCTTCGAACTTATTATTCGTCGCTTTTTCATAGGCGCCGGAAAGCAGACCGTTAGCCAGCGGAGAATAAGCAACAAAGCCGATGCCAAGTTCCTCCAATGTCGGGAACAACTTTTCAATTCCTCTGGCCATCATGGAATAACGATCCTGAACCGCACTGATCGGCGTGACTTTGTGTGCACGGCGGATGTATTCTTCCGGCGCCACGGACACGCCCCAATGACGAATCTTGCCTTCTTTAATCAGTTCGCCCATCACTTCGGCAACGACTTCGGGTTCGACCTTCGGATCGATGCGATGCTGGAAATAAAGATCGATGGTTTCGGTCTGTAGACGCTTCAGAGAACCTTCAACCGACTGACGAATCTTTTCCGGTCGAGCGTCAGGAATGATGTCGCCGTGGGTGTATTCGGAAAAAGAGATGCCGAATTTTGTAGAAATAACCACTTCATCGCGGAAAGGTTTTAAGGCTTCCCCGACAATTTCTTCATTGATGTAGGGGCCGTAAACTTCTGCGGTATCAAAATAGGTGTAGCCGCAGTCAAGCGCCTGCCTCAGAATCTTTACGGCGTCCTTTCTATCTGTCGCTTCGCCGTACCCATGAGAAAGGCTCATGGCGCCGTAACCGAGATCCGAGACCTCCAATCCTTCACTTAACTTTCTTGTCTTCATTTCATCTTTTCCTTATTTTGAATTCTTAAGCCAAAAGTCGAGCGCTTCCTGTGCCCTGCCCTCGGCAGGTGTTCCTGTTCCTAAGCCGAATCCGTGCGGCATGCCGCGAATGAGTCTGAATTCGGCCGGCGTTCCCTGGGCTTTAAGACGATTGATTCTTTGTTCCATGGTCCAGGGGCTTGCGATACCGTCTTGGTCTCCGACAACAGCAAAAGTTGCGGGTTCTGTACCGCTGATATCCGTGTGACCCGTATATTCCATAATGACGGCGCTCGGACGCTGTTTTGTTTTGCCGCCGAACTCGGTCGCGCCGTAGCTTCCGAGATAGGCCGCCATTCTGGCGCCGGCGGAGCCGCCCCACAAAGAATAATTTTTAGTTGAAACTTGGAGTTCCTTTGCGTGGTCAAAGATGAAGTCGATGCCTTGAGCCAAATCGTCGCACGCGGCTTGCGCACTGCCGTCACGATAGACAATCACAAAAGCATTGATGCCCTTTCCGGCAAGGAACTTCGCGATCGGAAAACCTTCGTGAATCGCGCCGACGTATTGAAATCCGCCGCCCGGGCAAATAATCGCGAAAGGCGCATCCGGCTTACCGCGGAAAAAGAAGAGTCCCGCAACCGGTCTGCCGTTTGAAGCTGTTTTTAAGGGGTAGAAGATCTTCTTTCCCTTTAGGACTTCATCTTTCATGTAATTCAGCACTTCAGCAGATTCTTTCGGCATCACATAACTGTGATAAGGAAGAAGTCTGCTTGCCTCTCTCAGCCTTAGGCCTGCGGTGCGGCCTCTTGGAAAGAGCAAATTTGAATAGCCGGAAAAAGCCGGATCATCTTTGATTGTGTCCAGCAAAGTATTTTCATCGAATTTCGTTTTATGTTCCTCCGATGCTACAGGAGAAAGTTTTCTTTCTTCTGCATTAACGGTTTTTGCGGCGAACAAGGTCGCAAAAATGCTACTTAAAAAATTACGTCTTTGCATCTGTGCACCATTTGTCGCTGAGTATTTTGAGCCAATCGAACCCAAGAGAAAACCTCTCGAACCCCTCTGCTGAGAACCCTCCGGGAATCGGTCCAAAAACGGCAAGAAAATCAGATAAAAGGTTTTGCGATAAATATTTCTTGCTGCCTTTCATCATTTTTCGAGGTTGTCCCAAAGGTAATTTCGGCGTTTCGCTACAATCACCCCGAACTTCTGATTAAAAAACTTCAAGTTTTAGGCAAAGGTTTTTATCCTCAAATTGGGAATCTTAAGAGCTCTAATAACCCCCTCATAATTAATGAACGGTCTTAGCATCTTTACAGCTCTCTTATTCGAGGTCGCAAAAACTTTTCTCAGAGTTTTTGCTTCTCAAAGAGACAGGTCCGTTTTTACTCTTGCCTCATTTTGAAGGAAATAACTGAGTTTCTTTTGTCAAAGATTGGAATGTATTTGCTCGATTTTTTGAGGTTTTTTCGAATCAGCGGAGAAGAAGTAACTGTCGGGCTTCTCGGATGTGACTGACCAAGGATCGAGAGGTCGGACAGCCGGCTGTTTTAAGCCGGCTTTGCAAATATCGAAAGGTCGATTTCCTAGACTACATCGTAGCCGGCAGCCTTCAATGCCTGCTGAGCCTTCTGAAGATTTTCTTTTTTCACCAATATGTAGTCGGTGTTATAGGTTGAGACTACAAAGATGCCGATCTTGTTTTCTGCCAGGATTTTAGAGATTTCGGACAAGATACCGATCAAAGAAAAATCCAGTACGCCTTCTATCCGGAAAGTCCTCCAACCGTCGACGCGATCCGTAGTGTTGTCAGGAACGTCTGACGTTAGGCATACAAGTGAGATTTCTTCGTCCGTTTTACCGATGAAAAAGAACTTGCCGTTCAAATCAATGTCGGAGATAGAGACTACCTTGCAAACTGACAGTTCTTGGTCAAGTGTTTTTAACTTCATTTCCGCTACCTCCGGCAAGACGATTAGAAAAACTTATGGTTTAACTAATCGGTTTTTGAGGAAGCCCATCAATCGCAATACCGATTTTTGTCCTCCCCGACTATAGGATCATTAGACAACCATCCGAGAGATTTATGTCAGAAAAGAGATTCTCTTTTTCCCATAATGAGTTAGTTGAAACCGGAAGGCCTTTGGCCTTTTTACGAAAGGAAATAACTAGGAGAAAACATGAAAACTTGGCTGATTACCGGATGCTCATCCGGATTTGGAAGGAATTTAGCTGAAACGCTCTTGTCCGAAGGCGAACAAGTAATTGTGACAGCTAGAAAACCCAAAACGATTCAGCATTTCGCAAAAAATTATCCTCTGACAGCCTTATGCCTGAGATTAGACGTGACGAAGAAGGACACGATTGACGCAACCGTAAATGCTGCAATTGAAAAATTCGGCAAGATCGATGTCTCATCAACAACGCCGGTTATTGTCTTCGCGGTGCCGTTGAGGAATGCACAGAAGAAGAAATCTACGCAGAGTTCAACACCAATTTCTTCGGTGCTGTTCGAATGATCCAGACTGTTCTTCCTCACATGAGAAAAGCCGGCATCGGCGCCATTATTAATTACTCTTCAATTGCAGCTCTGGATACCTCTGCCGGCTCGGCTTTTTACGGTGCAGCCAAGTGTGCTCTTGAAGGATTGTCCTGCGGATTAAGAAAGGAAGTTGAACCGCTCGGTATTAAGGTCATGGTGGTGGAACCCGGACCTTTCAAAACAGACTTCTTTGATCGTTCGATCGACATCAATCCGAATCGGATTGCAGCGTACGGCGATACGGCGAACAAGAGAAAGGTCAAAATCAGTGATCTCTCTAAGGTAGATATCAAGTGGTGCGACATGGGTCGGGCCTGCAAACTTATCACGGACATCATTCAAAGACCGGATCCTCCGCACCACATTCTCTTAGGCTCAATGGCCGTTGAGATCGGCGAAAAATTCGTCAAAGACCGCGCCGAAGAAATTCAAAAATGGAAAGAAGCCTCAGAAAGCCTTGATGCCTAACTTCTGAATCTCTGCTGAAACGGGAATCGCGGCTCTCTTCTACCGAGGGCCGCTTTTTTCTTCTTATCTATGCCTTTAGGCCAACCAAGGAAATTTCTTGAAGTACTCGTCTTCAAAGTTTTTGATCTTCTCCTCTGACTTTAATGTCAAAGCAACCGGATCCAAACCTTGAAGGAGCTTTTCTTTTCTAGAAGGCTCGAGTTCGAAATGCAAGACTGCTCCGGAAGGCGTCGTGACCGTTTGAGCTTCTAGATCAACGGTAACGTTTTTTGATTCAGAGTTTTGAAGTTCTTGAATCAGAGCTGAGACTGTGTCTTTTGGCAGCACAATCGCTAGAACTCCATTGTTGGCGCAGTTATCAAAGAAAATCCCTGCAAAAGAAGAACCGATCAGGCACTTGATGCCGCGCTTCTCTAACCCCCATACTGCGTGTTCTCTCGAAGAGCCGCAGCCGAAGTTCGGACCTGTGACAAGAATCCTGGCATTTCGATATTCAGGCTGGTTCAGTACAAATTCTTCCCGCTCGGTTCCGTCTTCGTAAAGGCGGATATCATGGAATAGGCCTTCTAAAACGCCTTCTTTATCAATCCGCTTCAAAAAGGCTTTCGGCATGATGATGTCAGTGTCAATGTTAGAAGCCGGCATCGGAGCCGCAACGGCGGTGAGTTTTTCAAATTTTTCCATGATTTACTCCTCTCTGACGTCAGCGATAAAACCTTTGACACTGGCGATTGCAACCATGGCCGGACTTGCCAGATGCGTTCTCGTTTGAACGCCCTGCCGTCCTTCAAAATTTCGATTCGTCGCAGAAATACATCTGTCCCCGGCGCCTAAGATGTCGCCGTTCATTGCGAGGCAAAGCGAACACCCGGAATTACGCCATTCCCATCCGGCATCTTTAAAGATCTTATCAATGCCCTCTTTTTCTGCCTGCGCAAGAACTTGCGTGCTGCCGGGAACGACAAAGGCCTTAACTCCGGGGGCAAGTTTTTTGCCTCTCAGGACTTCGGCTGCGGCTCGGAGATCCTCGATTCTGGAGTTAGTGCAGGAACCGATGAAGGCATGCGTAATCGGAAGTCCTTTGATTTTTTGTCCTGCTTCAAGACCCATGTAGGCCAAAGCTCTTTCGTAGTCGACTCGAATCTTCGGATCTGTGATAGAAACAGGATCCGGGATCGACTCAGAAATTGTGCAGTTTTGATCCGGACTCGTTCCCCAAGTGACAGAAGGCTCTAGACCCGTGATGTCGATCTCGACTTCTTTATCAAATAGAGCTTCTTCATCAGATTTCAGCGTCTTCCAAAACTCCACTGCTTTGGACCACGTTTCGCCCTTAGGCGCAAACTCTCTGCCTTCTAAATAATCAAATACTTTTTGATCAGGAGCAATAATCGAAGAACGGGCCGCGCATTCAACGGCCATGTTGCACAGCGTTAAACGCTCTTCAACGGAAAGATCGCTGATTACAGGACCGCAGAATTCAACGCAGTGGCCGGTACAGCCGCCCGCACCGAGCTTTTTCACAATAAAAAGAATGATGTCTTTGGCTGTAACTGTCTTACCTCTGGCGCCGGTTACCCGAACGCGCATATTCTTGAGCTTCTTGTATCGAAGCGTCGAAGTTGCCAAGTAATGATAAATATCGGACGTTCCGATGCCATAAGCCACAGCCCCGAGTGCACCGTACATGGCTGTGTGGCTGTCCCCGGCGCCGATCTGCATGCCGGGAAGTACTTTGCTTCGTTCAACCATCACGACGTGTTCAATGCCTTGCTTAGGATTGCCGTTATTCAGAACTTCAAAGCCGAAATCAGAGCCATTCTTAATCAGATATTTGACTTGAGTGCAGGCATTTTCTTCAGCCGGAAACTCCGTTCTGTCGGGAGCGCTTGAATTGACATGATCGACTGTTCCCAAAGTAGCCAATGGTCGCCAAACTTTAAGACCGTTTTCTCTTAACAAAGAAAAAGCCTGAGGACTGGTGTATTCGTTAACGACGGTGCGATCAATGTAAACGAGCCTTTCAATGCCGTCGGCCGAAAGTTTCTCGATGGTATGAAGGTCAACGATTTGGTCGTACAAGGTTTTTGTAGTCATTACGGATCTCCATGAGGTTTCTAAAATTTTACTATCTAAGCCCTTAAGAACTATTCCGAATTCCAAAGACCATGATTGTCGGAGTTCCGTCCAAATGAGCTGTTTTCATAATCCCGAACCATTTTCATTATTTAGTGCGCACGACAAAATAAGTCAACAGTGATTAAGCGAGAATCCTTATAATCAGTCTACTTTTTTCGTCGAATTGAAACCGCAAGCATGTCTTCTCGTGTTATTCCAATTAAGGCCGCTACCAAAACGGTCCCGCTGGTCGGTGAAATCCGTCGGGACGAGACTCACTGGATTGATTCCCGCGGACGCCCTTTACGCGATGTCAGAATTTCTATCACTGACCGCTGTAATTTCCGCTGCCGCTACTGCATGCCGAAGGAAAAATTCGAGAAGGACCACTGCTTCTTTTCCCACACCGAAGTCCTCTCTTTTGAGGAAATCATTCGTCTTGCCAAAATCTTTGCCGCGAACGGCATCGAAAAGATTCGTTTGACGGGCGGCGAGCCCCTGCTGAGAAAAGGCATCGAGTTCCTTATTGAAGAGCTCTCCAAACTCAAAACTTGGAATGGAAAGCCCCTTGACGTTGCCGTGACCACAAACGGTGCAGCTTTGTCTGCAAAGGCCAAATCACTAGCTGCTGCGGGACTTAAACGCTTAACGGTTTCTTTGGACGCCATGGATCCTCAAATTTATAAGGATCTCAACGACGTTAATTTCCCGATTGAAAAAACGCTTGCAGGTATTCAAGCCGCAAAAGACGCCGGCATTCCTTCGATAAAGATCAATGTTGTCGTTAAGCGCGGGGTCAACGAAAAAGAACTCATCAAAATCGCCGAGCACTTCAAAGGCAGCGGAATCATTGTCCGCTACATCGAGTTTATGGATGTCGGCACTTCTAACGGCTGGAGACTTGACGATGTCATCCCCTCTCACAAGATCGTTGAAGAGATCAACCGCGTCTATCCGATTGAACCGTTGAACCCGAATTACACCGGCGAAGTCGCCACTCGCTGGGCCTACAAGGACGGCAGCGGAGAACTCGGCTTCATTTCATCTGTGAGCGAACCGTTCTGCAAAGAATGCTCTCGAATTCGTTTATCCGTTGACGGAAAACTCTACAAATGTCTTTTTGCCACGGAAGGCTTTGACATTCGCCAGATGCTTCGCGGCGGCGCTTCCGATGAAGAAATCGAAGACGCCATCGGTCGAATTTGGACAACTCGCGACGAACACTATTCTGAAATTCGTACGGAAGAAACCGTCAAAGCCAGAGCCGGGAAGCGAATTGAGATGTCTTATATCGGCGGTTAGGATTAATGCTCACGGATTTTCCTTGACTTTAGGATAATTTGTTTTTGGGATTCCGTTCAGAAGGCCCTCCTTGGTTATGATTGAAACATAAGTTAAATTTTGTTTCAGCTATAAAATGAACTTTTCACCAATCTCAATCACCTTTTTCGCCTATTTGGTCATAATGGTGGCTGTCGGCTTAGTGGCTTGGCGGTACACCAAAAATTTCAATGACTATATCTTGGGCGGCCGCCGCTTAGGCGCTGTTGTTACCGCATTGTCCGTCGGCGCTTCCGACATGAGCGGATGGCTCCTGATGGGGCTCCCGGGTGCGGTTTTCCTCTCCGGTATTTGCGAATCCTGGATCGCCATCGGTTTAGCACTGGGCACGCTGGCTAACTGGCTGATCGTTGCCGCTCCGCTTCGCGTCTATACCGAAACAGCACACAACGCTCTGACGCTTCCGGACTACTTCTCTCATCGCTTTGAAGACAAGTCCCGCATGCTTCGAATCATCTCGGCCGTCGTGATTCTGCTTTTCTTTGCGATTTACTCCGCCTCCGGTATGGTTGCGAGCGCCAGACTCTTTGAAATCGTTCTTGATCTTCCCTATTCCACCGCATTGATTTTCGGCACCTTTGCCACGCTGGCTTACGTCTTCCTCGGCGGCTTCCTTGCCGTCAGCTGGACCGACACCATTCAGGCTGCCATGATGTGCTTGGCTCTGATCATCGCCCCGGTTGCTGTGATGATCGACTTAGGCGGCTTCTCTGCTACAGTCGAGCAAGTCAGATCCGTTGATCCGACACACCTCAATATGCTTCAAGGTCAGACCTTCATCGGCGTAATTTCCCTGCTGGCTTGGGGCTTAGGCTACTTCGGTCAGCCTCATATCCTTGTTCGCTTCATGGCTGCTAAGAACGCTTCTGTGATGCCTCGCGCCTGCAAGATCAGCATGATTTGGCTCATCTTCTCCTTGTCCGGCGCCGTTGCTGCAGGCTTCTTCGGATCGGCTTTCTTCTCTGCCCATCCTGATCTCGGCAAAGCCGTTGCAGAAAACCATGAACGTGTTTTCATGATCCTGTCAACCACCCTGTTTAATCCTTGGATCGGCGGCATTCTGCTCTCTGCCATCCTCGCTGCAGTGATGAGTACCCTTTCCTGCCAGCTGCTGGTCTGCAGTTCTGTCCTTACCGAAGACTTCTACCGCGTTTTCATTCGTCCGAATGCAGCGCAGAAGGAGCTCGTCTGGATCGGCCGTTTGACCGTAGTCGCCGTGAGTGTGGTTGCTATCTTGATTGCTACGGATCCGAACAACCTGGTTCTCTCTTTAGTCAGTTACGCTTGGGGCGGATTCGGTGCCTCCTTCGGCCCGATCATCATCCTTTCCCTTCTCTGGAGGGGTGTCACCCGCAACGGTGCTTTGGTTGGCATTATCGTCGGTGCGTTAACTGTTTTGGTCTGGCACCAAGGCGCGTGGTGGGGCATGTATGAAATCATTCCGGGCTTTGTACTATCCTTCATCGCCATCGTCGTGGTCAGCCTGCTTGACCCGAACAAACCTTCTGCAAGCATGATCGAAACTTTCGACAAAGTTCAGTACAAGCTCGAAGATGTTAAGAAGCAGCTTGCCTAACTTCTGAAGCATCCTCAAATCGGGCCGATATGGCCCGATTTTTTTGCCGAAAATAACTCCCATTTGATTTAACTCCCTGTTTTTCTAAGAAGTAAAAAAAGTATTTCAGTTGTTTCATTCCATTGCTCCGCGCTCAATTCGCACAATTTTTACAGGTGAATTAGGAGTAACCACGTAGAATTCAGACACCAGGAAAATTTATGGAATAGGAGTTTCAAATGAAATTAGTTAAAGTTTTACTCCCCCTTGCTGCTGTCGGTTTAATCATGGGCACAGCTTCTGCTCGTGACATCGACGGTTTCTACGGTAAGGTTGAACAGATGCCCACAGCGGAAAATCCTGCTTGGGTGATCGGCGGAAAGACATTCAAGGTTGACCAGCGCACTAAGATCGAACATCGTCGTGACCAGAAGATCGGCGTTGGTTCCTGCGTTAAGGTTGACGGTGATCTCGATCGCGAAGGCAATTTCTTCATTTCCGAAATTGAACAGAAACGCGACAATCGCTGCCGTTAATTCTTAATTGATAGAGCAGCCTTCGGGCTGCTTTTTCATTTTTTATTATTTGCGAAAAAATGAAAAAATTCTTTCTTGCTTTAGCCGCTCTGAGTTTATCTTTCACCGCTTTCGCTGCCGGGGACGATGATGCTTTTTACGGAAAAATTGAAAAGATGCCCTCAGCACAAAATCCGACTTGGGTTATCGGAGGCAAGACTTTCAAAGCTGACGCTCGTACAAAGGTTGAGAGCCACGGCGGCCACAAATTTGACGTAGGCGCCTGCGTCAAAGTAGAAGGTGATATTGATCACCGCGGTGAATTTTTTATTTCCGAGATGGAAATCAAAAATGAGACCCGCTGCCATAAATAAGGTCTCTAAGGGCCGTTAGCCCCCTTACCTTTTCCTGACTTTTTGAGAGTTTTGGCTGACCAGCCTGTAAATTCTTAGAAAGGGCTTAAAAAAATCTCGTCCCGTGAAGGCAACGCGGACGAGATTTTTTAAGCAAGTGCATTCAACACTTGCGGAGATTTCAATTACATCTTATTTGAAACGGTAGTCGCAGCGTGGTCTACGCCATTACCTAACGCAGCTACGTCCTTGCCCACTCCTTTAACCGTATTGCATCCGGCAAGTCCGATCAAAAAAGCAGCCAAAATAGCAAGCAGTGAAAACTTTTTCATATCTACCTCTATTGCAATGATTAACTAGCGGCACCCATTAAAGTTTCTTTTGCACAGCAGTTGCTGCGGTATCAATGTCGTCGCCGACGGCTGAAACGTCCTGGCCAACACCTTTTACAGTAGAACAAGCTGATACAGAAAGTGTAAAGGCAGCGGCCATAACCATCAGTACCCATTTCTTCATTTTTTCCTCCGAAAAATCTTTTTCTTGATGTGGTTAATTTAAGCCTTTCCCGATCAAAGACCGTCCTAACTGATTCAAAACGGGACTCCTTTTTTGAGAAGCCCCGTTCAGAATAGAAACTGGATTCGACAGTCCGAAATGATTAATTCGGCTTTGTCAGATCCGCGCCGAAATATTTCACGGATAGTTTGGATAACGTTCCGTCATTCTTCATTTCCTGAAGAGCATTGTCGATTGCCTTCTTCAGTGATGCGTTGTCTTCACCCTTCTTCATCGGAATGGCATATTCCGTCACTTTATCCATCGTAGCTGCAATCTTCAAAGGTTCATCGGGACGATGCTTCATGTAGTCCCCGTAAGAAGTGGAGGCGTTGATAGTTGCCTGTACCTGTCTGTTTTTAACCATCTGAAGCGTTTCAGCCAGAGTATCGACACCGCTGACTTTGGCTCCGTACTTTTCGCCGATCTCCTGGTATGTCGAGCCAATAGAATTTGCGGTAGTTTTACCTTTCAAATCATTAAAAGAGTGAATATCGTTGTTGTCGGACCGTGTAATTAGCACCGTGCGGTCATAGGCGTAAGGTGTGGAGAAATCATAAGTTTTCGCGCGGTCAGGCGTAACGTCTACACCATTAATCACCAAGTCATATCTTCCCGTATCCATACCGGCGAAAAGACCGTCCCAGGGGCCTTCAACAATCTTGGCTTTGACTCCCAATTTCTTGGCTAAGTTCTGAGCGACTTCAACGTCATATCCGACCAACTGATCTTTTTCATTGTGGAAGGAGAACGGCTGCCAGTCCCCTTCTAAGCCGACCTTCAATTCACCGGATGATTTAATTCTTGCCAGGTGATCTTGAGAAGCCGAAGAGGAATTGCGGCTCGGCGCTTTATCGCATCCGACCAACATAAGAGAGGCAGAACCGGCAAGGAAAAGGCCCAGGCCGAACTTCATCAATAATCGAAAATTATGTGTCATATCTAAATCATCAACAAAAATTAAAGAGAATTCATCGCGTTTTCTGCTTCGCGCTGCTTCTTGAAGGCTTCCAAGGCTGAGCGCTGGGCCTCTTGAGAACCGCTTGCCAAACGAAGGAAAGCTCGGGTACGTTCGTTTTGAGGATGTTCGAAAATCTGCTCGGGGCTGCCTTGCTCAACAATCAAACCATGATCCATAAAAATGACTCTGTTGGAAACGTTACGAGCAAAGTTCATTTCATGCGTCACCACGACCATTGTCATGCCTTCTTGAGCGAGCTGACGCATTACCTCTAATACTTCATCCGTCAGTTCAGGGTCTAAAGCCGAAGTAGGCTCATCAAAATAAATAATTTCCGGGTCCGTGGCGAGAGCCCGAGCAATTGCAACCCGCTGCTGCTGACCTCCGGAAAGTTCGCTCGGATAGGAATTGGCTCTGTCTTCCAGACCAATCTTACGGAGAAGCATCATGCCTTTTTTTACCGCGTCTGCTCTGCTCATGCCTCTGCCGGAAGTCAGACCAAGCGTAATGTTCTCAAGCGCCGTTTTATTTCTAAAAAGATTGTAGTTCTGAAAAACAAAGCCCGTTTTTCTTTGGATTTCGGACGCCTGTTCTTTAGTGGCCGTTTTTAAATCGATAGTCTTATCGTCCAAACTGATTGACCCGTAATCAGCCCTTTCCAGGAAATTGACGCAGCGAAGCAAGGTGGTTTTTCCGGAGCCTGACGGTCCGAGAATTGAAACCACATCGCCTTTATAAACATCGATGCTGATATCTTTCAACACTTCTAAGGTGCCGAAAGATTTTTTCACATGGCTTATGAGAAGGAGCGGATCGGTTTTTTCCATTACTAATTTGACTGCAAAAATGAATCGTTAGTTTGTACCGTATTTGCCGAGTTTCTTTTCGCCGCGGCGCTGTAAGTACTCAAGAATCGTCGAGAAAATTAAATAAATGAGCGCGACTTCGATGTACACCGCCATAGTTTCATAAGTTCTTCCGGCAATTCTCTGGGCTTGGAAGAACATTTCAGCCACCGTAATGTTAGCCGCCAAAGAAGTGTCTTTAACCATTGAAATCATGGAGTTGCCCAAGGCCGGGAACGCAGTTCTAAAGGCCTGAGGCAGAACGACGTGCCACATGATCTGAAAATAATTGAGGCCGACGCAGCGTCCTGCTTCCATCTGGCCCTGAGGAACTGACTCTAACGCGCCGCGAATCGTCTCTGCGTTATATGCACCTTCGTTAATTGAGAAAACGATGACAGCTGCAAGAAAAGCATCCACCATGATGCCGATACTCGGAAGTCCGAAGAAAACGACATACAGCTGCACAAGTAGCGGCGTCCCTCTAATCACCCAGACATAGAAGCGGCAAATTTGCCGAAGAACCGGAACTTTCGAGTACTGGATCAATGCTACAACGACAGCAATGACCATGGAAAGAGCGAACGAAATGATCGTCAAAGGTATCGTTACAGTGATGCCTTTGAACAATAATTGCGGAAAAGCATCCACCATTACTTGCCATACGTGCGGATCCATTGGCGCCCCTTCCTTCTGATAAAGTCGGCTTCTTTTCAATTAGCTTTGTAACATTGTAAGTTACTCTCCAGCTGCTTCTTTGCTTATTTATTTGAATTAGCTCTGGGGCAAAAGATAGGTTAATATTTGTGCGATGTCTGAAAAAACATTTCACGGGGCGCAGCCAAAGGTTTTGGTGGGCCGTAGCGGGTTCAACTCCCGACGCCCCGACTACAACCTTTTCTTCTCCAGTTTTAACTCAATCCCTCTTTTCTCTTACTCCTTTTCTCATATCAAAACGAATGCCCTAGCTATAGAAGTTCTCTTTCCGTTTATCTGAGAGAGTTGTCACAGACGAGCCCAACAACCCTTCTTACCGCGAACCTGACAGAAGCCTTTGATTATGAAGCCTTCGTTGGACCCCATCTTTAATCCGTCAAAATAGCCAACCCGCAATAAAAACTCCGGTGCTCGTCATGAGGACCTAAGCTATACCGATTGCGTCAGTGCTTAGACGTGCCTTTTATTAAGAAGTTAGAGAATAAGACAGTTACAAAGAAAGACTTAAAAGATGAAATTGTATGAGTACCTTAACCGCGGATTCAATTGGTTATAAGACGTTCTACTAGATGGAAGCGAAACTGCAAAACCTATTGAATTGGCAGATTTATCGGTCCTGTTGAGAAAAGGAAAGATTTTTAGCGCACCTAAGGCTGGCGGAAGAGGTGGGATTCGAACCCACGGATGAGGATCACTCATCGACAGTTTTCAAGACTGCTGCATTCAACCGCTCTGCCACCCTTCCGAAAGAGAATTGAATTATACGCAATTTCCCAAAACTGGCAAATCGCTCAAAAAATGAATGACGGCAACGCTTACTCCCTCCTCCCTCACTCAAGTTTCTCATCTTTTGTTAATCAAGACTGTACCGAATCGGAACCTGGATCTTCATCCCAGCATTAGGAACATTAAAAGCCGTCCCGATGATTCGATTGCTTAACTCCTGAGAGGCTGAGTCCAAGGGACCGTTGCCCGATTTCTTAATGACTGAGGCGCCGGTAACTTTACCGCTTGAGTCGACCGTAAATTCCACTAAAACGACGCCTTCCATTCCCGCCCTTCTCGCTGCTTTCGGATAACGCTTGTGTTTTTCAACCAAACTCACAAGCATTGCAGTGATGCTTTTCCTTTTAGCTACCTGCTCTGCAGCAGCTTGTGAGGCCGCCTTCGCTTCAGCAGATTCAGAAGCTTTTTGAAGCGCAGGTTCTCCCTTTTCTGCCTTGGGTTCTTTTAGCTTCTTAACCGGTTTCGGCTTCTCTAAAGCTTTAGGCTTGGGTTTCTCTGGTTCAGCCTTCTTCGGTTTGGACTGCTCAGCGGGTACGGGCGCCGGAGGTACCGGTTTTGCTTCAGATTCAGGAAGCTTTTCTTCTACAACCCTTTCAGGTTCGACTTTAAATTCCGATTCATCTGTGAGAAGTTTTTTAGGTTCTTCGATGACCGGTTGTAGCTGAGGTTCCGGCCGGACTTCCGGCGTTTCTTCCGGTTGAATATCCTGAATCTGAGCAAAACTCAGTTCTATGGTCCGCGGCTGCTGTGCAGGCTGCGGAGCATCTGTTTTAATCGTGCAGCCTGCCCAAGCAAACGCGCAGGCAAAGGCAGCCAAAGCAGCTTTGGAAAGCCGTTTGGCCTTGAGTAATTCATTGTCTTTGCGTTTAGGACTAAACATCTTAATTCTTAGGTGCTGCTTTAGTACTGATCACAAAACGGCCTTCTCTGTTGACCTTTGCAAGATCGGCCAAGTAAACAAAGGACTCAAACGGGGCTTTCTCATCTACCATCAGGTTGAGCGTGCCTTCAGGATGTTCAGAGAGGAAACGCGGAAGATCTTCCCTGAGGATCTCCTGATCATTAAAGAAATATTTTCCGTCGGAGTTCACGCTGAGAACAAGTTCTGCCGCCTTTTTCCTGACCTCGGAGTTTTGGGCTGCAGGCAGCACGACATCCAGCACGGGTTTGCTGAATGTCATGGTCATCACAAAAAATATGACCAGCATAAAAATTACGTCTATGAGCGGCGTCAAATCCACCCGAGGCTCTTCTTCGAGTTCGTCAAACATATCTTTGTCTCAAGTCTCAGGCCGCTTTTTGCTCAATTTCTTCCAAGTTCTGAGCACAGCGGCAAGGTTCTCGGCGGATATTTAAAGCTCGATAACTGTACTCCACAGCTTCAATTCGAAGCTCTTTAACCTTGAGCATCAGGTAGTAATAAGCCATCAAAGCCGGAATTGCGACAACCAAGCCCATCACAGTCGTAATTAAAGCGGTCCAGATGCCGCCCGCAAGCATTGTCGGATCGGGAGAAGCATTTTCAGAGATTGTGCGGAAAACTGTCACCATGCCAATGACCGTACCTAAAAGACCCAGCAGCGGGGAAACTGCTGAGATTAACCTGAGCCAGGTCAATGCATTGTTCACAGGCTTGAAGTGCTTATGGAACAGGTAAGCGACTTCTGCACGAATGTCGTCGGAATGCGCGCCATGTGTCATAACGATGTCTCGCACAATGCATTCCAGCGGATTAGTGCTCTCTCCGAAATATCGGCGAATGCGTTCCGGCGTCACTTTGTCCATTCCGCGGAAATGCTTCTTAAATCTGGAAAGCACGCCTCTCAGATAGAGAAAGTTCCAAACGGTGATGTAAAGCGCAAAGACTCCGATAATCACCAATGCGATACCCGCGAATCCGATCAGGTTATAAATCTCTTTAAAGTCCATGTTTATTTGTCATTCGAAAGTTTTCAAGAAACTCTAAAGCCCAAGCTCCGGCCTGAGCCTGATCTTCGGCTGTCGGATGCTTGGCGGCTTCATCCAATCGGGCCTGGCGCTCCGGCGTCATCGGTTTTGCTCCGGGCATCTTCGCCATAGCAGCCAAGATCTTCGGATCGATCTTGCCCTGCCAAACGCGAAGACCCTTGAAGTTCTCGCACGGGAAAAGACCGGCAACTTTATTGACCCAAGCCTGTCCTCGCTCGCTGTTGGGATCACCGCCCATAGTTCCGAAGTAAGCGATCGGTTTGGCTTTAGCCTCTTTCTGGAAAGCCTGCCAAACTTCGTCAGGCGTACCTTTATCGCACCAGAAACCGGCAAAGATGAAGTCGTAATCTTGAGGATTAACATCAGCGGGCAGTTTTTTGAGATCGGCGCCGGGAATTGCGGAAGCAATGGCGCGGGCAATGATCTCAGTGTTTCCGGTAACGGTGGCGTATGCGACTAAAACTTTCATTCTCTTCCTCTCATTAAGCTTTGTACTTCTGCTGGAGGGCAAGGAATTTTTCTTTGGCGCTTTCAATTAACTTGTGTTTTTCGCGGCCGACGTACATGGAGTAAGCAACTTCGCCGGAAGTTGTAAAGAAAGCGGCGAAGTGGCTTTCACGGCCCATGAACGGCATCGTCACAAAGCCGATCTCGGAAATGTCGCCGTACTTAAAGTGACCTTGAAGCGGACTCTTGCCTCCCATCAGATTGTAGTAGCCCATCGCAGCTTTGCCTGTCACAAGTTTGGTTTCAACTTCGATGACGTTGCCGTGTGCACTCACGATGAAAGTAATTTTTTCCCATTCGGCGATCGCGGCCCAAACGCTTTCAAAATCGGAACCCGGAGCAAAGGTGGCGGAACCTTCCGGCAGAAGATGAGCCGCTTCTTGCGCTGTCACGGAGAGCGCCTGGGCAATCGTCTCCAATGTTACGGGACGGCCGCTGTTTAAAAGTTCATTAATTTTGTTCTGCTGTTCAACGATTGTTGTCATAGGTTTACCGATTAATTTATTGAAAAGTTACTGAAAGATTTGTCTTTTGAAGCGGGAGTCTGATGGCGCTGTCGCACACCATGTCCACGAGCTCCAGGTCATGAGTAATGACAAGCACGGCTTTGCCTTCGTCAGAAAGCTGCCGCAGGGCGCCGGCAATTCGATGAAGATTTGCGCCGTCTAAGCCGCTTGTCGGTTCATCCAAAATGATGACATCCGGTTTTTTGGCAAACGCGCAGGCAATCACTAGCCTTTGCTGCTGGCCGCCGGAGAGGGAATGCGGATGACGGTCTCGGAGTTCTGTCAGATCAAAAAGCTGCAGCAGCTCCTCGGCGGCTTGCTTACCCCCTCGGCAGCCTGCGGCTTCCAGACTTGTCAGAAGTTCATCAAAAACCGTCCGCATATACAGCTGATGGTCTGCGTTCTGGAGGACCACTGCAACATGCTTAAGGCATTCCTGAGGTTTGACCTTCTTGCCTCTTATTTCTAGTGTCCCTTGGGTTGGTTTATTTAAACCTGTGAGAATCCGGGCCAAAGTCGTTTTGCCGGTACCGTTCGGGCCGAAAAGCCCTGTTATACCTTTGCGCAGTTCCAGGTCGGTGCCGTTAAAAATCTTCGGCTTTCTCGGGTAAGCAAACGAAAGATCCGAGACCTTCATTACGGTTTCTTTGCCCTCGGACAACGACGGAAGTTCGTGTCTTTTATCTTCAACATCGACTTTTCTTAATCCGTAGCGTTCTCGGACTTCGTCGCTGAGATCATCAAAAGTGCCCTCCTGGACGATTCTTCCTTTTTCCATCACGCAGACGCGGTCAGCCACGTCTTTTAACCAGTACAAGCGATGGTCGACAATCAGGACGGCAACGCCCTTCTCTTTCAACCGCAGAATCTCCTCGGCCAAATCCATCGTAGATTCCGGATCGAGGTTTCCTGTCGGTTCATCCAGAATCAGCACCTGCAGCGGTTCCATCATTAAGGAAGCCAGACCGACCTTCTGTTTTTGTCCCTGAGAGAGTTCGTGGATCGTATTTTTTAAAACGGAGTTCAGACCGAAACGCTGAGAAGTTTTAGCAATGAGCTCTCGGATTTTATCGGAAGGCATTCCTCGGGATTCGGGTTTGAAAGCCATCTCTTCTTCTACACCGAGCGCAAAAAACTGCGTTTCAGGGTTTTGGAACAACGTACCGACTCGGCTGCTGATTTCATGCAGTTTGAGTTTTTGGTTGTCTTGACCTGCAACACGAACGGTTCCTTGAAGTTCTCCTCCGAAATAATGCGGGCAAAGACCGTTAATCAGACGGATTAAGGTAGATTTGCCGCACCCGGAGACACCCGTGCAAAGCACTGCTTCACCAGGACGAACCTTCAAAGAAATATCTTCAAGCGTGTTTCTGTCAGAGAACGGATAACGATAAGTGACGTTTTTCAGTTCAATCATCTCATTGCCGCCTTAATGTCGGTAGGAAAGTAAATTTGAAGTAAAACCGCTCCCGTACAGATTAGGAGAACAAGGGTAATGGCTGCGATGTCATACTTCCCGAATCTCCTTCTGTGCATAGAACCCGAATTACTCCCGGCATGAAGACCTTTGAGTTCAGCTGCAATGCCCAACTCGTCGCTGGTTTTGAGCGCTCTGAAGAGAAGCGGCGTAAACAAAAGACGCGTCGTACGAATCGGATGAATCGTGCACTGCCACGGATTGATCTTGAAACCTCTTATCTTCAAAGACTCCCAGATCTGCTTCACATCGCCGGCAAACGTCGGAATAAAACGAATAATCACAGCGGCCGGAAGATAAATAATGAACGGAAGCTTCAGCTGCTGAAGACCGTTAAGAATATTCTGTAGTCTTCCAGTAAAAGCCATCGGCAAAATCGTGTTCATCACTGTCAGGGCTCTCAGGAACGGAATACACAGAGAACTCAGTTCCAGACTTTTACCCATGGAAGGAATGAACAAAGCCAACACAGAGGCAAATCCCACGGACAGCGCCATCATCAGAAGCGAGGCAGCATAGCTCACAAAAATTAGTTTGTATCGACCGAGCGCAAATAGATAAAGCAGCGACGTTGTAAAAAGCAGCAGCTGAGAATTCAGAGAAGAAAGCGCAATCGTCATCACAGCCGCTAATGCGGCAATGAGCATTTTGCTGCGAACATCCAGCCGCGTTAAAACATCAAATTTAGAAGCGAACGATGCCTGCATGTCTTAATTCCTTCATAGAACGGCAGCCCGTGTAAAGACCGAGCAAAGAACCGGCATAACCGATTAAAACGATCGGAAGAACTACTGCCATCAAAGCGGGAGATTCGCGCATCATGAGATAGGAAACTGCAAGAGACAATCCTTTGGAAAGAAAGTCAAAGCAGCCGACACCCCAGAACACGGCACCTTTCCAACCGAAGCTTTTAACGAACTTCATCACGACTTCGGAGACAAGTGCAGCCGCCAGCATCGGCGGAATAAGTGTGACGTTTCCGCCCAAAAGCAGGAAGTTCACCAGCGCGCTCACGATTACAAAGAGAGTCAGAGTTCCCGGCTGTCTAACTTTGTAAAGCATGATCACAAGCAATGTAGTGAACACCACATTTTTAAGCAGAAGGCTGACCGGATTCATTCCTCCGCCCACCATAGCGATTAAAACCGTGGAGAGTTTTGCGGTTGCGGCAAAAACCCCGATCACCACAAGGTCACGAGCACCCCAGCGGTCACCGAACCTTCTGAGCCAAGACTGCCCCTCCTTTCTCTCCAATACCATTTCCGTCATGTTGATTTCCGTTGAAATGAATCCGTATTACTTCTTAATACTTAGCGCTCAGCTTGAAGTTGAAGTGCCGTCCCGGTTCGTAGATCGAATCGCCGTAGGAATAAAGTTGATTGGTAATGTTGATAGCCTCAGCACTGACCATGTAGCGCTTCTGCGGGCCGAAGTGATAAGTTGTCGCAAAGTTAAGCGTTGTATAACCGGCAACGCGGGTCGTCTCATTACTGGATGGCGAATAAGACTTAGATGCCGTCTTGCTTCTGAGGTACGTATCCGTATTCCAGCGGCCGTTAAAGACTTCGAACTCTGTCTTCACGCCGTAGCGGGCCGTAAACCCGGCAACTCCGGAATCATAGGTTGAGACGCCGTTGCCCCATTCGGTCTTTCTGCGCAGCCAAGTCATGCTGGCATAGGGGAAGAAGTGGTCCGTCGGCTTAAAGTTGACGGAAAGTTCGGCACCGAAGGTTTTAGCCTTATCTGCGTTCACGTACCTATATTCTCTGGAGTTGAAATGCTCAGTAGAGATGTAGTCATCCGCAAGGTTATAGAAGAGAGCAAAGTCTGCTTCTACTGCTCTTCCGGCATAACGTGCTCCAACTTCAAAGTTGTTGGACTTCTCCGGTTTGAGACTGGAGTTCCCGTAGATAGTACCCCCGCCCATATTATTGATCAGGTATTTTTCCTGAAGGTTAGGAACGCGAAAGCCCTGAGACCATCCTGCTCTTAAAGAAGTATCTGGCAATCCTGTCCAATTCAGGCTCAAGTTAAAGACAGGACGGCTATTTTTATCACTTCCGACTTGACCAACCTTATCATCCGGCGCATTGTTGTACTTCGTGCCTGGAGCATATCCGTTTTTAACACCAACCGCTTTACTCAGCTTGGAATCTACCCACGTGTACCGAACGCCGTAATTCAGAGTGAAGTCCTGCGGCAGAGAAGTTTCCATCGACGCAAAAATCGCATTGGTTGTTTCTTTGCCCTTTACATAACGGTTTGTCACGGTATTGAGCATCGGCGCCATAGTTGTCTTGGCCAAGGTATCAGCTTCCAACTGATCCTGAACAAACTCGTAACCGGTAATCAGGAAATTCGATTCTCCCAGCTGCCAGTCAGCCTGAAGACTTGTTCCATAAGTTTTAATGCGATTGTCTGCAAGAGAGTCCGTTACGACTTTCATGCGTCCATTAGGCTGAGAAACATAATTTCTCATGTTCTTATGGTTCTTCTGCCAATAGCCATCCCAACGCAGACGGGTCAGGTATTCGTTAAGGTTCTTGCCTTCTGCAAAGAGTGCAACCTTGTCTCGCTTCCACTTCGGAATGCGAACAAAGAACTCGCTGTTCGGGTCTTGTTCGTATTCCCAGCTAGAGGAATTGATGTCGCTGTCAAAAGTATCCGCACGCAGACCGGCAGTGAAATGCTCATTGAAGTCGTAGCTCAAGAAAGCAGAAGCATTCTTCTGACGGAAGTCTGTACCTTTCTGGTATCCGAGCGGAGTCTTGATGTTTCCGTGGCTCTGATAACCAGCATCCAAATGGTAGTTCAAACCTTTATAGGTTCCGCCGAGAGAAATCGTTTCTGCCCAACCGTGACCGGCGCCGTTCCAAGCAACAGAACCCTCAGCTTCAAAAGGTTTCTTAGAACCCTTCTTCGTGATGATGTTCACCACGCCACCCAGAGCATCCGAACCGTAAAGCACGGAAGCCGGTCCTTTGATCACTTCAATGCGCTCAATAGAACTCGGATCGATCAGAATCGAGGCGCCGGACATGGATTTCTGTTCGGAAATCTTCTGGCCATCAATAAGAGTCAGGGTTCTGAAGGTATCCTCTCCGCGGATGGAAACGCGCTTTAAGCCCTGAGAACCGGCGTTATTGACCATGACGCCCGGAATGTCTTCCAGGAGCTCGCCTACGTTGCGGGCGGCAGATTCCTGGATTTCCTGGTTAGTCACAACCGTCACAGCCATTGGAACTTCGAGAAGCTGCTGTTCCACGCGGCCGGCGGTTACCGTCACTTCAGAAGTCTGAACAGTTTCTTCGGCCTGAAGTGCGAGCGAGCAAAAAGTCAATGCGGCTGCAGCCGTCAATTTGAAAGTAAGATTAGTGGTCATTTTGTCTGAGATTTGAAGTAGTCGAGGATGTGCTGAGTCATGCGGCCCTGCCAGAATTGACCGGGAACCGTCAGTTCAAAACGGTTTCCGACGGGTGCCAGGAGCCCTGCTTCAGTCCAGTTGTCGATCAATGGATTCCACAAAGTTGCAAACTTCTCAGAAAACTCGTGAGCCAGTCGGGAAGGGTTAAAGAAATTCAATTCAAGCTGCTCAGCGACCGCACGTCCCAGTTCCCAGAACAGAGGCGGTTTGGTCATCATGGCAATTGGTTTGACACCGCTTTCGACAGCCTTGGCCCAAGCATCCGGCTGACGGTGCTGCATGAAGCCGTAACCGCTTAAGTTGCCGCCGGCGCCGGGACCGAAAGCTAAACAATCGGTACGGGTCTTTGCATAGTAGTTATAAAAATTTCGTTCACGGGTGTTTGAAGCCCAATGGGAGATGGAAAGGCGCTTCCAGCCTGCTTCATGCATACTTTGCACGGCTTCCTGGAACATCGCAGCGCGAAGTTCATGATCCGGTCCGGGAGGAAGTTTGCCGTTCTGAATATATTTATAAAGAGGAGACTTCTCAAACACGCGGAGCTGGTAGCAGTCGATACCGTCAAGGTTGAGTTCTCGGCCTATCCGTAAGTCTTCTTTCCAAGTTTCCAAGGTCTGGAACGGAAAGCCGTAAATCAAATCAATCACGACAGCCGCCTGATCATAGCTCATCAGTTTCTCGAGCTGGCGAATCAAGGTTTCCTTATCTGAGCGGCGGCCGACAGCCTGACGAATCTTCGTATCAAAACTCTGGACCCCCAAAGAGAAACGGTTGGCGCCCCCGGCCAAAGCGGCTTCCATTTTGTCGGTTCCAAAACCGGACAAACGCCCTTCATAAGTGATTTCGCAGTCATTGGCGAGCGGAAGATAGCGGCGAACGGCTTTGATGATTCTTTCAATATCACAAGCTTCCAAAGCAGTAGGCGTACCGCCGCCGAAATATACAGCGTGTACGGGCTCACCCTTTTGCACCGGTTTGTCTGACCAAAGCTGAAGTTCTTTGATTAAAGTATCGGCAAAAGCGTTGCTTTCTTCTTTGTTTCGATACGGCTTGATATAGAACAAGCAATACAAGCAGCGAGTTTCGCAGTAGGGAACGTTGATATAGGCAACGGTTCGGCGTGTACGAGGTTTAGAAACGAGTTCGGAAAGCACCTCCGGCATTTCCGTAGGCAGGAGCATGGAGCTGTCCATCCCCGGATGGATATCAATCTTTTCCGGAAACGCTTCGACAATCGGATTCTCAGAAACTTTGGCCAACCAACGACTGATGTCGTCCGGCACTCTTCTCTGGAAAGCATTAAACATCGGGACTGCTTTCTCTCGGTCAGTGTGTTGTGCTTGCATAATGCTAAAATATCGTATTGATAATGATTATCATTTGAATAAATTTAGTGCTAAGACAATTTTAATACAAACGATTATTATTATCGTTTACCCGAGTTTTAACCCTCAAAATGTATAAAAATTTAAAAACTCCCGATACAAATAAATTTTTGATAACCAATTACTCCGGCGAGTTAACTCGTTGTTCATAAAAATAATTATGTTTAGTGAAGCAATTTAAAGAGGAAATTTCAGTGGCTGATTTCAGTATTCCTGCACTTCGAATTGCCGGCATTTCAAAGAGTTTTCACGCCGGTAAAAATCAGAAAAAAGCACTTTCAGATGTCAGCTTTTCGATTGAACAAGGTGATTTTTTCGGCTTGCTCGGACCTAACGGCGCTGGCAAGAGCACTTTGATCAGCGTTTTAGCCAAGACGGTAACCCCCGACAGCGGAGATGTATCTGTTCTTGGTTTTGACATTCGCAGGGACTGGCAGCAATTCAAGATGGCGATCGGCATTGTTCCTCAAGAAATTACTTTTGATCCTTTCTTGAGTGTTTGGGAGACATTAAGACTGCAAAGCGGATATTTCGGTCTGCGTCACAACGACAAATGGCTCAATGAACTGCTCGAGGTCCTGGATTTAGCCGATAAAAAGAAAGAAAGCGTTATGCGCTTGTCCGGAGGTATGAAAAGACGTGTCTTAATTGCTCAAGCTCTTGTACACAAACCTCCTCTGATCGTTTTAGATGAACCGACGGCCGGCGTCGACATCAATCTTCGTCATTCGCTGTGGACCTTTATGGAAGAACTCAATCGTAAAGGTCACACGATTATTTTGACAACGCATTACCTTGAAGAAGCGGAAAGACTATGCAGAAACGTCGCCATGCTCAATCACGGACGCATTGCGGCTTTGGAAAACACACGCGATCTTCTGAAGGAATATTCCAAAGATCGTGTCGTTTTTACGCTTTCAAGACCGCTGCCAGAGGATTTTCCGATTCAAGTCGAGAAACTGCAAGACGGTTTCTATTGTCTTAATTATGACAATCCCGAAGCTCTAAGAACTCTTCTCGACGAGCTGCATAAGCGCGGTTTAGAGCCGGAGGGCTTGGAAATCGGTAAAGCCAACTTAGAAGAAGTCTTCATGAGAATTACATCAAAATGAATTTCAAAATAAAACCGCAGCCTTACCGACCTGGAGCATCCTTCCTGACATTGTTGGAAAAAGAGATTCTCCGATTTAAAAAAATTGCGCTTCAGACGATTTTTGCACCGGTGCTTATGGGACTCCTTTATCTATTGGTGTTCGGACAGGTCCTGGCGGGCAAAATGCCGACCTTTGACGGTGTGAATTACCTGCACTTCCTTGTTCCCGGTCTTGTAATGATGACAATGCTGCAGAACGCTTTCGGAAACAGTTCTTCTTCAATGCTGTCTTCGAAAATTATGGGTAGTCTGATTTTTATCCAGCTCCCGCCCTTTGCCGGCTGGGAGCTTTCATTGGCAATGATAGGCGCTTCTATTGTGCGCGCCTTAATTGTCGGTGCAGGTGTTCTGCTTGCTTCGTTCCTTTGGTCTCCCCCGCCGATGGACCACCTTCTCTGGATTTTGGTCTTTGGGTTTATGGGCGCCGCTCTTATGGGGTCTTTGGGCCTCATCTGCGGATTATGGGCAGATAAGTTTGATCAGGTCGGAGCTTTTCAAAGTTTTGTTATTCTGCCGCTAACCTTCCTTTCAGGTGTCTTCTATTCGATTAACCAGCTGCCCCCGATTTTCCAGACTTTATCGAGATTTAATCCGTTCTTCTACATCATTGACGGATTTCGGTACGGTTTTTTCTCCCAAAGCGACTTCAATCCATGGATCAGCCTGTCCGTTGTAACGATCTCAGGCGTGGCTGCAGTAGCCTTTGCGACGTATTTATTGCAAGTTGGATACAAGATCCGGAGATAATTATTAACGGCAATTCAGTAAAGACAACTATTCAGGGAGCCGGGAAATTTAAGGAACCGTCGGCTGCTCAGGCCCCATAGTCGATGAATACTCGGATCACTGCTGCTCAATTTTGTTCCTGTTAGCCAGCTGGCTTCTTCCTTGCTCAACAAGCAGCGCTTGCGCAACAGAATGATCAACGCAAACTTTACCGACCGGCTGAAGCAGAGTTCCAAGCGATTTAGCCATCACAATGGCAACCGGAATACCGATAATGCTGCAAAAACAGCAGACAATCTGTACCAGAGAGAGTATGACCATCGGGATACCTAAGAAGATGACGTAGACTGTCTTCAGAATAAATCCATAAGTTTGCCAAAGGATATTTTTATTCGCATCGCCGTCTATCTCAGATTTAGAAACCATGTCATAGGAAAACGGCAGGAGCAAAAATTTCGAATACTGGATGAGACCTAGACCGATCGGCGCTGCGATGATCGTAACAACAAACAAAAGGCCAATCAGAAAAACGAGAGCCGCCGTAACAAAGCCTAGAAATGGGATGTTCCAAATAATATTTCCTAAGGTACGCATTCAATATTTCCAATCAAGTAAGAGGCAATTAAGCGGAGATATTTTACTGAAGAGGCCTTCCTGAACTCGGGTTAGACGGCGATAGGTCATTGTCCGCTACGAGTTTTTCTAGCCATCGCATAATTCAAATCATCGGCGCGAACTTGAGTAATCTTATTTCAACAAAAAGTGAGTTGTAAAAAAAAAATCGACAGACGAATCAATGATTCTGCCTGCCGTTTTCCCAATGATTGCACGCTAGGTAAGATTGCATCGTTCAGGAAGAAAAAATCGTTTCACTACATATCTTGATTATTTAAATGGTATTTTCAAATTCTAATAATGATATTGCTTCTAAATCAACGTTTATTCTAATAAAACTGACAAATATGTCGTAAAAAAGCAAATAAGGTTAAAGAGTAAGGGATTTAAATCGAACAAATTCTTTCTTTGAGACATCAAATAGGATTTCTTGCTGCCTGCTGACAAAAACTCTCTTCTCGAGTTTGGCTTATATCTGCCGCCTAGCTATAGAGTTTAGGAGCCGCTCTTCTCTGAATCCTCTTTTGTTTTCCGAAGTTGCCAAAGCCAAAGTTCATAAAAAATAAAGAAGAAATTCTCTTTTCCTCCCCCGTACAGGGGTATCGATCAGCTGGCTGCCTCACTAGACTGACTATTGTCTATCAAGAGGTTTTCACATGAAAAAACTTTTACTCACTTCTGCCCTTCTAGCCGCACTTCCTTTGGTTGTCCAAGCTTCTGATGTCACTTTTAGAGCTGGGACTTATGAGGCTTCTGCCGATGGAATTCACGGCCCCGTTGTAGTCAAAACAACCTTTTCAGAGCATAAAATCGATTCCATTCGGATCGTTAAGCAAACGGAAACCGAAGGAATTGGCACTGTAGCAGCTTCCGAGCTTCCGAAAAAGATTCTTAATGCGCAGTCAACTAAGATCGACGGCATTGCAGGAGCTTCGATAACTTCCAAGGCTATTTTCTCTGCGGTAAATAAATGCATTGAACAAGCAGGCGTAAAGCCCGACCAACTCATCCCGGTAATCACTAAAAAACAAACCAAAGAAGAAAAATTGTCAGCAGATATGGTTGTTGTCGGAGGAGGCGGATCCGGAATGGCCGCTACGATCGAAGGCAGAATGAGGGGATTAAAAGTAGTCCTCGTTGAAAAAATGCCTTACATCGGCGGAGCTGCCGCGATTTCGGGAGGCCAAGTCGTTGCTCAGGGATCAAAACTTCAGAAACAATTTGGTTCAACCAAAGACAGTCCGGAATCCATGATGAAGGACTTCCTTGCCAACGGGCATAATCTTAATGACAAACGCATGCTGTCTTTGTACGCCCATAATGTTGGACAAACAATCGATTGGCTGCATGACAAAGTCGGAGTGAAATTCATTCCAAATGATTTGCCTTATCTTGCGGAGTATTCGCATCGACGCGCGCTGGAATTCCAAGGGGGAGCCAAGACGATGGCTCAGCACCTTAAGAAAGTGATCAGCGAGAACGGTGCCAATGTTCTTTACAACACACGTGTACAAAAACTTTTGACAGACGACAAAGGAAATGTCACAGGGGTGCGCGCTGTCGATAATAATGGCGTGACTTACACTATCACTTCAAAGGCCACTCTGCTGACAACCGGCGGATTCGGAAATAACAAAGAAATGCTTTCCGAACCGGTCAAGAGTGCCCTGTACTATGGGCCTGTCTCTTCAACCGGCGACGGACATCAAATGGCCTTGTCTTTAGGCGCTAAGACCCAGCTGATGCAGTATGGAAAACGTTATCCAAACGGTATCGAAGTCTCTCCCGGAAAAGCAAAATCCACGATTTATGCCAACGTCGGTGCCTTCGACCACTCAGGAATCCTAGTAGACGTTAACGGGAAGCGATTTGTCAATGAAAAAGCGAGCAATCGCCATATCTTGGACCCGATGATGGAAACCTCCAACAAACAGGCCTACGTATTTATGGATGAAGGCTCTTGGAAAGGTTTTTACAAACGCCTTCCCGAAACAGGTGTTTCCCACGAAGACGCTGATAAGTATTTAGCACAAGACGGAAAGTCGTCTCCTCTCTTTGTTAAAGGCGCTACGCTCGAACAAGCTGCTAAGAAAGCGGGGATCAATGCTGAAAATCTTGCTAAGACCGTTGCTCGTTACAACGAATTCGTAAAAACCAAGAAAGACGCTGACTTTAACCGTCCCCTCCAATACATGAAGAGCGAAATCTCTTCTCACGGACCTTATTACATCGTAGAGCAGAAACCTAGATTCGCTACTACGATGGGCGGCTTAGTCACTAACGATAAACTCAATGTCGTTCGCAAGGATGGCAGTACGATCGGAAATCTATACGCTGCCGGTGAATTGGTCGGGGGCACAATGGGAGATGATTCTCCTGCCGGTGCCAATGTCGGTTGGGCATTAACCAGCGGTAAATTTGCAGCAGACCGTATTGCTGATCAAATTAAATAAGAGTTCCTCTACCGTCCTGGAAGACCTTGTGAGATCCACACAAGGTCTTTTTATGTCTTATCCCGAAAACGGAATAAACCTTAAGATCGAGCTGCATTTCTACCGCTGATGCGACCCATTACTAAGCAATTTGCCAACGAGCCTCCGCCGATCCTGTCTTTACCAAAAACACCTCCCACAACCTCTCCGGCCGCAAATAAACCGAGAACTACTCTGCCGTCCTTGTCAAGAACACGAGCCTCTTCATCAGTCTTCAGTCCGTCCAGACTCGTATGGACATAAATATTTTCTTTTCCCCAATAGAACGGAGGTTTTTCAATCCGCTGGGTAAATACCGTTTTACCGAATTTATCTCTCCCGGCTTCGACAGATTGGTTATATTCATCTAAAGTTTTACGAAGCTTTTCTTCCGGAATTCCCATCCCTACCGCCACCTCACGGATAGAAGAGGCTTTCTTAACAATTCCGCTCAGTAGTTTGACTCCAAGAGTCGCTCCTTTCTCGGACTGCGTATCTGTAATGACAGTGAATTCAGTTTTCGGCCATTCCAAAATGACCTCTACGATCTTATGCCATGGAAGATTTTCATCGACAAATCTTTCTCCCTCAGCATTTAAATAAATGTCGCCTCCAGCATAGTCAAGAACCCGACCGCCCCAAAAAGGAACAATCTGATACCCGTTCCCCTGAGTAACTTTTAAACCGATTTTCTCTCCGATATCTAATGCATCTCCGTCTGCACCGTCCCAATTATTTCCCCACGGATTAGCACTGGTTTTTAAATTGATTCCAAGGCGACGATCATAGTCGAGACGCCTAAAAACATTAGCAGTCGAACCGCCGGTTGCCAAAACCAACGACTTGGTTCTAAAAGTTTTATCCCCCTCTGGAGTGTCAGCCAACACAGACCAGCCCTCAGCGATTGGGATTAGCGCTAGAAGTCGATGCTCAAGAAAAAGCGGGATATTCTCCTGCACACGAGCATGATTCAAAATCATGACATAACTTCTGCCTGCTGAATTTCCCGGCATAGTAAACCCACGTGCGCGCAAGCCGGATTTAGCCTGAAAAGGTTCTCCGAAAACCACACCCTTCGCCTCTAACCAATCCAATCCCTCTTCCGAATGAAGGGCGATTTGTTCCAAAATTTCAAGATTTCCTTTTCTTTCACCTAATTCATAGGCATCTTTGACGAAAAGCTCGACGCTGTCTCGAAGTCCTTTACTACGTCGTTTATCCCCTCTAATCATGGCTGAAATTGTCCCGCTGGAAAAAAGGGTGTGTCCTCCGATTAAAGGTCCTTTTTCTAAAATCAAGACTTTTTCTGCACCATTTTCCTTGGCAGACAACGCGGCACAGAGACCTGCCATCCCGCTGCCGACAACGATCACGTCCCATTCAAGCTCTTCCGGGAAGGCTTTAGGCAAGTAAGCTGATGAAACGCAAAGAGGAAAATAAGTAATTAAACTCCTTCTGGAAATCATGGAGCCTTCTCCTTAAAAACGTCTCCGGGCACTTTCTGAAGCCATTGATAAGCTTCTAACCGAGATCTCACCCCTAGCTTACCGTATGCGTTTGAACAATGCATTTTTACTGTTTCTTGTCCGATTCCCAGTTGATCAGCAATTTCCCGATTGCTCGCCCCTTTGGCTGCGAGCACAATGACATCTTTTTCCCGGTTCGTCAAAGAATTGAAGGTTTCTTCAAACTTTTCCTCTTCTTTTTTCTGCCTCCAGTATTGACGAGATCTTTCGCAAGCCTTGGAAACAGAGTCTCGAAGTTTGAGAGGATCACCGCGTTTTTCGAAAAAATCTACAGCCCCATATTTCATGGTATATACGGCCGTTTCGATATCTCCGTGACCCGTCAAAAAGATAATGGGTAACTTATTGCCTCGTACGTAAAGCGCTCGCTGCAATTCAAGGCCCGTCATCTCAGGCATTCTTATATCGAGCACAAGACAACCAGGGACGCGGGGATCGTCTTCTTCCAAAAAGCGAACCGGATCAGCCCAGTCTTTCACCTCATACCCGCACATAGATAAAAAGAGCTTTTGGCTCTCCCTGAACGCGTCGTCATCATCAACTAAACGAACCAGCGGAGAAATTTCGGACATAAACTTTCTATCCTCCTATTTGAGCAGACTGACCTTCCGGCAAGATGTCGAACCTTAATGCAGCTTTCAATTTTTTGTCAGCTAATTGAAAACTTAACGATGCTCCATGACGATCACAAATTCCGCGGCAAATACTCAAACCAATCCCAAGACCAGTCGTTTTTGTAGAGACGGAATAACTTTTCTCATTAATCATTTCAAGCTGAGACTGAGACATTTGAGACGCTGGATTTTCGATTTCACACAGCCATTGTTCTGCTCTTGCGTCTTTTGATATCTTAACGTGAATCGTGCCGCTAACGTCGTCAGATAACGCATCAGCCGCATTCCTAAGAAGGTTCAAAAAAAGAATTTGCAGCTCCAAAGCATTCCCTTTTATCGGGTAGTATGTGCGGACGGACCAATCAAAAATAATCTGATTTTCCAATTGTCTTCCGCGCTCGGCGATCAAAGAACCGGCTGACTTCTTAAGCAGCAGAGCTAGATCACAATCCTCCTGGCGTGAATAATTATTTTTAGCGTACCCCCTCACACGGTCAATGATTTTTGACATAGTTAAAACTTGCTCTTCAATACCATTGAGTGCTTTTTGTTTTACTTCTTTGGAAAAAGGTATTTTGGACGAGCCCTCCATCTTCAGCAGCGTCACATAGGTTCTAATACTTCCTAACGGAGAGCTGAGTTCGTGGGCAATCATGCCGCTCATCTGCTGCACAATAGAACGTTTCTCGTAAGCATTCAGCGCTTTTCTGACTTTGATGGCTTTAGCTTCAAAATTGTCTTTTTCCAAAAGAGCATTGGCAAGCATTGCCGTACGTCTTTTAATAAGAACATTCAAACGGAGCTCATTCAACAGCAAAAATACGAACAAAAGGAACACAAACCAAACGGCTCCTTTATGCCGTTCATACAATGCAGCCGGCGTAATATCTCGAAGATACCGGTAAGGTCCTTCTTTCAATCGCTCAAACAATTCCATGATCCGGCGTTCACTAACATTTGGCACCCACTGGCGACTCAAATCTCCGCCCGTTTTATACAACGCAATCGTCAGGTCTTTCACTTCTTCTCGCGGCGTACCCTCCGCCGCCCACAGGCTGATATCCGGAAATAGATCTGTTGAATGCCTACAGTCAAGCGGAGAGTCTTTCTTTTGATGAACAATTCGAATCAATCCCTTCTTAATCAGACCTTGTTCTTCAAGGTTTTCCAGAAGACAGGCAGGAATAATTCCGACATCTGCTTTTTTATTAAGCAGTGCGCTTAGTACGTCAGGATATGCGTTATTGCTGAAGGATATCTTCGAAAAAAAGTGTTCATCATCATAATGATTTTTCTTCAATTCATTGCGAACGCTCAGCCAGCTGTCAATCGTATTCGGAAGACCGCTCTGCGCTGTTTTATGTTGCAGATCAGCAAGAGATACGAGTTCTTTTCTGTCATTCAACACAGCGAGCGCTGCACCGACAGACTGTTCAGGGTCCCCGCTCTTGAGATTGATTCGAGTAGCAATTTTGTAGGTATTTTGTGCCGGAGAACCGTCTATCGTGGCAAAGAAACCTGTCGGAGCCAAAATAAAATCCGGTTTGTCTTTTCTCAAGGCATCAAGACCATCAGCAGCTGAAAATGTTATGGTTGCTACGTGATATTTGGGAAGACTTCGCCTGAGCTCGGAGAGCATTTTTTGAAGTTCGATAACGTCTTTGGGATTGACAAGCGTATCAGGGATACCTATTGTCAAAGAAGGCTGCGAAATTTCTATCGGCGCACTTGCAGCATTCGCTTGAACTACTAAAGGCTGAGAGAAAAATAATCCAACGACAAAAATCAGTTTGCCGACCACTCCTTTCTCCGCCAAAAAGAAAACGAAAAATTCGACAAAAAATCCTTGACTCTGAGGTTGTTCAATCATTTTTGTTTTTTCCACCCATTCGGGGGTATCAGAAAAAGCCTTCAAATCTCAAAATACTTCCATACGAGATCAATCAATCTCAGTTTTAAATTCTATTAGGAGTCCATAAGATGCAAAAAGCCAAACTTTCCCTTATCGCAGCCGCTCTTCTCGTTCCCGCATTCGCACTTTCTGCCTATGCTGCAGATTTTGTTCGCCCTATGCCTACCCACCCGATCCAAGCCGGTCCAACTCTTCTTGGCGGTGAACAGCCCGTTATTTGTTCTCCCCTTGTAGGCAAAAATCTTAAAGCCATCAAAGCAGAAGCGAAAACAGTAAAAGCTCTGAATCCGGACATGGTTGAAGTTCGCGCCGATTATTGGGACTTCATTGAAGATACCGATAAAGCCATTGAAGCTCTCCAAGCAATTCGTAATATTATCGGCGACACACCGATTCTTCTGACAGTCCGTGTCGCGGAGGAAAGAGGTTTCAAAAAAGTTGGTCAAAAACCGAAGTTTGATTTTTACAAGAAGGCCGCAGCTCTCAAACTACCTAACCTGATTGACGTCGAATTGGTGTATGGGGCAGACACTATTAAAAATCTCAAAAAGGATTTAAACGGAGTCCCTGTTGTCGTTGCCTATCATGATTTGAAAGGTACTCCGAGCAGCGAAGAAATTGCTAACATTCTCAAAAAGGAAATTGATGCTGGCGGCGATGTCGCCAAAATCGTGGTGAAACCCAATTCTCAAGCCGATGTTCTCCGTTTCCTCAATGGAACACTTGAATTTAGAACGAAGAACCCTGCATATCCGGTCATTGCTTCTGCCAGTGGGCAGGAAGGAAGAATCACTCGTTTAGCCGGCGGCCTTTTTGGTATTGATTTGACGTTTGCATCCGGTGTTAAAGGCTCCAATCCCTGGCAGATGCCGGTTCAGACAGTACAAGAGATTAACAAGGTCATCTATCCGGTTACTAAGAAGTAATGTTTTCTCCGCCGAAAAATCGAGTATCTGGTTAGATTAACTCGATGAGGTGATGCTCCGGCTCAAAAGTCGGAGCATTTTTGTTCAGTGAACGTTGCTGCACAATGCTAGAGAAAATGTGAAAAAAGTATTGCTTGAGTGAGTCTTCGCGTATCAGCTCCAACAAACGCTAGGTATAGATAAATTTGCCACGGTTTTCCAAGACAGACATTCCATTTTCAAAGGACTTAACGATAGTGATGCGTCTGACTGCTTTAGCATTCACGGTAACTTTAATTACTTCTGAGTCGCTTTTTTCTCCAATGCAAAATGATCGAAAAAGATATATGTTATATAGCTTCTCCCCTTTCGGACTTTTCCCATTCTCGCAGAAAAAAGGAAGCTCTTCCGAAGTTGCTCCCAAGTTATGAAGAAATTCAGAGACATTGAAACGAATAATATCAATGAGACAAGCTTCTTCGGGGAATTCTGAAGCTGAGAGTGTAATCTCTCGGCTATAGCGAAAAATGGAATCACAAGCATATGGCGTCAGCTCAGAATGCTGGAAGTTTTCCGATAACAAACAGTTATCCCCTTGGAAAATATCCTTGCTGCCAATGGGAAGCTCTTTAAGAGACACAAAGCCGAAATTTTCCTTTGCGCACCCAACTTTCTTCTTACCCATAAAAATAAATAGCCTTCTATCTGGAATCCATCTTCTAAATATCACATTGGAGAGCCAATCCCTAACAATTTCCTTAAAGCGGTCTTTGAATATGTAGGCAATCACGAGAGCGAAGAATAAATTCCGGCTCAAAGACCCATATCTGTCTTGATAGAAGAATGCCACCACCGTCGCAAAAAGCATCGATAGTGCCGCCGCTGATCCGTAAATAGAATGCGTAAGTAAGGGAGCACCTTGCTTATAACGAATGTCAAGAAAAAGAGAACTCTGAACAAATTTTTTCAGAAAGGACCATCGCATCAAGAATGCCGATTCCTTACTCTCTCCTTCGATTGATTTAACCGGAAAGCGGCTTGCGCGGTATTTCTCAACTTCCTGCCAAAAAGACAATATTTTGTTTCTCGGCTCACCGATGCAGACTTCATTGAGATCTTTAAGGCAGAATGCGGTCACCACAGTGAGATATTCGTCAAGTTTATCGAGCTGCCGAACCTCTCGTTCTGAATTTTCTTGTGAGAACTTTATGTTTCTAAACTCATCAAGCAGCTTATAGACAGTCTGCAGAAAAGTTTCAGTTTCTTCCGCGGACAGTTCTTGTTTCTCCATCAAAGAGCGGCTGCTCTCTTGAAGTGCAGTTTTATATTTGAGACAGAAGCGTTTGAAGAAATCATCAAATTTCTCCTCTTTGCCTGAAGATATTCTCCGAGCAACAAGTTCCTTGAGGAGACCATCCAGACTAGGGCTTTGCTCACTCAGACTAAGGTAGCACTTCAGATTATGTTTGAACTCTTCTTTTTTGAAATTATTTTCCGTGATTTGAAGCGCGCCGGGAAAAATAAAGAATGTGTCAACCCGGTACTTGAGTTTTTTAGTTTTATCTGTGATGCGGATTTTTTGCTTAACTTCGATTTGTTTTTTGCCGTGCTGCTTAATCGCGTCTATGAGCATGAGTTCTCCTGCAAAATAAACCGACTAAAGAGGATGGAAAAACATCGTGCCGCAAAGTCTTGGGAAACTTTGCGGCACAGCGTATCACTATTTCGTTAGAAGAATCCGGGAGTGATGCCGAGCCATTTAAAATAAGTTGCTCCGGCAAGCATCAAACCCAGCCAGTAGAGAAAAGACATAACGAAGCCATAGTAGAAAGATTCGCCCATCGTATATTTATTTGTACCGTAAAGCATTGCGTTCGGTTTAGCATTAAACGGGAGGCTCCAGCAAACGTTAATGCAGAGTGCCACAGGAATCGCTAACGAAAGAATATCGATCTTTAATTCCTGCGCAATACCAATAACTATCGGCATGAAAATAATCGTCCTCATGTTCTTGCTTTGGAAAATGAAGTGACTTGCGATAAAGATGCCGGTCAGAAGAGCATACAGACTGAAATAGCTCATAGAAGCCAGTCCTAACCCGTCCATCATAGCTTTGGTGAGAGTGTCCATCAATTTAGTAGCTGTGAGTCCTGCCCCAAGCGCATAAGCTCCCGCGGAGAAGATCATTAGATGCCAAGGGATATCAACATCGTTCCAATTTAGCAATTTGAACTGTGGTGCAAGCATAATGACGGCGCCAGTCATAGCCACAACTGTTGCATTGATGCCGTGAATTTTATCCGTGGCCCAAACTAAAAGTACCAAACCGAAGATAGCGATTGCCTTTAGCTCGTCCATCTTGAACGGCCCGAGCTCCTCATATGCCTTTTGAAGGGATTCCATGCCGCCCTGCAGCTTCGGCTGTTTGTCTTCTTCGGATACGGGAAAGATAAATCGCATGCCGAGTCCGTACCCGATAATTCCAAATCCAATAACAAGCGGAAGGCCGGCCATTAGCCAATCAAAATAGTAAATCGTGCATCCGGCTCCCGCGAGCAAAGCGATTGCAAGAAGGTTGGCACCGGAACCAGTCATAAACGCGTTGCAGCTGGCGTTGATCATGACTAAGTTGTAAAGTACCAAATTTCGAGAGAAGTTATTCGTTGTATCAGTCCCCGGAGCACCGTAAACAGCAGAGATGACCATGAAAAGCGGCATCATAAGCGCAGCTTTCGCTGCTGTGGCGTTTACAAACGCAGCCAAAAGAACGTTAATACCAAGAAAAGTCAGAAAGATTGCTGAGGCATTTCGTCCAAAACGAAGAATCAGCCAAAGCGCTACTCGCTTAACTAGTTGTGTCTTCACTAAAGCGCTTGCAAGAACAAATGCTGAAACGTTTAGCCAGATAACCGGATCCCCCAAGGTTGCCATTGCCGGTTTCGCTTTTAAAATTCCTGTCAGCACAAGGCCGCAGATTAAAAGCATTGAGGTAACGTAGTTCGGCAGCGCCTCGCTGATCCAAAGAAAAAGAGCTGTTGCAAAAAGGGCAAACATTATCTCTTGTTTCTGATTCAGAATGGGAATTTGTACGACATACGCAAGGACAAAGAACAGAATTGCAGCAATCGGTAGTCCCCATTTCTTAAAAAATGCCCCGGTTTTAGTGAGCTTTTTCTTTGGAAGCCGATTTAGAGAGTAGCTGTTTAAATCCAGAGGGTCGTAATTGGTTTGGACGGTGCTTGTTGTCATAGTTTTTACGGCGGCTGCTTAAAACCGCCGTTCCGGTTAATTCCAATAAAGCTTTAGTTCATACCAAGAACTTGTTTAGCCGCTTTCAGATAGTTTGTGTTGGGAAGCTCTGAAATTCCCAGAGCCTGCGTCGCCTTTTTCATGCCTTCATAATTCTCGCTTTCGCAGCAGGCTGTCTCTACCATTGCGCCATTGAACCAAACCTGAGCATATTCGCAAATAATCCCTTCAACTGAGAAACCATAGCGTTTCTTTTCCACACGAACGACGGCTAGTTCTGAATTCTCTTTGGCCATCTCTATGAACTCCTCAAGGCTGTAAACGTCTTTTGTCAGTTCAAGCGCAACTTCGAGATGCTTGAGGATTTCGCCCAACTCTTCCCGTTTAACTGGGAATTTAAATTTGCCGCGAGGCTGAAAGATTTCATAGCCCTCCGGTGTTTCTCCGACTTTAGTCTTAATGTCAAGCAGACCGTCGCGAACTTTGACATTGGCTTCGTTGGTACGTCGAGAGAGGAAATAGATCTCTTCCGGCATTACGCGAGCTGCGTAAAGGGTCGCTTTACATTTCCACATATGCTCCTGAACGCCGGCAATAATGTTCTTTCCAAAGACGCGGAATTCAGCGCGGGGAATGATTTTGGCAGCTTCATCAGCACTAATTGCTTTATTTTTGTCGTATGGATTTGTCATTTGATTACCTACTTATTCCATGTGGTGTAAGGATGAGAGACGAGGTTGGAATTGAAATAACGAGGATCTGAAGAGACCTCTTCGCCAAGCCAGTCAGGTTTCTCGAAGGATGTATCTTCGGAGGGAACTTCTATTTCAGCTACGATCAAACCTTCATTAACCCCGTGGAATTCGTCTATTTCCCATGTAAGGCCGTTCCCGGCCGGAATCTTGTAGCGGGTTTTTTCGATAATCGGTTTTTCTGCAAGCTCATCGAGCATCTTGACGCAATCGTCATATGGAATTGAATATTCAAACTCAAGGCGTGTGCAGCCGACCGTCAATCCTTTAACCGTAAGGAAAGCCTTGTCATTGATTGTTCTGATGCGAACTGTGCGTTCCTTAACGCTGTTCAGATAACCTTGGCGGTAATGAGTGCCGACTGCGTTTTCACGCCATCCGTCGCCGATGACGAGAAATTTTCTTTCTATTTCTTTTGCCACTTTAAAACTCCTTGATTTTTAAACTCAGCGATTAAAAGCTACGAGTAAATTCTGAGCTTTAGGCGGCAAAATTAAAAATTATCAAATCATATGCTTCCTATAAGAAATTCTTATAAGTAAAACTCAAATTTGATCTTTCGGCTTCATGCTCTCTGTAAGGAGGGAGATAAATTCGAAAGCTGCTGGAGAAAGTTCACGTTTATCGTTGTAGCCAAGAAAATAATCCGCTGTAACAGAAAAATTTTCTACCGAAAGCATAATCAGCGATTCTCGTTTTAATTCCTGTCTGACTGCTATTGATGGAAAAGCCGCTGCACCGAAACCCCGCGCAATTAGTTGTTTAGAGCTTTCAAGACTATTAACTTCAATAACAGGCGTCGAGAGGAATTCATAAACTCCGACACTTTTAAACCACTCCTCGAGCTTAGAACGCATACGACTCCCTTTTTGACGCATGACAAGATAATTTTCCGCGAATTCTTTTGCAGAAAGCGGCCTTTTCAAAGCTGCTAGAGGAGAGGACGGTCCACAGACACAAACATACGGCTCTTTAATAAGCAGCTTCTGCTTGCAGTACTTGAGATTTCTCACATGGCGGCTTAAAGCCACGTCTGCAAGCCCTTCTTCTACGAGGTGCGTAACGTAGGCAGAGTCCCCCATTTCCAGACGAATGGAAATCAGAGGATATTTTTTATAGAACTCAGCAATAAAAGAAGAGAGAAAATAGTTACCCATCACTGCACTCGCAGCTACAGTAAGCTCTCCCGTCAAAAGGTGATTCAAATCACTAAAGACGTTTTCGATTTCACGAAAAATCCCAAAGAGCTTCTGGGTATAACTAAATAAGATTTTTCCTTTAGCGGTCAGTCGTATCTGACGTTTACTTCTATCGAAAAGCGGATTGCGAAGTGCATGTTCAATCCCCTGAATTTGCTGAGAGACCGCTGGCTGCGTCATATAAAGCGCCTTTGCCGCTTCCGTAAAACTGCCTAGACTAGCAACTACGTGAAACGTTTTGAGATGCTCTAGATTCATTCGGGTGATTCCGAACTGATTTTTGTGCATACAGACGCTCCCTGCATTTAGAAAATACTATTTGAGAATTCGGTCTGTCCTCAGTTTAATTGATGGACCACAGCTCATTTAGCATAAACATGAAATAACAGCCTGAATTCTCGAAAGAACGGGAATTCAGGCTGAAGGACTGCTTGTTAAGGAGATAATTTAGAACCTATGCATCACACCCAAGGAAGTATTCCATCCGCTCAATCCGGGCGCTAGATTTAAAGCTTTATTTGCTTTCCCCCAGGCGCCTTGTACGTAAACGAGTGTCCTCTTCGAGAAGTTGTACAAATATCCGGCGCCGATGCTGTAGGCATTGAATTTTTTATCCCAGCCTTCTTCAAGTTTTCCGGAATTCTTGTTCTTACCGAAGACGTACTGGCCTTGAACCATCAAGTCGCCGCCAAAGGCTTTCACGGAAGTTGACAGAGAAAATGCGTGGTAGTTATTGGCTTTGCCAGCGTTGTAGGCTTCTGACATCTTTTCTTCAGCAAATTCAATTCCGGGCAATGCGGCATGCTGAGCATATTCGTACGCACCGAATAATTTGAAAGCTCCGAAATCGTAAGAGGCGCCGAGATTCAACAGACGAGTCTTGTCTTGGTCAACTGCGCCTTTATGATCCAGAAGTTCATAGATGACATCAACGGAAAGTTTATCTTTGTTGTAGGTAAGACCGGCTCCATAGTAATGCGAGTTTTGCGACCATTTTTCTTCGTCGGAGTCCGTGCCGTTGGAGTACATCAAATGGCCTTGAAGTCCGACGAAATCCGGCGTGACATAAGCTACAGAGTTATTGTAGCGGTCGGTCAAATAGAAGGCTCCGTGCATATTGCCGATCGTTGAGAACGAGGTGGAATATGCCGCTCCTCCTAAGATGCTGAATGTTCCGCAGTCCGAAGAGAGTCCTCCGAAGCGTCCGAGGCCTAACTTGCCCCACTCACCGCTCAAACCTAAAGCTGTTTCACGGTTGAATGCTTTTCCCGCTGTGGCCTCGGAACCGTTACTGAGATTAAAGCCCTGCTCAAGCTTGAAAAACACACTGTTTCCTCCGCCGAGATCTTCTTGGCCCATCAGACCCCAGCGGTTGCTCAGCCAGTTGCCGTTGGTCATTTGAACTTTGGCGGATTGATGCTGCAGTTTGCTGACGGAAACGCCCCCGTCAAGAATTCCGTACAGTGTCACCGAAGGTTCTGCCATGGCAGCAGAACCGATAGACATGCCGACCGAAATCGCTAAAAGATGAAGGTTTTTCATTTAGAAGCTCCGATCATTTGATGACGTGGCAGTTTTTGCAGAGATTCTGCTGAGGCTGATGCTCTCTGTGGCATTCAAGGCAGCTTACGGTGTCACCGTAATGCGGAGAGTTGTGATAGTTCTTCTCATTGACATTAGCGGGAAGCTGAATGGAAGAAGATTTTCCGTGGCACTGGATACAAGTAGTGTCCTGAGGAGCCTGCATCGGCTGTGTGTTGTTATGGCATTGAGCGCATTGAACATTAGCGTGGAGACGAGCCATTGATCCGGACATGGTTTGGTTTTGTGCGAAGGCGGGACTGAGGAGGATGGAGAAAGCGGCCGCCATAGATAACACGATGTATTTCATGATTTTTTCTCTCTTAAAGGTTGGCTGCGACAGATCTTCCGGCGATGCGGCCCATAGCCAGGCAGTCAGTAGAAGAACAGCTGCCTAAACGGTCCAAGCCGTGGACACCGCCGGTAATTTCGCCGGCTGCATAGAGACGAGGAATGGGTTTGCAAGTCTTCGTGCTGATCACTTGAGCCTGATCGTTAATGCCGATGCCGCCCATGCAGTAGTGAAGTTTCGGCCAGAATCTCATCGCATAGAACGGAGCCTTGAGTTCAACTCTCCTGTCCAAGGGACGGCCGAAGAGCTCGTCTTTACCTGCTGCCACCATCTTGTTCCATTCGGCGATCTGCTGTTTCAGAGGTTCAAGCGGAGCGCCGTAGAATTTGGCGAGCGCTTCGACGGTGTCAAACTTCTTAACCGTGCCTTCTCTGAAGCTTGCCTTGAATCCCGGACGATTGACCGTCGTTTTTTCGGAACAGAATCCGAACGGCATAACCGGTTTACCCTGCTGGTCGACGCATTTCATTTCAGCTTCCGAGCGTTCTCTACGTGAAGCTAATTCATTAACAAAGCGCTTGCCGTTTCTTGCATCTACCATGATGCCTTCAGCGAAGATATAGTCGGCAAAAATCGAAGCTGCGCCGGCGCCGAATTCATCGGGAGTTGCCCAGGGACCGACCTGATAAATATCTAAAAGAACCGGCATTGCACCGAGATCGAGAAGCATACGAACGGATTCTGAAGTGGCGCCCTTCTGGCTTGTACTTTCGAGTGTGGAGTACTGAGGTGTAGAAGCAGAAATAAATTCATTGTCTGCGCCCCATCCGCCTGTCGCAAAAATCACGCCTTTGACTGCCTGAACTTTGTAGGTGTTCTTGTGCGTCTTCTTGTCAAAGTCATATTGACCTTCGACTTCGACACCTCGGACAACGCCGTCTTTATCCGTAAGAACTGCACTGCAGAAACTCTTATTTCTGAATTCAACGCCGCGTTCCTTCAGCCAGTTGTGCATCGGAACGCAGATGCCGCCGCCGGAATAATTTTCTGCGAAGATGGTTCTCGGAGCACTGTGGCCGCCAAGTCGTATCACCTGGTCAGCGAACTTCACGCCGCATTTGACCATCATGTCGTAGCAGGAGGGAGACTCTTTAACCACTGCTTTAACCAAAGCCGGATGATTTAGGCGCTGCCCTACTCGCAGCATATCCTCTTCCATAAGCTTCGGGCTGTCCTTAATGCCCTTACTCTTTTGAAGACCGCTTCCAGCCAAGGAAATCTGTCCGCCGTTAATGCAGGAGTTGCCTCCGAAAACATTCATCTTTTCCAGCACTAAAACGGACTTGACGCCGTTTTCTAGCGCACTGTAGGCGGCAGCCAGACCTGCAAAGCCGCTGCCGATAATGACCACGTCATAGGTTTCGGTCCAATCATCTTTTTCTGCTGCGCGGATAGCCGGTGCGGCACTGCATGCCAGGCCGATCAGAGAACTTTTGATGAGACTTCTTCTTGAGATGAGGTGAGATTGCATGATTTCTCCTTTAAGTTCACTACATTCTCTTTGTTGAGTTTTATTTTCTCTCTTAGAGAGAATTTAACATCTGAAAACGAATATTAAAATTCTTTAACGGAAATTTTTATTAGATCAAACCCTGTATCGAGTAAACCAGGTCGACCGTTATAATTAATTGTTTCCTGACCATTAATTGAAATGTCTGAAGTTCCATCCCAAGAAAACCGACAATTCAGACTGGATCGAATTGTTGAAGTGCTCGAGCTGCTTTCTACTTCCAAAGAAGGCGTTTTGCTGATGGATATCGTAGCGGCGCTCGGCATTCCCACCTCAACTGCCTACAAACTGCTTGCAGAAATGCGAAGAGTCGGGATGATCGAAGCCACAAACGGCCGAGGCAGACAGCGTTTGACCAAACGCATGACCGAGCTCGGAACCATTGCAGACAGGAATGCCCAAAAATTTGCTTCCGTTGAAAAGTATTTCGATCAGCTGGCTGACGAATTAGCTGAGACGGTTTATTTGGTTCAATTAAGAGGCCGACTCATCTCCCTTGTCGGTTTCTCCCAACCGATTGAAACAACCGGCCTACACCCGGGTTTTGCCTTTCCGATTCACGCTTCTGCGGCCGGAAAAATCCTTTGGGCATACCAAGATGAAGATCTTTTAGAAACAGAACTAAAGCGCTCTCACATCAAGTTCCAGGACAAAACCAAAGTGAATCCTGACGAGGTAAGAGTTGCTCTGAAGGATTCTCTCGAAAAAGGCTACGGCATTCACGATGAGGAATGGGATCAAGGCGTTCTTGCCATTGCGGTTCCCGTCTTCTTGGGCAGAAAAATGCCCGTGATGGCGGTCGGCATTGTCGCGGTCAAAGACCGAGTTCTTAAGAAGTACAGTATTGAAGAAATCGTAGAAAAATTAGAGAAGCTGAGAGACAAAATCTCTCCGATCTTAGAAGAGGCGTGACATGGATCTCGCTCAGATGGCGGGATGGCTGGCGGCAGCTGCAGCCATCATAGCCATGCTGCAGAAGTCTGATTTACGGTTAAAGCAGGGTTTAATCATCCACACCGTGCTTTATGGGATTCATTTTGCGCTGCTTGGACTTCCGACGGCCGTCGTGTCATGTGTGATCGCGCTGGCTCGAATCACGTTGTCGATCTACACGCGATCTCTGCTCTGCGCTGCCGCACTAATCATCATCAGCGCTGCGATGGCTTTAGCGCTTTCGCGGTCTACAGTAGATATTCTTCCGTTGACAGCAAGCGTCGTGCTGACGCTGTCATTGTTCCGATTTGACGGAATCAAACTGCGCCTCGGATTATTGGCGGGTTCAATCCTTTGGCTCATTCATAACGTCTACGTTCAGAGCTGGGGAGGAATTTGTCTTGAGACTTGTTTTTGTCTGTCGACACTTTGGGGACTCTGGACTATGGTTCGAGAGCAAAACGAAAAGCCAAAGAAAGAAATTTGTCTTTAGTGCTCCACAAAAGAGAAAAAAGCCGCTTTTGCGGCTCATAAGAATTCTTTCGTTTAGGCTGACTTCAAGGCGTGGAATAAAGACGAGAACAGTCCGAGCTTCTTCTCTACTTTTTCTGTCGAAATGTCTTTGACTTCATAACCGCCGTCTTTCAGCGCTTTTCTAAGAAGATTTCCGCTGGGAATGAAGCTGCCTTCAACTGTCAGCGTTCCTTTTCTATGTGAAGCAGAAAGTTTTGCGTCCGGCAAAATTTTCATGACCAGAGACTTAGCCTGAGACTCACACATAGAGCAATGCATTCCGTCCACAACAACTGTCGTTTTGTACATTTCGAGACTCCTTGTACCATTTGTTGAGAATTATAATCACTTCGATTGAAGAAATAAATAATATTCGTTCTCATTAATTTCCAAGTTTGAGTTGAAAGAGTCTCAGAAAACCTTAAGGCCGGAATGCCGGCCTCGTTTTCAGTTACTTTTGGTTTGAAGGATTTTTTTTCGCTTCTTTTGGAAGCTCTTTAGCAGAAGGAGTTGGGTTTGGAGCCTGTTTTCCTTCATCCATTCTCAGTTGCTTTCTTTTTTCTTCGCCTTCATGTTTCAAACTTTGAGCGATTGCACTTAAAGTTTCGCCGACCGTCTTTGGTGCGGTTTCAATTTCTTTTGCTACCGCCGACTCCGACGGAGTGACGTAGTAAACCGCGAGGGCTATCCATCCGATCAAAGCTGCAATAAAAGCGACATTTCTAATTTTCATGTGATGTCCTCCTATAAAAGTGAACACCTTTCTTTTATACAGGGTTTCTACCGAGATTCGAAGTTCTGAGTAGCTCATTTGTGAGTATTTGTTCTACTTTCATTTCACGGAATCAGTTCTTTTTTACTCAAATGTGAGACGTTCCGGGTATATTCAAAGAAAAACCGGATGTAGTAGAAAAGTCATGGATCACAAGCTGAATATAGAAGATTTGCAGGAGAGTCTTCAAACCTCATTCATTTGCAAGAAACACGATTCTTCAGAAAAATACCGCTTCAAGTTCCTAATCAATTCTGGTCAATTTTCAGCCGGAAACATTCAAAAAGTTATATGCGATATTCTTGACGAACTTCGCGGTTGCGAATCCTTTGATATCAGCGTTGCTTTTATCACGGACGGCGGAGTAAATCTACTCACCCAAACGCTCTTGGAACTCAAAGAAAAAGGTATAAAAGGTCGAATTCTCACCACCGACTACAACCTCTTTTCCGAACCTAGCGCATTAAAAGGACTTGCAAAATTCGAGAATATTGACGTTCGAATGTATCGCTGCAAAGAAGGATCAGGCTTTCACGTTAAGTCCTTCATTTTTAATCATTCTTCTCAATGTAACGTCATTATCGGTAGTTCCAACCTCACCCAGAACGCATTAACAACGAACCAAGAATGGAACGTCAAATTCGTATCCACGTTTGAAGGTGAGATGGTCTTCCTCATCAAAAAAGAGTTCGAAAAATTATGGAACGATCCTCTCTCCTTCCCCTTGGAAGAAGTCATCGAGGAATATGAACAAGAAAGAAAAACTCTAAAAGATTTACAACGCAAGGCAAAAGCCTACATTTCCTCTTTGCCTCAGAAGGTTGAGCTCAAGCCCAACAAAATGCAGGAATCTTTTATTAAGAAGTTAGACGAAATTTATCATTCCGGTCAAAACCGTGCTTTATTAATTTCTGCAACTGGAACGGGTAAAACTTACGCTGCTGCCTTCTCTGTTAAGCATTTAATGGAACAAAAAAGGCCTGAGCATCATAAGCGACCGATCAAAAAAGTCTTATTTGTCGTCCACCGTGAACAAATCGCCATTCAAGCTAAGAATAGTTTTGCAAGAGTCATAGGCTCTGAGCATGGGCAAACCTACGGCCTGCTCTCCGGGAATCATAAAGACAAGGAGTGTACGTTTCTCTTCTCTACCATCCAAACGCTTTCTCTAGACCGCATTCTTAAGGATTTTGCACCAGACGCCTTTGATTTCATCATCATTGACGAAGCCCACAGAAGCGGAGCCAATAGCTACGACAAAATCATGGCGCATTTCCAGCCGGAATTTTGGTTAGGAATGACTGCAACCCCGGAACGCACGGATGACAAAGACGTTTTTAAGATATTCAACCATCAAATCGCATACGAAATCCGCCTGAAGGATGCGTTGGATTACAACCTACTCTGCCCGTTCCATTATCACGGTATCAGCGATCTCAAAATTAATAATGAGGAACAAAAGGACTTCTCAAACTTTGCCTATCTGACTTCTGATGAACGTGTCAAACATGTCTTACAAAAAGCCGAAGAATTTAAATTCTCAGGAGAACGCGTCAAAGGTTTGATTTTTTGTTCCAGCGTTGATGAAGCAAAGGTATTATCAGAGAAATTAAACCAACACAACCTTCGTACCACTTATCTCACTGGGGATTCAAAACCTGAAGCACGCCTCGCCGCAGTTGATCGATTGGCCGGCGCTGACGGTCCCCAAGCGTTGGACTACATCCTAACCGTCGACATTTTCAATGAAGGCGTCGACATTCCTGAAATCAATCAAGTCATTTTCTTAAGACCGACACAAAGTCCGATCATTTTTACCCAACAGCTCGGACGAGGACTTCGCAAAGCTGCTGGCAAAGAGTACGTAGTGATTCTCGACTTCATTGCGAATTATGAGAAAAACTACTTGATTCCTGTAGCTCTGTCAGGAGACAACTCTTATGACAAAGACAGTATGCGCAAGCTTGTGATGCTCGGAACAAAAGTCATCCCGGGAGCCTCAACGGTTGAGTTTGAAAAAGTCGTCCGCGATCGTGTCCTTGAATCTATCGATAATGCCCGCACCAACACTGTTGAACTTTTGCGCACATCCTACCAAGCAATTAAGAACAAACTCGGGAGAATTCCGAACCTCGTTGATTTTTACCCGCACAACGGTATCGATGCTGTGAAGTTTTTTGAGAAAAAATGGGCACACTACGGTTCCTCTTACTATGGTTTCTTAGCAAAATACGAAAAAGACTACACAGGCAAACTGTCTCCTCTGCAAGCCAAAATGCTCAGCTATCTTTCTGGACGATTCGGGAATGGTAAGAGAGTTGCGGAGGCATTGTTAATCGAGTCCATCATTAATAATAAAAACACCAATGCGGACTTCTTCAAGGAACAACTTCTTAAGCGCTTTGGCATCGATGCGTCCGACGACTTGTTGAAAAATATCGTTTTGAACTTGTCGAATCAGTTCAACTTAACAGGGGACCAAAAAGAGAGAAACAAAGACGTTGTATTTGTTGAACCAATCGGGACGGAAGATTTCCGAATCGCAGACGCCTTCAATCGAGCATTAAACGATGAAACCTCTTCTGATTTCATAGTGCAACTTAATGATCTTATTGCGTTTATTTACCAGAGATATGATCTTCGTTATTCCAAACGTTATCGCTGCATGGACTTAACGTTGAATGAGAAATACTCCTATGAGGACATTCCCCGCCTTCTGAATTGGTCTAAATACATCAGCGCGCAAATTATCGGCGGCTATAGATATGACGATGAAACGAATACGCTTCCGGTTCTGGTGAACTACAACAAGGAAGATGATGCCATTGCCTACGAAGACCACTTCGAAAATGAAGAATACTTAATCGCACTTTCGAAAACTAATCGAAAGGTTGACAGTAAAGATGCCGAAATCATCTTCAGAAAACAACCTGAGTATAAAAACACTAAAATTTTGCTTTTCGTGAGGAAGAACAAAAATGACTCGGAGACCAAGACTTTCTATTTCTTGGGAGAGATGAATGCTGCAGGAGACCCTGAACCCGTCGCTGTGCCGAAACGAGATGGCACGGGTGGAAAACTCTCGGCATTCAAAGTTCGCTATCGATTAGAGTCAAATGTTCGTCGGGACATCTACGAATACATTACAGAGAGCTAATGATGAAAACTATTGAAGTTGTTGCTGCCATTATTCATCACGATGGAAAGATCCTCGCTACACAGCGAGGATATGGTGACTTTAAGGACGGATGGGAGTTCCCGGGCGGAAAGATGGAAGCCGGAGAAACAGCCGAACATGCAATTGTTCGCGAAATCGAGGAAGAGCTCAATGTAGAAATTCGACCCGAAAAGTTTCTTCATACTGTTGAATACGACTATCCGAACTTCCACTTGACAATGCACTGCTTCATCTCGGTCATTACTAAAGGAACCATCGAGCTGATTGAGCACGAAGACGCAAAATGGTTAAAACCGGATGAGTTGGATTCCGTTGCTTGGCTTCCGGCTGACGTGGAAGTTGTCGAAAAGCTCAAAATCTATCTAAAAGAAAAAAACGAACTCTAAAGAGTTGGTATGGACTTATGCCAACGTCCGTTGGCAAAGCCACTGTCAGTGCTAAAGGACAAGGCAAACGTGAAAGCCTTGTCTTTTCTTCGCTCGGAATTACTTTTCAGCGAGCTTGTTGAGGTTCTCCTGAGCGGCGATCAAGTCAATGATGCCGAAGGCCAGTTTTTCTACTTTCGTATCAGGAGAGTAATCCGTCGGTGCAATGTAAGAACAACGATTGTCTGCGAGAAGCTGACCGGCCTTCTCTTTCTTTCGCGCCGGATAAACAGCGATAGAAAATCCGCCCTCTGCCTTAACGAGCTTCATGCAGGGTACATCCGTATCACCGTCTCCGAAGTACACCATCCTTCTGAAAGGTACGCGCCGTTCATCTTGCGGAATGTATTGATTTACTTTCTTGACGTCCGCTAAATCTAATGAATCCTTGTTGATACGGAAAATATATTGCGTCTTAGTCGTGAAATTCACTATCTACGCCGGCCAAATCGGCTTTCCATAAGCATCAAAAATGAAGGCCGATGCAAAAATTTTTCTGAACTCTTTAGCGATCGGTGTTCCTTCGATGATTTCCTTCAGACCCGAAGAGATAATAAAGTGCTCGACTTTTAAGCCTTTGGTGTGAGCGTATTCATTAATTCGCTTGAACCAAGTTTCAACGCCGGGAAACAACTCCACAGTTTGCCCGAGCTTGATGAGGTTTTCCTTACTAATGTTGAGGGCCCTGCTTTCCGTTTCCTTGATCATCAAGTGCATGTAAGCGGAAATCGGATCCATCTCGAACTTCCTCGCCTCTTCATTGGATTTTCTCCAGAATTCCGTACTACTCTCGCCTAACTTATCCAGGAAGCCATACTGCTGCATATTTCCAGGCGACAAAGTTCCGTCAAAGTCATACATAAAAGCGACAACAGGTTTGTTCAAACGCGTACTCATAACACTTGGTCTTTGGGAGAAAAGCTCTGGAAACTATAAAGCGAAAGCTAGAATCGCTTCGCTCAATCATACCCGCGATGAACGATATTACCAATAACAAGTGATGCTCCTATCCTCTGAAGCACTTGCTGACATTTGCCGTATGCTTTCTTTATTTACCAAAATGATTTTCTGTCCCCTCAATTTCACTGAAAGGAGTCCACGCACGGTAAATGTTTCGTCAGATATAAACTTCCGGCGGGACCAAAAATTCAACAGTCAATTTCCACTAATTTATCCCTAAGCCAATATGCAAATGTTCTGTGTTTTCTCGAGGTCAGCAAATTTTGATGAATGGCGATAAATGTAGGTTGTTCTCCAACATGCCAATCAGGCAAAATTTTAACTAACTCCCCTTTCTTTAGTTCCGCTTTGCATAAAGGGAGCGGCATATCAAGACAGAGACCCGCACCATCTAAAACGGCCTTCTTTATGGTCAAAATATCAGCGGACAACAATACATTTTCGCCTGAGATCAGAAAACGTTCTTCACCCCTTATTAATGCACTGGGACTGGTTCGATTTTCACCGTCATACTGATAAATCGTATGCTCTTTTAACTGTGCAGGATCATTAGATACAGGATTTCTCTTAATATAAGACGGCGCTGCTATTGAAGCATATGTCACCTTACCTCTCGGGATGAAAAAGATCTCGGGTGAAGATATTTTTCCCGTTACACAGGCAATATCTGCGAGATTATTTTCGATATCAGCTATAGAACCGTGGCCTGCCAATTTAAAAACGACCTTAGGGTGGTACTTTCTAAACTCTGTAATCAACTTAACCATATAAAGTGAAAGACCTTGAGCGACAGAAACCCTAATCTCACCCTCAAATAAATAGTTAACTGATACCAGCTCCGAAATAATTTGCTGATGTTTCCTGAGATGCGGACTCATCAGCTGCTGGGCTTTTTTTCCAAACTCGGTAAGTTCTAAGGGTCTCGTTTTTCTAAAGACTAACTTCTGACCTAACGCTTTTTCTAATGTGTCTAGGTTCCGTGTGATCGTAGAAAGATCACTTTCAAAATAATCAGCGGTAACCTGGAAATTTCTTGTATTCGCCAGAGAAAGAAAAATTTTCCACCTGTTTAAGTTGTCGAGTTTGTTCATGATGAAGTTTTCCTTTGGCAAGAAATTTGTAGCGATATTCGTCGTTTTGGGGCGAGAACTCTAACAAAAATTTAACACCGTTTACTTGCAATAAATGCAAGTCCCGACCGAACTTATCCTATAGATGAAAAAAGAACAAACGCTAAGAATAGAGCCCGTGCTCAGATCAGAAACGAGCCAATGCCTCTAAGGAGAAAAACATATGACAACACGTCGATCATTCTTAAAAACTTCATCATTGACGGCAGTCGCGGGCCTAGGTGGTGTTGCAGAAGCAGTCTTCGCTAATACTACTCTGCCCTCTGCCTGGGACCTTAGCACTGAGATCGTAGTTGCTGGTTCCGGCCCTGCTGGAATGGGTGCAGCAGTGACCGCTATTGACAACAATGCAAAAGTATTAATTTTTGAAAAGGGAAAAAATTACGGCGGCTGCGGGGTCATCAGCGCCGGAATCTTGAAGCTTGAAGGCGGAACACGTTCCCAAAAAGCTGCAGGAATTCAGGATTCTGTTGAACAATACTACAAGAGACTGACAAATCCTAATGAAGATTTAAGCAGAGCGGAACGCATGGGAAACCAGGAACTCCTGGTTAAGAAAGTCGAACGTACTGCCGCATTTGAAGACTGGGCCATTAACCATGGAGTTAAATTCCGCCCCGGCCTTACAACAGCAGGAGTTGATTCACAGCATCCAGGTATGTGGCACCATGTGTGGTGGAAGGACGGAGGAGAAGGAAGAAACATGATTCCCCCGAACAAAGACGGATACGTGACCGGTGCCGGCTTGATGCTTCCGCTGAAGGAATATTTTGAGAGCAAAGGCGGAAGAATATATCTTGAACATAAAGTAACTTCTGTTATTAAAGATGCTAACGGCCGTGTTATCGGTGTTGAAGTACTCAGTCCGGATGGAAAAATCTTAAAGGTCCGGGCAACAAAGGGGGTGGTTCTCGCTGGCGGCGGCTTCAGAGGAAACGTGCCGATGCGCATGCTCTTTGATGCCAGAATGACAAAAAACATGATTGCAACCGGAGAGCCTTTCGTCTTCCAGGATGGCAGTGCGATCAAAGTCGGCGTGAAGGCAGGTGGCTTTATGGTTCGAGACGGCAATCGCCCACATAGTAATTTCCGTCGAAAGTTTGGAACGATCCACTATAACTTCCCTCTTAATTCACCCTATGGTGCGCCTGGATTAGATGTTGCAGGAAACCGATGGAATCAAATTATTTTCACCAATAAAAACGGTGATCGCTTTGTTCAGGAAGTTGACAAATGGGATCTGGGCACGGGATATAACTTCTATGACTTAGCCTTGGCTCAGCCGGATCAGCTTATTTGGACGATTTTTGACGACGCAACGGCAAAGAAATATCGCTGGAGTACCAAACCACCGGTTTGTGAAGAAGGTTTAGCTTTTGATGCAAACACCTTAGATGAACTCGGAAAATTAACCAATCAGCCTAACCTTGCTCAGACCGTGGAGCGTTATAACAATTTTGTCGATACGAAGGCTGACAGCGATTTTGGCAGACCGGCTGCAACAATGACAAAGAAGATCGAGAAAGCTCCGTTCCATGCGGTCAGATGTGTACTAGCAGTCCATAACATTTCCGCCGGATTGGCAATAAATGGCGACGGTCAGGTCATTGATATTGACTTACAACCTATCCCCGGACTTTACGCTGCGGGCGAAAGCGCCGGTGGTATCGGTGGAGGTGTCACCGGTTCTATGATCGTCGGACAAATTGCTGCAGAGCATTTGACTAATAACTAATCCAATGAGAAAAGGCGGGGTTTCCCCGCCTGAATACCATGAAAAAACGTCCACTCCTCTTTTTTTTGAGTCTTATCCTCGGACTAACATTTGCAGGGCCGGTTTCTGCGCAAAACGCACAACAACAAATAACCAAGGAGCAATGTTTGGCTTGTCATGGTCTAACATTTAGCGAGTTAGTGAATAAAAACATCCAGGTTGAAAGTGATACAGGCCCGGTAAACCCGCATGTATTCCTGCCCCACAATGATCCGAACGGCGAGGTGACGGAATGTACAAACTGCCATCAAGTGCATACAATGCCCCCTCCTAAAGGATATAAAGACGATCAGGCATCCCTTGAGGCTTGCTATTCATGCCATCATAACTACGAACTAAAAAAATGTTCATCTTGTCACGATAAGTAGGCCTCCTGGAGATCAATGCCAACCGCGTCGCAGTCAACACTGCATGTTTGGAGATCGCCGCTTGCTTTTTTTATTTTTCCTGCTTGAAAAGGGAAAACTTAATAGAATAACTCGGCGCTGGGTCGACTTCTCAGCGCCGAAGTTTTAATTGATAACTATAAGGTGTTGCTCAATGACAGCCACAAAAAAATCCTTCTCTCTGATCTAAATTAACGATCATTCCTCAGCATACTGAAGGACGGTCGGGCTCTCGACATCAACACCGAATTCCTTTGCTCTCTTCAAAATTGCACGAGCCAATTCGGGTTTCAATTCTTCAGGGCAATATCTGAAATAAGCTTCAGCTGCTCTGACGTGTGCCGCATCAGGCATCGGGTATTCGCGTCTTTCGGGCAATCCGTATACAGATGTCGGAAGTTCTTCTTTTTCTGCATAACTTAATCTGTCGCTCATGGTTCCTCCCATATCAAAAATGTTCCGAGTATAGGAGTTCGATAAATTGTCTCAGTATAATTTTGAGCATAAGTGGGCACACAAAAATACAGACCTCAACCATGTTTTCCTTGCCATCCTTTTTGCTTTATACATTTGTAACGTCCATCACACCGGGACCCAACAACATCATGTCGATGTCTTTGGGACTCAAGGTCGGCTTCAGAAAAACGCTTTATTTCAATGCCGGCGTCCTCACCGGGTTTTGCATCATTACCCTTCTGTGCGCCTTCTTTTGCGCAAAGTTAAACGAATGGATTCCTGAAATTCGTTTACCCATGTTGGTGCTGGGAACGATTTATCTCATCTGGCTTGCCGTAAAGATTTTGAGAAGCACCTACGACACAAAAGCCGTTGAGCCGAAAAAAGGACAAGCGTATCTCTCTGGTTTGTTACTTCAGTTTGTAAACGTAAAAGTAATGGTGTCGGCCATCGTCTCCATCCAAATGTTTGTTCTTCCGTACTATCAAAGTACAGAAGCGCTTGCAGCGTTTGCGATCTTCATCGCGATCGCCGGAACAAGCTGTAATTTGGTTTGGTCTGGATTTGGATCTGTCGCTTCGAGATTATTTGCCAATCACACAAAGCTGATAAACACAATTTTGGCTATTTCGTTGGTTTTCTGCGCCGCCGGTTTTTGGTTCTAATCAACTTCATTCAGGCAAGCTCCCTCATTTGTTTAATTCGTCCTTTCAATATGACCCTACTTCCTTATTGTTATAAATTCAATAAATTATTCATTAGAGGTTAATTAGAAAAGGCATAATCCAGCCCGAAGAAATGAGAGAAATTAGCCGCCCGTTAAAAAATTTACTCTAATACGAGCAAAAATCGGCGCTAACTGTCATACAAAGAGATAAAGATACAGAGGGGAATTTTGAGTCTTCTTAAAACCGAACTTTGTGTAAAAACTGGCCACTTCCGGTGTTTTTGCATCCACTATCAAAGCCCGCACCCCAATATCCTCTCTAACTTTTAGTGCACTTCGAACAGCGTGACCCAAAAGAGCTGAGCCAACTTTATTACCTTGAAACCTTGATGAAACTGCGAGCCGAGCAATCTTTATTGCTGGGATGGGATAACGGGGAAGACGCCTCAGATCAGAAGGATTCAAGTCCTCAATGGAAAGTGCTGAAGAGCATAACGTGATGAACCCTAAAATTTCTTCTCTTCTTTCTGTGTTAACCAAAACGTGAGTTGTTGATTGACCAATTCTTTGATTTTGTGCTGCGTATTTTTTCAAAAAAACGTCAAGTTCCTCATTTCCGCAGGAAAACTGTTGTCTGTTATGAACGGCTGGTTCAAGTTTTTCAAAAACCAGCATTCAAAGCTCCGTTTTTCTCAATCTGCTCTGCAATTGTCATGGCCTCTTGAAGTCTCTTATTCGGAACAAAACCGTTGTCGAGTACAGAAAATAATTCCCTTACTTCTCTACCGGAAAGAACATAGCGATCATTTTTGCTTATGGTGTCTTTCGCAGCTGAGATAGCGGCTTTTCTTATAAAAGCAGATAAGGAAATTCCGTCTAAAGAAGCGGCCAATTGAAGAAAGGCTTTATCCTCCGAACTTAATCGGATGTCACATCTTTCAAGTGCAGTCGTTGTCATGTTCTACCACCTCATATTTTGTACGTGATTATACCGTACACAATAGAATTCCGTACTCCTCTTGGGTAAGCAAATCTATGAGGTCTTTCTCAGTGGCTCTAAAAATCAAAAAGTTAAACGTAACCACTTAGTGCCTCCAACCCCGACCTTTTATTATTAACGGTCCACAGGGCATTTTTTGTTCTCTTCAGGATATTCAATGTGTTATGCGTTCAAAAGACATGCTTTTTTTGACATCCTCCTCGTCATACATGACAAGGATTCCATACCACCTCTACAGCGGCCGTGGCCTAGTGCTGCAGTAGATCTCTTCGGGTTCCTGCTGATAGCGGCCTTACTGCGCCGCTCATTGCACAGGCTAACCGGGCCTGCCCGGCCCTTAATATATTTATCGCTCCGACCTCATCTGCGTTGGAGCGGTAACCGCAGCCAATGCATGCAAAGGTCGCTTGCGATTTTCTGTTCTCTGCAGAGACAAACCCGCATCGGGGACAAGTTCGGCTAGTGTTTCTAGGATCAACTTTTATCAGCTTTCCTCCTCCCCGCTCTAATTTGTAGGAGAGCATCTGGAAAAAGCTATACCATCCCTGATCCAA
>ENA-UEOI01000168-UEOI01000168.1-human-gut-metagenome-genome-assembly--contig:-NODE-168-length-80144-cov-12.630959_pt1 | contig 80144 bp, 79 predicted proteins | sample MGYA00242883_ERZ507882 | MGnify/ENA primary metagenome ERZ507882 (study PRJEB26167, sample SAMN06115502) | human gut metagenome | host: Homo sapiens | place: China:Chongqing | collected 2015-07-29...
TCCTTAGTACGAGAGGACCGGGATGGACGTACCTCTGGTGCACCAGTTGTCCTGCCAAGGGCATAGCTGGGTAGCTAAGTACGGACGAGATAAACGCTGAAAGCATCTAAGCGTGAAACTCCCCCTAAGATGAGATCTCTCACCTCGAAAGAGGGTAAGGGCCCAGGAAGACTACCTGGTAGATAGGCCGGAGGTGGAAGTGCAGTAATGTATGGAGCTGACCGGTACTAATCGCCCGAGGGCTTGACCTACGAGAAAGCAGGCGAGCCTGAAAGCAGCGTCACATTGTTCGGTTTTGAGGGTGCAGGGAAGCATGCTCAAGGGATTTGCACCTTTAGCTCAGTTGGTAGAGCAACTGACTCTTAATCAGTGGGTCCCCGGTTCGAGTCCGTGAAGGTGCACCATGGCCCGTTGGTCAAGTGGTTAAGACAGCGGCCTCTCACGCCGTTAACATCGGTTCGAATCCGGTACGGGTCACCAGACTTTTCAAGGGCGAAAGTTCTTGACAAGGGAAGCGAAATACAATATAATACAGTTTGTTCTCCGGCAAGACCGGATGACATAGAGTTGGTGCTGATTAGGGCGAGGGTCCACCCGTTCCCATTCCGAACACGGCAGTTAAGCTCGTTCCTGCTGACAATACTTGGCTGGCGACGGCCCGGGAAGATAGGTAGCGCCAACACTGAGAGACAGTCAATTGACTGTCTCTTTTTTGTTATTGTTTGTAACAGTTTTGTGAGGATTTATGGGACCGAACACTTTAAAATCGTTTTAGGTTCTGATTTCGTCTTTATTTGCGAACGGTCTGGGAAATAGGGAGGAGGTCCCATGGTAGATCCCAATAATCGACAGCTCCGGCCGCCCATTCACCGCAGCTGGCTGCGTTTGCGTCTGGGAAAACTCTATTACGGCGGACGGCGCCGTCTTCTGTGGATGTCGCCCCGGTTTCACTGGGCCAAACAGCGTCAGACGGAGCGCCTGCCGTATATGCTGATTTCACACGCCACACCCTTGTACCGCCATCTGCGAGGGGAGGATCAGGAACTCCAGGAAAACAAGGTGGCTAATCTCCGGCTTGCAGTGGCCCGGCTGGATGGGATTGTCCTGTATCCCGGCGAGACCTTCAGCTATTGGCGGCTGATCGGAAAGCCCACCCGCCGGAAGGGCTATCGAGACGGGATGGTGCTGTTTCTAGGCCGGATCGGCAGCGATGTGGGAGGCGGGCTGTGCCAGCTCTCCAATCTGATTTTCTGGATGACTCTCCACACGCCGCTGACGGTAGTGGAGCGGTACCGTCACTCTCACGATGTCTTTCCGGATACCAACCGGACCCAGCCCTTCGGCAGCGGCGCCACCTGCGCCTATCCCCACCGGGATCTGATGATCCGCAACGACACGGAACAGCCCTTCCAGCTCTGTGTCCAGGTGGGAAAGCAGGTTCTGAAGGGAGAGTGGCGGGCCCCGGCACCTCCGGTCTGCCGCTATGAGATCGTAGAGAGGAACCACCGGATGGACCAGGCATCCTGGGGCGGATATGTGCGGCATAACGAGCTGTACCGCCGCATCTATGACCTGGAGGGGGGCCTGCTGGAAGAGGAATTCCTCTTTGCAAATGACGCCATCATGATGTACAGCCCGCTTCTGCCGGAGGAGTCCTGACGCGGGCTTGTATTCTTTCCAAAACCGTGGTACACTATGGACAACCCCACTGAACCAAAGAGAGGTGTTTTTATGGATGCAAAAACGACGGGTATTGTCGCTTATATTACCTGGATCGGTCTGGTGATTGCCTTTGTACTGGGCGACCGGGAGGGCGCGAAATTCCATCTGAATCAAGCGCTGGTGATCTGGCTGGCGGGGCTGCTGAGCTTCATTCCATGTATCGGCTGGCTGTGGGGCATTTTTTGCTTCATCTGCGCGGTGATGGGCTTCATCTCCGCTGTCAATGGAGAGGAGAAGGCAGTTCCTCTGCTGGGACAGATCCGGTTGCTGAAGTAAAGGAGAAAGGGCCGCGCGCTGCGCGGCCTTTTTGCTGTTTACAGGGAGGAAATTTTATGCAGAGAGGTTCTATGACAGACCGGGAGGCCTATCCGACCGCCTGGATCACCCTGGCGGTTCTGGTGTTGCTATATCTGCTATGGCGCTTTGCGCTGGGGGCACCCACTGTCAGCCGCTGCTGGGTCTGGGAGCACTGGCATGTCTACTGCCCGGGCTGCGGAGGGACACGGGCGCTGATGGCCCTAGCCCAGGGACGGGTGGGCGCGGCTCTCTGGTACCACACGCCGGTGGTGATCACGCTGGCCCTGGCAGCGATCTATCTGTTTTCTCAAACCGCGTGGCGGCTGCGGGGAAAGCGGGGCTGGGTCCTGCGCTATGACCGCCGCTGGCCGATGGTCCTAGTGGGGCTGTTCCTGGCCAACTGCGTGGTCCGGAACGTCCTGTGGCTGGGCCTCGGCGTCCCGCTGTGAAGCGAATATGAGCCGCCTCATTGCGAGGCGGCTTTTTTGCGAGTACACCGTAACATTTTGCCACGCTGCTGGGTCATACAGGCAGAACAGGAGAAGGGGGGGGAAGGACATGACGCTGCCGGAGCAAGAGCGGGAGCGGTTCTGCCAAGTGCTGCATCACAGCCGGACCAGCCTGTACCGTCTGGCTTTCAGTATCACCCGGAACAGCAGCGATGCTCAGGAGGCGGTGGCAGAGGCAGTCTGCCGGGTCTATGAGCGGTATCCTCAGCTGCGGGAAAAGGAGAAGCTGCCCCGGTGGCTGCTGAAGATCACCGCCAATGAGGCCCGGCGTCTCTGCCAACGGCGAGGCCGGACAGTCTCTTTGGATGATCTGCCCACGGAACCGGCAATACCGGGCCGGGAGACGGGGGACGATACCCTTTGGCAGGCGGTGCAGACCTTGCCACGAGACCAGCGGGAGGCGGTGGTGCTGTTCTACTATGAGGACCTGCCCACAGAGGAGATCGCCCGGATCGTGGGGACGTCCCCGGGGGCGGTGCGGGTCCGGCTGAGCCGGGCACGTGAGAAGCTGCGGAGCATCTTGAAGGAGGGAGACTATGGATGAGCTGGACGCCCGCCTGCGGGCAATGGCAAAGCGGGAGGACTGGGCCCTGCCCGCAGCCTATGAGTCGGCTATGGACGGGCTGGAGGAACAGATCCGCCAGGGGGGCACCCTGGACCGGCCTGGAAAACGGCGGCTGGAGAAGCGGGTGCTGTTCCTGGCGGCGGCGCTGGCAGTACTGGCCTGTGGTTTTGCCGTGGCGGCGGAGCGCATGGGCTGGCTGAGCCCAGTGGTGGATGACGGCGGCAGCGGCGGAATGCTGAAGACCTGCTCCGTCCAGGTAGATCAGACCGTGGAGGGGAATCACTGCGATCTGACGCTGGAGAACGCCATCACCGACGGCCGGGTGATCTACTGCCTGGTAACGGCCCGGTATGATGAATCGTTCCCCGATATCGATGATGCAATGGAGGACACCCTGCTATTCGCCGGAAGCTGGGCGGATGTCATCAGCTGCTGGCGGGTGGACCAAGGCAAGGAACTCAACACGGCCCGGTTTATTCTGGCCACCGGGCAGGTGTCGGAGAACGCTCAGGAGAATTGTGAAGAGAACTACCTGGGACGGGAGGTGGAGCTGGTGGTGAAGATGCTGAACGACCGGGACACTGGCGTGATGCACCCCATTGAGATCTATGCATTCCATGTCCGGATGAATGACACGATCCCTGTTCGGGAGGTCAGTTGGCCGGACGGCACCCGGGCGGTGGTGACGCCCCTGCGGGCGGAAGTCTGGTTTCCTGTGGAAGAGACCTCTTATGACCTATGGCTGGAAGAGTCCCAGTCCGCTGTCACCTGGGAGGAGGACTTTCTCGCAAAGCAGGTGCTGACACTTTATTTTACTGACGGCAGGGCCCTGGAGATGGAGGATGCTTTGACCCAGCGGATCCAGAGAGGCACCCATGCCATCCACATAGAATTCGTGGAGGCGTCGGAGCAGAGAGCACCGCTCTGCCACCTGTCCCTGCTGTCGCCCCGGCTGCTGGACCCGGACAGCGTAACCGGCTTGGAGTTGAACGGACAATGGTACGAATTCCCGGCGGCATAACTGCAAAAGGCCCGGAGAGCCAGCACTCTCCGGGCCTTGTTCGTTCACTCCTGATACAGCGGGAACCGCTTGCACAGCTCCGCCACTTCCGCACGGACCTGCTCCGCATGGTCCGCATAGTCCTCTTTTGCCATGAGGCCCATCCACCGGGCGATCTCCGCCATCTCCGGCTCCCGGAAGCCCCGGGTAGTGACGGCGGGAGTGCCTACCCGGATACCGCTGGTGACGAAGGGCTTCTCCGGGTCGTTGGGGATGGTGTTCTTGTTCACCGTGATGCCTACCTCATCCAGCCGGTGCTCATACTCCTTGCCGGTGAGGCCAAAGTGCCGGGTGTCCACCAGAATCAGATGGTTGTCCGTGCCGCCGGAGACCAGCCGGAAGCCCTGCTCGATCAGCTTTTCCGCCAGAACCCCGGCGTTGGCAGCCACCTGCCGCCCATAGGCCCGGAACTCCGGCTTCAGCGCCTCGCCCAAGCACACGGCCTTGGCGGCGATGATATGCTCCAGCGGACCGCCCTGTGTGCCGGGGAACACGGCGGAGTTGATCTTTTTGTACAGGTCGTCGTCATTGCACAGGATCATGCCGCCCCGGGGACCCCGCAATGTCTTGTGGGTGGTGGTGGTCACCACATCGGCGTAGGGGATGGGGGAGGGATGAACACCGGCGGCCACCAGACCCGCAATGTGGGCCATGTCCACCATCAGCCGGGCGCCCACTGCGTCGGCGATCTCCCGGAACTTGGCAAAGTCCAGGGTGCGGGGATAGGCGCTGGCCCCTGCCAGGATCAGCTTGGGGCGGCACTCCTTGGCGATGGCCATCACCTGCTCGTAGTCGATGGTCTCTGTGTCGTCAGACACGCCATAGGGAACGATGCGGAAATATTTGCCGGAGATGTTCACCGGGCTGCCGTGGCTCAGATGGCCGCCATGGGCCAGATTCATACTGAGCACTGTGTCACCGGGCTGCAGCAGGGCAAAGAACGCCGCCAGATTGGCGTTGGCGCCGGAGTGGGGCTGGACATTGGCGTGCGCACAGCCGAACAGCTGACAGGCCCTCTGCCGCGCCAGCTCCTCCGTCACGTCCACGGCATAGCAGCCTCCGTAATACCGCTTTCCAGGATAGCCCTCCGCATACTTATTGGTGAGACAAGTGCCCATGGCCAGCAGGACGGCCTTGCTGACGATGTTCTCGGAGGCGATCAGCTCAATGTTGTGCTGCTCCCGGTCGAATTCCTTCTGAATAGATGCCCCCACCTCGGGGTCGGCCTGGGAGAGAAAGTCCATGATGTCCTGGATCATTGCAGGGGTCCTCCTTCGTGTGATCCGGTCTTCCGGAAAATATAAGCCTTTTCCAGCTTATCAGAGTTCCAGGGACCTGTCAAGGGAACAAGAGGTAATACCCCCACAAAATGTTGTAGAGATAGTGGGAATATTTTGACGATTTTGTGGGAGGCGGACCTTTTCCCAGTCATTCCAGCCGGGATGGCGTGCCGTCCTCAAAAAGTCCGGCTTCTGTCAGCACCCAGGGGATGGGATAGTCGTGGACGCCGAAGGGGATCTCCTGGCGCAGCAGCCGCTCCCGGCACAGCAGAACCGCCGCGCCCCGGTAGTGGGCCAGGAAGCGGTCGTAATAGCCGCCGCCCCGCCCCAGACGGCGGCCCTCCCGGCTGCAGGTGACACAGGGGATCACCGCCAGGTCGATCTGGTCCGGGGAGAGGGCAGGGCTGTCTGCCGGAGGCTCCAGAATGCCGTAGGCGCCGGGGAAGAGCTCCTTCAGGTCGCGGATGGCCCGCAGCTCCATGATGCCATCCGCCACACACAGAGGGACGCACAGCATCTTGCCGTCTGCCAGAGTCTGCTCCAGGATGGGACGGGTGTCGATCTCCCGCCCGGCGGAGACGAAGCAGAACACCGCTCCGGCACTGCGATACTCTGGAAGAGCCAGGAGATGGCGGGCGATGGCCCGGTCCGCCGCTTCCCGGTACCGGAAGGGGAGCTGGGCGCTGAGGCGCCGGATCGTAGCCCGGAGCTGCTGTTTTTCCTCGTCTATTGTCATGGCAGGGGATCCTCCTCTTTCTCTGGACGGGCCGCGCCGTAGGAGATGACGTCGGTCCCGAACTTTCCACGGAGGCGGTCCATAGCCGCCTCCAGCTTTTCCTGTTTTTCTTTTTTGGGCGCCGCCCCAGCTGTGAACAGGTCTACCTGTTCATAGGCGTCCTCCGACCGAACCAGATGGATGGCGGTAACAGTCAGGGCCCGCACGGGAGCCGGGGGTTTCCACAGCTGGCCGGTCAGGTCCATGGCCGCCGCCGTCAGCTCCCGGATCAGGTGGGTGGGGGCGGAGAGCTGCATCTGACGGGAGCGGTCATGGAACTGGGGATCCCGCACCGTCACCTGGACGCCGCCGGCATACAGCCCGCTGTGCCGCAGTCGGGTGGCCACGGAGTCCGCCAGCACGGCGACGCCGCCCCGCACCTGCTCTGCGGTGGTGAGGTTTTTCGGGAAGGTAGTGCCGTTGCCAACGGACTTCACCATCTCCGGCTCGTACCGGGAGCGGACTGGATCGGTGTCCAGCCCGTTGGCATAGTCGTGGAGCTGGACGCCCATTTTGCCCATCAGGGTCTCCAGGGCATCCCGCTTGCAGGCCGCCAGCTCTCCGATGGTCTTCACGCCGAACTGGGCCAAAATCTTCCGGGCGGCGCCCCCCACGTACAGCAGCGCCCCCACCGGCAGAGGCCAGACCAGCCTCTGCCAGTTCTCCCGGGAGACGACAGTGGTGGCGTCGGGTTTCCGGTAGTCGCTGCCCAGCTTGGCAAACACCTTGTTGAAGGAGACCCCCACTGAGAGGGTCAGTCCCATCTCCTGCTTCATCCGTTGCCGCAGATGGTCTGCCAGGGCCTTGGCATCACCGCCGAAGAGGTGGAGGGTATGGGTGACGTCCAGCCAGCTCTCATCGATGCCGAAGGGCTCCACCAGGTCCGTGTACTGCTCGTAGATGGTGTTGACCTCTTTGGAGACCTGCCGGTACAGTTTGTGGTGGGGTGGCAGCAGCACCAGCTCCGGGCACTTTTTCTTGGCCTGCCAGATGGTTTCCGCCGTCTGGACGCCGAATTTTTTCGCCGGTTCATTCTTGGCCAGGATGATGCCGTGGCGGGAGGTGGGATCTCCGCAGACCGCCACGGGCACGTTCTGCAGGTCTGGTCGGCTCCGCAGCTCCACGGAGGCGTAAAAGCTGTTCAGATCGCAGTGCAGGATGATGCGGTCCATGGCCCCGCCTCCTTTCTCACTTCTATTATAGCACATCTGTTCGTTCCTGAAAAGGGAGAAGGGATGGGAAGGTTTTGACATACCGGCGCGGGGAGGCGGAGGGACGGATATGGGCCGCAGTAAAAGGCGCGGGGACGGTATCCGCCCCCGCGCCTGTGGTGTTCAGATTTACAGAATCCCCATCAGCACCAGGGCCAGCACCACAAAGGTCGCCAGCAGGGCCAGGGAGAACAGGAGGAACCCGGCGCCCAGCTTGCCCTTGCCCTCGACAGGCGCATGGGACTCCGGTACCAGCCGGGCCTTCCGCAGGGCGGTGACCACCGGCTTGTAGAGCAGCAGGATCAGCGCCATGTTCAGGCCGCCCTTCACCAGGTTGAAGGGCAGGAACACCGGGATCAGCATGGGGACCACGATTTCCTCGCGATCCATTCCCATGTAGATGGGCGTGATGAGATAGTTCCACAGCAGCATCACCACGGTGAGGCAAACAGTGCCCAGGGCCAGACCGATGACGGCGCCCTTGCGGGTGTGGAACTTCTTGTAGACGAAGGCGGCGGTGCAGCAGAAGGCGCAGGTGGCCAGCACGTTCATGATGCAGCCGATGGGGCCGGTGTCGCTGACGGTGAACATCTCCACCACGGCCACCACGATGGAGATGACGGCGGCGGACAGAGGTCCGAAGAGGAAGGCGCCGATGCAGATGACCGTGTCCTTCAGGTCCATCTGCAGGAAGCCGGACACCTGTGGCAGCATCTTGCTGAGGAGCATCACCACATAGGCGATGGCCGCCAGCATGGCCAGGGAGGTGATGGTTCGGACGTTTGTTGCGGGCCGGGAGGGGTTCTTGATGGCGTTGGCATTGGGTTCGGACATAAAAATACACTCCTTTTCGTTGCTTGAAAACACCCTGGACGCTTTGGCTTCTCCAAGGTGATCCACGCAACGCAGGAGCGCGAACAAACGCGCGGCCACGCCGCACTCATCTTCTTCCATCCAGACTGTAACTGTTGGTCCCGGAGTTTCACCGAGTCAGCGCCTGTGCATACGCGCAGGCGGTCGCGGACTGTACCGCCAGTGGGGAATTTCACCCCGCCCTGAAGACAAAGTATTCAGTTGCTTTCTGGCCATAGTATATGACAGCGCGGAAGAAATTGCAAGTCCCTAAATGAAAAAACGGCAAATTTCCCGTGGGTCTTTACAAACAAGAACGGATGTTCTATACTGAATCAAAGACCAGAAGGAGGGAGGCGGAGACCATGCGGGGGCGGCAGTCGGCCTGCTGCTTTACCGGGCACCGGCCCGGTAAGCTGCCATGGCGGTATAACGAGGAGGACCTGCGCTGCGTGTCGCTCAAGGCCCGCATCGCAGACGCGGTGGAGGCGGCCTATCAGGAGGGATTCCGTCACTTTCTCTGCGGCATGGCCCTGGGCTGTGACCTGTATTTCTGCGAGTGCGTCCTCCGCCTGCGCCAGACGCACCCGGACGTGACGGTGGAGGCGGCCGTCCCATGTCCCTCCCAGGCGGATGCCTGGCCGCCGGACCAGCGGGGGCGGTATGAGCGGCTGGTGGCTGCCTGTGACTTTGAGACCCTGGTGTCCGCCTGCTACACCCCTGCCTGTATGCAGCGGCGGGACCGGTATATGGTGGACCACGCCGCGCTGCTGATCGCCGCCTTTGACGGGTCTCCCGGCGGAACCCGGTACACGGTGGAGTACGCCATGCGCCGGGGGCTGGAGATCGTGGACCTGCCCATTGTACTGGAGCCCGCCCGATAGGCCGGGGCGCTTGGATGCGGAGACGTCCGGTGCCTCGGCTTTTTTCTTGCAATATGGGCCGGAGCCGTTGCGCGGGGAGCCCTGTTGTGGTATGTTGGAGAGGAAGGCAATCTGAGATTGCGGAACTTCCATGCTTGGTTGCTGGTATGCAACCGGGCGGCCTGATAAGCTGAAGGCATCCAAGAGAAGGGAGAATGCCTATGACATTCGGAGAGAAGCTGCAATCCCTCCGGCAGAGAGCCGGCATGAGCCAGGACGCGCTGGCCGAGCGCCTGCAGGTGAGCCGGCAGGCCGTCAGCCGCTGGGAACGGGACGAGACCATGCCGGAGACGGACAAAGTGGTGGCCCTGGCGGATATTTTCGGTGTGACAACAGACTATCTGCTCCGCCTCCAGCCGGAGCAGACGGAGCCGGAGGAGAAGCCGCCGCCGCCCCAGGAACGGAAGGACTGGGTGGAGCGTTTTTTGGCCTTTAGCAAGCGGAAGTGGTACCTGCTGGGATGGGTGCTGATCGCCTGGGGCGTATTGGATCTGGTGCAGCTGGCGCTGTTTTATCTGGCGTACCGGGGGATGCTGGGCGGATTTACGGGTCTGATCGGCTGGGATATGGCGGAGATGGGCGGAGTGAATCTGCTTGACGTGTTCCCGGCAGGTGTGCTGCTGTTCCCGGCCCTGTACGCCGCCGTGAAGATCGCGGCGGGGGTGCTGGTGCTGTATTTCGGAAAAAGGCATGTACAAAAGAAGCGGGAGGAGGAAATGCAGTGAAGGGAATCTTTTGGGGGTTCTTCTTGATCTTTATCAATTTTTATGTGACAATCAACGGACATACACTGAATCTGCTGCCGACCTTTGCGGGTTATATCTTACTCTATCGGGCAGCAGGGGAATTGTTGGGAGAGAGCGGTCGATTCGGGAAACTCCGCCCCTTTGCTGTGGCTGTGGCCATATACACGGGTATCCTGTGGGTGGGAGACTTGCTGGGCGTGACCGGCGCAAACTGGCTGAGTACGCTCCTGGAGCTGGCTGCTCTGGCGGTCGCCCTGTATATTTCCTGGAGCGTGATCCAGGCCATTTTGGAGATGGAGACCCATTATGGGACAGATCTGAACGGCACTTCGGCACGGACCGCCTGGTTTGTCCTGTTGGCGGCACAGATTGCCGGAACGCTGGGCGGCCTGCTGCTGGACGCTTTGGCACTGATGGCCCTGATTGCCCTGCTGGTGGGCATCATCTGGTTTCTCGCGGCACTGTGGAAGTGCGCCGGGCTCTATGACGGCCTGCCGCCCAAGGACGCCGGCCTGGAAAACCTGTGAGAGACCGAGAGGAGAGAGACCGCCATGCGAAAGGTACTGCCCATGTCCCGCATCCGGGAGATGGAGCCCTATATGGACGCCAAGGTGCTGGACTACATCCACGAGGGGCAGATCGAAGCGTTTGAGGGCTTTGAGGACTTCGATCTGATCGCCTTTGACTGGTACGACGTGCGCAGCGAGCGGACGGCAGCATCCCAGATGCTGCTGTATCTGGACCGGGAGGACCTGTTTGTCTTCTGTGAGGACGACGCAGCGGAGGACGCCGCCCAGGCGGCCCTGCTGGTGCCGGAGGAAGAGGCACTGTCCAACGAGCAGGTGCTCCACCGCTTCTTCGTCCGGCTGCTGAGGGGGGATATGGCCCATCTGGACCGGCTGGAGGCGGACATCAGCGATGGGGAGACAGAGGTGCTCACCGGTGCCCATGAGGCGTATCTGGACCGGATCATCGCTTGGCGGCAGGAGCTGCTGCGGCTGAAGCGGTACTACGAGCAGCTGGATTCCATCTTTGACGAGCTGGCGGAGAACGACAACAGCCTGCTGGGCAAGCAGAACACCCGCCGCTTTGCAAACTTGGGCAATCGGATGGAGCGGTATCTGAACGCGGTCCAGTCCCTGCGGGAGTCCGTGGCCCAACTGCGGGAGGCCTATCAGTCCCAGCTGTCCATCCAGCAGAACGACCTGATGAAGATCTTCACCGTGGTGACGGCGGTGTTCCTGCCCCTGACCCTGCTGGTAGGCTGGTATGGGATGAACTTTGTGGGGATGCCGGAGCTCCACTGGAAGTACGGATACCCGGCGGTGATTCTGGTGAGCGTGGGGATCGTGGCGGCGCTGGTGATCTACTTCAAGAAGAAAAAGTGGCTGTGACACAGAAAAACAGCAGGCCGCCCCCATTGGGGGGCGGCCTGCTTTGTGCCTCGCAGCGGTTCAGGTTGCCCGGGCCCGCAGATATCTGTCGATGTCGAAGGCCAGCAGCTTCGTGTCCCCCTTGAGATACAAAGGGTGGTGAGGATGGCCGGATTTCAGCAGGGGGCCGGCGGTGAACCACTCGGCCCCGGCGGCGCTGGCGTCGGCGGCAAAGTCCCGCATACAATCCATCAGATACCCCCGCTTCTCAATGATGTTCCCCCAGGCGGCCCACAGGGCGGGGGCCGGGGACAGAGAGAGGAGATACCGGAAGGCCCTTCGGTTCTCCGCATGGAGCACCGGGTTGCAGGACCGCTCCATATCGTCGGGCCGGGTGGCCCGCTGGGCGTAGACGTTGAACATCAAAAAGCTGTCGTACCCGTTGGAAAGCGCGATCCGCTGGGCGGACTGGAGGGTGGGGTCCAGGGCGTCCGGCGCGGCGGTGGAGGGGTTGATGCCTATGCAGATCAGGGGCTTCCGGCCCCGTGTGCCCAGGATGTACCGGTATTCCGAATAATGGTTGGGGACGTACAGCCACCGGCTCACATCATAGTCCGGCGACGGCCGGAGGGCAGCGGCCAGGGCGTCGTCAAAGAGCTCCAGCGCCAGGGTGGCTGTGGGGCCTTGGGGAATGTGCATGGGTCAGTCCTCCTCGGAAAATCTTCAAGAAACAGGATAGCACGAATCGGCGGGATATGCTACAATGAATTTTGAAATTGCGCAAAGGAGGTCCCGCCATGCTGACGATCCTGATGGGCCGGGCCAAAACGGGAAAATCGGAACAGGTGCTCCGCCGGATCGGAGAACTGGGGGATTCCAGCCGGCAGATCCTGCTGGTGCCGGAGCACGCCTCCCACCAGGCGGAGGTGGATCTGTGCCGGGCCTGCGGAGACACTGCCAGCCGCCATGCGGAGGTCCTCAGCTTCCGCCGCCTGTGCGACCGGGTGCTGACCATCACCGGCGGCGCCGCTCAGGTGACGTTGGATGCCGGCGGCAAGCTGTTGACCCTGCAGAAGGCCCTGGGAGAGGTGGCCCCCTTGCTGAAGGTGTATCGCCGTCCCTCTCAGAAGGCGTCGTTTTTACAGCAGCTGCTGGATCTCTTCGACGAGCTGCGCTGCTACGACGTGTCCCCAGAGCTGCTGGAGAGCCAGGCCCGGGAAATCCAGGGCGCCACCCGGGACAAGCTGCTGGACCTGAGCCTGCTGTACGGCGCCTATGAGTCCCGGCTGTACCGCCCCGGCCTTGATGCCCGGGACCGGATGACCAAGCTCTGCGAGGCGCTGGAGTCCTCCCGCTACGCTTTCGGCAAGGACGTGTTTGTGGACGGCTTCACGTACTTCAACGCCCAGGAGCGGCAGGTGCTGGAGAGCATCCTGCGGCAGGCTCGGTCTGTCACTGTCACGCTGCTGGGGGAGCCGGACAGCGCGGAGGAGATGTTTCAGGTCTCTCTCCGCACCCGGGACCAGCTGACGCGGCTGGCGGACCAGGCGGGCTGCCCATGGGAGGTCCGGACGCTCACCAGCGCCGACGACTCCGCCCTGGGATATTTGGAGCATCACTTCTTCGGAGAGGGGGAGCCCTACCAAGGAGACAGCTCCGCCATCCGTGTCCGGGAGGCGGACACCGCTTTTTCCGAGGTGGAGCAGACGGCAGCGGACATCCGCCGCCTGGTAGCGGCGGGGAAGTGCCGCTACCGGGATATCACCGTGGCCGCCCGGAACATGACCGACTACGAGGGCACCATTGAGACGGTATTCGAGCGGTACAGCATCCCCGCCTATCTGAGCCGCCGGAGCAGTATGTTGGAAAAGCCCGTGTGGAGCCTTATCACCGGCGTCCTCTCCGCTCTGGAAAACGGCTTGGAGTACGAGGACATGTTCCGTTGGCTGAAGACCGGCCTGGCGGGCCTGATGCCGGAGGAGTGCGATGAGCTGGAAAACTACGTTCTCACCTGGGAGATCCACGGGAAGATGTGGCTCCGGGATGTGGACTGGACCGACAATCCGGACGGTTATGGCGCACCTTGGGATAAGCGCCGCCAGGCCCGCCTGGACCGGGTGAACGAGCTGCGCCGCCGGGTACGCGCACCTCTTGCGGAGCTGTATGAAGGGCTGAAAGCCGGCGTTACAGCTGGGGAGAAAGTAAATTCCCTTTATAGTTTCCTGGAGCATCTGAATCTCCAGAACGCGCTGGAGGAACAGATGCGGGCCCAGGCGGAGGCAGGGCGCCTCCAGGACGCGGAGGAGACCGCCCAGCTGTGGGAGATCCTCTGCGCCATCCTGGACCAGTTCGTGGAGATCCTGGGGGACGAGCCTATGGGGACCGATGAATTCAGCCGCCTGCTGCGGCAGGTGGCCTCCCAGTACAGCGTGGGCACTATCCCCGTGTCTCTGGACCAGGTGTCCGTCACGGAAATCACCCGAAATGACCGTCACACGGATGCCTACCTGTTTCTGCTGGGGGCCAATGACCATGTGCTGCCCGCTGTGGGACAGAGCGGCGGCATTCTCAACGACGATGACCGGGAGGAATTGGCCCAGCGGGGCATCCGCCTGGCGCCCAGCGGCATGGAACAGATGGGCATTGAGCTCCAGAACCTCTACGCCGCTCTGGTTCAGCCCCGGGAGGGACTGGTGGTCAGCTATCCCACGGCGGACGTGTCCGGTGCAGAGCTGCGGCCTGCCTTTGTAGTGGACCGCCTGCTAACGCTGTTTCCGGAGCTGCGTATCGAGCACGAAGGGACTGATAAGGCTTATCGCCTTACAGCAAGGATCCCTGCCTTGGAGACCGCAGGGACCGCCCCAGGGGGGATCCTGTGGCGGTATTTCGCAGATGACGAGGTCCTGGCGCCCCCCATGGCGGCCATGGAGCGGGCGGCTGCGCTGAAGCGGGGGAGCCTCTCCAGGAGCGCGGTACAGGCGCTGTACGGGGAGCGAATCTCCATGTCCGCCTCCCGGGTGGAGCGGCTGCGGAGCTGCCACTTCGCCTACTTTATGGAGTACGGCCTGAAGGCCAAGGCCCGCCGGGCGGCGGCCTTTGACGCCCCCCAGATCGGAACCTTCCTCCACTACCTGCTGGAGCACGTCACAAAGGACGTGCTGGACCGGGGCGGCTTTGCCGCAGTGGGAGAGGAGGACCTCCACGCCTTGGTGCGGCGCTATATTGAGCAGTATGCGGCGGAGGTGCTCCAAAATCTGGAGGGCCGGAACGCCCGGTTCCGGTACCTCTTCGCCCGGCTGCGGAACACCGCTTACGCGGTGGTGGACCAGATCGCCGAGGAGATGCGCTGCTCCGACTTCGTGCCCCTGGCCTTCGAGCTGTCCTTCGGCGAGCGCGGAGAACTGCCGGCGGTGACGGTCAGCGAGCCGGACGCGGAGCTGCGAATCGGCGGCAAGGTGGACCGGGTGGACGGCTGGGTGAAGGACAACAGACTGTATCTCCGGGTAGTGGACTACAAGTCCGGCAAGAAAGCCTTTGACCTGGCCGCCGTCCGGATGGGCCTGGATATCCAGATGCTGCTGTACCTGTTCGCCCTGAAAAAGGAGGGCAAGCAGCGGTTTGGCATGGACATTGAGCCCGCCGGGGTGTTGTATCTCCCTGCCCGGGATGAGATTCTCTCCGCCGAGCGAAATATCACGCCGGAGCAGCTCCAGAGCCAGCGGGAGAAGGAGCTGCGCCGAACGGGCCTGCTGCTCTCTGAACCGGAGGTGCTCCAGGCCATGGAGCACGAGGCTCTGCAAAGTCCCCGGTTCCTACCGGTGCGGGTAAACCGGGAGGGGGACGTGTCCGGCGCCCTGGCCTCCGCCGATCAGCTTGGGCGGCTGGGGCAGTATGTGGAGCGGCTGCTCCACCAGATCGCCCGGGAGGTCCGGGACGGCAACATCGACGCGGACCCCTGCTGCCACAATGAGGACGACAGCTTCTGCAAATACTGCGACTGGGCCGACGCCTGCCACTTCCAGGATGGGCGGGACGGCGACCACCTGCACTACATCCTGCCGGTAAAGCCGGAGGAGTTCTGGCGCCAGGTGGAAGAGGAGACAGAGAGAGGAGGCGGACAGTAACATGGCAAAATTGACCCTGACCCCCCAGCAGCAGGCGGTGGTGGAAAACCGGGGCGGCAGCCTGCTGGTGTCCGCCGCCGCCGGCTCCGGCAAGACAAAGGTACTGGTGGACCGGCTTTTCCGCTATGTGACGGAGGAACGCTGCAATATCGATGATTTCCTCATCATCACCTACACCAAGGCCGCCGCGGCGGAGCTGCGGAGCAAGATCGCCTCCGAGCTGTCCAAGCGGCTGGGCCAGACGCCGGGGGACCAGCAGCTCCGGCGGCAGCTGCTGCGGGTGTATCAGGCGGACATCAAGACCGTGGACGCCTTCTGCACGTCGCTGCTGCGGGAGAACACCCACCTCCTGGCCCGGGAGGGGGACAGCCGGGCCCTGACCCCAGACTTCCGGGTGCTGGACGATAACGAGGCCCAGCTGATCCGCCAGCGGGTGCTCTCCCGGACGCTGGAGGACTTCTATGACCAGCTGGACGAGGGCCGTGGCCTGCTGGCGGACACGCTGGGGGCCGGACGGGACGACAGCCGTCTGGCCGCCCTGGTGCTGGAGCTGTACGACAAGGTCCAGAGCCACGCGGACCCGGCCGGGTGGCTGGCGGAGAACCGGACCGTCTGGGGCGGCTGGGAGGGCGGCTTTGATGACACCCCCTACGCCGCCGAGCTGCTGGCCGCCATCCGCCGGAAGGGGGCCCATTGGGGGGCCCTGCTCCGGTCCGCCTCCGCCCGGACCGAGGGGGACGAGGCGCTGTACCGGGGGTACGGGGAGAAGTTTCTCCAGGTGTCTGTGGCCTTTGACGCCCTGGCCCAGGTCCAGACCTGGGAGGCGGCCCGGCAGACGGAAGCGGCCGTCGCCTTCCCCCGGCTTTCCACCCCCAAAGGACGGAAGGACGAGCCGGGCATTGCCGCGCTGAAACAGGTGTGGGAGCGGTGCAAGGCGGAGGAGAAGAAGCTGGCGGGCCTGTTGTCTGTCTCTGAGGAGGAGGCTATGGAGGACCTGACTGCCGTGGCCCCGGCCATGGTGGCCCTGCTGGAGCTGACGGAGGACTTTGCGGAGCGGTACCGGCAGGAGAAGCTGCGGCTGAACGCTGCCGACTTCTCCGACCAGGAGCACTTGGCCCTGGGCCTGCTGGTGGGTTCCGGCGGTGCCCCCACAGAGCTGGGGGAGCAGGTGGCGGCCCGATACCGGGAGATCCTGGTGGACGAGTACCAGGACACCAACGAGATCCAAAACGCCATCTTCCGGGCGGTGTCCAAAAACGGGCAGAACATCTTCACTGTGGGGGACGTGAAGCAGAGCATCTACCGCTTCCGCCTGGCGGACCCCACCATTTTCCTGGGAAAATACAACCGGTTCAAGTCCTGGCAGGAGGCGGCTGACGGAGAGGAGCGGAAGATCCTGCTGTCCCGCAACTTCCGCTCCCGGCGGGAGATTTTGGAGAGCACCAACTTCATCTTCTCCAACATTTTGTCTGTGGAGATGGGGGAGATGGACTACGGCGAGGACGAGGCCCTCCACTTCGGGGCGGCGTATTACCCGGAGCGGATGGATTGCCAGACAGAGTTCCATCTCATCTCTGCCCACCAGAAGGCGGGGGAGAATGACAAGCCGGTAAAGAAGGTCACCGCCGAGGCCCGGTTCGTGGCGGCGCGCATCCGGAAGCTGCTGGATGAGGGCTATCCCGTCACGGAGAGCGACGGCACCCTGCGCCCCTGCCGGCCGGAGGATATCGTGATCCTGATGCGTTCCCCCGGCAGCCGGTCTGCCGCCTTCGCCGCCGCCCTGGCGGAGCGGGACATCCCCTGTTCTTTCCAGGAGAGCGGGGACTTCTTCCACACCATGGAGATCTCCGTCATGCTGTCCCTGCTGGAGATCGTGGACAACCCCCGGCAGGACGTGCCTCTGATCTCCGTCCTCCGGTCACCCCTGTTCGGCTTCACGGCGGACCGGCTGGCGGAGGTTCGCTCCGCCGCCCCCACCGGGGACTACTACGACGCTGTGACTGCCGATGGGGGAGAGGACTGCAAAGACTTCCTGGCAATCCTCTCGGATCTGCGGCAGGCGGGCCGGGACATGAGTGTCCACCGCCTGGTCTGGCACATCTACAACCGACTGAATGTGCTGGGGGTCTTCGGCGCCATGGATGATGGTGCGGCCCGGCGGGAGAATCTCATCGCCCTGAGCCAGCACGCGGAGAAGTTTGAGAGCAATGGATACCGGGGCCTCTTCGCCTTCGTCACTCAGCTGCGGCGGCTGCTGGAGCAGGACCAGGCTCCCGCCACCCGGGGCCCGGCGGAGGCTGCCGGCGTGCGGCTCATGAGCATCCACAAGTCCAAGGGCCTGGAGTTCCCCATCGTCATCCTGGCAGATCTGGACCACGCGTTCTCCCGGCAGGACTTCGACACGCCGGTGCTGGTGCACCCGGACATGGGCCTGGGGCCCAAGCGCATCGACCTGGAGCGGAAAATCCAGTATCCCACCCTGGCCCGGCTGGCCATTCAGGAAAAGCTGCGGCGGGAGAACCTGGCGGAGGAGCAGCGCATCCTCTACGTGGCCATGACCCGGCCCAAGGAGAAGCTGATCCTGGTGGACGCCCTGTACAACGCCCCCGGGCGGCTCCAGAAGCTGGCCGCTGTGGCTGCCTGTCCCGTGCTGCCGGAGACGGTGGCAGAGGGCCGCACCCTGGGGGACTGGGTCCTGCTGCCCCTGCTGTGCCGGCCGGAGGCCGCGCCCCTGCGGGCTATGGCAGAGACAGAGATTGACCAGCTATATGTTGGAGAGGACAGCCCCTGGCAAGTGTTTTTGCATGACAGTGAGGACTACCGGGAACGGCCCGCCCGGCCCCAGGCGACGGCGGAGGAGACAGGGGAGACCGCCCTCTTTGACCCGGAGCTGCTGTCTTTCATCTACCCCTACCAGCGGGAGACGGCCCTGCCCGCCAAGGTGACGGCCACCCAGCTGAAGGGCCGCCCTGCGGACCAGGAGATCGCGGAGTATGCCGCCCATACCCCGTACCTCCGGCCCCTGAGCCAGCCGAATTTCCGGCGGGAGCGGCAGGGCCTGACCCCGGCAGAGCGGGGCACTGCCACCCACCTGGTGCTGCAATACCTGGACTTCTCAAACGTTGACGTGGCGGGCCAGATCGAGGCCCTGCGGCAGCGGAGCCTGCTGACGGACCAGCAGGCCGCGGCCGTGGAGACCGCGCCTTTGGAGCGGTTTCTCCGCTCCCCCCTGGCGGAGGAGATCCGCAAAAGCCGAAGCGTCCTGCGGGAGTATCGCTTCACCCTGCTGATGGATGCCCGGGACTACGATCCCGCCGCGGCGGCGGGGGAGGAAATCCTCCTCCAGGGCGTGGTGGACTGTTGCTTCGAGACGGCAGACGGCCTGACCGTGGTGGACTTCAAAACGGACCGTGTGTTCTCGGCATTGGAGGTCCGGCAGCGGGCGGAGCACTACCGCCCCCAGCTGGAGGCATACAGCCGGGCCCTGGAGCGGGTGCTGGAAAAGAAGGTGGTCCGCCGGGCCCTGTATTTCCTGGCTGCAGGCGAGACCATGGAGATTTGAGGAGGAAGGCCAATGGGAAGGGAAATCGTCAGTATAGCCACGGCCCTGGTGCCGTATCCGCCGGAGCGGGTGTGGGCGGTGGTGACGGATCTGGACTGCTGGCAGTGGCGCAGCGATCTGAGCCGTCTGGACCACGTCGGTGAGGACGCCTTTACGGAGTACGACAGAAGCGGCTTTCCCACCCGCTTCACCGTCACGGAACGCCGCCCCCTGTCCCGCTGGGCCTTTGACCTGGACAATGCCAATCTGGCGGGCCGGTGGGCCGGGGAATTCCGGCCGGAGGGCGGCGGCACCCAGGTCACCTTCACCGAGACCATCACCGTAAAAAAGCCCTGGATGCGCTTTTTTGCCAAGGGCTACCTCCGCCGCCAGCAGGCTCGGTATCTGGCGGACCTGGGGCGGGCGCTGGAACAAGAAGGAGGGACCTGAAATGAAGCGCCGTCTTACCAAGCTGACCGCTGCCGGTCTGGCGGTCCTGGCCCTCACCGGCTGCACCGGCGGAGTGCCGGAGGAGGTTTCAGAGGAGCCGCCGGTTCCGAAGAATGTTGAGACAACCTGGACCCTGGTGGTGGGCCAGCCGGAGGGCTCCACCTGCTGGGACGCGGCGGAATCTTTTGCCGAGGCACTGTCCGACGCCACGGAAGGCGCCGTGGCGGTGGAGGTCCAGCCGAGACCCCTCGATAGGGTTACCTCCCTGGAGCAGGCTGCGGCCGGGATCGTGGACCTCTATCTGGACAGCAGTTTCATATATGGCTCCTACGGTGACGAAGAAGAGTTGGGCAGACCGTTTTTCTCCGTGACCATGCCCTTTCTGTTCCCGGACGCCGAAACGGCGGCGGAGGTCCTGGACAGCACCGGCGGAGAGGCACTGAACGGCGTCCTGGCGGAGCTGGGGCTCCGGGGCTTGGCATACGGGGAGCTGGGCTTCCGGTATCTGACCGCCGACCGGCCGGTGACCACTCCGGAGGACCTGGAAGGGCTGCGCATCCGCACGGCGGGCCTGCTGGAGCTGTTCGAATCCTACATCGGCTGCTGGGGCGTCCGCCTCTATCCCTCCAGTTATTCAGATGTGATGACGCCCCTGTCTAACGGTACTTATAACGGCCAGGAGAGCACCCTGGCGGAGGCGGACGCGGCGGGCTACCAGACGGTCCAGACGGACGTGACCATCTTCCCGGCATTTTATGAGCCCGCCATCCTCACCATGAACAGTGATCTGTACGACTCCCTCTCCCCGGACCTGCGGGAGGCGGTGGACCGCTGCGGCCGGGAGGCCATGGCGGACCAGCGGCTCCGGAACCGGGAGCAGGAGGCGGAGATCCTGGAGTGGTGGCAGGAAGAGGACGGCATCGCCGTCCATGTTTTGACCGAGGAGCAGTGGGGGGCCTTCCAGACCCTGACGGAACGGCTCTACGACCCGGAGGACCCGGACCATCAGGACTGGTTTGCGGACTGTACGCCGGAGTGGGTGGAGCAGTTTCGCCCCTCCTGAAAAAATCTCCGGAAAAATGAAAAAAGGACTTGCAATCTTGACGTCCGTGTGATACACTAATAAACGCCTTTATGGGGTGAAAGCTCCGGCGAGGTAGTCTGGATCAGAAAGAGGTGAACGAGAGCAATGAAGGAAGGAATCCATCCCAATTATCAGCAGACTACGATTACTTGCGCCTGCGGTAATGTGATTGAGACAGGTTCTACCAAGAAGGATATCAAGGTGGAAGTCTGCTCGAAGTGTCACCCCTTCTTTACGGGCAAGCAGAAGCTGGTGGATACCGGCGGACGCGTGGCCAAGTTCAACAAGAAGTTCGGTCTGGACAAGTAAGTCTGACACGTCACAAAAAGGGTCTGCCGGTTGGGCAGGCCCTTTTTTCATTTACTTTTCCGGCAAAAGCGCATATACTGTATGGTATCAATGAAGCGGAAGGAGCGTTTGCATGAAGCTGCATCCTGTGGAGTTGGAGCGTTTGACGCCGGAGATCCTGCATGTTTTCGGACGGCAGCCCCCGCTGCTGACTGCCGGAGACAAGACCGGCCTGAACACCATGACCATCGGCTGGTGCCAGTTGGGCCGGCTGTGGAACCTGCCGGTCTGCACAGTCTACGTGCGGCCCGAGCGATATACCTATCAATTTATGGAGTCCCACGATTATTTCACCGTCTCCATCCTGCCGGAGGAGGCAAAAAAAGTGACCGCCCTCTGCGGCAGCAAGAGCGGCCGGGACGTGGACAAGGTGAAAGCGTGCGGCTTGACGGTCCGTTGGGGGGCCGGGGACGCGCCCTTCTTTGACGAGGCGGAGTGGGTCCTGGTGTGCCGGAAGCTGTACGCCCAGGACATGGACCCTGCCTGCGTGCTGGGGGAGGGGGAGATCCTGCCCTTCTACACGCCGGGGCAGGGCGGCTGGCACCGGATCTATGTGGGCCAAGTCGTGGAGGCCTATCAAAAATAAGGAGTTTGCATGGCAGAGACACAGGAAGTACGAGACAAAGTGGTGCTGGTGGGGTTGAACTCCCCGGTGCTGAAAAAAGAGGAAAACGCCGACGAGGACACTATGGAGGAGCTCTCCGCCCTGGTGGAGACCGCCGGAGGCGAGACCGTGGGGATTGTGCTGCAGAACCGGCCGTCCCCGGACCCCCGGACCTTCATCGGGGAGGGCAAGGTGGCGGAGGTGCAGCTCTACTGCGAGAACACCGGCGCCACCATGGTGATCTTCGACAACGATCTGTCCCCCTCCCAGATGCGGGTGCTGACGGAGCTGCTGGGCGTTCAGGTGCTGGACCGGTGCGGATTGATCCTGGACATCTTCGCCCAGCGGGCCAAGACCAAGGAAGGGCGGCTCCAGGTGGAGCTGGCCCAGTACCAGTATCTGCTGCCCCGGCTGACCGGCATGTGGACCCATCTGGAGCGACAGGCGGGCACCAGCGGCAAGGGGCCCATCGGCTCCAAGGGCCCCGGCGAAACCCAGCTGGAGACGGACCGCCGCCACATCCGCCGGAAGATCGACAAGCTCCGGGAGGACCTGGAGGAGGTCCGCCGGGTGCGCTCCACCCAGCGGCAGCGGCGGCAGAAGAACGAAATCCCGGTGGTGGCCATTGTGGGCTATACCAACGCGGGCAAGTCCACGCTGCTGAACCACCTGACCGGAGCGGGCATCCCCGCCAACAACCGGCTGTTCGACACGCTGGACACCACCAGCCGCCTTCTCACGGTCAGCGACACGCTGGACGTGGTGATCTCCGACACGGTGGGGTTCATCCGCAAGCTGCCCCACCAGCTGGTGGAGGCATTCAAGGCCACGCTGGAGGAGTTGGAGTACGCAGATCTGCTGCTCCACGTCATCGACGTGTCCAACCCGGAGTGGCAGCAGCAGGCGGCGGTGGTGGAGAACCTGATCCGGGAGCTGGGGGCCGGAGAGCTGCCCCGGATCGACGTGTTCAACAAGTCCGACCGGCTGCCCGCCGGAGAGATCATGCCCCACGGTCAGGATATCTGCTCCCTCTCCGCCAAGACCGGCGAGGGTGTGGACAAGCTGTTGGAGATGATCGGGGAACGCCTGGACAGCGGCAGCCGCCGCTGTGTGCTGCACATCCCCTACGACAAGGGCGGCCTGCTGGACCAGCTGTACCGGGAGGCCAAGGTGGAGAACGTGGAGTACGGGGAGACCATCGCGGTCACGGCGGTGTGCACGCCGAAGGTCCTGGGGCAGATGGCGCCGTTCCTTGTGGAATGAGCGCCCCCAGGCCCGCCCCGGTGCGCAGGCCCAGCAGGAAGACGTGGATGGCGGTGAATTCCAGGGTCTTGTCGAATTCCTCCCGGAATTGATATTCCAAGTCGCTCTCCATCAGGGACAGCCACATCTCATATTCTTCCTGGGGCGCCGCCTCCACATAAGGGCGGATATACCGGGGATAGAGCCATTTCATAAAATCTGTCATCCTAAAAATCACCTCGAATAACATAAAAAATGGCGTGTTTCTAAGTTTAGTATAATACCTAAAATTTGGCGTGTCAAGGGGGACGCATGGAATTTCAGGAAAAATTGCGATCGCTCCGAAAAGAGCGCGGAGAAACCCAAGCCCAGGTTGCCACGGCCATTGGAATTGGAGAACGGCATTACCAGAAATTTGAGTCTGGAAATAATTTGCCCAGTTTCCATAATCTGTGCGCCCTGGCGGACCACTTCGGCGTGTCCATGGACTATCTGGCGGGCCGGACGGACCGGCGGGACGTGTGGAAATGAGCGCGGAGCAGACAGGGAGGACGGCTATGACCACCTATCGGGTGCCCTTTGAAAACGGGGAGAGCGCGTTCACGGAGAAGCGATCCCGCTTCATCAGTCACATCTGGCGGGTGGAGACCGAGGCAGAGGCCCGGGAGCGCATCGAGGAGATGAAGAAGCGCTACTACGACGCCCGCCACAACTGCTGGTGCTATCTGCTGCAGGAGGGCGGCGTGGTCCGTTACTCCGACGACGGGGAGCCCCAGGGCACGGCGGGCCAGCCCATGCTGAACGTGTTCCAGCGGGAGAGCGTCACCAACGTATGCTGCGTGGTGACAAGGTACTTCGGCGGCGTGCTGCTGGGGGCCGGGGGACTGACCCGGGCCTATACCAAGGGAGCCAAGGACGCCCTGGACGCCGTGGGCATCAGCACCATGAGCCTGTGGACGCTGTGGGACGTGCCCTGCACATATCCCCTCTTCGAGCGGGTGAAGCTGGAGATCACCGCCTGCGGCGGCGTGGTGCGGGACACGGAGTACGGCGCGGACATCCGCCTGCGGGCGGCGTTCCCGGCGGGCGGGGCGGAACAGTTCGTTCCCCGCCTCACGGAGCTCTCCGCGGGGAGTCTGGCTATGGAGGCGGCGGGGGAGGAGTTTCTTCCAGGCCTCCGGGAGTCCGCCAACGGAACATAAACAAACCGGGAGCCGGCTTTTTGGCCGGTTCCCGGTTTTGTTATGCGTGTTCCTGCCGGACGTGGTAGCCCAGCGCCTGGATCTTTTCCAGAATGTCCGCCTGCCGGACGCCTGTGGCGTCGTAGTCCACCGCCAGCTGTCCGCCGCTGCTGACGCTGACGGAGGTGACGCCCGGCAGGGTGTCCAGCTCCCGCTTCAGCAGCTTCACGTCATGCCGGTCCGCGTTCCGGTCCAGGGAGACGGAAATGCTTGCCATTCGCTTCACCTCCCAGCTGTGGGGAAGAAGTCCGGAGTCCTCACAGGTCCTCCAGGTCTGCCGCCGGAATGTCGTTTTCCACGTTGTCCCGGGCCAGATCGGTGTCCAGCACCGGATAGACGCTGGGGATGGGCTTCTCCTGCTTTCTCCGCCGGGGGAGCTCTACCTTGCAGCTGTCATCATGCATTTAGATCACCTCCGCCCTAGCTTGTCCCGCGCCGGGCCGAACCATGCCGGAAAAAGCCGGAAAACAGCGGCAGGCACATGCCCGGCCTGGACGCAAAAGCGCGGCCGGGCACAAAAACTCCGGGGAAAACTGGGGAGATTGCCGTCCGCATCCGTGGAAAATCCGCGGGATTTTTCATAAATTCCATGGATTTGGACAGGAGGCATCCCCCTGCGGTAAAGTAGGAAAGGAAATCACGCTGTCCTCCCCGAGAGGATGGAAAAAAGGAGCGAGACCGCATGAGCCTCAAGAAATTCAAGACCATGGACGGCAACGAGGCAGCCGCCTATATCTCCTACGCGTTCACGGAAGTGGCAACGATCTACCCCATCACGCCCTCCAGCCCCATGGCAGACCACGTGGATGAGTGGGCCGCCGCCGGCATGAAGAATATCTTCGGCCAGCCTGTGAAGCTGATGGAGCTCCAGGCCGAGTCCGGCGCCTGCGGCGCCATGCACGGCGCGCTGGAGACCGGATCCTTGGCCACCACCTACACCGCCTCCCAGGGCCTGCTGCTGATGATCCCGCCCATGTACCGAATCGCGGGCTCCATGCTGCCCGGTGTCATGCACGTCTCCGCCCGGACGGTGTCCACCCACGGCCTGTCCATCTTCGGCGACCACTCTGACGTCATGGGCTGCCGCCAGACGGGCTTCGCCCAGCTGGCCTCCTCCAGCGTGCAGGAGTGCATGGACCTGGGCGCCGTAGCCCATCTCGCCGCCATCAAGGGCAGCATCCCCTTCCAGCACTTCTTTGAGGGCTTCCGAACCTCCCATGAGATCCAGAAGATCGAGGTGCTGGACTACGACGACATGAGCCGCCTGGTGGACTGGGACGCCGTCCGCCGCTTCAAGGCCCGGGCCCTGAACAGCGAGCATCCCACGGTCCGCAACACCGTCCAGAACCCGGACACCTTCTTCCAGCACCGGGAGGCCTGCAACGGCGCCTATGACCGCCTGCCCGCCATCGTGGAGGAATACATGAAGGCCGTCAGCGACCTGACGGGGCGGGACTACCAGCTGTTCAACTACTACGGCGCGCCGGACGCGGACCGGGTGGTCATCGCCATGGGCAGCGTCTGCGGCACCCTGGGGGAGGTCATCGACTACCTGAACGCCCAGGGCGAAAAGGTGGGCATGATCCAGGTCCATCTGTACCGCCCCTTCTCCGTGTCCCACTTCCTGGCCAAGCTGCCGGATACCGTCCAGACCGTCTCCGTCCTGGACCGGACCAAGGAGCCCGGCGCCATCGGCGAGCCCCTGTATGAGGATGTGTGCACCGCCCTGGCGGAAGCCGGGCGCAGCGGGATCAAGGTGCTGGCCGGCCGGTACGGCCTCAGCTCCAAGGACACCACCCCCGCCCAGATGAAGGCTGTGTACGACAACATGGCCGGCGAGCAGAAAAACCACTTCACCGTGGGCATCGTGGACGATGTGACCCACCGCTCTCTGGACGTGGGGGAACACATCAGCACCGCCGGCGGCTCCACCATCGAGTGCAAGTTCTGGGGCCTGGGCTCCGACGGCACCGTGGGCGCCAACAAGAACTCCATCAAGATCATCGGCGACAACACGCCCCAGTACGTCCAGGCGTATTTTGAATATGACTCCAAGAAGTCCGGCGGCGTCACCAAAAGCCACCTGCGCTTCGGCAAGGAGTCCATCCGCTCTGCCTACTACGTCACCCAGGCGGACTTCGTGGCCTGCCACAAGCAGAGTTACATCCACTCCTATGACATCGTCCACGAGGTGAAGCCCGGCGGCACCTTCCTGCTGAACACCCTGTGGAAGGGGGAGGAGCTGGAGCGGAATCTGCCCAACCACGTGAAGCGGACGCTGGCCCGGAACCATGTGAAGTTCTATACCATCGACGCCGTGTCCATCGCCCAGGAGCTGGGTCTGGGCAACCGGACCAACACGGTCCTCCAGGCGGCGTTCTTCAAGCTCTCCGGCGTGCTGCCGGTGGATGAGGCCGTCCAGTACATGAAGGACGCCATCACCCACAGCTACTTCAAGAAGGGCGACAAGGTCCTGAACATGAACTACGCCGCTGTGGACCGGGGCCTCCAGTCCGTGGAGGAGATCCGAGTGCCCGACAGCTGGAAGGACCTGCCCGACGAGCCCCTGGAGCAGACTGAGGCCGCAGGTGTGCCGGACTACGTCCGGGACGTGCTGATCCCCGTCAACGCCCAGGCCGGCGACAAGATCCCTGTCAGCAAGTTCCTCAGCTTTGCCGACGGCGTGACGGAGGTGGAGACCTCCAAGTACGAAAAGCGCGGCATCGCCGTGGATGTGCCCCAGTGGCTGCCGGACAACTGCATCGGCTGCAACCAGTGCTCCCTGGTGTGCCCCCACGCCGCCATCCGGCCCTTCCTGTTTACCAAGGAGGAGGCGGAGCAGGCCCCGGCCGGCTGCATCACCCACAAGGCCAACGGCAGGGGGATGGAGAATTATACCTTCCGCATCCAGGTGGATCCCCTGGACTGCCAGGGCTGCGGCAGCTGCGCCGACGTGTGCCCCGCCAGGGAGAAGGCCCTGGTGATGAAGCCGCTGGAGTCCCAGATGCCGGAGCAGGACAACTGGAATCACTGCCTGTCCCTCTCCGAGAAGGCCAATCCTCTGGACAAGTTCACCGTCCGGGGCAGCCAGTTCCAGCGGCCGCTGATGGAGTTTTCCGGTGCCTGCGCCGGCTGCGGCGAGACCCCCTACATGAAGTTGATGACCCAACTGTTCGGCGAGCGGATGTACATCGCCAACGCCACCGGCTGCGCCCAGGCCATGTTCCTGTCCGTGCCCTCCATTCCCATGGTGAAGGACTCCGCCGGTCACGGCCCGGCCCTGTCCAACTCCCTCTTCGAGAACAACGCCGAATACTCCCTGGGCATGTGCCTGTCCGTGGACCAGCAGCGCAACCAGGTCAAGACCCACGCCAAGGCCGCCCTGGACACCACCTCCGACGCTGCCCTGAAGGCCGCCCTGGAGAGCTGGCTGCAAGACGGCGACGACGGCGACAAGACCCGGGCCGTGTCCGACGCCCTGATCGCCGCTCTGAACCAGACCGCCGACTCCGGCGCCGACGTGCGGTTCCTGCGGGACAACGCCGACCAGCTGGTGAAAAAGACCATGTGGATGTACGGCGGCGACGGCTGGGCCTATGACATCGGCTACGGCGGCTTGGACCACGTGCTGGCCTCCGGCATCGACGTGAACATCCTGGTGGTGGACAACGAGCTGTACGCCAATACCGGCGGCCAAGCCTCCAAGGCCACGCCCATCGGTGCGGTGGCTCAGTTCGCCGCCAGCGGCAAAAAGACCCCCAAGAAGGACCTGGGCATGATTGCCATGAACTACGGCCATGTCTATGTGGCCCAGGTGTCCATGGGCGCCAACCCCGCCCACGTGGTGAAGGCCCTGAAGGAGGCCGAGGCCCACAAGGGCCCGTCCCTCGTCATCGCTTACGCCCCCTGCATCAACCACGGCATCGCCAAGAGCATGAAGGTGAGCCAGGCGGAGCAGAAGCTGGCGGTGGAGTGCGGCTACTGGCCCCTGTTCCGGTACAGCCCTGAGCTGGCGGCGGAGGGGAAGAACCCCTTCCAGCTGGACAGCAAGGCCCCCAACGGCAAGCTGCGGGAGTTCATGATGGGCGAGGTCCGGTTCTCCGGCCTGACCCGCACCTTCCCTCAGATCGCCGAGCAGCTCTTCGCCGAGGCGGAGGAGCAGTGCGCCGCCCGGTACGCCCAGTACGAGAAGCTGGCGGCCCAGAAATAACTTTGCTGAAATCGACACTCCTATAAACGAAAGCGCCCCAGGGCTTTGCCCTGGGGCGCTTTCGTTCCGCCGTCAGCGGGATCCGGCGGCGTGAAAGGTGCGGTTGATGAGGCAGCGGCTGCAGCAGAAATCGATGTGCCGCTCCATGGCGGAGCGAGCCAGCTCCGGCAGCCCCAGGCCGATGGCGGAGCAGATAGCCACGTGCTGGGAGCCCATGACGATCAGATTATCCTTTTTCTGTTCCGTGGCAACGAACTCGCAGGAGCGGATAGACAGGTAGTGAAGGGTGCCCTGGAGGGTCTCGAACATGTCGATGAGATACTCGTTCTCTGTGGTCAGCACCAGCTGGTGGTGGAACTCCAGGTCGATCTTGGCCCGCTCGGAGGCGGTGGGGGCGGTATCCAGATCCTTCGCAAAGTCCTGCCAGGCGGACTGGAACTGGTCTGCCAGCTTCTGGAGCCTGGGCAGGTCAATCAGGGTCCGCTTCTGTGCGCAGAGGAAGGCCGCCTCTCCTTCGATGGCCCGCCGGGCCACGAACAGGTCCTCCAGGGACTCGCTGCTGAGGTCAAAGACGAAGTAGCTGCGGTATTTGCTGTCGCTGCTGCGGACGGCGGTCACCAGGCCGTTTTCCTCCAGCCGCTCCACCGCCCGGGTCACCGGGGAGGTGCTGACCCCCATCTGCTCCGCCAGCTTGGAGATGTTCAGCTTGCTCCCCGGCGGGATGGCGGAGGAGAAGATGGCCTTCTCCAGCAGTTCATAGACGATGTCGGAGATCTTGGCAAAGGGATTCTTCTCCTGGGCCGCTGTGATGTTCTGTGCGGTGAATCGGCAGCCGTCCCGCTGTCTGGGATCCTGGGGCATAGGGCACCTCACTTCTGAAAAATATCTGTATCCTATCATAGCGGCCGCGGGCGCGAAAATCAAGCCCGGCGCAGAAAACCGCGCCGGACCGGGAGGGGGCTCCTTCAGTCCCGGAGTTCTTCCTCCAGATTGATTTTGCCGTGGACCTGCTCGAACTCCGTGATACAGCGGCGGATCAGGTAAAGAATCTGCCCGCTGCCTGTTCGTCCTTCATATTCCGCGATATAAAACAGCTTGTCATGTGTCTCCTTATCCATGCGAAATCCAAGATGACTGTCCCGTGGCTTTTTCATAGTAAACTCCATTTCAGTAGAATATAAGTTGATTTTAAGTACAAAACGAGTTACTATGTAAAAAGCGTACTAGAATATAGACACAAAATTTAAGGAGGTGTCAGAATGGACGATCTGGAGACGGCGGAGGCATACAGGCGGGAAGCGGAGTTCTATAAGGAGAAAGCGGAGGAGAACATCCGGTACAAGTACCTCTATCTGCGGCTCGGCGGCGAGATGTATGAAGTCCTGGAGATCTTGCGGCGGACACCCTGCGCCTGCGCCCCGCTTCAGGAGGCGGAGAGCCGTCTCCGCCAGATGCTGGAACAGGCGGATGAGGACGACTGCCAGAAGGGTGTATACGATTTCTTCCGCAAAAAGAAAGGCCGTCCACCCGTTGACAAGCTGTAAAAAATCGGCTAGAATACCTCTTACAGTGATGAAGCGGAGCAGTACCCGGGAAGACCGCCCCCAAGAGAGCCTCTGGTCTGGTGGAAAGAGGCGGGCAGGGCCCGGCGAATACACCGCGGAGCTGGCACCCAAACGGCCTTCGGCCCAGTAGGCGTGCTCCGGGAGCGCCCGTTACAGCGCCGCCGTGTGTTCGCACGGCCTGAGGCGTCTGCCCGCGAGGGCGGCGCGAACAGAGGTGGTACCGCGAGAACTTCTCGCCCTCTGTCCCCTGGGGGACAGAGGGCGTTTTTGATACCTGTCCCAGATTTCACAAACGGACAAAAGGAGAGACAAATCATGCAGATCTACGAGGAACTGAAGGCCCGGGGGCTCATCGCCCAGGTGACGGACGAGGAGGAGATCCGGGAGTTGGTGAACAACGGCAAAGCCACGTTCTATATCGGCTTTGACCCCACGGCGGACAGCCTGCACGTGGGCCACTTCATGGCCCTGTGCCTGATGAAGCGGCTGCAGATGGCGGGCAACCGCCCTATCGCCCTGATCGGCGGCGGCACCGGCTATATCGGCGACCCCTCCGGCCGGACGGACATGCGTTCCATGATGACGCCGGAGACCATCCAGCACAACTGCGACTGCTTCAAGAAGCAGATGGAGCGGTTTATCGAGTTCGGCGAGGGCAAGGCCCTGATGCTGAACAACGCCGACTGGCTGCTGAAGCTGAACTATATCGAGCTGCTGCGGGAGGTGGGCGCCTGCTTCTCCGTCAACAACATGCTGCGGGCCGAGTGCTACAAGCAGCGGATGGAAAAGGGCCTGAGCTTCCTGGAATTTAACTATATGATTATGCAGTCCTATGATTTCTACCACATGTTCCAGACGGTGGGCTGCAACATGCAGTTCGGCGGCGACGACCAGTGGAGCAATATGCTGGGCGGCACGGAGCTGATCCGGCGCAAGCTGGGCAAGGACGCCTATGCCATGACCATCACGCTGCTGATGAACTCCGAGGGCAAGAAGATGGGCAAGACCGCCAGCGGCGCCGTGTGGCTGGACCCCAACAAGACCTCTCCCTACGACTTCTACCAGTACTGGCGGAACGTGGGAGATGCCGATGTGCTCAAGTGCATCCGGATGCTGACCTTCCTGCCGCTGGAGCAGATCGACGAGATGGATACCTGGCAGGGCAGTCAGCTGAACACCGCTAAGGAGATCCTGGCCTTCGAGCTGACCAAGCTGGTTCACGGCGAGGAAGAGGCCGCCAAGGCCCAGGAGGCCGCCCGCGCCCTGTTCGGCGGCGGCGGGGACAGCGCCAACATGCCCTGCACCAAGCTCTGCCGGGAGGATTTCACCGCCGAGGGAGAGATCGACATTCTGACCCTGCTGGTAAAGTGCGGCCTGGCTGCCTCCAAGGGCGAGGCCCGGCGGCTGGTGCAGCAGGGCGGCGTCACGGTCTGCGGCCAGAAGGTGGCCGATATTGAGGCCAGGTTCAGCTGCAAGGACTGCTGCGGCGAGGGCGCGGTCATCAAAAAGGGCAAGAAGGTCTATCACAAGGCCGTGCTGGAAGAGCAGTAAGCGGACATTCGATCAGCCCGCCGGGATATTCCCGGCGGGCTTTTTTGTATGTCCCTGTCAGATGGCAGCCTCATCATTCGTTTTATCAGCAGAACGGCGCCGGCAAAGGAGTTGATTGTACGGAACAAATCACATATACCCGCCCGGAAGCGGAGGAACTGGTAGAGCGGTGGTCGGACACCGTGCTGCGGATCGCCTGGACCTGGACGGGCAGCGTCCACGACGCCCAGGACATCTGTCAGACGGTGCTTTTGAAGCTGCTGACCAGTCCCCGCCGCTTTGCGGAGGAGCGGCTGGAGCGGGCCTGGGTGGTCCGGGTGGCCGTCAACTGCTGCAAGGACTGGAAGAAATCCGCCTGGGTCCGGCGGCGCCTGCCGTTGGAGGCGGCGGCCCACGCGGCGGTCCATCTGCCGGAGCCAGGGGAGAGTCCTGTGCTGGCGGCGGTGCAGGCCCTGCCGGAGCGATACCGCCAGGCGGTGTACCTGCGGTATTACGAGGGATACGAGCCGGCGGAGATCGGGACGTTGATGGGCTGCACGGCCAGTCAGGTCAGCACGTATCTCTACCGGGGCAAGGCAAAATTGCGGAACATGCTGGGAGGCGCTTATGGACAGGAATGCTTATCAGAGTGAGTTGGACCAGGTACAGTTCACGGAAGCGGGGAGGTCCGCCCTGACGGACGCCCTGATGGCGGAGCAGGCCGGACCGCCGGTCCAGCACCGGAGCTTGTGGATGAAACGGGGGATGGCGGCGGTACTGGCAGCAGTGCTGTTGGTGGGCACGGCGGCGGCTGTTACTGCGTCGCTATGGGACAGCTTTTTCGGCAGACTGGACCCGGGGGAGCAGGCGGTGGTGGACACCCTCAGCGGCGGCCTGCCGGGTGCGGTCTCCGCAGGTGGAGCCATGATGACACCTATGGCGGCCTTCGGCATGGATGGGGTATTCTACCTGATGCTGGAGATTCAGGCCCCAGAGGGCACGGTCCTGCCACCCTTGGACGGTGAAAATGAAACCTACCAGCTCTTCGGCGATGATATTTTGAACGGCGAGTGGCTTGAGCTGCGGGAGCCGGACGGCGGGGACCCGGCGATCTCTTATTCCACGGAGTTCACTTGGCTGGAGGACCCGGATCCTGCGGACAACACGCTGACAGTGGTACTCTCCATTCTGGCGGACGGAGACCTGGAGGGAAAGGTCCTCCACATACCGGGGCTGTGGAAGCAGACGGATGGGAAGGCCTATACGGAGATCTTCTCCGGCGATTTTGACTTCGTGCTCTCCGGTGGTCTGGCGGAAGATAGCCTGCTGGCGGTGGATGTCGCTGGTGTCACGGCACAGGCGCCCTGCGGCACCTTGACCATGGATCGTCTGAAGGTCTCTCCTCTGGGGCTCCAGTGGAGCTATCACTACGATGAGAACGCCGTCCAGGCCGCGGCGGCAGAAAACGGCAGAGACGCCGTGGCGCTTGTGACGGCTGACAGCGGAGAGGTAGTGGAATTCTCAGATATAGCTATCCCCGACACAGAACTGCTGCTGGTTTTGAAAGATGGGACGCAGGTGGAGGTTGCCAGCAGCTTCAGCAAGGGCGACAGCGGCTGGATGGAGCAGAGCGGCTTCTTCGCCCGGCCTGTGGATCTGTCTCAAGCGGACTATCTGCTGTGGGGAGAGACGGAGATCCCCCTCCACTGAGCCTGGCATTGCATCATCGGGGCGGCCAGAGGCCGCCCCGGATTTTTTTGACAAATCCTGAACGGCATGATATGATACAACTCCGATTGTCAAGAGAGAAAGGAAACGAATTATGGAATTTGTCAAAAAAAACGCGCTGGGTATCCTGATCTGTCTGGTAATCGCCGTGCCTGCCTGGCTGCTGGGCCAGCGGTTCGAGGTGGTGGGCGGCCCGGTGTTCGCCATCCTCATCGGCATGGTGATCGCCCTGTTCTGGAAGGATCAGAAAAGTGCCAAAAGCGGCATCACCTACACCTCCAAGAAGGTTTTGCAGCTGGCGGTGGTGCTGCTGGGCTTCGGCATGAATCTCTCCAGCGTGTTACAGGTGGGGGGACAGTCACTGCCCATCATCGTCTCCACCATCGCCACCAGCCTGATCGTGGCCTTCGCCCTCTATAAGGCCCTGCACATGGACAGCAACATCTCCACTCTCATCGGCGTGGGCTCCTCTATCTGCGGCGGCAGCGCCATCGCCGCCACTGCCCCGGTCATCGGCGCGGATGACGAGGAGATCGCCCAGGCCATCTCTGTGATCTTCCTGTTCAACGTCATCGCGGCTCTGATCTTCCCCACTCTGGGAGGTGTGCTGGGCCTCTCCAACGAGGGCTTCGGCCTCTTTGCCGGCACCGCGGTGAACGACACCTCCTCCGTCACTGCGGCGGCCGCCGCCTGGGATGGAATGCATCCCGGCGCCAATACCCTGGACACCGCCGCCATCGTGAAGATGACCCGGACCTTGGCCATTATCCCCATCACGCTGGTGCTGGCCCTGCTGAGGACCCGCCGGGAGGGAAAGCAGGGCGGCGCCCAGGTGGACATCAAGAAAATCTTCCCCTGGTTTGTGCTGCTGTTCCTGCTGGCTTCCATCATCACCACGGTTCTGCCCATCCCTGCGGCTGCGGTGAGCTTCCTGAAAAACGCCAGCAAGTTTTTCATCGTCATGGCCATGGCAGCCATCGGTCTGAACACCGACATCGTGAAGCTGGTGAAGACCGGCGGCAAGCCCATCTTCATGGGCTTCTGCTGCTGGGTGGCCATTGCCGGCGTCAGCCTGCTGGTCCAGCACCTGCTGGGGATCTGGTAAAACACCCTGCCTCATCGCCCGTCGCAGCAGGAACTCCCGCCATAGCACCCGGAGCCTGGCAAAAATCTGGAATCCCCTGGGCCTCAAGGGCTGCAACCTGGAGTTGACAAAGTTCCACCCGCCGCGTTCTTGCCAGGTGCGCGGCGGGTGGCTTATCATAAGGGCATCCAAATGAGAAAGCGAGTGTTCTCCGATGACATTTTCCGAGAAATTGACGGGGCTGCGGCGGAAGTCCGGCATGAGCCAGGAGCAGCTGGCAGACCGCCTGGGGGTCACCCGGCAGTCTGTCAGCAAGTGGGAGGGCGGCACTGCCATGCCGGAACTTGTGAAGTTGATCTCCTTGTCAGAGCTGTTCGGCGTGTCCGTGGACTATCTGGTGAAGGACTGGATGGAGGAGCCGGACAATCCATGCGGCGGAAGCGGGGAAATCTCTTCCAAGCAGGCAGACCGGCTGGAAAAAAAGGTGGACGAGCTGACCAATTATGTGAAGGGCAGGGTCTACCGCTACGACAGCAAGACCCGGATCTTCGGCCTGCCCCTGGTGTCTATCCGGTTCGGCTTCGTCCGGAACGGGAAACTGTCCATGGATAACACGGCCAAGGGCATCATCGCCATCGGCAACTGCGCCATCGGCGTGGTGGCCATCGGCATCGTGGGGGTGGGCCTGTTCACCTTCGGCGTGCTGGCCATGGGAATGCTGTCCCTGGGCATCGTGGCGGGGGGATTGGCGGCTTTCGGCGTGGCGGCCCTGGGGTATCTGGCCCTGGGGGTCAGCGCCGTGGGGGTCTATGCCGGCGGCGTGGCGGCCATTGCCGCCAAGATCGCCGTGGCGGTCTCCGCCGTGGCGCCCACCGCCGTGGGGGAGTTCGCCTCCGGCAGCCATGTGCTGCTGTGGGGAGACGGCCTGACGGCCCCGGAGGTCCAGACCTTTCTGCTGGAGCACCACCCGGACCTGTGGCGGCCCCTGCTGCGGCTGCTGACGGAGATCGGCGCCCATATCAAGTAAATCGCTGCCAAGTCTCATGCCGGCGGGCAAACATGGTCAATGTTTGCCCGCCGGCATACGGCTCTTCTCGGCATCAGTGGGAGGGGGACAGTCTGTGCACCTGTCAAAAGCGCCGGGGGTCCGGCGGTGGGGCATCCTGGGACTTTCCCAGGATCTCCTGCCGGATATATGCAAAGGCCGCGTCCTCGCCCTCATCCCGGAGCTTTAAAAGCATGGTCTCCAAAAGCGCTGCAGTGGCCGGGTGGATCAGCAGCCGCCGGTCCTTGCCCCGGAGATAGAACTGGTAAGGGTCACCGGGATTGAAATCCTTTCCCCGGTAGACCTTGCTGGCGGCCAGACGGTCGCAGAACATCTCCGCCACATATTTTCTCGGCATCTCCACACCTACGATCCCCTCGCCGGTGGGGCTGTAATCCGTCCAATACTCAAAGTGGTGGCGGTTGCGGCCCTTGTGGTGGAGCCAGGAGGCGCTGTATCCATGTTCCTTCCGCTGGGCGTCGTTTGGGCTGTGATCCCCCTGGAAGTATTTCACCCCGGCAAAGAACTCCACAGGGGCGTACTTGGACAGGTCATGGGTCAGGCCCTGCCAGTACAGCCCCAGGCGGAAGCAGTACTTCCGCACCAGTGCCCGGTGGCGGTTTATGGTCCGCAGATGGGCCCAGAAATGCAAGGAGATCACCCCGTTTCCAGTATCTTACGTTCCAGTATAGCACGGCAGGTGCAAAATGACGAGCAAATTTTTTGCATGGAATCCAACCTCCAGCAGACACTAGCCGGGAGGTGTTTTGATGGAGGGAGTTATCTTCTGCTGTCCCCCGGCGTGGAGAAAGCTGCTGCCGCCCGGCGTTCTGGGGGCGGAGCGGGCGGAGGCGCTGGCGGAACAGTATTGGCCACTGCTGGTCCTGACCCGCCGGGGGTGCGGGGAGCTGGGGGATACGGCCGCCCTGTGCCGGGTGCTGCTGGTGCCGGGGGATTGTACCGCGCCGCTGGAGCGCATCACGGCGGAGACGGTGGTCACCTATGGCCTGTCCTCCAGGGACAGTCTCACCCTGTCCAGCCTGGCGGAACCGGTCCTCTGCGTCCAGCGGCAGCTGCCTCGGCCGGGCGGCGGCGTGGTGGAGCCCCAGGAATTTCCCCTGCCGGAACTTCCGGCTCCTGCGGCGGAGCTGCTGCCGCTGCTGGGCCTGCGGCTGTTGCAGCTGCCACAGACAAGTGCCCCCTTTGTGTGGTAGACTAAAAACAAAAAGGGGGGCTGCAACATGGCGTGGCATGAGATTCTGGCGACGGGGATCATTCTGGCGGGCACTGCGTTTTACTGTTGGGCGGCGTACAGCCGGAAGAGCGGACCTACCAGCTGCATCGGCTGTGGCAAGTGCGTGGCGGACGGCGTCTGCATTCTGACAGGAAAGAAGGTCCCGGGGATTTCCGGAGGCAAGGGAAAAAACCTGTGATTTTCCCGTTGACAACCGGGCAGAAACGTTTATAATAATTGTGTCTGAAAACAGCGAAAAGCTATGACAAAGCCAGCTTCGCGAGACCGGCCAAGCGAGAGGGGAGACGGTGCAAGCCCCTTGCCCACGCCGCGGAGCAGCCACTTTGGAGCGGCCTGCGGCGAGCGGGACGGCTCATCCCCGTTAGCGGATGACATGAGATGTCCCCATGGGACAGATCAGGGTGGTACCGTGGAAGTTCTTCCGCCCCTGACGTGCGTCAGGGGCGGTTTTTCTGCTTTAGAAAAGAGGGGATATACTGGTGTTCTTTCAGCGAGCCCAATCTCCGCACCCGTCCCGCCTGGGTGGCATCCAGATTTTTTCCGATTCAGAGGGGAGATTCCTTTTGTTTCCGGTGATCCGCAGCCGGAGCGGGCCTTCGCACATTCTTGCAGCGGTAAAGACCCTGTCCCCGCCGCTGACGGCTCCGGAGCTGGGGACGGCACTGCTGGCTCTGTGGGATCGATGGGAGGGCACTCCCTGCTGGGAGGAACTGCCGCCGGAGCTGACGGCGGTTCCCTTCTGGAAGGGAACCGCCCGGTCTTATCGGGCTTTCTTTCGGGCGCACCGGTTGATTGTCGCGGCGTTCGGACATCCGAACCCGGGAGACATCTCCTTGGCTTACTGGCCCCGGCATCTGGAGAACAACATCTGGGGCGTGGTCAAGGGACAGGTGGAGCTGCAGGTACGGCTGGACAGGGAACTGCCGGATCTGCCCCGGAAGATCGGCATGGCGGCCCGGCAGCTGCTGGCCGCGGCGGAGCTGACGGATCCCACCATGCCGGCGACTGGAAAATAACAGGCGGTATTGCTTTTATTTATCATATATTATTGAGAATAAAAAGATATTTTTAGGAGGAAGAACATTTATGGCACATCCCACATACGGACTGAACGAGCTGCGGGAGATGTTTCTCAAATTCTTTGAGACAAAAGAACACCTGCGGCTGCCCAGCTTTTCCCTGATTCCCCAGAACGACGCCAGCCTGCTGCTGATCAACTCCGGCATGGCGCCCATGAAGCCCTGGTTCACCGGGGAGGAGGAGCCCCCCCGCCACCGGGTCTGCACCTGCCAGAAGTGCATCCGCACCGGCGACATCGAGAACATCGGCAAGACCGCCCGCCACGGCACCTACTTCGAGATGCTGGGCAACTTCTCCTTCGGAGACTACTTCAAGCGGGACGCGATCCACTGGGCCTGGGAGTTCCTGACCTCTCCCGAATGGGTGGGTCTGGAGCCGGACCGGCTGTATCCCTCCGTGTTCGCCGGCAACGAGACCACCCCCGCCGACGATGAGGCCTTCGCCATCTGGCGGGACGAAATCGGCATCCCCGAGGATCGGATCTTCAAGTTCGGCAAGGAGGACAACTTCTGGGAGCACGGCTCCGGCCCCTGCGGCCCCTGCTCCGAGATCTACTATGACCGGGGCCCTGAGTGGGGCTGCGGAAAGCCCGGCTGCACCGTGGGCTGCGACTGCGACCGGTATATCGAGGTCTGGAACGTGGTGTTCTCCCAGTTCGACAACGACGGAGAGGGCCACTACACCGAGCTGAAGCAGAAGAACATCGACACTGGCATGGGCCTGGAGCGTTTGGCCTGCGTCAGCCAGAACGTGGCCAGTCTGTTCGACGTGGACACCGTCATGAACATCACCAACAAGGTCAGCGAGATCACCGGCGCCAAGTACGAGCAGAGCGACAAGATCGACGTCTCCCTGCGGGTCATCACCGACCATATCCGCTCCGCCACCTTCATGATCTGTGACGGTGTTCTGCCCAGCAACGAGGGCCGGGGCTATGTGCTGCGCCGCCTGCTGCGCCGGGCCGCCCGGCACGGCAAGCTGCTGGGAGTGAACCATCCTTTCTTATATGAGGTGTGCGACACCGTGGTCCATGAGAACGAGGGCCACTATCCCGAGCTGCGGGAGCGGCAAGCCTATATCACCAAGGTCATCCGCACGGAGGAGGAGAACTTCGCCAAGACCCTGGACGCCGGCATGAAGATCTATGACGATATGCTCTCCGCCCACAAGGCCCAGGGGGAGACCGTGTTCTCCGGCGCTGACGCCTTCAAGCTGTACGACACCTACGGCTTCCCCATCGACCTGACCGTGGAGATGGCGGAGGAGGCCGGCATGACCGTGGACCAGGAGGGCTTCAAGGCTCTGATGGAAGAGCAGAAGGTCCGCGCCCGCAAGGCCCGGGAGGCCCTGGGCGACCTGGGCTGGGCAGGCATCGAGTTCGGCAAGGACATGCCCGCCACGGAGTTCGTAGGCTATGATCGCTCCAGCGAGCAGGGCAGAGTCCTGGCCCTGGTGGCCGACGGGGAACTGCGGGACGAGCTGGCTCAGGGCGTGGAGGGCATCCTGGTGCTGGACCAGACGCCGTTCTATGCCGAGATGGGCGGCCAGGTGGGAGACCACGGCACCATTCAGGGACCCAACGGCACCTTCCAGGTGACGGATGTTCAGAAGAACAAGGGCGGCAAGTTCATGCACTCCGGCAAGGTGGTCTCCGGCACCCTCAGCGTGGGGGAGACCGTCACCGCATCCATCGACATGGAGCGCCGGAAGGCCATCATGCGGGCTCACAGCGCCACGCATCTGCTGGACGCTGCCCTGAAGAAGGTCCTGGGCGACCATGTGCATCAGGCGGGCTCCCTGGTGGAGCCGGACCGGCTGCGCTTTGACTTTACGCACTTTGAGGCTATCACCCCGGAGCAGCTGGCTCAGATCGACAAGCTGGTGAACGACGCCATCCTGGAGGGCTACCCCGTGGCGACGGAGGTGCTGCCCATCGAGGAGGCCAAAAAGAAGGGCGCCGTGGCCATGTTCGGTGAGAAGTACGGCGATATCGTCCGCGTGGTGGAGATGGGCGACTTCTCCATGGAGTTCTGCGGCGGCACCCATCTGGACAACACCGCCAAGGCCGGTCCCTTCCGCATCAAGTCCGAGGGCTCCGTCGCCTCGGGCGTCCGCCGGATCGAGGCCACGGTGGGCCGACTGAGCCTGGACACCATGAACCGGAATCAGGAGCTGCTGTTCCACGCCGCTCAAGTGCTGAAGACAACACCCGGTGAGCTGGCCGCCAAGGCGGAGCAGCAGGCAGCGGAGATGAAGGAGCTGCGCCATGAGCTGGAGAAGTTCAAGTCCGAGGCGTCCCTGGGCGAGGCCCGGCAATTCCTGACCGCCGCCAAGAACGTGGGCGGCCTGAAGGTCCTGACCGCTATCCGTAACGGCATGGATGCGAACGCCCTGCGGCAGATGGGCGATTTCCTGCGGGACAAGGCCCCGGATGTTGTGGCAGTGCTGGCTTCTGCCAATGGGGAGAAGATCACCTTCCTGGCAGTCTGCGGTCCCGAGGCGGTGAAGCGCGGCATCAAGGCCGGCGACCTGGTGAAGAGTGTCTGCGCCATCTGCGGCGGCAAGGGCGGCGGCAAGCCTGATAGCGCCATGGGCGGCGGCAGTGACCTGCTGAAGCTGGATGATGCACTGGCCACCGTGGATGATTTTGTGGCGGAAAAGCTGAAGTAAGCTGTAGATGACACCTTCCCCGGGGCCTCGCCGGGCAAAGGCCTGGCGGGAGCAGAGTGGAGTGGGAGAACTTTATGTCAACTCGAGAGGACGTCAAGACGTTTTTCGGCCTGCCTCTGGACTTCTCCATGCTGGAGCTGGAACCGGAGACAGACGCCGACCCGGTACGGTATTTCTGTACCCCGGAAAATGCCGAGATCATTGGCTGGGGCAGTTGCGGGACGCACTTCGTCCTCCTGCCGGGGGATGAGGCGGTGTACTGCGTGGAGCCGGAGCTGGCAGAAGAGGGCACCTTTGTGCTGCCGGTGGGGGCGGACTTCCGGGAGTTCCTTTCCCATCTGTTCTACTGCAAATGTACCAGTCCTCTGGCGCAGATCTTCATGCTGGACGCGACCCGGTTCCGGAAGCTTCTGGAGGACAACGATGCCAACACCTGGCCGGGCTGCGAGGAGGACTTCAAGAGCCGGGACGCATCCCTGGACCTGTTGGCGGAGACATTCCACATCCGGTCCCGGGACCCATTCCAGCGGGTGAAGGAGCTCCAGACGGGCTTTGACCCGTCGGTCCTGAATTTCTCCGACGCATATTATGACACACTGGGGTTAGAGAAGCCCAAGCGGGGGATGCAGAGGAAGGAAAAGCCCCTGTTTGAATTTCCACCTATCACATTTGATCTTTACCAGGAGGACGATCCATGAAAAAAGTCAAGATCACCGTCTTGAAAACCACCCTGGATGAAGAGCTGGCGGCGGAATACGGCGCTGAAGGGCTGGGCCCCTGCCCCATGCTGCGGGAAGGCCAGGTGTTCTACGCCGACTACGCCAAGCCGGATGGCCTCTGTGACGAGGCCTGGAAGGCTATCTATCAGTATGTGTTCGCCCTGGCCCACGGGGCGGGAGAGGGTCTGTTCTATTACGGCGACTGGATCCGCAGGCCCGGCGTGGCCATCTGCTCCTGCAACGATGGGCTCCGCCCCGTGATCTTCAAGCTGGAGACCACAGAGGAGGAAGCATCCGTCAACTACACACCCGTGCGGTAAAATTATTTACTTTCAGAATATCGCAAGTATTTTCCCTTTACAGAGAAAGGGGGCTGCCATGCTGCTGCCCAAGGACCCCTACATTCTTCTGAGCTTCCTCAACGCCCGCCTCCGGGACCAGTATGCGGACCTGGAGGATCTGTGCGCGTCCCTGGATGCGGACGAGCAGTCCCTGCGGGAGACGCTGGCGGGGGTTGACTACCGCTACGATCCCGTTTATCATCAGTTTATACCGATCACATCAAAGGAGGTTTGAAAATGTCCGATTGCCTATTCTGCAAGATCGTTGCCGGGGAGATCCCCAGCAGCAAGGTCTACGAGGACGACGTGTGCTACGCCTTCAATGACATTGATCCCCAGGCGCCCACCCACTTCCTGGTGGTACCCAAGGCCCACATTGGCTCTGTGTCTGAGATCACCGCGGACAACAGCACAGTGGTGGCTCATATCTTCGAGGTCATTGCCAAGCTGACAAAGGAAAAGGGGCTGGACAGCTACCGGGTGGTCTCCAACATCGGCGAGCAGGCGGGGCAGAGCGTGTTTCATCTGCACTTCCACGTACTGAGCGGCAGAGATATGACGTGGCCTCCGGGCTGATGCGGCCTTCGAGAGGGGCGGCTGTACCGCTGAGGCAAAATGATTTCAATTTCCTGATTTGCCGTCCGTTGGAGCATAAGAGAGCGCCGCGAGCTTTGCTCGCGGCGCTCTCTTACTGAATTAGAAGGGGGGGGTTACAGCTCACCGCCGGAGAGGACCGGGGTCAGGTCCTCAAAGTTGGAGAAGCTGGGATAAGAGATGCGCACATCATCGCCGGTGGCGTTGACATCCATCTGCATATCCATCTGGAGCTTGGCAGTAATCTGCGCATTTTCGGTCTCCGTGACAGGCAGGCCCAGCACCAGATCCAGGTCGAAGTCCGCGGCGCAGGACTCCAGCTCTCCGTCGGAACCGACGGTGTAGACGTATGTGCAGCTCTGCAGATCTGCGGTGAGGTCCACCGGGCTCTCCATGGCGGCAAGCTCTTCCTGCAAGGCCGTCAGCAGATCCTCCAGAAGGCTGTTCAGGCTGTCATCCATCTTCATGGTGTATACGGTGCGGGAGCCCGTGCGGGAGACGTCGATGGAGTCGATCATGGGCAGCATCATGCTGTTCATCTGGCCGCTGATCTGCAGCATCTCCTGGTAAAACTCCGCGAACCCGTCCATGTTGCCAACCGGATATTTGTACCGGTCTGTGGTTCCGTCCATCTCCTCCTGGATATAGACCCAGCCGTCCTGCATCCACTCCTGAACAGAGACTTGATCCTGCATGGTCACATCGGGGCCGGCGCCTGCCGTGTTGGATTCCATGTTCATGTTCATGGAAATGGCCAGCTGGAGCGGGTCTTTCAGAATCATCTGGATGCGGCCGTTTCCGGAGACGGCCACGGACATGGTTTCGTGGATGGTCTCGGTCCCATCGGAGCCGTCAACGGCAATGTCCATCCCCATATTCATGGTATAGTCCGCGTCGATGCCGGTGGAGGAGGCCTGGCTGGCGGCGGTCAGGGCCCGGTAGGCCTCGATTTTCTCGGTAATGGGCCGGGCGGCCTCGGCGTCAATGGCGCCGCTCTCCACCAGGCTGGCCAGCAGATAGGTGCTGCCGTCCTTGAGATCAGCGCCCAGGGCCTGGTAGGTGACGGCAGCCAGATCGTCCCGCAGGAAGGGGGCGGCGTCCAGCATGGAGAGGTTGAACAGGCCGTGGAGCATGGCGAAGTCCAGCGTGTCTGCGTACAGGAAGTCCACGCCGTCCTCATAGCCTAGTGCCCGCAGCAGGAAGGCGCAATACATTTTTGCGCTGCACGGACTGGATGCGCCGAAAGTGGTGGCGGAGGTGCCGTTGGTGATGCCTTGGCTGTACAGCCAGGCGACGGAGGGGGCCGCGGTTTCGCTCACGTCGGTGAAGGGCATGGAGATCTCTCCCGCCTCATAGGCGGCTTTGGCCTCGTCCTCGGCGCCGTAGAGCCGCACCAGCATGATGGCGGCCTCGGAACGGGTAGGGGCGCGGTCCAGCTCAAAGCCGCCGGCGGTGCCCCGGAACACGCCGATGGCGGACAATTCCTCCGCAACGGAGTCGTAGGAAGAGGCGGAGGCGGTCCCGGCCATTGCCGCAGTCAGCAGCAAGGTCGCGGCCAGTACGGTCAGAATGCGTTTCATGGTCAACGCTCCTCGCTTTTTTGGTGGAAGAATTTCCACTGATTACTGCTATCTTACGCCGGGCGGAAAGAGCCGTCAAGAGCAGGGAACATGATTTATGGAAAAAGGGCTGGTATTTCCCGCCGGTTCCCGGTATAATGTACCCAAATGGTTTCTCTTTCCCCATTTTTCCAAACAGCTGTGATCGGCTGGGGCGAGGCGGGAAAGCAGAATCATTGGGAGAAAGCGCGTCCGGCCAAAGGGCTGACACGGGGCAACGGAGCAGGTGCCGTGAATCCCGGCGGCCTATGCATGGATCCGGCGGAGAGAGCAAAATTGCGGCTCTTTTGCAGCCTGCCCGCTGTTCTGGGCAGCCGCTGGACGAGCTGTTTGGCAGGATGGAAAAGAGGAGAGACCATGCGCAAGCTGGCCGCGTTCACCGTGTCCTTCGCTCTGGGGATCTGTCTGGCCCAGTATCTGCTGCCGGAGAGGCTTCTTCTGCCCGTGGCGGCAGTTTTCTTTGCCGCGGCCTGCCTCGCCCTGCTGCTGCCGGGACTTTGGCGGAAGCGGGTGTTGCTGGTGGGCACGGGGCTGGCCCTGGCCCTGGGGTGGAACTGGCTGTACAGCTATGCTGTACGGGCGCCTCTTGCGGCCCTGTCCGGCAGCGAGGGCACCGCTTCCATGACTCTTTTGGAGTACGCCGTCCCCACGGACTACGGCGCCAAGGTGACAGTGAAGCTGGAGGGGGTTCCCCTGGGCAAGGTGGTCTGCTACGGCGGGGCGGACCTGCTGGACCTGGAGCCGGGCCAGACGGTGGCGGCACAGGTGAAATTTCAGGATTCCGCCCGGCTTCGGGAGGATACCATTACCAACTTCACCGCTCAGGGAGTGTTCCTGCTGGCCTACCAGCGGGGAGACGAGGCCGTCTACGGTGAGGGATCCGCCGGCTCGCCACGGTGGTGGCCCGCCCATGCGGCCCGGGCCATGCAGAACCGGGTGACGGCGCTGTTTGACGGAGATGAGGCCGCGTTCCTCAGCGCCATCCTCACCGGGGACACGTCCGGATTGTCGGAAGAAGCCCGGTCCGACCTGTCGGAGGCGGGACTCAGCCACATCCTGGCCGTGTCCGGGTTGCACTGCGGCTTTCTGATGACGCTGATTCTGCTGCTCACAGGACGGCACCGGCACCGTCTGGCGGCGGCGCTGGCGCTGCCCGTCCTGATGTTCTATACGCTGTTGACCGGGGCCAGTCCCTCGGTGGTCCGGGCCTGCATCATGGTGGTGTTCGTGCTGGCGGCACCCCTGTTTCAGCGGGACAGCGACCCGCCCACCACGCTGTCCGCCGCCCTGTTTTTGATCCTGCTGGCGAACCCCTTTGCGGCGGCCTCCATCAGTCTGCAGCTGTCCTTCGGAGCCATGGCGGGGCTTCTCTGGCTGACGCCGAAGCTCCAGGACCTGCTGTTGGGGGAGAGACCGAGTGGGAAGGTCTGCCGACTGCTGGTTTCCAGCCTGTCGGCCACCGTGGGGGCCATGGCATTCACGGTGCCCTTGTGCGCTGTCTACTTCGGGTCGCTGGTACTGATCTCTCCGGTAAGCAACCTGCTGTGCCTGACAGCCTCCAGCCTTGTGTTCACGCTGGGGCTTGGGGCAGTCCTGGCGAGCTTCCTCTGGGTGCCTCTGGGGACGGTGATCGGCTTCGTGCCGGCTTTGCTGACCCGGTATATCCTCTGGATATCCGGGGTTCTGGCGTCTGTCCCCCACCACGCCCTGTACTTCACCAACCCGTATCTGAAATACTGGCTGGTATTTCTGTATGTCCTCTTCGCCGCGGCCTTTTTCCTGCGGCCCAAGGCCCGGCGGAAGTATGCCGTGGCCGGTGTGCTGGCGGCGGTATCCCTGGCGGTGACGGTGCGGCTGGGCGCGCCCCACTACACCCGGGGCGGCCTGGACGCCTATGTGCTGGACGTGGGGCAGGGGGAGAGCGTGCTGCTGACCTCCGGCGGGAAATTTGCCCTGGTGGACTGCGGCAGCCGCAACAGCTGGTACGACGCCGGCGGCATCGCGGCGGATCACTTGGCCACCATGGGCTGTGGGACGCTGGACTATCTGATTCTGACCCACTACGACTACGATCACATCTCCGGCGTGGCGGAGCTGCTGGCAAGAGCGCGGGTGGACACTCTGCTCCTGCCGGACGTGTCCGACGATGCAGGGGCGCGGTTCCGGGTGGAGCTGGCCGCCCGGAACCACGGCGTGGACATTCAATACGTGGAGGCGGAGACGGTTTACACCCTGGGGGAGAGCAGCCTCACCATCTACCCGCCGGGGGACGTGGAGGGCGACAACGAACAGGGGCTGGCCGTCCTGTGCACCTATGGCGACTACGACCTGCTGATTACCGGGGACCGGAACATGGCGGCGGAGCGGCAGCTGATCGCCGACCATGATCTGCCCGACATCGAGGCCCTGGTAGTAGGCCACCACGGCTCCAAATCCTCCACCTCGAAGGAGTTGCTGGAGGCCCTGACGCCGGAGACGGGCATCATCAGCGTGGGGGACAACAGCTACGGCCACCCCACGGAGGACGCCCTCCGCCGCCTGGTGCTGGCAGACGTGGAGATCTACCGGACGGACAAGCAGGGTACCGTCCATCTATCTGTGAATTGAGGAGACACCATGGCATACGCGAAAAAGACATCCAAGGCCAACGAGGCCTTTCAGAAACTGAAAAACGACCTGGCCGCGGGAACGGCGGGGAACGCCTACATCTTCTACGGGGAGGAGACGTATCTCCGGGAGTACTATCTCAAAGAGCTGCGGAAGAAGCTGGTCCCCGCCGGGTTTGAGGAGTTCAACTACCACACCCTGGAGGGGAAGGACCTGACGGTCCAGACCCTGGCAGAGACGGCGGAGGCCATGCCCATGATGGCGGAGCGGACGCTGATCGTGGTGTCGGACTTCGACCTGTTCAAGCTGAACGAGGAGCAGCGGGAAAAGCTGATCGCCTTTTTGGAGGATGTGCCGCCCTACTGCTGCGTGGTGTTCCTCTACGACACGGTGGAATACAAGCCCAACCGCACCATGAAGAAGCTGTACAAGGCCGTCACCGACCACGTGGAAGCGGTGGAGTTCCGTCCGGCGGACAACAGCGACCTGGTGGTGTGGATCGCCCGGCGGTTCAAGGCCCTGGGGAAGGAGATCGACCGTCAGACGGCGGAGTACCTGATCTTCACCTGCGGCGGTCTGATGACGGGGCTGGTGCCGGAGATCGCAAAGATCGGCGCCTACGCCAAAGGCAGGGCCATCACCCAGAAGGACATCGACGCTGTGGCGGATCCGGTGCTGTCGGCGGAGGTGTTCCGCCTGTCCGACGCGGTGCTCCAGGGGAATTACGACGGGGCGGCCCGCATCCTGGGGGATCTGCTGAAAATGCAGACAGAGCCCATCATGATCCTGGCGGCTTTGGGCAGCCAGCTCCGGCGCATCTATACCGCCCGGATGGCCATTGACAGCGGCAAGGACAAGTACTGGCTCATGGAGCTGTGGGAGATGAAGAGCGACTATCCGGCCAAACTCCTGCTCTCCGCCGCCAAAAAGACCACGGCCGCCTGGTGCGCCGACGCGGTGCAGATGTGCCAGGTGCTGGACCGGCGGATGAAGAGCGAGAAGGGCGTGGACGCCGTGGGCGAGCTGAAGCTGCTGCTGGTGCGTCTGGGGGCGCAGCGGCGATGAAGAAAGCGATCCGAGAGGTCATTGTGGTAGAGGGCCGCTACGACAAAAACGCCCTCAGTCAGGTGGTGGACGCTACCATCATCACACTGGGCGGCTTCGCCGTGTTCAACGACCGGGAGAAGCTGGCCTTTCTCCGCCGCCTGGCGGAGCAGAGGGGGCTCATCGTGCTGACGGACAGCGATGGGGCAGGGTTCGTCATCCGGAACTATCTGAAGGGTGCTCTCCCACGGGATCGGGTGAAGCAGGCATATATCCCGGACATCCCAGGCAAGGAGCGCCGCAAGCGGACCCCCGGCAAAGAGGGCAAGCTGGGCGTGGAGGGTATGAGGCCCGCCGTGCTGCTGGAGGCCCTGCGCCGGGCGGGCGCCACCTTCGCCGACGAGGGGGCGGCGGAGTGTCCGGGAGACCCTATCACCAAGGCGGATCTGTTCGCCCTGGGCCTCACCGGCGGAACCGACAGCGCCGCGAAGCGCCGGGCGCTGCTGAAGCAGCTGGATCTGCCGGAGCACCTGACGCCCAACGGCATGTTAGAGGCGTTGAACCTGTTATACAGCCGGGAGGAGTTCCTTTCCCGAATGGTGAAAACTCAGTAAAAAGCGGGAGGAAGCCGGGCCATCGACAGGGTTCGACAGCATTCCCCCAAACGGCAGTGCTACAATTTTTTTGTTCGTGTGTGACAACAGACAGAAGGAGGAAATCGAGGTGCGGGCCTTCCTGGTAGGAAGAAGGCCGTGCCGCGGCGTACCGGTGGACTACTTTCTGCTGGTGGAGGAGTGGGACGCCCTCTGGGAGTGCTACGGCATCCGCGTGGAGAGCGGCGGGGAGCGGACGGAGATCCCAGGGATCACCGCCTCGCAGTCTGGGATCCTGTCGCTGCTGTCCAAGCTGATGCGGGGGAGCGTGACGCCCGTCGCGGCGCGGGATGTGGTGGAGGACTGGTTGCTGGAATAGCGTGCAGTCCGGCCGTAAAAAGGAGTCCGGAGAGGATGCAGGGTGTGCATTCTCTCCGGACTCTTTTTACAAATTTCAGGGCGCTTTTGCCAACGCCGCCAGAACGGCGGACAGGAGCGGGCACAGGACCAGTCCCGCCGCCAGCAGCCGTCCCCGGCGGGAAGCGAACGTCACGCCCTTCCGTCCCGTCCGTTCCGCCAGCAGCCCCATGGGGAGGGACAGCAGATAGATGCATCCCCAGAAGGCCCAGCCGTAGTGCCCGTGTCCCATGGCCGCTCCCGCCGGGTGGGGCCCCAGAACCAGCCCCATCAAAAATCCGATGAGAAAATAGGCGCAGGTGGTGCAGGAGAGCCGGTACCGCCCCAGCAGCGCCGTCAGGGCGGAGAGGGCCATGGCCCACCAGAAGAGACCGCTGCTGAGGAGCCAGCCGTAGAGATAGCTCTCCCCGCCGCTGGGCCGCTCCCACAGCAGCCAGCCCAGCAGGGAGCTGTCCTCCAGGGGGCACCAGAGGATGCGGCCCAGCAGGTAAAAGACAAGATACCCCGCAGTCACCGCCAGAGCCGCCAGGACCCGGGGACGCCGGCGGCTCCGGGACCACAGGGGTGGAGGTGCCTCTGCCGCCGGAGCGTCCGCCCCCTCTGATGGGAGCAGCAGGTCCACCGTGGTGCCGAAGAGCTCCGCCAGGCGGAAGAGGTTCTCCGTGCTGGGGGCGCTCTGGCCGGACTCCCATTTGGTAACCGCCTGGCGGCTGACATCCATCCGGCGGGCCAGAGCCTCCTGGGACAAGCCTGCCCGCCGGCGGTGTTCCCTGATCCGCTGACCCAGCGTGGTCATGGACACACCTCCTTTCAGACTTTATGCTACCAGAATTCAACTCCTTTGACCACCAACTATCCGGCAACAATCGGTTGCGGCGGCGGAAAAGGGCAGCTTTACCGCTTCAGCAGCCGCCGTAGAGAAGCGGCGTCCAGCAGGTTCACCGTCTGGAAGGCACCGCCGTAAAACACGGCGTAGTTGTTGAACACGCCGGGAAGAGCCTTGGCCTTCTCCAATGTGTCCACAGGCACCAGAGAATACGGAGCCCCGGCCTCTCCACACACCTGCCGGATGATCTCCAGGCTGTTGACCGCATAGGGACACTGGTCACTGTAATAAATCGTCAGCGCCTTTTCCTCGATGGTCCCCGCCCTGGCTTGGTCCGTAAAGCGGGGGAGGGTACCGTCGAAGGATCGGGCCAGCAGGGTGTAGCTATAGCCCGTTTCATCCACCGTCTCAAAGCCGTACTTCCGGGCGAAGGACTGGTCGGAGAGCCAGGCCTTCTGTTTTTCCGCCCCCAGCATGCAGATGCCGGATTTTCCCCGGTCCCGGGCGTCCGCCAGGCAGTGCTCCATCAGCGCCCGGCCGTACCCCTTGCCCTTGTATGCACCGGCCACCCAGAGGCAGTAGAGGTACAGATAGTTGTCCCCCTCTACAGGGACCCAGGCGGTCTCCAAAGGGGCGTACTCGATAAAGACCTTTTCCTTGACATCCAGTTTCCGGAAGACGTGCCCCTCCGGCAGGCGGTCCACCAGCCACCGGCGTTTAGCCTCCACGCCGGGGTGGGGCTTTTTGCTGCGGATGATGCAGCACAGGTGCTGATCGGCGATGTTTTCCGCCGTCAGATCGATGAATCCCGGTTCCATACAGACGCTCTCTTTCCGCCGGAGACGCCGGCCTTTTTTTCGTATCGTACCAGATCCGGCGGAAGAACGCAACTGTCCTGCCGGTTCGCCAAAGGCGCTGCCAGCGGCAGGTTTATCTTAATGATAAGTTTTTGCTGTCCCCATGCCGCCAATGGCCGTCTAAAACAACGTATTGCATTTCCCCGTCAGATTTTGTATAATAAATATCCTAACGTGTACGCATACCAACGATACACTGCGCGAGAGGGAGGAATGACAGCGCATGGCAGAGGAGATCAAGCTGACGCAGGACGAGGCGCCGGAGAGCCGGAACTTTATCCACGCTTTCATCGAGGGGGACATCGGCCCCGGCGGCCAGTTCGAGGGGATGACCGTCCACACCCGGTTCCCGCCGGAGCCCAACGGCTACCTGCACATCGGGCACTGCAAGGCGCTGACCATCGATTTCGGCACGGCGGAGAAGTTCGGCGGCCTGTGCAACCTGCGGATGGATGACACGAACCCCACCAAGGAGGACGAGGAATTCGTAGACGCCATTCAGCAGGACATTCACTGGCTGGGCTTTGACTGGGGCGACCGGTTCTTCTACGGCTCGGATTACTTTGACGAGGATTATCGTCAGGCGGTGGGCCTCATCAAGAAGGGCCTGGCTTATGTCTGCGAGCTGACGCCGGAGCAGTTCAAGGAGTACCGGGGAGATACCACCACTCCGGCCCGCTCCCCCTGGCGGGACCGGCCCATCGAGGAGAGCCTGGACCTGTTCGAGCGGATGAAGAACGGCGAGTTCCCGGAGGGCAAGTACACCCTGCGGGCCAAGATCGACCTGGCCAGCGGCAACTTCAATATGCGGGACCCGGTGCTCTACCGGATCAACTACCTGCCCCATCACCGCCAGGGGAACAAGTGGTGCATCTATCCCATGTACGACTTCGCCCACCCCATCCAGGACGCGCTGGAGGGCATCACCCACTCCCTCTGCTCCCTGGAGTTTGAAAACCACCGCCCCCTGTACAACTGGGTGGTAGAGCACTGTGACCTGCCCAGCCATCCCCGGCAGATCGAGTTCGCCCGCCTGGGCATCGACCACACGGTGCTGAGCAAGCGCAAGCTCCGCAAGCTGGTGGAGGAGGGGAGGGTCTCCGGCTGGGACGATCCCCGGATGCCCACGCTCTGCGGCCTGCGCCGCCGGGGCTATACGCCCCGGTCTATCCGGAACTTCTGTGAGCGCATCGGTGTGGCAAAGTCTGCCAACGTGGTGGAATACGGCTTCCTGGAGCACTGCCTGCGGGAGGACCTGAACGAGACCGCCCAGCGGACCATGGCGGTGATCCGGCCCATCAGGCTGACCATCACCAACTATCCGGAGGGGAAAAGCGAGACCGTTACCGTGGAGAACAACCCCCTGGACCCCGCCGCCGGCACCCGGGAGATCGCCTTCTCCCGCAACCTCTGGATCGAGTCCGACGATTTCCTGGAGACCCCGGTGCCCAAGTACAAGCGGCTCTACCCCAATGGACCGGAGTGCCGCCTGAAAGGGGCTTATCTCATCCGCTGCACCGGCTGCGTGAAGGACGAGAACGGCAGCGTCACCGAGGTGCTGGCGGAGTACGACCCGGAGAGCCGGGGCGGCGACCCCGCTGACGGCCGGAAGGTGAGGGGTGCCACCATCCATTGGGTGGATGCCGCCACCGCCATCGACGCGGAGGTGCGGCTGTACGACAACCTGTTCACCGACGCGGACCCGGACGCCGCCGACAAGAACTTCCTGGAGTGCCTGAACCCCAACTCCCTGGAGGTCCTCACCGGCTGCAAGGTGGAGCCTTCCCTGGCGGATGCCGCAGCTCCCGCCAGCTTCCAGTTCATGCGCCTGGGCTACTTCTGCCTGGACAGCAAGGACTCCAAGCCCGGCCATCTGGTGTTCAACCGATCTGTGAGCTTGAAGGACAGCTTCAAGAAATAAGCATGCAAAAAGACCGCCGAAGGGCGGTCTTTTTGTATGCGCTTCTCACAGCGGGATCTCCCGGTCCAGCTTGTAGAAGGTGAAGGACCCGTTCCCCAGCAGCGTCCCCGCCTGATCCCGGATCTCCACCTCGTAAAAGCAGAGAGTTCGGCCGGGCTTGGTCTCCCGGGCCTCTGCCACCAGATGGTCCCCCAGCTTGGCGCTGCGGAGAAAGTTGTAGGAGGCGTTCACCGTCACGGCATAATATCCGTGGGAGGCCATGGCGGAGCCGCAGGCCGTGTCTGCCAGGGAGAAGTAGCAGCCCCCGTGGGCAACCCCCACAGGGTTGGCGTCCTCCGCCGTGATGTCCTTTACCGCCCGGGCGTAGCCGGGGCCGATCTCCTCCACAAAGATCCCCAGCCGCTGGGCGAAGGGGTTGGAGCTGTTCCGGGTGTCTCTGAGCTTTTTGTAGTCCATGTGTGCGGTCTCCTCGTTTTTGATGACTTGCTTTCAGCTTACTCCGAACTTGTGAAAAGGTCAATTTTTTTCCTCCTTTTTTCAGTGGAAATTCAGAAATCCATGATAGACTGCCTCCATCTTGACGGAAAGGATTTGCTGCAATGAAACGAATTGCTTCTCTCTTGCTGGGGCTGGCGATGGCTGCGGCCGCGCTTTCTGGCTGCGGCGCGCAGGGCCGCGAGACGGCCGCGCAGGAATTTCCGGACGCTGTTTCCATCGTCCTCTCGGATGACGGCATTATTGTGGACGGGAAGGCGGTCTCCACAGACGAGTCAGCCGCCGTCCACACGGCCCATGACATTGTCTGCTATGAATCCGGCCGCGACTTCACCTACGGCGAGGGCACGGAGGCCGACGAACACACCGCCGAAGAGGCGGAGGCCCACACGGTGGTCCACATTACACAACCCGGCACCTACGCCCTCAGCGGCACCCTGTCCGCAGGACAGATCGCTGTGGACCTGGGGGAGGACGCGGAGGACGACCCGGCGGCAGTGGTGACGCTGATCCTGAACGGCGTGGACATCACCTGCACTGTGGCCCCGGCGGTGATTTTCTATAACGTCTATGAGTGCGGCAGCACAGACGAGGACACCGCCTCGGAGACCGTGGACACCTCCGCCGCCGGTGCCAACGTGCTGATTGCTGACGGTACTATCAACAACGTCACCGGCTCCTATGTGGCCCGGATCTACGACCCGGACAGCGTGGTGCTCAGCGAGGACGGAATGACCGTGGAGGACAGCGAGAAGCTCCACAAATACGACGGCGCATTTTACTCCAAGATGTCCATGAATGTGGACGGGGGTGAGGCCGGCACTGGTGTGCTGAACATCACCGCCGACAATGAGGGGCTGGACACGGAGCTGCACCTCACCATCAACGGCGGCACCATCAACATCACCTCCGGCAATGACGGCATCAACACCAATGAGGACAATGTATCCGTCACCACTGTCAACGGCGGTTCCGTGAACATTCAGGTCACCGGCGAGACCGGCGAAGGCGACGGCATCGACTCCAACGGCTGGCTGGTAATCAACGGCGGCGCCGTCACCGCCGCGGCCTGCTCCGACAGCGGGGACGCGGGTATCGACGCCACCATGGGCATCACCATCAACGGCGGCACAGTAGCGGCCTCCGGCAATATGTATGACCAAATCGACGGCGGGGCCCAGAACTATGTGGTGTTCTCCTTTGCATCCCGGCAGAACGGCGGCCAGACCTATACCCTGCAAAACGCCGACGGGGAGACTGTGGGCACCTGGACGCCGGCAAACGACTTCACCTGTCTGGTGGTGTCCTCCCCGGACCTGACGGCAGGGGACTACACCCTGTGGCAGGGAGACACCCAACTGGCCGGCACCATGTCCGACGGCGTGGGCAGCCCCGGCGGCGGTCGGCACATGGGCGGTGAGGCGCCTCCCGCGGACTTGGATCCCTGGCAGGCGCCGGAGGGCGAGGTGCCGGAGAACGCTGGCAGTGAAGTTCCGGACGATCCCCCTGAGCGCCCGGATGGGGAAATGGAGCCTGACGGTAGGGAATCTCCCGCAGGCGGCCGCGGCCCCGGCGACGGAGAGGGCGGCCAGAGCGCCGCGGGCCTGTCCAAGACATTCACTTTGTCGGATGGCGGGAGCTTCTTTAACGGGCTCTCACCGACGGAGACAACAGAAGCCTCTGAGACGTAAAGACAGCGGGGCCGGTTTCCCGGCCCCGCCTGCTCATATATTTTTTTTGATGGTGTTGATGGCGCCCTTCTCCAGCCGGCTCACCTGAGCCTGGGAGATGCCAACCTCCGCGCTGACCTCCATCTGGGTCTTTCCCTCGTAGAACCGCAGGGAGAGGATGCGCCGCTCCCGGTCATCCAGCCGCTTCATGGCCTCTTTCAGGGCGATGCGGTCCGTCCAGGCCTCGTCGGTGTTCCGGGTGTCGCTGACCTGGTCCATGACGCAGATGGCGTCGCCGCCGTCGGAGTATACCGGCTCGTACAGCGACACGGGATCCACGATGGCGTCCATGGCGAAGACCACTTCCTCCCGGGGGATGCCCAGCTCCTGGGCGATCTGTTCCACCGTGGGCTCCCGCTGGTTTTCCGCCAGGTACTTGTCCCGGACCTGCAGGACTTTATAGGCCGTGTCCCGCATGGAGCGGGACACCCGGATGGCGCTGTTGTCCCGGAGATATCGGCGGATCTCGCCGATGATCATGGGCACGCCGTAAGTGGAAAACCGCACCGGCTGATTGATGTCAAAGTTGTCGATGGCCTTGATGAGCCCCACGCAGCCCACCTGAAACAGGTCGTCGGCGTTCTCGCCCCGGCCGGCGAAGCGCTGGATGACGGAGAGCACCAGCCGCAGATTTCCCTCGATCAGTTCCCGGCGGGCCTCCTGGTCCCCGGCCTTGGTGCGGCGCAGGAGTTCCATGGTCTCCTCGTTTTTCAACACCTTCAGCTTTGCCGTGTTGACGCCCGCGATCTCCACCTTGCCCTGCATGGCTGTGCCCCCTCAAACCCTGAAACTTCATGAGTTCAGTATGGCCGGAGGGCTTTTTTCCTATACTGGAAGCTTTTGTCGCTTTCTGCCCGTCTGCATAAAACAGTGTTGGGACATTCCGTCCACTGCATAGTCTCAAGGCAGGGGGTGAGCGCGGTGCAGTGCAGGATCCGGGATTTCCGGTGCAAGGAGGTCATCAACGTCTGCGACGGCTGCCGCCTGGGCTACGTGTCGGACCTGGACGTGCGGGTGCCGGAGGGGCAGGTGGTAGCCATCATCGTCTACGGCCCGGGCCGCTTTTTCGGCCTGTTCGGCAGGGGGGAGGAGTTCTACATCCCCTGGGAGTGCATCCAGCGGATCGGAGACGACATCATCCTCATCGACAAGCCCTTTCAGCGGCGGGATCCCCGCCTGGAGCGGAAGCGGCGCAAGCGTTGCTGACAAATGCCCCCGCGGCTTTCACCGCGGGGGCATTTGCGTATGCCGGCGGAGCGGTCACGGCTCCTCCGGATAGCTGATCTTCAGCGTCATGCCGTCGTGCCAGACACCGGCGCTGCGGGAGATGGGCAGATACTGCCCCTCGGTAAAGCCGATGGTCTCCCCGTCGTGGAAGGTGACATCCTCCTCCAATACATAGCTGGCCAGATCCAACAGGAAGCTGTGCAGGTCACCCGGGGCAGCCTGGGTGTCCAGAACCTCTATCTCCTCCTTGCCGAAGGCCGCAAGGCCGTCAGTGTAGCCGCACAGGCCCTCTTCCCGGCGGTAGAGGCCCATCCACACCAGATCCAGCAGGGGCAGCTCCCCGTCCTCCATGGGTTGAGACGCGTTAAGATAGAACTCCGGCTGGTACACGGTGCCGTTGGCGTAGACACCCAGCGTTCCGCGCTGGCGGCAGGCGGCACACACCAGCTTCACCTGGAGTATGGCCGCCTCTCGGACGGATTCCTCCCGGGGCAGGACGGTCACCAACAGCTGGCCCCGGTGGCGGGCAGCAGATTCCGCTGCCTCCGGCCACAGGTAGTTGTGGGCGGCGTTTTCCTCCGCCTCGCCGTGGGGCACAGGGAATGGGTATAGGCAGACCGCCGCCAGCATTCCACTGACCTCAAAGGTCAGGGTGCTGCCGCCGTCTTCAGATTCCTCCGCCTCTGTGAGGCAGGGGATGCCGTACAGATCCCGCAGATCCCGGCGGAACTGGTCCGGGTCCCAGGCAGGCGCTTCCAGTAGGACAAAGGCCAGGAAGGCGCCGCCCTCCGGCCGGGTCAGGGCGGGCTGCCGGTCCTCGCTGCAAAGGGAGAAATCCCTGTCGAACAGGACCATCTGCTGGTCCTGCCCCCGGATGTAACACAGGCGCATCGTCCGGTCCGGATGGACCGCGAACCATTCCAGGGATAGTCCCTCCGTTCCCAGCCCCGCCTGGGCGGCCAGGAAGGTTCGGCCCCGGCGGTCCAGCTCCGGCAGCCGGCGCACAAACTCACGGACCCAGGAGAGGGGAAACTTGGACAGCGCCGCCTCGTTCATGAAGAAACGCCCCAGCAGGCTGCCGCCCTGATAGGGGATCTGGAAGGTGCAGTAGGGGGCGTCCGCCTCCCACTCCGTGGGGGAGAGGGCGGCCTTGATGGCGGCGAGGTTCTCCGGATCGCAGCAGATCCCGGCGATGGACAGCCGCTTTTCCGCCTCGTTTTCGTCTCCGCCGGCCTGCAGAACCGCGTCGCACTCCGGATCGATCCAGTGGAACTCCATCTCCTCCAGAGTCCGGCCCTCCTGGATCTCCCGACGGAGGGTGGTGAACTCGTAGTCCCCAGGCACCAGAGCCAGCCCCCGGTCCACCGCCTCCAGAGCACCGGACGCATCGCCGAAGTGAGCCCGGAGCTTGGCGGTCTCCAGCCAGCCCCAGGGATACTCCGGGTCCAGGGACACGCCGGTCTCCGCATAATGCCGGGCCTCCTCCAAGCGGCCGCAGTACATCAGGGCGCAGGCGTAGCGATAGTACCAGATCCCGCTCCCGGCCGCCTCCGCCGCCGGTTCCGAGGCGGGCATCCACTGGGCAGCTTTATAATAGTAGTCATAGTCGTCGATGTTGTTGCAGGCATAGGCGTACCACAGGGCAAGATCCAGATCGCCCCGGGCCTGCTCCTCCGTGAACTCTCCCTGACGCACACCGTCCCGGACCCGCTGGTCTAGGTAGTCCAGCATTTTGTAAAAGTAGCCGGAGACGTCTCCGCACAGTTCTTCCAGCGCCGCCACATCCTCCGCCGTCAGGACCGGCGGAACCTTTTCGCCGGGAACCGTTCCACCCGGAGATGATTTCTGCTTTTCAGTGTCCATCCATGTGCTCCTTTCTGATCTGCCGCGTTTTTATATAAACTGAAAATGGGATTTTGGTCATTATAGCAGACAGACAGGCGCGGCGCAACAACAAATGGGGGGCTGCTGGGGAACTCGGACAAATTCGGACAAAACCGGGAATTTTACACGGCTTTTGGGAAAAAATACTTGCATTGCACACTGGATTGTGATACTATATTTCAGCATTCCGCACGGTGCGTCGACTTTCTGTCTGTGCCCGGGGCCCAAAACGGCCGGGTTGGCAGGGGGGATGAAACCGCCGGAGGACCAACTAAATTGAAATTGGAGGAACACACAACTATGGCAAATTCTAGCGTCGTATCCATGAAGGCCCTGCTGGAGGCGGGCGTCCACTTCGGTCACCAGACCCGCCGTTGGAACCCCAAGATGGCTCCCTATATCTACACGGAGCGCAACGGCATCTATATCGTGGACCTGCAGAAGACCGTCCGCAAGCTGGAGGAGGCATACAGCTTCGTCCGTCAGCTGTCTGAGAGCGGCCAGTCCCTGCTGTTCGTGGGCACCAAGAAGCAGGCGCAGGAGGCCATCCGCGAGGAGGCCACCCGTTGCGGCCAGTTCTATGTGAATGCCCGGTGGCTGGGCGGCATGATGACCAACTTCAAGACCATGCGCACCCGTGTGGACCGGCTGAACCAGCTGAAGACCATGCAGGAGGACGGCACCTTCGACATGCTGCCCAAGAAGGAAGTCATGAAGCACCTGGGCGAGATCGCCAAGCTGGAGAAGTACCTGGGCGGCGTGAAGGAAATGAAGAAGCTGCCCGGCGCCCTGTTCATCGTGGACACCCGCAAGGAGCGCAACGCCATCGCCGAGGCCCATCGTCTGGGCATTCCCGTTGTGGCCATCGCCGATACCAACTGCGATCCCGACGAGATCGATTACCCCATCCCCGGCAACGATGACGCCATCCGCGCCATCAAGCTGATCGCTTCCGTCATGGCCAACGCCATGATCGAGGGCCGTCAGGGCGAGCAGATCGAGGAAGCTGCCGAGGCCAAGGACGCTGAGTAAATCTGCAAAACACCGCGCGATCTCACGGGGCAGGGAAGTGTCCCTGCCCCTTTTTTGACAAATAATTTACAGGAGGAACTAAGAATGGCTTTTACTGCTGCTGATGTGAAGACCCTGCGCGAGATGACCAGCGTGGGTATGATGGACTGCAAGAAGGCGCTGGTCGAGTGCGACGGCGATATGGATAAGGCTGTCGAGTGGCTGCGCGAGAAGGGCCTGGCCAAGGCCGCCAAGAAGGCCGGCCGCATCGCCGCCGAGGGTATGTCCTATGCCCTGACCGAGAACGGCGTGGGCGTCGTGGTGGAGGTCAACTGCGAGACCGACTTCTGCGCCAAGAGCGACCTGTTCGTGGCCTTCGTCAAGGACATCGCCAAGGTCATCGCCGAGCAGAACCCCGCCGACGTGGACGCGCTGATGAACTGCAAGTATGTGGGCAGCGAGCTGACCGTGTCCGAGACCATGCCCGAGAAGGTCATGTCCATCGGTGAGAACCTGCAGATCCGCCGCTTCGTCCGCTTTGCCGAGAATACCAGCGTGGGTTATGTCCATGCCGGCGGCAAGATCGGCGTGCTGGTGAACCTGGCCGTGGACGGCGGCATCGACGCCACCGAGATCGGCAAGAACGTGGCCATGCAGATCGCCGCGCTGAACCCCCGCTTCTGGGACAAGGCCCAGGTCACCGACGAGGTGCTGGCCGAGGAGAAGAAGATCGCTCTGGCCCTGATGGACACCGATCCCAAGATGGCCTCCAAGCCCGAGGCCGTGAAGGAAAAGATCGTCATGGGCAAGATGAACAAGTTCTACGAGGAGAACTGCCTGCTGCAGATGGAGTTCGTCCGCAGCGACATCTTCCAGGGCAGCGTGGAGAAGTATATCGCCGACGCCGCCAAGAAGCTGGGCGGCAGCGTGAAGTTCGTGGACGCCGTTCGCTTCCAGACCGGCGAGGGCATCGAGAAGAAGCAGGAGGACTTCGCCGCTGAGGTCGCTGCTCAGATGAACATGGGCAAGTAATTGCGGATATTTTAAGTAAAACCACCCTTCGGCGTAAGCCGAAGGGTGGTTTTTATATGGATACGCACGGAAAAGGGCCGCCGAAAGGCGGCCCTTGTGCTGTATGGGGAGCAGGTCAGGAGATGGTGATGCGGCCTGCGGGCTCGCCGTACTTCTCGGCGGTGACAGTGCCGCCCAGCACATCGGTGATGTACTGCATGACCACCTCGTCCATGGCGATGCCCAGGTCATAGTTGGCCGTGGCATTGACGAAGCGGTAGTAGGTATCGCCGCCGCTGGCCATGAAGTCGTTGGTAGCGATGGTGTAGGTGGCCGCCGGGTCGAAGTCCTTGCCGCCCACGGAGGTGATGGTCACGCGGTTGATGGTCTTGGGCGCAAAGTAGGTCGTGCCGGGATACTCGTCGCCCTGGTCATAGGACTTGGTGGTGTCCAGCGTGAACTCAATGCCGGAGACCTGGGGGAAGCCGCCGATGGCCTCGGGGGTGCAGAAGGTGGAGGCTTCCAGCACCTCCAGCAGCTCCGCGCCGGTGATCTTGATGATGTTCAGGGTGTTGCCGAAGGGCAGCACGGTGTTGATGTCCTTCTTGGTGATGTCACCGGCCTCAATGGTGGCGCGGATGCCGCCGCCGTTGGTGATGGCCGCGTCAACAGCCTCGCCCTCCTGGGTGGCCTTCCAGACCAGCGCATCGGTGATCAGATCGCCCAGGTTCGTCTCCTCGGTGCGGTTGCCGGGGGCTTTCTCGCCGTTCAGCTTCACCTCGGTCTTGGCGAACACCGTGCCGTACTCAGCCTCCACCTCCGCGAGGATGGCGGCGGCCCGGGCAGCGATCTCGCTGTCAGCGGGGATCTCCACCGTCTCGGCGGAGACGGTCTCGGTGGTGATGGCGCTGTCCTTAATGGTCACAACGCCGATGTTCTCGATCTTCGTGCCGGTAGAGGTCAGGACGGTGTCGCCCACCTTGCGGTCAGCGTTGGTCTTTTCGGCGATCTCCTCCTCAGTGGAGTGGGAGTGGCCGTCGATGAACACGTCGATGCCGGTGACCTTCTCCAGCAGGTCGATGGAGCGGTTCTTGGTGAGCGCCGTCTCATCGTCGATGCCCAGGTGGCCCAGGCAGATGATGTAGTTGCAGCCCTCGTTCTTCAGCATATCCACCATCTCCTGGGCGATGGCGTACATCTCCTCGCCGCCGGCGAAGGTCACGCCCTGGATCTTGCCGGGGTGGGCCTTGGTGGCGGTCTCCGGAGTGTCCAGACCGAACACGCCGATCTTCGTGCCGCCGGGTGCGGTGAACACTGCCGCGTCGTCAAAGGCCAGCTCGCCGTTGTACTTCACGTTGGCGGCCAGCACGGGGAACTGGGCGCTCTCCATGTTCTTCTTCAGCGCCTCAAAGCCGTAGTCGAACTCGTGGTTGCCCAGCGCCACAGCGTCGTAGCCAGCCATGTTCATCAGCTCGATGGCCGTCGCACCCTCAGACAGGCTGACAGAGGTGTCGCCCTGGCTGAAGTCGCCGGCGTCCAGCACCAGCACATACGCGCCCTCGGCGGCGTATTGGTCGGCCAGTGCTGCCACCTTGGCATAGCCCTCGACAGCGCCGTGTACGTCGTTGGTGTGGACAATGACTACGGGTTCTGTGGCAGTGGCGTCCTTGCCCATGGCGGGCTTTTTCTCGCAGGCCGCCAGGCTGATGACCATGGCGATGGCCAGCAGCAGGGAAAGCAGTTTCTTCTTCATACCTTTGTTCCTTTCATCTTCTTATTTTTCGCGGGCATCTTCCTAAGGCCCGCTCTATGGACATTGTACGGGAAAAGCGTCCGCCATGCAAGTACATTTTCTGCCCATCGCGCAAAACGGCTTTACACGGATTTTACACCGCCGCGCTTTTGTCCTTTACACACAGGCGGTATGCTGGCACTGTAAACGGAACATCCGAAATATAAATGAAAAGCGAGGTAATACGCATGAAGAAGTTTATCGCACTGCTGCTGGCAGCCGTGCTGACCCTGGCCCTGGCGGCCTGCGGCAGCAAGAACGACACCAACACCGATGCAAATGCAGACAATACCAACGATGACAGCACCAAGACCGCTATCACCGGCACGGTCGCCACCGACGGCTCGACCTCCATGGAGAAGGTCATCGGCGCGCTGAGCGAATCGTTTATGGCCAACAACGCAGACGCCACCGTGACCTATAACCCCACCGGCTCCGGCTCCGGCATCACCGCCGTGCAGCAGGGGACCTGCGACATCGGCCTTTCCTCCCGCGCTCTGAAGGACGAGGAGAAGGCCGCCGGATTGAAGGAGACCGTGCTGGCCTATGACGGCGTCGCCATCATCGTCCACCCCGATAACCCCGTCAGCGACCTGACCATCAAGCAGATCGCCCAGCTCTATACCGGCGAGATCACCAACTGGAAGGACGTGGGCGGCAATGACGCCGAGGTGGTGCTGATCGGCCGCGAGGCCGCCAGCGGCACGCGGGACGGCTTTGAGTCCATCACCGGCACGAAGGAAAAGTGCCAGTACCGTCAGGAGCTGACCTCCACCGGCGATGTGATCACCGCCGTGAGCCAGAACCCCGACGCCATCGGCTACGCGTCCCTGGCCTCCATCAAGGACAGCGTCAAGGCCCTGAACGTGGACGGCGTGACCCCCAGCGAGGACACCGTGAAGGACGGCAGCTACAAGGTCCAGCGCCCCTTCGTGCTGGTGACTACGGAGGGCAAGGCCCTCACCCCTGTGGCCCAGGTGTTCTTCGACTATGCTGTTTCCTCTGATGCAGCGGCCATTATTGCCAAGGCCGGTGCGGTTGCCGCCAACTGACGGCGAACGGAAAGGCGGCGCTCCCTCCCTCGAGCGCCGCCTTTCCTGATACGAAAGGAGTATGACCATGCAGCGAAAACGGGTGGTGGAAAACATCATACATGGGTTCTTCCTCCTGATGGGACTGGTGACGGTGGGCTGTGTACTGCTGATCACCGTCTATCTCATTATTGCCGGTATCCCGGCCATCCGGGAGATCGGTCTTGCAGACTTTCTGTTCGGCCCGGAATGGGACTCCGCCGCCGCAGAGCCCAAGCTCGGCATCCTGCCCTTTATCCTCACCAGCGTCTACGGCACGGCGGGTGCCATCCTGCTGGGCGTGCCGGTGGGGTTCATGACCGCCGTATTTCTGGCGAAGATGGCCTCACCCCGGCTGCGGGCGGTGGTGTCCTCGGCGGTGAGCTTGCTGGCGGGCATCCCCTCCGTGGTCTACGGCCTGGTGGGTATGCTGGTGCTCGTGCCGGGCATCCGCCGCATCTTCCGCATCCCCGACGGCTCAGGTCTGCTGGCGGCCATCATCGTGCTGGCCATCATGATCCTGCCGTCCATCATCAACGTAGCCATGACGGCGCTGGAAGCCGTGCCGAAGGAGTATGAGGACGGCTCACTGGCACTGGGCGCTACGCCGGTGGAGACGTGGTTTCGCGTCTCCGTCCCGGCGGCGAAAAGCGGCATCGCCGCGGCGGTGGTGCTGGGCGTAGGCCGGGCCATCGGCGAGGCCATGGCGGTGATGATGGTGTCCGGCAATGTGCCCAATATGCCCTCCCTCTTCCAAAGCGTCCGCTTCCTCACCACCGCCGTGGCCAGCGAGATGAGCTACGCCGCGGCGGGCCTGCGGCGTCAGACGCTGTTCTCCATCGCCCTGGTGCTGTTCCTGTTCATCATGCTCATCAACGCCGCGCTGAATTTCTTCCTCAAGCGCAGTAAGGAGCGGTAACTATGGATAAACATGATTTTTCCGCCCGCCGCCGTGTCTGGGGCGGGACGATGAAGTGCCTGATGGTGCTGTGCGCCGCGCTGACCTGCGCGCTGGCGGCGTTCCTCATCCTCTACGTGCTGGCTAAGGGCATCCCCAACCTGAGCTGGAAGCTGCTGACCACCAAGCCCAGCTATCTGGAGGAGACCATCGGCATCCTGCCGGACATCATCAGCACCGTCTGCATGGTGCTGACCACGCTGGCGGTGGTGCTACCGCTGGGCGTGTGCGCCGCCGTGTACCTGACGGAGTACGCCGCCAATAAAAAGGTGGTAGCCGCCATTGAATACGCCGCCGAGACGCTGTCCGGTATCCCCTCCATCATCTACGGCCTGGTGGGCATGATGTTCTTCTGCCAGTTCCTGGGCATGAAGAAGTCCATCCTGGCCGGTGCGCTGACGCTGGTCATCATGAACCTGCCCACCATCATGCGCACCACCCAGGAGAGCCTGAAGACCGTCCCCCGGAGCTACCGGGAGGGCGCGTTCGGCCTGGGCGCAGGGAAGTGGCGCACCATCCGCACGGTGGTGCTGCCCGGCTGCGTGGACGGCGTGGTCACGGGCTGCATCCTGTCCGTAGGCCGCATTTTGGGCGAGACGGCGGCGCTGCTGTATACGGCGGGCTTCGCCCACGCGCTGTACGGCTCGCTGGGCGAGACGCTGGAGAACGCCGGCGCGACGCTGTCCGTAGCGCTGTATGTCTACGCCAAGGAGCAGGGCGAGTTCGACGTGGCCTTCGCCATCGCCGCCATCCTTATGGCGCTGGCGCTGCTCATCGATCTGGCGGCCACACTGACCGCCCGCTATTTCAAAAGGAGGCGAGACGCATGACGCCTGTGATCTCTGTCAACGATCTGAACCTGTGGTACGGCCCGACCCAGGCGCTGCACCACGTGACTATGGATGTGCGGCCCAATTCCATCACCGCCCTTATCGGGCCGTCGGGCTGCGGCAAGTCCACGTTTCTGAAAACCCTGAACCGCATGAACGACCTCGTCCCCGGTGTGAAGATCACCGGGCAGGTGCTGTATAACGGGCAGGACATCTTTGCCCCCTCCGTGGACGTGAGCCAGCTCCGCCGTGAGGTGGGCATGGTGTTTCAGAAGCCAAATCCCTTCCCCATGAGCGTCTACGACAACGTGGCCTACGGCCCGCGCACCCACGGCGTGCGGAACAAGGCCAGGCTGGACGAGCTGGTGGAGGATTCCCTCCGCGCCGCCGCGATATGGGACGAGGTGAAGGACCGCCTGCAAAAGAGCGCCCTGGGTCTGTCCGGCGGCCAGCAGCAGCGGCTGTGCATCGCCCGTGCGCTGGCGGTGCAGCCCCGGGTGCTGCTCATGGACGAACCTACCTCCGCCCTTGACCCGATCTCTACATCGAAGATAGAAGAGCTTGCAACGGAGCTGAAAAAGCAGTACACTATTATCATCGTCACCCACAATATGCAGCAGGCGCTGCGTATCTCCGATGATACCGCCTTTTTCCTCCTGGGCGAGCTGGTGGAGTACGGCGACACGGAGACCATGTTCTCCACGCCCCACGAAAAACGTACCGAGGATTACATTACGGGGAGGTTCGGATAATGCGCAGCCAATTTGACAAGCAGCTGGCCCAGCTCCACCGGGAGCTGATCGAGATGGGCGCCCTGTGCGAGCAGGCCATCGCCCTGGCGGCCCAGGCCCTCAAAGAGGGCGACGCGGCCCTGGCCGGGCAGGTGTCGGGCCTGGAGCGGGACATCGACCGCAAGGAGCGGGACATCGAGAACCTGTGCCTGCGCCTTCTGCTGCACCAGCAGCCGGTGGCCGGCGACCTGCGGCAGATCTCCGCCGCCCTGAAGATGATCACCGACATGGAGCGCATCGGCGACCAGGCCGACGACATCGCCGAGCTGATCCCCCATCTGCCCGCCGCCCTGCCCGGCGGCGAGCTGCTGCGGGCCATGGCCCGGGAGACCATCTCCATGGTCAACGACAGCGTCACCGCCTACGTCCGGCAGGACGTGGCGCTGGCGGAGCGAGTCATGGCCGCCGACGACACGGTGGATGACTATTTCGACCGCGTGAAGCGCTCCCTGATCTCGTCTGTCGCCCGGGGCGACAGCGATGGGGAGGGGACACTGGATATTCTCATGGTGGCCAAGTATTTCGAGCGTATCGGCGACCACGCCACCAATATCGCCGAGTGGGTGGAATTTTCCGTCACCGGCGTACACAAGGAAGAGACTACGTGAGGGAGGAAACGACATGATATGGTGTGTTGAGGACGACGCCAGCATCCGGGACATCGAGATCTATGCCCTGCGCGCCGCCGGGTTCGAGGTGCAGGGCTTTCCGGACGGCGACAGCTTTTGGGACGCCATCCAGCAGCAGCACCCCGACCTGGTGGTGCTGGACGTGATGCTGCCCGGCGCGGACGGCACGGAGCTGCTGCGCCGTATGCGTGCCACGCCGTCCCTCAGCGCCATACCGGTGATCCTGGCCACGGCCAGGGGCGCGGAGTATGACCGCATCTCCGGGCTGGACAGCGGCGCGGATGACTATCTGGTCAAGCCCTTCAGCGTCATGGAGCTGGCCTCCCGCGTCCGGGCGGTGCTGCGCCGCTGCAAGCCCCCGGCGGAGAAGCGCCTGACCTGCGGCGGCCTGACGCTGAACGAGCAGGAGCACACCGTGGCCGTCAACGGCCGGCGGGTGGAGCTGACCTACAAGGAATACGAGCTGCTGCGGCTGTTCCTCACCCATCCCCGCACCGCCTTCACCCGTGATAAGCTGATGGAGCAGGTGTGGGGCACGGACTTCTGCGGCGAGAGCCGCACCGTGGATATGCACATCCGCACCCTGCGGCAGAAGCTGGGGCAGGAGGGCGCACACATCCAGACCGTCCGCAATGTGGGCTATCGCTGGGAGGATACGATATGACAAAACGAATTTTTCACTCCACCCTGGCGGTGGGGCTGGCGGTGCTGGTGACCTCGCTGGCGGTGGTCCTGGGCTGCCTGTACGACTACTACGTCCACCTGCAGGAGAGCCAGCTCCGTGACGAGCTGTCCATCGCCGCCGCGGCGGTGGAGGGACAGGGCGAAGCATACCTGAGCAAGCTGTCCTCCGACCACTACCGCATCACCTGGGTGAAGGCCGACGGCACGGTGCTATATGACACCCGGGCCGACGCGGCCGCCATGGAGAACCACGCCCAGCGTCAGGAGGTGCAGCAGGCGCTGACCACCGGCGTGGGCGAGAGCAGCCGCTACAGCGCCACGCTGCTGGAGAAAACGCTGTATTACGCCCGGCGCCTGCCCGACGGCACGGTGCTGCGCCTGTCCGCCACCCGGGTCACCTGGGGCGTGCTGCTGCTGTCCATGCTCCAGCCGCTGCTGCTGGTGCTGGTGGTGGCGCTGATCCTGTCGGGCCTGCTGGCCCGCCGCGTGTCCCGCCGTATCGTCGAACCCCTGAACCGGCTGGATCTGGAGCATCCTTTGGATAACGACGCCTACGAGGAGCTGTCGCCGCTGCTGCGCCGGCTGGAGCACCAGCGCCGTCAGATCAACGACCAGCTCCGCGACCTCCGCCGCCAGTCGGAGAAGTTCCAGCAGGTCACCGCCAACATGAACGAGGGGCTGGTGCTGCTGGATGAGGGCGGCATGGTGCTGAGCCTGAACCCCGCCGCCTGCCGTATTTTTCAGACGGACGACGGCTGCGTCGGCAGGGACTTCCTGACGGTGGAGCGTGAGCCTGCCGTCAGCCGCGCCCTCCGTGACGCGTCCGCCCAGGGCCATGGCGAGGCCCGCCTGGCGCGGGACGGCCACGAGTACCAGTTCGACGTCACCGCCATCGTCATCGACGGCGAGCGCGCCGGCGCGGTGCTGCTGGCCTTCGACGTCACGGAGCAGGCCTTTGCCGAGCGCAACCGCCGTGAGTTCACCGCCAACGTGTCCCACGAGCTGAAAACGCCTCTCCAGGGCATCATCGGCAGCGCCGAGCTGCTGGAAAACGGCATGGTGCAGCCGGAGGACGTGCCCCGCTTCGTGGGCCATATCCGGGCCGAGGCCCAGCGTCTCGTGGCGCTGGTCAACGACATCATCGGCCTGTCCCGGCTGGACGAAGGTGACGAGATGCCCTCCGAGCCGGTGGAGCTGCTGGCTCTGTGCCGGGAGACGGCCGCGGCATTGGAGAGCGCCGCCGCCCAGCGGCAGGTGTCCCTGTCCGTCACCGGGCAGGAGGTCACCGTCCCCGGCGTCCGCCGATTGCTCAGCGAGGTGCTGACCAACCTGTGCGACAACGCCGTCAAGTACAACGTCCCCGGCGGCAGCGTCGCCGTCACCGTCACCGCCAACGAGGATAACGCCGCCGTCACCGTGTCCGATACCGGCATCGGCATCCCCGCCGACCAGCAGAGCCGCGTGTTCGAGCGGTTCTACCGGGTGGATAAGAGCCACTCCAAGGCCTCCGGCGGTACGGGACTGGGCCTGTCCATCGTCAAGCACGCCGTGGCCTACCACCACGGCACGGTGTCCCTGACCAGCCGCGAAGGGGAGGGCACCACCGTCACCGTCACCCTCCCCCTGAAGTGATGCACACAAAAAAGAACCGCCCCCGGGCGGTTCTTTTTGCGTGCATAACACATTCACAAATGCTTCTTCGCGTGGGCGCAGATGGCCTCGAACGTCTTTTCGCTGATGTCGTGCTCCATCTTGCACGCGTCCGTCTCCGCCGTCTCGGCGTCGATGCCCAACGCCATCAGAAATCGCGTCAGCGTGTGATGCCGGTCCAGCATACTGGTCGCAATGGCCATGCCGCTGTCCGTCAGGGTGATAAGGCCGTCCTTATCCATGGTAATATAGCCGTTCTCCCGCAGCCGCTTGGTGGCGTAGGTCACGCTGGGCTTCGTCACGCCCAAATGCTCCGCCACGTCGATGGAGCGGATGTATCCATGCTGCTGCTGCATCATCAGCATCGTCTCCAGGTAATCCTCGGAGGCCCTCAGTATCTGCATGAAAAATCACCAACTTTCCCCTTGAGGTCAAATATAGGTTAGCATACTTTAACCAAATTTGCAAGCCCCGCGGGAAATTTTTGTTTTCCCTATTGACAAACGGGGTTAAAGGTACTAAACTGCACATTGGTTAGACAAGGCTAACCATTGCTTCGGCACGTTTGCCTTTCAAACCACTTTTTTCACACAGACGGTTAGTCAACGCTAACCGCCGAAAGGAGGAAGCGTATGATGCCGTTGACATTGGCTGACATCGGCACGGAGCAGCTCATCCGCAAGGTGGGCGGTTCGCCGGAGGTGCGCAAGCATCTGGAGGACCTGGGCTTTGTGGCCGGCGGCAGCGCCACGGTGGTGTCCGCCCTGGGCGGCAACGTCATCGTCAAGGTGAAGGAGTCCCGCGTCGCCATCAGTGAAGAGATGGCCCGCAAGATCATGGTCTGATCAAAAAACATTACATAAAAGGAGAGATGAAGCATGAAAACGCTGCGTGAAGCCAAGATCGGCGATACCGTCAAGGTCGTCAAGCTCCACGGGGAAGGCCCTGTGAAGCGCCGCATCATGGACATGGGCATCACCAAGGGCGTGGAGGTCTGCGTCCGCAAGGTAGCCCCTCTGGGCGACCCCATGGAGGTCACCGTCCGGGGCTACGAGCTGAGCCTGCGGAAGGCCGACACCGAAATGATCGAGGTCGAGTGATTTTTCCCTGATTTTTAAATGTATGAAGGTTAAACAAGATTAACCGAAAGGAGAGACAATATGGACAAACAGATCAAGATCGCGTTGGCAGGCAACCCCAACTCCGGCAAGACCACCCTGTTCAACGCGCTGACCGGCTCTAACCAGTTCGTGGGCAACTGGCCCGGTGTTACCGTGGAGAAGAAAGAGGGCAAGCTGAAGAAGCATGATGACGTGACCATCATGGACCTGCCCGGCATCTACTCCCTGTCCCCCTACACGCTGGAGGAGGTGGTAGCCCGTAACTACCTGATCGACCAGCGCCCCGATGCCATCCTGAACATCATCGACGGCACGAACCTGGAGCGCAACCTGTACCTGACCACCCAGCTCACCGAGCTGGGCATCCCCGTGGTCATCGCCATCAACATGATGGACGTGGTCCGCAAGAACGGCGACAAGATCAACGTGGAGGAGCTGAGCCGTGAGCTGGGCTGCAAGATCGTGGAGATCTCCGCCCTGAAGAGCGAGGGCGTCATGGAGGCCGCCGAGGCCGCCATCCAGGCCGCCAAGTCCACCAAGACCGTCCCCATGCACACCTTCTCCGGCCCGGTGGAGCACGCCATCGCCCACATCGAGGAGGCCGCCGTGCACGGTCTGCCCGAGGAGCAGCAGCGCTGGTACGCCATCAAGATCTTCGAGCGCGACGACAAGGTGCTGGCCAAGCTGGACATCCCCGCCGAGACCATGGCCCACATCGACACCGACATCAAGGCCGCCGAGAAGGAGCTGGACGATGACGCCGAGAGCATCATCACCAACGAGCGCTATGTCTATATCGCCGAGATCATCAAGGCCTGCTACAAGAAAAAGAACGCAGGTCAGCTGTCCACCTCCGATAAGATCGACCGCGTTGTGACCAACCGCTGGCTGGGCCTGCCCATCTTCGCACTGGTCATGTTCATCGTGTACTACCTGTCCATGGTCACCGTGGGCTCTGCCGCTACCGACTGGGCCAACGACGGCCTGTTCGGCGACGGCTGGCATCTGCTGGGTATCGGCTCTGCCGAGTACAACGAGGTCGCTGAAGAGTACGGCGACGCTTCCCTCATCGTGGACGGCTACAACGCCTACATCGAGGAGAACGGCGCACTGGCCGCCGACGGCACGTTCACCTATGACGTGGAGGACGAGGAAACCCTGGCCGTTGAGACCGAGACGGCTACCATGGCCGACTACGAGAAAGCCATGGCCACGCTGGCTGAGCTGGGCGAAGAGCCTGATCCCGCCGATTACGGCGTGTGGGTCCCCGGTATCCCCGTTTTGGTGGGCGGTCTGCTGGAGAACGCCGGCACGGCTGAGTGGCTCAGCGGCCTGATCCTGGATGGTATCGTCGCCGGTGTGGGCGCGGTGCTGGGCTTCGTGCCTCAGATGCTGGTGCTGTTCCTGCTGCTGGCATTCCTGGAGGCCTGCGGCTACATGGCCCGTATCGCCTTCGTGCTGGACCGTATCTTCCGTAAGTTCGGCCTGTCCGGCAAGAGCTTCATTCCCATGCTCATCGGCACGGGCTGCGGCATCCCCGGCGTTATGGCCTCCCGTACCATCGAAAACGAGCGTGACCGTCGTATGACCATCATGACCACCACGTTCATCCCCTGCGGCGCGAAGGTCCCCTTTATCGCCATGATCGCCGGCGCGATCTTCGGCGGCAGCGCCTGGGTGTCTACCTCCGCTTACTTCATCGGCATGGCCGCCATCATCATCTCCGGCATCATGCTGAAGAAGACCAAAATGTTCGCCGGCGACCCCGCCCCCTTCGTGATGGAGCTGCCCGCTTACCACTGGCCCACTCTGGGCAACGTCCTCCGCTCCATGTGGGAGCGCGGCTGGTCCTTCATCAAGAAGGCCGGCACGATCATCCTGCTGTCCACCATCTTCGTGTGGTTCACCAGCTACTTCGGCTGGGTGGACGGTACGTTCCAGATGCTGTCCGATGATCAGATCGACTGCTCCATCCTGGCCAGGATCGGCAGCGCCATCGCCTGGATCTTCGCGCCCCTGGGCTGGGGCAACTGGCAGGCGGTGGTGGCCTCCATCACCGGCCTGGTGGCCAAGGAGAACATCGTCGGTACGCTGGGCGTCCTGTACGGCGGCGGCGACGGCAGCGTCTATGACGCCATGGCCGCAGCCTTCACCGGCATCACCGCTTACAGCTTCCTGGTGTTCAACCTGCTGTGCGCGCCCTGCTTCGCGGCCATCGGCGCCATCAAGCGGGAGATGAACAACCGCAAGTGGACCTGGTTCGCCATCGGCTACCAGTGCGGCTTCGCCTATGTCATCGCCCTGATGATCAACCAGTTCGGCGGCCTGTTCACCGGCAGCGCCAACATCCTGGGCGTCATCGTGGCCGCGGCCCTGCTGGCCGGCATGATCTATATGCTGGTGCGCCCCTACAAGGAAGCCACCAAGCTGTCCGTAAAGTAAGTACATACCCCCAGCCTTTAGAAAGGAGTGATATTCCATGCTGCAATGGTTGACAGCGAACCTTGGCACGATCCTTATCAGTGCCGGACTGCTTGCCGTTGTGATCCTCATCGTCGTATACCTGCTGCGCCAGAAGAAGGCGGGGAAGTCCTCCTGCGGTGCGGGCTGCGCCCACTGCGCCATGCACGGCCAGTGCCGCGGCAAGCACTGAATGAAAAGGAAGTGTGAAGCATGATCGAAACGGTTTTGACCGTCGACGGCATGGCCTGCGCCATGTGCGAGAGCCACGTCAACGACACCGTCCGAAGCACCTGCCCCGTGAAGAAGGTCACATCCTCCCATACGAAGGGCGAGACGGTGATCCTCTCCGAGCAGCCCCTGGACGAGGCGGCCCTCCGGGCGGCCATCGATGCCACCGGCTACAGGGTGCTGTCCATGACGGCCCATCCCTACGAGAAAAAAGGGATGTTCGCCTTCCTGAAAAAATAGCCCCCTCATCTCTCTCCCGAGGAATGGCCGTTTTATGTGCAGCCCGCGCATAAAACGCGCCGTATCCCCCATACTACCGAAAACCGTCCGACAGACGTTTTAGCCCGCCGGACGGTTTTTCCAAAACTGGAAGTTAAAGGACTTTAACCGAACGAAAAAGAAAGGAGACCACCATGAGCGTTGTGATTTTAGGCGGCAACGAGTGTATGGAGCGCCGCTACAAGGAGTTGTGTCAAGCATACCGCTGCTCTGCCAAGGTGTTTACAAAGCCCGCCGGCGGGCTGAAGAACAAGCTGGGCAAGCCGGATCTGATGATCTTCTTCACCTCCACCATGTCCCACAAGCTGGTGCAGAGCGCCCTCAGCGAGCTGAAGGGCACGCCCACCGTCATCGAGCGCTGCCACACCAGCTCTCTGTCCGCGCTGCGGGGCATTCTGGAAAAGCACGCCGTATAAAAAGGGGGGATACCATGTCCGAGGAGCTGATGGTGCGCCAGTGCGCGCCCACTTTGGCCGGGATCAAGACCGGCAGCCTGTTTCCCTGTCCCTGCAGCAGCCGGGAAGAGCTGCTGTGCCAGGTGCGTAGTCTCAACCGCCGCCTGTCGCCCAAGGGCCTGTGCCTGCTGCCTCTGCGCTTCACGCCGGGCAGCGCCCTGCTGTACCTCTACCGCCCCGACATCCTGCGCAGGGATCTCAGCGATGGGCTGGCCCGGGACATTCTGGCCCGGGCGGGGTACGACGGCGCAAGCTGCGGGCGCTGCGTGGCCACCCTGATCCGCCGCCTGCGGCAGGGCGGAGACTTTCCCCACGAGATCGGCCTGTTCCTCAGCTACCCTCCTGAGGACGTGAAGGGCTTTGTGGACAACCATGCCTGCAACTACAAGTGCGCGGGCCTGTGGAAGGTCTACGGAGACGAGCACCGGGCACAGCGGATGTTTGACCGGTTCAAGCGCTGCACGGACACATATTACCGACTCTGGCAGGCCGGCGCCACCATTGAGCAGCTGGCCGTGGCAGGGTAAAAGAAAGGAAACACATACTATGAAAAAGACTGCTGTGATCTATTGGAGCGGCACGGGCAACACCGAGGCCATGGCCAACGCTGTCCTGGAGGGCATGAAGTCCGCTGGCGCGGAGGCATCCCTGCTGACGGTGGACCAGGTGAACGCCGCCGACCTGGGCGGCTACGCCGCCATCGCCTTCGGCTGCCCCGCCATGGGCAGCGAGGTGCTGGAGGAGATGGAGTTCCAGCCCATGTTCGACGAGTGCAAGAACCGCCTGGGCGGCAAGGCCGTGGCGCTGTTTGGCTCTTACGGCTGGGGTGACGGCCAGTGGATGCGTGACTGGGAGACGGACTGCGGAAACGCCGGCGTCAACCTGGCCTGCGACAGCGTGACCTGCTGCGAAGCGCCGGACGACGCGGCCCTGGAGGCCTGCCGCGCGCTGGGCAAGGCCCTGGCGGAATGACCGCTTTGGAGCCCCTGCGCCGCCGCCTGTACCGCCGCGGACAGACGCTGCTGCCGGCGCTGGCTGTGCTGTTGGCCGCCGCGGCGCTGGATCGGTAAACAAAGCAAGAGAGCATCCCCCGCGGGGGATGCTCTCTTATTTCGTTTCACAGCCATTTCTTGTGCTTGAAGAACCACAGCAGTCCCGCCACCAGCAGCACGCTGGCGGCGATGATGGCCGGATAGCCCCAGGCGGACTGAAGCTCCGGCATATTCGCAAAGTTCATGCCGAACCAGCCGGTGATCAGCGTCAGCGGCAGGAACAGCACCGTCACGATGGTGAACACCCGCATCAGGTCGTTCTGCTGGATGGCCAGCTGGGACTGATACGCCTCCCGCAGCTGTGCCACCAGCTCCTGCAGAGAGCAGACCTTCTGCAAATAGCGGTCCGTCCGCCGCCCCAGCACCGCCAGCCGCCGCAGAATATCCTCTGCCAGCAGTCCGTTGTCGTTGTCGCACACCTCGTCGAATATGGTGTCCAGCTGCTCGTAATACCGCTTCAGCCGCAGCAGCTCCCGCCGCCACGCGGAGATGCGCTTGGGGGCATCCTCCTTGGCCCTGCCCTCTAAGATCACGCTCTCGCCCTCGTTGATCCGGGCCTCCAGCTTTTCAAGATACGCCATGTCCTCTCTGAACAGTCCCGCGAAGAACCGATACAGAAGCGGCTGGTTCTCCACCGCGCCGCCGGCGGTCAGTCCCTGCACCGCGCCGCGGACATACTGATCCGCCGCCTCGCCCCGGCAGAAGAAGAACAGATCCTCCCGGTCGATGTAGACCAGTATCTTGTCCGATTTGCCGCCCTTGTGTACGTCGTACCAGTCGAAGGCCAGCAGATCGAAGCTCTCAAGCGCCTCAAAGCTCTCGGCCTGATGGGCCTCCACGTATCGGAATACGGCCTCGTCCATCTTGTCCGCCACCTGGGCCATGTCCCTCCACAGCAGTACCGCCTGCATATCGCCACCCGCCTTTCATCCCCGCCAGTATAGCCCACTTCCGCCCGTTCGTCAAGTTGACTTTCCCCGCCGCCGCTGGTATAATACCGTAAAGCGTCCTGCGAGGACGTTTCATGACCGCGGAGGTGTAAAGTGGATAACATTTATAGTAAAAAACCGGAGGAGTGCGCCTACTCCTTCACCCAGCATACCGCCTGCGAGTTCTTTCCCTGCCACAAAACGGCCCATCCGGAGGACTTCAACTGCCTGTTCTGCTACTGTCCGCTCTACACCCTGGGCAGCCGGTGCGGCGGCAGCTTCAAGTACCTGGAAAACGGCGTGAAGGACTGCTCCGGCTGCCTGCTGCCCCACGGACGCGGCAGCTACAGCTACGTCGTGTCCAAATTCCCGGAGCTGATGGAGCTGGCCAAAAAGAACCGATAAGCGTGAAAAAGGACGCCCTGCGGCGTCCTTTTTTCATGCCCCCGTCACCACCTCCGCGAAGCCGTTGGCGAACAGCCGGGCCGCCGCCAGCGCCTCGTCCAGCGTGTTGCCCGCCGCGCCCACCTCCACCAGCAGACTGCCCGGCGTGAAGTATTCGTTGTAGTCCGAGTTCCGCACCGTCACAGGCCGCATCAGCGTGGGGTACTGGTCCGTCAGGTGTTGCTGCACCGCCGCCGCCAGCTTCAGGTTCTCCTGCCAGCCCTCCCAGCTGCTGCCCATCACCAGGCTCACCTGGGCGCAGCTGGGGTCCTCCCGGGTGATGACCTTGTACTGGTGGCCCGCCTTGTCCTCCAGCGCGTCCCGGTGTACGTCCAGAATGAACGAGATGCTGGGGTACTTCTCCAGATACGCCTCAATGGCGTCCTCCGCCCGGTAGTACGCCCCGTTGTACTCCGGGTCGTCGTACAGCGCCCTGTCGTGCAGCACGGATATGCCGTGCTCCGACAGCACCGCCGCCATCTCATCTCCCACCCGCATAACGCTTACCGAAGCGTCCGCCGTGCGGAACGAGCCGGTGCTGACGTACTCCTGCCCCTCCGGCATGGTGTACGCCTCGCTGCCGTGGGTGTGCAGGATCAGCACCTGGGGCGCATCCTCGCCCAGCTTCGCCGCAAATGTGCCGTCAAAGACGATGTCCTCCACCGTCTGCCGGGAGGTGTTCTTGATGAACACGTCCCCCACCCGGATATATCCGTCCTCCGTGGTCACGGCCACCGTCCGGGCCATGTCACTGTTGGGTGTCGTTCCGCTTTCCTCCGTGGCCGCCGGGGCAGGGGAGGGGGCATCCTCCGTATCCAGCACCTCCGGCGTCTCCTCCGGCTCTTCCCGCCGGGCCGCCTCTACGTCGTACCGCGCCCGGGCCAGCTGGGGCGATTGCTCCAGCGCCAGCAGCGCCGGCAGCCCCATGGTGTCCGTGGGGCGGAACAGGCTGCCCAGCTCCCACTGTACCAGCCGCCGTACCAGCCCCGACTGCCGCACCGCGTTTACCGCCGCCGTCAGGTCGTCGCTCCCGGCGCATACCGATGCCAGCCACAGCGTTGCCGCCGCCAGCACTCCGGCCCATGCCCGCTTGTCCCGCTTCATCCCCGCCACCTCCGTTCCCTGCATCCTATGCAGCCGGAAAGGGAAACAGAACAACAAGGGAGCGCCTACAGCGCTCCCTCAAATTTTACCCATGGCTCTATCTCCGGCGGCGCTTTTTCAAACGCCACCGCCTCTCCCGTCTCCGGGTGCAGAAACGATAGCCGGTACGACCACAGCGCGATGGGAAACACCTCGTCTCCCTCCACGCCGTACCGCCGGTCGCCCGCCAGCGGCCAGCCCCGTGACGCGAACTGCACCCGTATCTGGTGCGTCCGGCCTGTATGCAGCCGTATCCGCACCAGCGCCAGCCCGTCCCGGACGGCCAGCACCCGGTAGTCCAGCCGCGCCTCCTGCACGCCCTTGCCCGGGCCGTCCGCCACGAATGTCAGACGCTTCTCCCTGTCCCGGCCCAGCAGGTCGGTCATCTGCCCCTCGTCGGGGGACGGCACGCCCCGCACCACCGCCAGGTATTCCTTCTCAAACTGTCCCTCCCGGATCTGCCGTGAAAGCTCCCCCGCCGCGTAGGCGCTGCGGGCGCACACCATCAGCCCCGACACCGGCGCGTCCAGCCGGTGTACCGTCCGGATGCATTCCGTTCCCAGCGATTGCCGCAGCAGCGCCGGCATCCCGCCTCTTTTCGTGTCCGTAGCGATGACCCCGGCGGGCTTCACCGCCACCACGATCCGCTCGTCCGCGTATATGATATCCATGTCCGCACCTCCGTTCATCCTTTCAAGGCCAGTCTACCACAGCTGTCACCGTTTTGTAAACAAAAAAGCCTTGACACGGGCGGTCTAATGCATTAGACTAAAACCGAGGTCTACTAAGTTCGACCAAAGGAGGAAGCTACGATGGACACCCCCAAGATATTCGACAGCGAGCTGAAGCTCTGCGAGATCCTCTGGCAGCACCAGCCGGTAAAAAGCAGTGAGCTGGTGCGCCTGTGCGCCGACCAATTAGGCTGGAAGAAATCCACCACCTACACCGTCATCAAGCGCCTTACCGACCGGGGCGTGGTCAAAACGGAGGATGCCACCGTCACCGCCCTGGTGGGCCGGGAGGACGTGCAGCGCGCCGAGAGCCGCGCCTTCGTCCAGCGGAACTTCAGCGGCAGCCTGCCCGGCTTTCTCAACGCCTTCGTAGGCGGCAAGGGCCTGACGGCGGCGGAGGCCGACGAGCTGCGCCGCATGATCGACCAGTTTGAGGAGGAACACCATGGATAACATTTTTACCACACTGCTCACCCTCTCCTGGCAGGCCGGCGTCATCGCCCTGGCGGTGGCACTGGTGCGCCTGCCTCTGCGCCGTGCGCCCCGCTGGGCCGTGTGCGCCCTGTGGGCGCTGGTGGCCCTGCGGCTGCTGCTGCCCGTCACGCTGGAAAGCCCCGTCAGCCTGCAGGCGGAGGAAGCTCCGCCCATCCGGGCCTACCACGCCATCCAGCAGCGGGAGACGGACGATGCCGACACACCGGTGATGTCCGCGCCGAAGGACACCCCCGCCGTGTCCATCGTGCCCGGCGAAGTCCAAACCGCCACCCGTGTCTCCGGCGGCGAGCCCGTGTCCCTGACCCGTATGCTGCCGTGGATATGGCTCACCGGCGTGGGCTGTATGCTGCTCTACATGGCCCTCAGCTGCCTGCGTATGTGGGCCAAGGTCCGAAAAGCGCCCCACCTTTACAGCAACGTCTACCACTGCGGTGACTTCGGCACGCCCTTCGTGCTGGGCCTGTTCTCCCCCCGCATCTATCTCCCCGACGGCCTGCCGGAGGACGACCTGCCCCAGGTGCTCTCCCACGAGCGCTGCCACATCCGCCGGGGCGACCACATCGTCAAGCCCCTGGCCTTTCTGCTGCTGTCGCTCCACTGGTTCAACCCGGCCCTGTGGCTGGCCTACGTCCTGCTGGGCCGCGACATGGAGCGCGCCTGCGACGAGCTGGCCCTGAAAAACGCCGACGCGGCGGGCCGCGCCGCCTACACCCGCGCCCTTGTCTCCTGCGCCGCCCGTCCCCGCACGGCGGCGGTGTGCCCTCTGGCCTTCGGCGAGATCGCCGTCAAGGAGCGTGTGAAGAGCGTGCTGCACTACAAAAAGCCCGCCCTGTGGGCCGCCGTGCTGCTGGTCATCGCCGCCGCCGTTATCGCCGTCTGCCTGCTGACGAAGCCCAGCTATAAGAACGTGGGGACGCTGGACGCGGAGAAGCTGTTCGCCCTGCGGACGCCCTACGTGGACAACAACTCTGCCGTGGGCGCGATACTGGACGCGCTGGGGTTCCGGGAGCTGGGCAGCAGCGGCGCGGACTACGGCTATGCCGTGCATCTGAGCACGGATAGGGAGCCCATGGGCATCACGGTGCTGTATACCTACGAGGGAGCGGTGCCGCAGAGGAGCGAGGAGCGCTATCGGCAGATCGCCATGCGGGGTTATATCGCGTTGGCGCTGATCGACAACGCGGAGTGGTTCTCGTGGCAGGAGCACGGCGCTGACGGAACATCAAATAAAGCGGACAGCACGGCCAGCGATTCGCTGTACCCGATCGTTTACCCCGGATATCCGGATACGGCGCGGGAGAGCGCGGAGGGCTTGCAGGCGTATATCAACATGTTACAGCAGTGGATGAAGGACGGCATTATGCTCTATGCGCGCGCAGCCGGCGAACAGGACAGGTGGGCGTGGAACGCAGATTTTCCGGACGCCAGTGATGAGATCACCCCATGGCCCACCCTCATGGAAGAAAACGACCCCCACAGCGTCAGCGCCGCAGACTACGGCATCACCTACACGGCGGACAATATGCCCGACTGGTACACCTGGGACACCGTCCCCCTTAGCTACCTGTGCGCCTACTACCTGAACGCGGACGGCGCGTATGCCGAGGCCGCCATGGACGTGCTGGCCCGCCGCTATCAGCAAGCCCCCGACACCGTCGCCGCCTATATCAAGTCCCTCTCCGGCCAGCAGGCCCCCGACGGCCGCGGCGACGCATCGGAGGTGCTGCTGGCGGACGTCAGCGCCTGGGACTTGGGCGACACCGCCATCGTGGACGGCTCGAAGCTGGGCCAGCAGGTCACGCAGGTGGTGCAGGGCCTCAGCGTGCAGATCAGCGGCATCCACAGCTACACCGAAGAAAAGGTGGTCTATGACGAGAACAGCAGCGGTAGCGTCATCGTCTACACCGTCTACCCCGGCGCAACGCTGGACGTGATGGTTGCCCCCACCTATGACGACAGCGAGGGCCGCACCCACGGCGAGTATAAGCTCTATATGAAGAATGGCGACACCATCGAGCTGTTCCCCCAGACCGGCCCGTTCGACCTGACCAACGCGCTGGGTGTCTGCGCCGAGGGCGCGTATCTCATCCGCTTCGTCCCCTACGGCGGTGATTACCTGACCTTTAACGAGAACGGGGAGGGCATGGTGAGCGTGCCCGCCGTCAAATTCACCGGCAGCGGCTACACCATGTATATTCTGGACGACGGCGGCTGGGAGCGCGTCACCATCCCCGGCCTGGACGGCACGCCCAGGGTGTCCGGCAAGAACGCCGAGATATGGCAGAGCACCTACGACACCTCCGCCCGCTTGTCCGTAGTCCACCTGAACGCCATGACGCTGGACGATGCCAAGAGCTGGGCCGTGGGCGCGGCAGGGAAGTCCTTCACCCTCACCGAGAGCAAGCAGGGCGATATGTCCGGCATGAACACCGCCCAAACGATGTACTGGACGTGCGCCTTCTACGGCACGGATGATGACCGCCTCGCCGTCATCCAGACCTATCCTATGGAGCTGACGGAGCGGCTTGGCTACCAGCTCAAGGCGATGGCCGACACGTTCAAGCCCCTCGCCGCCCAGCCTGCTGGCCTCACCACAACGGACACGGCCCAGCTGGAGGTGGTCCGCGTCACCTGGGAGGCGGGGGAGACGCGGACGCAGTATATCCCCCTCACCGACGCGCAGGTGCAGACCATCCTGTCCGAAAAGGGCACGGTGCAGCCGGAGTGGCATCAGGTCTGCGCCACCCTGCACCGCAGCGGCGAGGACGATGTCCGCTATTGGGGCACTGCCGATTACCCCGTGCCGCCCACGGTGCTGAAGCTCCTGACGGAGCAGGGCGGATACGAGTTTGTCACACCGGAGGATTTCCGGGGCAATATGACCTCCGCCAAGCTGGAGTTCTACGGCGGCGAGACGTACACCGCCGCCCAGGCCGACCTGCCCGCCTTGCAGAAGATGCTCACCAACGCCCGGTCCTTCGGCGGCGCGTCCGCCTGCTGGTTCACCGCTAAGCTCACTGTCGCCTTTGACGACGGCCGCACCGTCTCGGTGCTGAAGGCAACGGACAGCTGCGCCAGTTTCATGTTCGGCTCGTGGAACAACGCCATGGTGTCCGACAGAGAAAACGATCAGTTTTGGCAGATCTTCGGCGTCACTCTTGAGGAATAAAAGAACAAAGGGAGGGGAGGGGCATCGCCCCTCCCCTCCCTTTTGCTGTTCCCGCACTGTCATTGCGAGGGCGCATCGCGCCCGTGGCAATCCGTCCTCTTTTGTCTCCGACGGCCTCTTTTCTTTCAGCAGCGAAAAAGGGGCATTCCGCGCTCCGGCGCGGGTCACTTTTGGCCGCAGCCCCAAAAGTGACCAAAAGGTCTGCTTGAAACCAAAGGTTT
>ENA-UEOI01000181-UEOI01000181.1-human-gut-metagenome-genome-assembly--contig:-NODE-181-length-76370-cov-84.919678_pt1 | contig 76370 bp, 55 predicted proteins | sample MGYA00242883_ERZ507882 | MGnify/ENA primary metagenome ERZ507882 (study PRJEB26167, sample SAMN06115502) | human gut metagenome | host: Homo sapiens | place: China:Chongqing | collected 2015-07-29...
CTTTATTATACTGTTTGTCCTCCTCATAAAGTTAAATTAACAGGAGCTGCAGCGACATCTACTGGTTGGGCATTTACAGAAAACCCTGATGATAGAATATTTATCGATTTAATGAATACGTTGTCTGGAGAAACATATCATCGTTTGCCTACATCTAATTTTAAAGGTTTCTATAATCAGGGACAGCCCCATTTTGTGGATTATAACTGGAGTGTTGCATGGAATGCAAGCCAGATGGGCTTTTGGATGTGGAAATATTATAATACTCATACAAATTGTGCAAATGCTACTGGTGTGAATACAACGGATGCACCATTATTTCGTTTGGGTGAGATTTTATTGAATTATGCAGAAGCTAAGTGGGAATTGACTGAATTTAACCAGGATATAGCTGATTTGACTATTAATAAGTTGAGAGACCGCGTGCATGTTGCTCACATGGAAGTTGCGCAGATTAATGAGACTTTTGACCCGGCTCGTGATGCAGATATAGATCCTGTATTATGGGAAATCCGACGTGAAAGACGAGTAGAACTAATGGGAGAAGGTTTTCGTTTTGATGATTTGCGGCGTTGGAAAAAAGGACATTATGTTGACAAACAACCATTAGGGGTATATGTTTCTAATCCTGCTGAGTATGGGAATAAACTTCTGATAAACGCAGAGGGATATGTGTACTTCTTTGAAAAGCCTTTGGGATGGCTCGATAAGTATTATTTGCGTCCTATCCCTTTGAACCAGAAAGCATTGAATCCTAATCTTGGTCAAAATCCGGGATGGGAAGAATAAAAAAAATTGGATATGAAAGTTTTTTCATTATTAATATCGACTGTTCCTTTTTTCTCTTCATTTTCTCTGTCTGCGGCAAAGCAGGCAGAGAAAATGAATGTATTGTTCTTAATGGCAGATGATATGCGCCCTGAATTGGGATGTTATGGAGTAGAGGCTGTTAAGACACCTAATATTGATCGGCTTGCATCAACTGGAGTTTTATTCCAAAATGCATATTGTAACGTACCGGTTAGCGGTGCTTCTCGTGCTAGCTTATTAACAGGAGTTTATCCTCATTATCCAGATCGCTTTGTTGGATTTTCGGCTTTAGCTAGTAAAGACTGTCCGGCAGCTATTCCTTTATCTGGTTGGTTCACTTCTCATGGCTATTACACTGTTTCTGACGGAAAAGTATTTCATCATATTGAAGATCATGCAGACTCTTGGAGCGAACCTCCGTATCGAACCCATCCTGATGGATATGATGTATACTGGGCAGAATATAATAAATGGGAATTATGGATGAATAGTGCTTCTGCTCGTACTATTAATCCTAAGACAATGCGTGGCCCTTTTTGTGAATGGGCTGAAGTTCCAGATACGGCTTATGATGATGGAAAGTTGGCAGAAAAAGCGATTGCCGATTTAAAGCGATTAAAAGAAAAAGGAAAGCCATTTTTTCTTGCATGTGGATTTTGGAAACCCCATCTTCCTTTTAATGCTCCTAAAAAATATTGGGATTTATATGATAGGGAGAAAATACCTGTGGCGGCAAATCGCTTTCGTCCGGAAGGGCTTCCTGAGGAAGTGAGAAACTCTCAAGAAATATATGCTTATGCTCGTACCACATCACCGGATGATATTTATTTTCTTAAAGAGGCAAAGCATGGTTATTATGCATGTCTGAGTTATGTTGATGCACAAATTGGAAAAGTTCTTGATGCATTAGACGAACTTGGCTTATCAGAAAATACGATTGTTGTGTTGTTGGGAGATCATGGTTGGCATTTAGGCGAACATGGATTTTTAGGGAAGCATAATCTGATGAATTGGTCTACACATGTGCCTTTAATTGTTCGTGTGCCAGGATTGCAAAAAGGAAAAACAGAATCTTTGGTGGAATTTGTTGATATTTATCCTACTTTATGCGAACTTTGTAACCTGCCTTTTCCAAAACAATTAGATGGGATTAGCTTTGTTCCTATTTTAAAGAACTTGGAGAGAAAAACGAAAGATAAAGTGTATATTCAGTGGGAAGGAGGAGATAATGCAGTCAACTGGAGGTATAATTATGCAGAATGGGAGAAAGGTAATCGTATGCTGTTTGACCATCAGATTGATGTAGAAGAAAATAAAAATAGAGCAAATGATCCTTCATATAAAAATATAATAAAGGATATGTCATCTTTTTTGCATAAGAAAAAACGTACTTTAAATAAATAATAATATGAATTTAAGACACATTATATTAGTAATACTTTCTTATTGGGCTTTATGTGGGTATTCTCAGCGTATTTGTAAATTCTTAGATGATAATTGGATGTTCCGGTTTTCTCATCAGGTAGAAAAAGGAACAGGAGTTAGGATTACACTTCCTCATACGTGGAATGCTCAGGATGCCTTGTCGGGCAAATTAGACTATAAGCGGGGGATAGGAAATTATGAACGTACATTATATATTGATTCTCAATGGAAAGGTAAACGACTTTTTTTACGTTTCGAGGGAGTAAACAGTATAGCTAATGTCTTTATTAATGGGAAGTGTCTGGGAGAACATAAAGGAGGATACAGTGCTTTTGTTTTTGAGATTACAGATAAGGTTGATTATGGGAAAAACAATAAGCTATTGGTAAGAGTAAGTAATGCAGAGCGATTAGATGTAATGCCTTTAGTGGGTGACTTTAATATGTATGGAGGAATTTATCGTGGGGTGAAGTTGATTGTAACAGAATCGGCTTGTATTTCTTTACAGGATTATGCTTCTCCAGGAGTATATTTGACTCAACAGCAAGTTAGCCCTGATGAGGCTGAAATTTCAGCTACGGTTTTGTTGTCAAATCGTTTGGCAAAACGTGATGTAGTGGTGCGAGTTGAAGTGAAAGATGGTCAGCGTGTCATATCTCGACATGAACAACAGATGACCCTAGAGAAGGAAAAAGATGAAAAAGTTGTTTTCCCCATAAAAATAGAGAGTCCTCATTTATGGAACGGGAAACGAGATCCTTTTATGTATCAAACGGAAACAACTTTATGGTCAGATGGACGGTTATTGGATAAAGTAGTTCAACCACTGGGGATACGTTTTTTCCGGATAGAACCTGATAAGGGCTTTTTCTTAAATGGTGAATATTTAAAACTGCATGGAGTGTGCAGACATCAGGATCGACCTGAATTGGGTAATGCTTTACGCAAAGAACACCATGAGGAGGATACACATATTATGTTGGAAATGGGGGTGAATGCTGTTCGTCTGGCACATTATCAGCAATCTGAGGATATGTATGATTTAATGGATAAAACTGGTATTATTGCGTGGGCTGAAATTCCATTTGTAGGACCTGGAGGATATGATGACAAAGGGTTTGTTGATTTTCCAGACTTTCGGGAAAATGGTAAAAATCAGTTGCGGGAGTTAATCCGTCAAAATTACAATCATCCTTCTATTTGTTTCTGGGGACTATTTAATGAGTTAACAGAGCATGGAGATAATCCTGTTGAATATATCAAAGAGTTAAATATTCTTGCTCATGCTGAAGATTCCTCACGTCCTACTACAGCGGCTAGTAATCAGAATGGCAGCTTGAATTTTTTAACGGATTGTATAGCCTGGAATCGTTATGATGGCTGGTATAGTAATAATCCTGAGAATTTAGCTGAATTTTTGGATGATACGCATGCTGCATACCCTGACTTACGTATTGGTATTAGTGAATATGGGGCTGGAGCAAGTATTTATCATCAACAAGATTCATTGAGTCGACCTGCTCCTGTTAGTTTCTGGCATCCAGAGAATTGGCAGACTTATTATCACATGGAAAATTGGAAGATAATTAATGAACGTCCTTTTGTCTGGGGAAGTTTTGTTTGGAATATGTTTGATTTCGGGGCGGCTCATCGTCATGAAGGGGATCGTATAGGTATTAATGATAAAGGATTGGTGACATTTGACCGTAAAGTAAAAAAAGATGCTTTTTATTTCTATAAAGCGAATTGGAACCCGGAACCAATGCTTTATATAGCAGGGAAACGCAACCAGAATCGTGTAAGTTTGGTACAAGATATAGTGGCCTTTACTAATGCGAATGAGGTAGAATTGTTGATTAATGGTAAGGTTATAGGAAAGGCCTTTCCTGATCAATATGCTACCGTAATGTGGAAAGGAGTAAAATTAGACGCTGGAGAAAATAAAATTCAAGTGAGAGCAACCGCAAAGAAAAAATGCTTATTGGATGAATGCGTAGTGTGGGTTAATTCTACAAAATAAAATATTATACTAATTTGAGTAATGACATTTATGTCTGCTTACTTTAGATAAGAAAATAAAATTCATAAAGGAGTTAGGAAGAAATATGAAAATTTCTTCCTAACTTGCGCACCGGAAATAATTAACCTTAAAAAGGACAGATGGAAAAGACTCTTACTAAAGCAATCAAAACTATTTGCTGTTCATTGACGGGAGTGCTGACGATTAGTGGGGCTCCTCAGCAGTTGTATGCGGAAAATGCATCCTTGCCTTATTGGAAGGATATTCAGACTGTATCAGTAAATCGGGAGACACCGAGGTCGGCTTTTATGACTTATGCTGACAAGACTCAGGCTTTGACTGGAAAATATGAAAACAGCCCTTATTATGAGTTGTTGAATGGTACGTGGAAATTTTATTATACGGACTCGTATTTGAACCTGCCTGCAGACATTACTTCTCCGGAAGTGAGTACAGAGGGATGGCACGATATTAAGGTGCCGGGAAACTGGGAAGTGCAAGGATTTGGTACGGCTATTTATACGAATCACGGATATGAGTTTCAGCCTCGTAATCCTCAGCCTCCCTTGTTGCCGGAGAAGAATCCAGTGGGAGTATACCGGCGTGATATTACCGTACCTTCAGAATGGAAGGACCGTGATATTTATCTCCATATTGCCGGAGCAAAATCAGGATGCTATGTATATTTGAACGGAAAGGAAGTCGGTTATAATGAAGACTCCAAGAACCCGGCTGAATACCTGATAAATGATTATTTGAAGGAAGGCAATAATGTGCTGACTTTAAAAATCTTCCGTTGGAGTACAGGCTCTTATTTGGAATGTCAGGATTTTTGGCGTATCAGCGGTATAGAACGTGACGTATTCCTTTATTCACAGCCGAAAGCTTCAGTACAGGATTTCCGGATTGTGTCTACTTTGGATGATTCGTACCGTAACGGTATTTTCCGTTTGGATATGGAGCTGAAGAATCATCGTACCAATACGGCTGGGTTGAGTATTGGATATGAGTTGCTCGATAATAACGGAAAGGTAGTAGCTAATGGTGAGGAAACTGTAGATGTAGTTGCTGGTAAAGAAGGTACCGTATCATTCAGTAAGGAATTGCCGGAAGTAAAAACCTGGACTTCGGAAGCTCCTAATCTGTATAAGCTGTTGATGACTGTTAAGGAAAATGGAAAAGTGACCGAAGTGATTCCTTATAATGTCGGATTCCGTCGCATTGAAATCAAAGAAATTGATCAGAAAGGTACCAATGGAAAGAATTACCATGTGTTGTTTATCAATGGGCAGCCTTTAAAGCTGAAAGGTGTAAATATTCACGAACATAATCCGTTGACAGGACACTACGTAGACGAGGCGCTGATGCGTAAGGACTTGGAGCTGATGAAGCGGAACAATATCAATACGGTACGTTTGTGTCATTATCCGCAAGACCGCCGTTTCTATGAACTCTGTGATGAATATGGTATTTATGTGTACGATGAGGCGAATATTGAAAGTCATGGAATGTATTATGATTTGCGTAAGGGGGGAACCTTGGGAAATAATCCGGAATGGTTGAAACCGCATCTTTACCGTGTGGAGAATATGTTTGAACGGAATAAGAACTATCCTTCGGTTACATTCTGGTCGTTAGGTAATGAGGCTGGAAACGGTTACAACTTTTATGAAGCTTATTTGTGGGTAAAACAGGCCGACAAGGGACTGATGGACCGTCCGGTAAATTATGAACGTGCTCAGTGGGAATGGAACTCTGACATGTACGTGCCGCAGTACCCCAGCGCATCCTGGTTGGAATCAATAGGTCGGTTAGGAAGTGACCGTCCGGTAGTGCCTTCAGAATATGCACATGCTATGGGCAACTCTACCGGAGGCTTGTGGGATCAGTGGAAGGCTATCTATCAGTATCCTAATCTGCAGGGAGGATATATCTGGGACTGGGTAGACCAGGGTATTTTAGTGAAGGATGAAAACGGAAGAGAGTATTGGGCATACGGAGGTGATTTCGGAACCAACATGCCGAGTGACGGTAATTTCTGCTGTAATGGTATCGTGAACCCGGACCGCAATCCTCATCCGGCCATGAGCGAAGTGAAATATGCGCACCAGAATGTGGCGTTTGAAGCTACAGACCTGGCAAACGGTAAGTTTAATGTGCTGAACCGCTTTTATTTCACGAACCTGAAGAAATATATGATTTCGTATGAAGTGAAGGAAAATGATAAGGTGGTGCGTCGTGGAAAAGTTTCACTTGATGTAGCTCCTCAGGATAAGAAAGAGTTGACGGTGAATGTTAGTGGATTGAAAGCTAAAGTGGGTACGGAATATTTTGTGAACTTCTCAGTGACCACGGTAGAGCCAGAACCACTTATTCCGGAAGGATATGAGATAGCGCACGAACAGTTCCGCTTGCCGATAGACCCTGCTTCACGTTCATTCTCGGTACAGGGACCCGCTTTGCAGTGCAGTGAAAATGGCAACTTGTTGAGTGTGCAGTCTTCACGTGTAGCTTTTGTATTTGACAAGTCGACTGGTTTAGTGACTTCTTATAAAGTGAAGGGAACAGAATATTTCCATGAGGGATTTGGTATACAGCCTAATTTCTGGCGTGCTCCGAATGACAATGACTATGGAAGCCAGATGCCTAAACGTCTGCAAATCTGGAAGCAGTCCAGCAAGAATTTTAATGTGGTAGATGCTTCATTGGCTATGGATGGAAAAGATGCGGTGTTGAAGGTCAGCTATCTGTTGGCTGCAGGTAATTTGTATATTGCTACCTATCGCATTCATCCTTCAGGAGTAGTGAAAGCAAATTATACATTTACCTCTACGGAAATGGAAGCTGCGAAGACAGAAGCTTCGGAAGCTACACTGATGGCTACGTTCACTCCTGGAAACGAAGCAATCCGCAAGGAAAGTTCCAAACTGGTAGTTCCGCGTATCGGTGTCCGTTTCCGCTTGCCAGCCGAAATGGAACAGGTTACCTATTTTGGTCGTGGACCGGAAGAGAATTATTGCGACCGGAATAATGGTACATTGGTAGGTGAGTATCAAGCGACCGCTGAACAAATGTATTTCCCTTATGTACGTCCACAAGAAAATGGACATCATACCGATACACGCTGGTTGATGCTGAAAAAGAAAAATGGCAAAGGACTGGCTGTATATGCGGATGGTACATTGGAATTTAACTCACTCCGTAATTCTATAGAAGATTTTGATGGAGAGGAAGCTACTCATCGTGATTACCAGTGGGGGAATCGTGATGCAGAAGAGTTGAAACATGATGTAAGTACCGCTAAGAATATCAAGCCTCGTCATACACATATCAATGATATTACTCCTCGTGACTTCGTGGAAGTGTGCTTGGATATGCGACAGATGGGTGTAGGAGGATTTGATAGCTGGGGAGCTGTGCCAGATCCTCAATATCTGATTCCTGCCAATAAAGAATATCAATGGGGATTTACGATTGTACCGATGTAAATGATAAAAGCATAAAATAAAAATTCCGGGCTTGAAAAGACTTGTTCTCAGGCCCGGAGTTTTTTTGTTCAGATAAGGACATAAAAAAAGGAGTTCCGCTGAACTCCAACCTTTTGTTAACCTTAAATCTAATACTATGAAAAACACGATACAAAGGTACGGACTTTCTGGAATTATGCAAGTTTTGTGTGCGTTTACACATGTTTTATAACATAATTTGAAGTTTTGACCGTGTTTGAAAGACTTATTAATAAAACTATAATAGTAATAAGAATCGTTCTTTAAAGTACATTCATCTAAAAGTCATGTGTTTTACATGGTTCTGTAATATGTTTTTTTGTTCTTTGCTACAGAATTAATCAGGACTTTGTATGGAATTAAGTGTTAGGGAACGTCAGAAGGCATTGACGGTTACACTGGCTATGCTATGTATAGCATGTGCTTGTTTGTTTTATCTGGGATATAGATTGTGCATGTATTATTAGTAGAGTGAAAAAAGGTGCGTCTGGATGATTCCGGACGCACCTTTTTTGCAATAAAAGCCGATGAGTTATTTGCTTTCTTTCTTAAACTTGTAGACAGCAAATGTCATGGCACCTATTTCGGTATTGAGCGTATTTCCTTCAATTGAAATGCTGCTTTCTTTAGGAGTGATGAGGTTCGGATTGTCGAGCGTATTTTCTGCATCCGGGTTTTCTGTATGCAATGTGATGCATTTTCCGTCTCCTAAAGTTACAGACTTCTTCAGACCTTTAAATTCCAGGCTGATAGGCTGTGCCTTTTCTGACACGTTGGCTACTTTGACAATGTAAGTCTGTGTGTTTTCATCCCATACGGCACTGGCGAAAAGTCCATTCTGGCCTTCCTGACCACTAACCGGTTTTTTATCCATAGTCAGAGGAACTACATTTGTTCCGGTATTGTGACCGTAAAGTGACTGTACATACCAGCTGCAGGTGCGTACAGAACGGAGGTTGTCAAACCAGATTAAGTCTGGACGCCACTGCCAGCCTTCTACGTGAGCCAACAGCGGAGCATAAGTAGCCATGTGTACTACATCTGCGTTTCTTTCTACTCCAGTCAGGAAAGCAGCTTCAAGCAAAGAAGCGTGGAAGTGGTTCCATTTCTTTCCTTTTCCGTGGCAGGCATATTCTCCAGCAAATACTTTCGGGCCTTTACGGTCGTAATTGTCGTAACGGTTTCCTGATTTCAGGAACCAGTTTTCCGGACGATAGAAGTGTTCGTCTACTAAATCCACTTTCAGTTTCTTCATTTCCGGCCATAAGTAATCGAAGTCTTTTCCTTCAGAATTCGGACCAGATGAACCGATAATCTTGATTTCAGGATGTGCTTTGCGGAGAGCTTCTACGAATAACTTCAAGCGTTCAGGATATTCAGGTCCCCACTGTTCGTTTCCGATTCCGATGAATTTCATATTGAAAGGAGCCGGATGTCCCATATCGGCACGGAGTTTCCCCCATTTGGTATCAGTACCTCCATTGGCAAATTCAATCAGGTCGAGTGCATCCTGGATGTAGCTGTCGAGGTCGCATAGCTGAACATGTGCTTTCGGGTCATCGTTCTGATACTGGCAGGCAAGTCCGCAGTTCAGAATTGGCAGTGGTTCTGCTCCCATGTCTTCAGAAAGAAGGAATAATTCATAGAATCCCATGCCATACGTTTGGAAGTAATCTGGGAAGAAACGATGCGGGAAAGTATAATGCCATCTGTTGCTGTTCAGCGGACGATTTTCTACCGGTCCTACTGAATTCTTCCAGTTGTAGCGGTCGCTTATTTCTGTACCTTCTACGATGCATCCTCCTGGGAAGCGGAATATACCAGGTTTGGTATCGACCAATGCTTGTACGAGGTCTTTTCTCAATCCGTTTTCACGTCCTTTCCAAGTGTCTACAGGAAATAAAGATACATGTTCCAGATCTACAGTTCCTGCTGAATGCAAGAAGATTCTCAGGTGAGCTTTTGCTTCTGTTCGTGTGGGAGTCAGCACCAGTTCATATTTTTTCCATTCTTTGGAGTTGATGTCTAAAGATTGTGCGGTGATGACCTGAGTCTCATCCATGGAGTCGTTATCAATCAGTTCTACCTGTATTTTTTGATTTTCTCCTCTGGCCCATACGGTAAAGCGGTATTTTTCGTTCGCTTTGATACCAATACCAAAGAAGCCTTCATTTTCGATACCTGTACGTTTGTGTGCATGACTGGGAGCTCCCAGGCGCACGTAATGTGGATTGCGTTCAAACGGGCCATCATTTTGCAGAGTTACATTTCCAAAAATGTCCCATCCCATAAAACTTTGAGGGAACTCGAATGAACGGTTTTTGATTAATTCAGCATAAAGTCCCCCGTCTGCTCCATAGTTGATGTCTTCGAAGAAATGGCCGTACATGGTCGGTTGAATTTCTGCTCCAATTTTATTGGCTTGGATAACCATCTGATTGACATTCTGTGCGTGCAAGCTGAGTCCTGCTGTTAGTGCAAGCGCAGAAAGAAAGGTTAAGTGTTTGTTCATGGTTCTATTATTAAATTAATGTGATACAAATTTATAAAGAAATACGAGAAATCCACCGAAAATTAGTGAAATATCTGTCTTTATGAAATTTAGGCATAAAATTAGGAGCAATCATTTTTCCTGAGGTGGACAAATTCTTCTATTGGGTGGACATTTGTCTTTTGAGTGGATTTTTATCCTCTTTTTCAGAAAAAGACTCGAAAAACGGTTTACCTTTGTGTAAAACAGAATAATTTCTATGAAAAGAAACAGCTTACTTCTATACTTGCTTCTTGTTTTTTGCTTATGTTGCCCGAATGGGCTACTCTATGCGGTACAAAACTCTTCTCGTTTCTCGTTGGCTTCTATTACGATAAACGATGGACTGCCTTATAATTTTGTAGATGATATCATCAAATCCAGTGACGGCTATTTGTGGGTGGCTACGTATGGAGGAGGAGTAGCCCGTTATGATGGCAATGAGTTTGTGGTTTTTAGTGCCAGCACAACGGATAAAAAAAGACTGTTGCGAAGTAATTTTGTGGAGAAATTGGCGGAGGATGCTTTTCATCGTATTTGGATGGCAGGAGAAGCAGGCATAGAGCTCCTTTCTACAGATAACTTGCAATTGTTGCCTGCAGAGTCTTTACAGTCGGCAGAAATGGCTAAGTTGATGAAGCAACCGGTGAGTTTCTTGATGACTGCCAAATCTGGTAATTTATGGTTTTGTAGCCGTGGACAGATTTATAAGGTAATATTTAATAGTACAGGTACTGTGAAAAAAGTGATTCGGATTTCAGATACTCCGATACATGAACGTGGCTGTGTGTTGTACGAAATTGACGGATATATCTGGTTCTTTCATCAGGGGAAAATGTGCCGGATTAGCGAGAGCGTGGAAAAAAGTCAGGAGCCACAGCCCGTATCTGTTTCTTTGAATATTTCTTCTTTTGAATCGGTATTTTGTATTTATCATTGTAAGAACAATGTGTGGATTGGTACAAGTAATGGATTGTATTGTTATGATTTGACTACAGACACTAGTGTGCATCATGTACATAATGCTCAAAATCCTTCTTCCTTATCGCAAAATTATGTGACATCCATTATTTCTACACGAGATGACCAGGTGATAGTTGGTACGTTGTTAGGATTGAATGTGTTTAATGCTTCTACTTCTGATTTTACTCGTATCCAGGCAAGTGAGGGCATGGAGATGCACGGCTTGTCTTGTAATTTTATCAACACCCTTTATGCGGATGATGAAAATGATATTGTGTGGGTTGGAACTGAAATAGGAGGAATAAGCAAAATGTTTTCTTCCCGTTTGTCTGTAGTGAATTATTATCATCAGCAGAATCTTTCGGGTAGTTTGTCACATAATCCGGTCAATTCGATAGTGGAAGATGAGTATCAGACACTTTGGGTAGGTACCGTAGAAGGGGGACTAAACTGCCGTTTGAAGGGGAGTGATTCTTTCTTGCATTATACCACTGAAACACCAGCCAGTTTGGCACATAATACTGTAAGTGTATTGATGTTAGGTGATGAGGACCGTTTGTATGTAGGTACCTGGGGCGGTGGACTTGGTTGGATTAATCGTAAACCATCTGCTTCTAAACGTTATATGCCCGTTCCGTTGAATGATCCTTTTGTGTCAAGTTTGGCTTTTGACCCTGTGAGTCATTTACTTTGGATTGGCACAATGAATAATGTGTATGTATATAATCCGGCTGATGGAAGTATTTCAGAGCCTTTCTTGAATGAAAGTAAAGAAATTATCAATCAGAATGCATTAGGAATGTGTATTACTCGCGAACGGGAACTTTGGATTTCTTCTCCGTTTGGCCTTTTAAGAGTAAATCTTTCTGCATACGAAAAGGGACAATTGAAATACAAGAAGTATGTCTATCAATTGGATAGTCCTGATTCCGGACATCGGGAACGTATCACTTCTATTTTTCAGGCAAAAGATGGGACTATCTGGTTAGGAAGTAACGGAAATGGATTTTATAAAGCATTGAAAAAAGGAAATGATTACCAATTTCAAGCTTATACGAAGAATGATGGTTTGGTGAGCAATAGTGTACGAGGTATCTTGGAAGACTGGTACGGCAATATTTGGGTATCTACGGATAATGGTTTGTCATGCTTTAATGTGAAAGAAGAGTCATTCCGCAATTATAGTCAGATTGACGGTCTAATCTCTGATCAGTTTTATTGGAATGCCGGAGCTTTGTCGTTTGACAAGGAACGTTTGTTCTTTGGTAGTCAGAAAGGACTGACGGAGATACATCCGATGATTGAAGCTGAGCATCAGCGTAAGTTTCCTTTGGCTTTTACCCACTGTAGAGTGTTTGGACAGGAAGTCTTTCCTCAGTCTGGGGAAATAGCCATGCATGAAAGTGACAAGTCGTTATCAATAGAGTTTTCGGCACTTGATTATGCTTTAGAATCTCAGGCGCAATATTCATATCGTTTAAAAGGGTTTGATGACGCATGGGTGACTGTACCATCTAATCGAAATAATGCGACTTATACCAATCTATATCCAGGAAAATATGTTTTCCAGCTTCGATATGCTCCTGATGGCAAACATTGGCTTGCACATACAGAGGAATTGGTTATCGTAGTGCGTCCTTATTTCTATAAGACCCCCTGGTTCCTGCTTTCTGTCTTATTTATTATCTTGTTTGGTGGTTATCGTATCCTGAGGTGGCGTTATCAGGCTATGAAGCGCCAGCAAGATTTATTGCATCAGATGGTGGAAGAACGTACTTCTGAGTTGGAGGAGCAAAAGAAACTGCTTTCCAATCAGACGCATGAGCTTTCAGAACAGAATCAGTTACTGAAAGATCAGAATGAGAAAATCACTACGCAAAAGAATCAGATTTTAGAGATGTCGCGTAAGGTAGAAGAATTGACCATTGACAAACTGGCATTTTTTACCAATATTACGCATGAATTCCGGACTCCATTGACGTTGATTGTCGGTCCTATCGAACGCGCTTTGAAATTGAGCTATAATCCACAAGTAATAGAACAGCTGCATCTGGTAGAGCGAAATTCAAAATATCTTCTTTCACTGGTTAATCAGTTGATGGATTTCCGGAAAGTGGAGGAAGGACGTATCAAAATTGCCACTAATTATGGGAATCTGAGAGAATTTATGGCCGAGATTGTTCCTCCTTTTGCAGATTATGCGAAGAATCGTGGCATTGACCTTCAGCTGTATCTTCGCCTTGCCGATCCGATTCTGATGTTCGATGAGGATGTGATGCGTAAGATTATGACAAATTTAATCAGTAATGCTCTGAAGTTTACTCCAAAGGGAGGGAAGGTAGGTATATATGTAGGAGTTATTGGCAAAGAAAATGAGAAGAAGCTGTTTATTAGTGTTCGTGATACGGGAAAGGGTATTCCTGAGAATGATATGGAGCGTATTTTCATGCAGTTCTATCAATCCGGTAACCGAAGCCTTGAGTCGGTCAGTGGTCAGAGTGGTACCGGCATAGGTTTGTATTTATGCCGGAAGTTGATAGATATGTTAGACGGTAAGATTTATGCAAAGAATAATCCGGTGAAAGGAGCCTCATTCCGCATTCTCTTGCCAGCTTTATATGGTGAGACTCAATCCCAGCCGGATTCTTCTGAGATAGAAAAAGAAGATACCGTGATAGATGTGCCTCGTAATGGAAAGATGGTTGTACTGGTAGTAGAAGACAATAAAGATATGCGCGATTATATTCGTTCTATCTTAGCCGAATATTATAATGTGTTGGAGGCCGCTCAGGGAGAAGAGGCCCTGAATATATTGCATTCTAATAATGTGGACTTTATTATTAGTGACCTGATGATGCCGGTTATGGATGGTATGGAATTATCTCGTCGTGTAAAGAATGATTTCTCCATATCTCATATTCCTTTCTTGATGTTGACAGCCAAAACTTCTGATGAAGCTCGTTTGGAAAGTTATAAAATGGGTGCAGACGCATTCTTACTGAAACCTTTCGATGAGAACATGTTGTTGGCCCGTATTTCCAATATATTGGAGAATCGAAGACGTTTCCAGCAAAAGTTCTCTATTGATATGAATACTGATTCGTTGGAGGTGGATGAAAATTCCGGCGATAAGAAGTTCCTGAACAAAGCAATGTCAGTTGTAAAAGAAAATTATAAGAATCCGGACTTTGAGGTGAGTGATTTTATAGAGGCAGTTGGCATCAGCAAGAGTTTGTTGAATAAAAAAATGCAGAGCCTGACAGGACAATCTGCCGGCCAGTTCATTCGCAATTATCGTTTGAATCTGGCTCGTGAACTTCTGCTGAAGAATAAGGTAACCCGTACAATGAATATTTCTGAGATTGCATACGAAGTCGGATTTAATGACCCGAAATATTTTACTCGTTGTTTTACAAAGCATTTTAACGTAACTCCGAGTAGCTTGTTAGAAGATTGAGCATAAATCTTATTTCTTTGTCTTAGTCGGAAACCTGTGTCAATCGTCATAGGTTTCCGGCTTTTTTATGAGTATATTCTTTTTACAGGGGTACTGTTTTACTCAGAAAGGTGGAAATTTTCATGATTTTCATTTATCCACCTATAAAAACCGTTTGTCCACCTTCTTCATTATTTATGTTTTTACATTTGGACTATTGAAATAAACGTTTTTTGTTAAATAAAGACTTCCGTACTATGAAACATGGCTAGAAAAAGTCAGTCTTGGTGCTGTTGAAATATGATGTATGAGGATAGAAGTCTGAGTTTTTAAGTGGAATATTACTTTATTAATAATTTAAATTTAATACCATTAAAATGAAAAAACATTTGATTTTTTCCGCAATGCTTGGTTTGTGTGCCTTGGGTGGTACGGCGATGTATCCCGTATCCGTCATGGCTGCTGTAGCACAATCACCGGCTATTAAGGTTAGTGGACAGGTGGTTGATGAACAAGGTGAACCCTTGTTGGGTGCTACTATTAGGGTAAAAGACACTTCAATCGGAACAACTACTGATTTGGATGGAAATTTCCAGTTGGAGGTGCCTGGCAATGCTGTCCTGCTGATAAGCTATGTGGGCTATAAGGAACGTGAGGTAGCAGTTCGTAACCGTGCTATCCTCGAACCTATTCAGTTGCAGAGTGATACTGAAATGTTAGAGCAGGTAGTGGTAATTGGTTACGGTACACAGAAAAAGTCAGATCTGACCGGTTCTGTGGCAGTAGTAGATGCAGAGGCCTTGAAACAAGTATCTCATTCCAATATTTCATCTATGTTGGAAGGTAAGGTTGCAGGTGTACAGATTACTTCTGACGGTCAGCCTGGTGCTGATCCTACTGTACGTATTCGTGGAGTTGGCTCTTTTGGTAGTACTGCCCCGCTTTATGTTATCGACGGAGTACCGATGGGAACTTCCATTCGTGATTTCTCTTCTAATGATATTGAAACTATTCAGGTGTTGAAAGATGCTTCTGCAGCAGCTATTTATGGTTCTCGTGCGGCAAATGGTGTAGTTATCATCACTACCAAGCGCGGACAGAAGGACCAGCCGCTGAAAGTAGATTACAACGGATATTTTGGTGTGGACTACATTCCTAAAGGCGTGTATGATGTAATGGATGCTGATCAGTATAGTCAATATCTGGGTCAGGCTTGCGCCAATTCAAATACTCCGTTACCGGGAGGATATAGTCTTGACAGTGCTACTGGGAAATACCATTTCCAGGATAATACCAACACCGACTGGTTCGATGAAGTATTTAAAACAGGTATCCGCCAGAATCACAATGTAAACTTGTCTGGAGGTAGTGCTCATAGCACCTATAACGTATCATTGGACTATTTTAACCAAAAAGGAACACTGGAAGGTGCTGGTCCTAATTATGAACGTTTTACGGCGCGTGTAAATAACTCCATGGATACTAAGTTTATCAAGTTCCAGACCAGCGTGGTCTATTCTCATTCAGACCAGGACAATATGGGATTGTCAAATGCTTCGGAATACGTGCAGGGATTGTATGGTGATGTTACCAATGTACTTCGTGGTACGTTACTGATGCAGCCGACAATCAAGGCCTACGATCCTTCCACTTGGGTACTTGACGACAAAGTAGGAGCAGCAAGTGACTATGATTATGATGCTTATGGATATGGTGTGTATTACGATGATATTCATGGTGATATTTCCGCTTCTAACCCCTTGCTGATTAATAATCTGTTACAACGTAATACTCGTGTAGACCGTTTTGTGGGAACTGCTTCAGCTGATGTGGATGTTCTTAAGATGTTTGGCCTAGAAAATAAGAATCACAAGCTGAATTATAAAATCAATTTGTCTTATAGTATGACCCATGCTAAGGACTTTACCTGGATTCCAGCTTGGGTGCAGAGCAACCGTGTTTACCTGGCTAAGAGTAACGAACGTCTGGATAAAAATTCACGTGATTACAAGGATGCGCTGATTGAGAACTTGCTTACTTATGATGGAACTTTCGGTAAGCACCATATTAACGTAGTAGCAGGTCAGACTTACGAAGAGGAAAATACAGATTTGTTGAACGGATGGGCACTGAATTTCACTGAACCGTATTTCTTGCAGCTTCAGAATGGTTCCGATACAAATTCCTCAAGCTTCGAATATAAGCATGCCATTCTGTCTTATATCGGCCGTATCAATTATAACTATGATGATAGATACCTGTTCTCGGCTACTGTTCGTCGGGATGCAAGTTCTCGCTTGTCCAAGAATATTCGCTGGGGTACTTTCCCGTCTGTATCTTTAGGTTGGCGTTTTGATAAGGAGTCTTTCTTCCCCTTCAGCACAGATGTAGTAAATATGTTCAAGGTACGTGGAAGCTATGGTGAACTTGGTAATGAGAATATCGGTGAATATGTATATCAGGCTGTAATGTCACGTAATAATATGACTTACAGTTTCAATAACTCGCTTGTAACAGGTTCGGCTGTATCTACTTTTGTAGATAATAACTTGGCATGGGAAAAGAAGAAAACGTATAATGTGGGTATCGACCTTGCTTTGTTCAATAACCGTTTAGAATTCACGGCTGAATGGTACAAAAATACAAGCACTGACCTGTTGTATGGTGTACGTGTTCCGGAACAGGCTGGTGTGTCTAATTCTACCGTTACAATGAATGCAGCTTCAATGAATAACTCCGGTTTTGAATTTGCAGCTACATATCGTAATCGTGATCACGCTTTCAAGTATGAAGTATCGGGTAACCTCAGTACACTTCGTAACCGTGTGACTTCTTTGGGAATCGGTACAGATTCTTCTATTAACGGTGCATATATCACTAACGTAGGTCAGGAAATCGGTCGGTTTTACGGTTGGGTATACGAGGGAATTGCTCGTACACAGGAGGATTTGGATAACCATGCTACTCAGGACGGTGCCAATGTGGGTGACTGCCTTTACAAGGATGTAAACGGTGATGGAGTAGTAAACGGTGATGACCAGACAGTGCTGGGCAGTGGTATGCCGAAAATTAATTTTGGACTTAATGCCCGTTTCGAGTATAAGGGATTTGATTTGAGCATCGCTACTTACGGTGCATTAAACTATCATGTAGCCGATGATATTTACAATTCACTTAATTCTTGCTATGGTTATGGTAATAAGGACGTGGCTATACTCGATGCCAACCGTTTTAGTGAAGATGGAACTACTTATCTTTCCAACGTGCCGCGGACTTATGTGGTGAACAACGCCAGCTTGGCTTGGAACGATTTGTTCAGTTCACGTAAAATCCAGAATGCTGCTTATTGGAAGATTGCCAATGTGGAATTGGGCTATAATTTCCCCAATAAGTGGTTTGGTAAATATGTGTCAGATGTACGTTTCTATGTTTCCGCACAGAACCTTTATACGTTTACCGGCTATCATGGCTATAATGTGGATTATGCAGGAGGTACATTTACTCCGGGTTATAACTTCTGTTCTTTCCCGACTGCACGTACCTTCATGTGCGGACTTCATTTTACATTCTAATCGTTATACTATTAAAAAACATATCAAATGAAACTATATCAATATTCACTTGCCTGCATGTTGGGGCTTGGTATCTTAGCTTCTTGCGCAGACAGATTGGACCTGGTAAATCCTAACCAGCAGACTTCGGGGTCGTTCGGTTATACTATAGATGATTTGGAAGAAAGTGTGATTGCTGCCTATAATCATATCCGTATTGAGGGAACGTATGCACGTACAGGCTATACCATTGACATGACTCGTGGTGATGAGGTTTGGAACTCATCTCAACAATGGTACTTGCCTTTCGATGATTTGAATGTACCGTTTACTGATGCTATTACCTTTTGGCCTTGGCGTGACTGGTATTATACAATCAATGCTTGTAACTTTATCATTTCACGTTGTGGTGAGGATGATAGTCAGCTTTCAGAACGGATGAAATATGTTAAGGGGCAAGCTCTTTTTCTGCGCGGATTGTCTTACTATAATTTGGCAGGCTATTATCAGAACCCGCCTCTGATTACAGATTATGACAATTATTCTACGTTGGAAACAATATATGTACCCAATAGCTCATACGATGCTGTACTTGATCAGGTAGAGAGTGATTTTAAGGATGCCATGGGAATGTTGCCATCGCGTGATGAAGGAGGTGAATGGGCAAGTGGTCGTGCTACCTGTGGGTCTGCAGCAGGTTATTATGCCCGTACGTTGATGGTACGTCACAAGTTTACTGAGGCTCTCACTGTGTTGGAGGATATTATCGGTAAGAAATATGGTACTTACCGGTTGATGCCTAATTACGGTGATAATTTCCGTGAAGGTTCAGCTTACGAAAACAATGATGAAAGTCTCTTTGAAGTACAATTTCTGGACTACGGTTCACAAGGTACAGATGACGAGTGGACACCGGTAAATACCAGTCCTAATGCTACACAGGGGCATGCTATTGAAAGTAACTTGGCTCCTGGTGCTTTCAGTGGCTGGTCTGATTTGGCAGCTTCACCTTGGTTGTACGAGCTGTTTAAAGGTGAAAGAACTAAGGATGGTGGGTTAGATCCTCGTCTTTATTGGACGCTTGGTACGTATGAAAACGAGTGGGAAGGATTTGAATATGGTAATGTAGCCTATTCAAAAGTTCTTACGGCTGCTGACAAAAATATTATTACTCATAACGGTAATGGTGGTATTCCTATTGCGAAGAATACTAATTTCCGTACAGGGCTGTATAGTTCTGTTACGACAGGTTTGCGATGTGGTATTAACTTACGCTTGATGCGTTATTCTGACGTGTTGCTTCGTGCTGCTGAATGTGAGAACGAAGTAAACGGGCCTAACGAAAAGGCTATTGGCTGGATAAATGAGGTACGTAGTCGTGCAGGTCTTCCGGATTTGAAGTTGGAAGATTTTGACACACCTGACAAGCTGTTCGAACAGATTGCTAATGTGGAACGTCCAAAGGAATTCGGTTGTGAATTCGGACGAGGCTTTGACCTTATTCGCTGGGGATTCTTTTATGATAATGGACGTTTGCAACAACTTAAGGAGCATGGCACTTTCCGTCGATCCAATGATCCCGACAAGTTGCTTGAACCGGTTAGCTATAGCAGTATAGGTTCTGATTCTGAATTGAAATGCTCGTTCGATAGCTATTTACCGGGACATGAGTTCTTGCCTATTTATCAGGATTTACTTAATACGAATCCGAATCTGAAGGGAAATTCAGCCAATTATGGTACTGATAATTCAGCTTACTTTAAAGAGAAAGGATGGACGGTACGTCCGGTAGTAAATTTGGGTGAATAAAAATAAAAGAAATGCTCTTCTTGTTCCATCATTTTGTTGAGGGAAAGAAAGGCTTCAATTAATGACTTAGTTTATATTAGAATTATGAGACATCTCAATAAATTATTATGTGTCTGTAGCTTTGCAGCCTTGGGGTTGCCGGCTTTGACAGGCTGTGAAGGTGGCGAACTATTTGAGGTGAACGCACCTGATTGGATTTCCGATAAAGTACAAGATATAGAGGATTCAGAGAATGGTAATCAGGAAGATATCTATACATTTGGAAGTACTGATTACTCAAGTGCATTTTGGACTGAGTTTTCTAAGTATTATGTGATTCCAGATGGTAAGATATGGACTGCTGAATTTGAACTCCATATTGATCCGAATGCAACAAATACTTATAAGAATTTTGCTCTTGTTATTACTAATGATGTAGATCGTGATGGTGAAGGATATAAGGAGTATGGTGTAATACGATATGACCATCAGCCGTCTGGTAATTCAGAATGGGGAAGCTATATAAATCGTTCTTATGTACAGAGTACGCTTACTTTTGAGACTGATACTGATGAAGGTCTTGAAAAACTTGGAGGAAAGGTTACACTTACAGTAGATAGAACAGTAGAAGACTTTTTCGCCGTTACAATGACCAATGGTGTCGTGACTAAGACTTATGAACAACCCTATGAGTGGGAGAACTTGAATGCAGAAGCAAGCAATACCAATATTCGTTGTTTCCTTGTTGTGGAAGGTTCTTACATTGATTTTCTTAGTTCGAAAATAGGAACTACAGGCGGTAATGTTTCTGCAGATAAAAATCCGAAGTCGATGGTATTGCAAAATGTACCACAATATGTGGATGCAGGGACTTCTCTTGAAGAAGCTATGGCTGGAGTTACAGCGGAAGTTACTTTTGAAGATGATGCAACAAAAATTGTTTCTGCTTCTGAACTTAGTTTCACTGCAATTCCTGATATGGATACTCCGGGTGCAAAGACACTTGTTGCTGCATATAACAAGACTTTTAGAGGCGAGAATTGTGATGCACCTATTATGGCCTATGCTAATTTTGAGGTGGTAGAAAAAATCGTATCTATTGAGGTGACAACTCAACCGACTCGTACTACTTACTATTATTATACATCATCGGCTACAGCGAGCTTGAATAATCGTACTTTGGCTTTTGACCCTACCGGAATGGTTGTCAAAGCGACTGATTCTTCTGGAAAAACGAGAGTACTTGATAATTCAAGACTTACCTTCTCAACAGTTCCGGCTAAGGTTGGCCTACAAATCGTAACAATTGCTGCTGAGGCAGGAATTACAGCTACGGTAAATGTGATTGTAAAAGAATCACAGGTCTTGGAGGTGACGAATAATAAGACAACCGTAGGTACAATGGATAATTCTACGCCTTTTTGGGGGGATTTTTCTGATGAGTTTAATGTACCTGTAGGTGAAACTAGATTTATTAAGTTTACCAATTTTACTAGTAGAGTGGAAAACTATCACAACTTTGTAGTGGTATTACGTAAATCAAACTTAATAGAATATGCGGTAGTTCGTGCTGATAACTATGGATGGGGAGATGGATATTCAGCTTGTCTTACTAGTGGAGGTCAAGCAGATTGGGTTGCTTGGCGGGATGAAATGGATGGTGCTAAAGTAACTGTTTATGTGACTAATTGTGGCAATGGTACAGCGGATGTACAGGCAGTGATGGTAGGAAATGCTGGCACAACTTCTACACAGTATTATTTAGGTATTAATACTATAGACCCTAATGATTTGAACTTTGCGCTGACAGTTGAAAACGCTCATCTCATATTTGGTGAATAATAATTATTTTTCTCAATCATACATGCCGTTATTCTTGTGAACGACGGCATGTCTTAAATAAAACTTACAAATGAAAAAACTATCATTCCTTTTCATATCCCTGCTGACAGCGTTTGCTTTTACGGGTTGTACTGATGGGTTGGATAACATCGAATACAATCCAAGCAACGGGGTGATTTTGTCAGCTCCTGTGTCGGCTGCGGCAACAAGTTCTTCACTGACCGTTACTTCTACGATGAACGGTAATGTGGGTGTCGTACTTAAAAAAGGTTTCTGCTATAGTGCAAACGTACAGAATCCTACTATCAAAGATTATGTAGTAGATGCAGATGAAAACTTCAGTGCTACTATCACAGGTCTGATGGGAGGAACTACCTATTATATTCGTGCATACGTTTACGGTGACAGTCGTTATGTCTATTCGGAGACATTTACGGTTACTACGGGAGTAGCTTCTCTCGAAGAATATGTAGCACCGGCTTATGTAGATAACTATGTGGATATTGCAGCTTGGTCTAGCCGAGGAAAGTGGAATCTGGCTAACGTACATGACCCTACAGTGGTACTGGCTGAGGATGGATATTATTACATGTATCAGACAGATGCTTCATACGGTAATGCTCATCTGGCAGGTGGACACTTCCACGGACGTCGTTCGAAAGACTTAGTGAACTGGGAGTATTTAGGAGGTACTATGAAGGAGCTTCCTGAATGGGTTATTCCAAAATTGAACGAAATTCGTGCTGAAATGGGATTGGAAGCTACTACGGCTAACTCAGCTGATTTCGGTTACTGGGCACCTTGTGTACGTAAAGTAAAAGATGGATTGTACCGTATGTATTATTCTATCGTTTGTCCTGGAACAATAAGTGGTGACGGTACCTGGAGTGAACGTGCTTTCATTGGTTTGATGGAGAATGACAATCCGGCTAACAATGACGGATGGGTAGATAAAGGCTATGTAATTACCAATGCTTCGGATAAGGGATTAGACTTTAATGTGGCAGCGAATAATTATGAAAATAGTTATTATAAATGGAATGCCATCGACCCGAGCTACTTTATTGATGAGGAAGGTGATGGTAAACATTGGTTGATTTACGGTTCATGGCATAGTGGCATCGCTTTGGTGGAACTGGATGCAGAAAGTGGTAAGGTAAAGGCTGAACTGCCTAAGCCTTGGGGTACTACAGGGGAAGAAATTGCTGCGTATGGAAAACTGATAGCTACCCGCAACATGCGTAGCCGTTGGCAAGCTTCGGAAGGTCCGGAAATAATTTATCATGACAGATATTATTACTTGTTCCTAGCATACGATGAATTGTCAGTGGCTTACAATACCCGTGTGGCACGTGCCGAACACATTGAAGGCCCGTATTTTAGTATGGATGGTACGAATGTGACTACAAATGGAGGTGATATTCTTCCAGTGGTAACACATCCTTACAAATTTAATGGTAGCGATGGCTGGGTAGGTATTTCTCATTGCTGTGTATTTGATGATGGAAATGGCAACTGGTATTTTGCCTCACAAGGACGTTTCCCGAAAAATGCGGGAGGCAATGCATCAAGTAACGACCTCATGATGGGACATGTACGTAAAATCCGTTGGACAGAAGATGGCTGGCCGCTTGTAATGCCTGAACGTTATGGTGCTGTGCCGCAGGATAAAATAGAAGAAAGTGAGCTGATTGGTAACTGGGAACATATTGACCTTTCTTATTCTTTCGGAAATCAGAAAACTTCTACTCAAATGACGTTGACAGAAGATCATAAAGTGTCTGCAGGACCTTGGACAGGAGCTACATGGTCTTATGATGCAGAAAATCAGGTTTTAACAACTAACGGTGTAAAATTATATTTGCAGCGTGAAACTGATTGGGAGGCATCTCCTAGAACTCACACTATCGTCTATGCAGGTTATGGCGGTGATAATAAGACTTATTGGGGAAAAAAGAGCAAATAACTCCGTTTGTATCCTTATGCAACTATAATGTGGAGAATATAACAAAAAATGAGTAATTCTGCTTGCAGTATTACTCATTTTTTGTTTTGATTTTCTATGTAATGTTTTATTGCATTTTTATTTATGTAAGCCATGAAACACATCATCTTTTCATTTTGTTTGTTGGCTGCAGCAAGCGCAGCTTACGCTTCTTCTCCTAAGAAGCCGTCGGTCATTCCAACCAGTAAAGTCATGACTCATGATCCAGTGCTGGCTAAGCAGGGTGATACCTATTACCTCTTTGCTACCGGACAGGGAATTTCCGTGATGTCCTCAAAGGATTTGCAGAACTGGAAGTTTGAAAAACCGGTATTCGAGGAAGCACCGCAATGGGCGGTAGAAACCGTGAAAGGCTATAACGGACACACGTGGGCACCGGATATTATTTTCCATAACGGACTTTATCATTTGTTTTATTCATGTTCGGCATTTGGAAAGAATACTTCCGCTATCGGTCATGCTACGAATCCTACACTTGATCCTTCCAGCCCTGATTTCAAGTGGACAGATCATGGAAAAGTAATTCAATCGGTACCTAACCGGGATATGTGGAATGCCATTGACCCTAATATTATCATTGACGAAAACGGTACCCCCTGGATGAACTTCGGCTCATTTTGGGATGGCATCAAGATGGTAAAACTGACCCCTGATATGAATGGAGTGGCCCATCCGGAAGAGTGGTATTCACTTTCTCGCCGTCAACGAACCTTTAATTTGGACGAAGAGAATGCGGGTGACGGAGCGGTTGAGGCGCCTTTTATCATGAAGCACGGTGATTATTATTATCTGTTCGTATCGTTTGATTATTGTTGCAAGGGATTGAAAAGCAACTATAAAGTCATGGTGGGACGTTCGAAGGCTGTCACAGGGCCTTATTTAGACAAAGACGGAAAAGCCATGGATAAGGGAGGCGGCTCATTAGTGATTCAGAGGAATAAGGATTATGCCGGAGTAGGTCATAATGCAGCCTACCATTTGGATGGGAAGGATTATTTTATTTCCCATGCCTATTCCGTGGCAGAAGAGGGAGCTCCCAAATTGATTATTCGTGAAATGACGTGGACACCAGACGGGTGGCCAATCGTAAACTTCTAAAAGTGATGCTTGCAGGGATGCCGCAGGGAGTATGTGTACTTCTGAGCGGCATCTTTTTTGTATGGATATTGCATGATTTTTGGTAGTGTTTTAGTGAAAATTTTATTGTTGATTTCACACTTAATTCTTATTTTTGTCCTGATTAGTAATTATCTGGAAAAACACCTATGAAAAAACAAGTACTTTTTGGCACATTGGCATTATTGGCCTCTCAGGCATTTGCCCAGCAGGCAGCGGTCACCGGCCCTGATGCTCGTTTGAAACTCGACTTTCAGTTGCAGGACGGCAAGCCTGTCTATTCGGTGACATACGACGGAAAGACCGTGTTGGAGAACTCTCCCCTCGGCTTTGTATCCAATATCGGCGACTTCAGCCGTCAGATGAGCTTTGTCGGCCAGCAGGCGGACAAGGTGGAAAAGACGTACACGCAGGACCGTATCAAGTGTTCTACGGTAAATTATTCTGCCAACAAGCTGACTGTAACCCTTGAAAATGCCGACAAGAAGAAACTGGACATCGTGTTCCAGTTGAGCAACAACGACATTGCTTTCCGCTACGAGATGCCTCAGTATGGCGAAACGGCCTGTATGGTGATTGAAAAGGAAGCGACCGGCTTTGGCTTTCCTTCTACCACTACCACGTTCCTTTCTCCGCAGAGTGACCCGATGATTGGCTGGATGCGTACGAAACCGAGCTACGAAGAGGAATATGTACCCGATGAACCGGTGGCTACCCCTTCCAAGTACGGTGAAGGCTATACTTTCCCGGCACTGTTCCATGTAGGCGACAACTGGGCGCTGGTATCGGAGACCGGTGTACGCAGTCTGTATTGTGCCTCCCACCTGAGTGATGCTACTAAAGATGGGCTTTACAGTATTGCTTTCCCGAATCCGGGAGAGATGAACGGTCTGGGTTCTTCTACTCCAGGATTGGCTCTTCCGGGTGTCACTCCCTGGCGTACCATTACGGTGGGCAGCGGGCTGAAGCCGATTGTGGAGACTACCGTTCCGTTTGATGTGGTGGAACCGCTGTATGAGCCATCGCAGGAATACAAATTCGGCCGTTCTACGTGGAGCTGGATTATGTGGCAGGACCCGAGTATCAACTACGATGACCAGATTCGTTTCATTGACCTGGCCAGTGAAATGGGTTATGAATATACGCTGATTGACGGAGGCTGGGAAAAGAACATCGGCCGCGACCGTATGGAAGAGCTGTTCAAGTACGCTCACCAGAAGAACGTGGATGTATTCGTGTGGTACAACTCCAACGGTTACTGGAACGACGCTCCGCAGGATGCCAAGCAGTGCATGAGCAACTCGGTAGCCCGCAAGAAAGAGATGAAATGGTTGCAGAAGTGCGGCGTGAAGGGCTTGAAGGTAGATTTCTTCGGCAGTGACAAGCAACAGATGATGGGCTTGTATGAAGATATCCTGACTGATGCCAACGAATACGGTCTGATGATAATCTTCCATGGCTGTACCATCCCGCGCGGCTGGGAACGCATGTATCCGAACTATGTGGGCAGTGAGGCGGTACTGGCTTCTGAAAACCTGATATTCAACCAACACTTCGATGATATGGAGGCTTACAATGCCTGCCTGCATCCGTTTATCCGCAATACCATCGGCTGTATGGAGTTTGGCGGTACGCTGCTGAACAAGCGTCACAACCGTACGAACGACGGAGGTACCATCCGCAAGACGACGGACGTGTTCCAGCTGGCTACGGCGGTGCTGTATCAGAATCCGATTCAGAACTTTGCCCTTGCTCCGAACAACCTGACAGATGCATCGGCACTGGCTATCGATTTTATGAAGCAGGTACCTACTACGTGGGATGAAACGGTGTTCCTTGACGGCTATCCGGGCAAATACTGTGTACTGGCCCGCCGTCATGGCGACCGCTGGTATGTAGTGGGTGTAAATGCACAGAAAGAACCTTTGAAGTTGAGCTTGAACCTGCCGATGTGGAAGAAAGGCGAAACAGTTTCTTATTATCTGGACGACAAGAAACGTCAGCCGCAATTAGAAGAACTGAAAATCAAGAATCCGGCAGAAGTGAAAGTGGTAATTCAGCCGGATGGAGGTATTATTCTGACAAAATAATTTGAGGAGTTTTCAAAAGAGAAAAAGCGTGATTTTTTAGTGGAAATCACGCTTTTCTCTTTTTAATTTATAACTTTGCATCCTAACTCATTGAATTATGGAGAATAATCAACTTTTTATTTACAATACACTGACCCGCAAGAAGGAACTGTTCGTGCCTTTGCATGCTCCTCATGTGGGCATGTATGTGTGTGGTCCTACCGTGTACGGTGACGGACATCTGGGACATGCGCGTCCTGCTATTACGTTTGATATTGTGTTCCGCTACCTGACTCATTTGGGCTACAAGGTACGTTATGTGCGTAACATTACAGATGTGGGCCATCTGGAGCATGATGCAGACGATGGTGAAGACAAGATTGCCAAGAAAGCACGTCTGGAACAGCTGGAGCCGATGGAAGTGGTGCAGTATTATCTGTTGCGTTACCACAAGGCAATGGAAGCATTGAACGTGTTGCCGCCCAGCATCGAGCCGCATGCATCCGGACACATCATCGAGCAGATTAAGCTGGTGGAAGAGATTCTGAAAAACGGATATGCATACGAAAGCAAGGGCTCTGTGTATTTCGATGTAGCGAAGTACAACAAAGACCATCACTATGGTGTGTTGTCAGGACGTAACCTGGATGATGTGCTGAATACAACCCGTGAACTCGACGGACAGGATGAAAAGCACAATCCGGCCGACTTTGCTTTGTGGAAGTGTGCACAGCCGGAACACATCATGCGCTGGCCGTCACCGTGGAGCAACGGTTTCCCGGGCTGGCATTGTGAGTGTACCGCTATGGGACGCAAATACTTAGGTGAAACTTTCGATATTCACGGAGGAGGAATGGACTTGGTGTTCCCGCATCATGAATGTGAAATCGCACAGGCTGTGGCTTCAGAAGGTCATCAGATGGTACGTTATTGGATGCACAATAACATGATTACCATCAACGGACAGAAAATGGGTAAGTCATTAGGTAACTTTATCACGCTGGATGAGTTCTTCACAGGCTCTAACAAGTTGCTGACACAGGCTTATTCACCGATGACCATCCGTTTCTTCATCCTTCAGGCACACTATCGCAGTACGGTGGACTTCAGTAACGAAGCGCTGCAGGCTGCTGAAAAGGGATTGGAACGTCTGTTGGAAGGTGTGAAGAACCTGGATCGTATTACTCCGGCAAAGGCAACTTCAGGCATCGAACCGAAAGGCTTGCGTGAGAAGTGCTACGAGGCTATGAACGACGACTTGAATACACCGATTGTCATTTCTCATCTGTTTGATGCAACCCGTATGATTAATACGGTGATTGACAAGAAAGCGACTACCAGCGCCGAAGATTTGGAAGAGTTGAAGAGCGTGTTCCATCTGTTTGTGTTCGATATTCTTGGTCTGAAAGCGGAAGCTGAAAACAATGCAGCACGTGAAGAAGCTTACGGAAAAGTAGTCGACATGCTGTTGGAGCAGCGTATGCAGGCTAAAGCCAACAAAGATTGGGCTACAAGCGATAAGATTCGTGACAACCTGGCTGCCTTGGGCTTTGAAGTGAAAGACACCAAGGATGGCTTCACTTGGAAATTAAATAAGTAATTGGATACAGTTTTGTATATGAGGGGGTATCAACTGGGTTGGTATCCCCTTTTTTCAGTGCTTTTTGACCCTTTTCAAAACGCAAGTGCATTTGATATGAAACGCAAGTGCATTTCACTTCAAACGCAAGTGCGTTTTACTTCAAACACAAGGACGTTTTAGTTGAAACGCAAGTGCGTTTTTGGGGGATGATTTTTATGTGTATAAAATGTATATTTATCCGAAGCAAATACCCATGCGGCGGCCCTGCACAATCAGGTCATGGTCTTCTGTAACCAGTTTCAGCTTGCCGGCCACCTCACTCAGTGGAACAGACTCAATGGTATTACCTCTCAGTGCTACCATCCGGCCAAACATTCCTTGGGCAATCAGTTCGGTAGCATGTCCTCCCATACGGGTAGCCAGGTTGCGATCGTAGGCTGTAGGACTTCCTCCGCGCTGGATGTATCCCAATACAGTTTCACGGGTTTCGAATCCTGTTTCGTATTCTATTTCCTCGGCAATGTATTGCGCAGCTTTTTTACCTCCGATTGTAGGAATTCCTTCTGCTACCACTACAATAGAGTAAGGCTTTCCTTTCTTCAGGCGGTTGATGATGGCGTCGCCGATACGGTGAATGTCGAAAGGAATTTCAGGAAGCAGGATAATGTCGCCTCCTCCTGCCATACCGGAGTGAAGGGCAATCCATCCCGCCTTGTGGCCCATGACTTCAATGACCATGACACGCTGGTGGGCACTGGCAGTGGAATGCAGGCGGTCAATGGCATCGGTGGCTATCGTTACGGCCGAATCGAAACCAAAAGAAACGTCGGTTCCCCACACGTCATTGTCGATGGTTTTGGGAATGCTTACCACATTTACTCCCGCTTCGGCCAGTTTCGCTGCTGTTTTCTGCGTACCGTTTCCTCCGATGCACACGATGCAGTCCAGGCCGCGTTCGCGGATGGTCTGAAGCATGATGGCAGGTTTGTTCTCTGATACGGCACCCGCTTTTCTTTTGAACGGTTTTTCGCGTGAAGTACCAAGGATGGTTCCTCCCAAATTGAGAAGTCCTGTCAGTGAGCTTTCGTCCAGCGGAACAATGTCATTGTCCAGCAGTCCCCGAAAACCACTATGAATTCCATAAACCTCCATCCCGTAATGGTTGATGGCTGTCTTGCATACCCCTCGAATGGTGGCATTGATTCCCGGACAGTCGCCTCCTGAAGTCAAGATTCCTATCTTCATGTTTTGCTGTATTAATAGATTGTGTGGTAAAGGTAAGAAAAAACTGTATATTTGTCATGAAGGAGGAAAAAATAATGTTCCTCTCTGCTGAATTAGGCAGAAAAAATCTACCTTTGCAAGCATCACATATAAGGATTTGAAATTTAGAAACCAATGAATTCAACCAAGTTAATAGGAAAAATATTTGTCCCCCGACAGAAGGAAATCGACCTTTATGGGACAAAGGCCGAAGAAATTCAGGCTCGTGTATTCCGAAAACTGATACATAAAGCTTCCGCTACAGAGTGGGGTATGCGGTATGATTATAATCATATCCAGGATTATACGGATTTTCAGCGTGTTCCGATACAGACGTACGAGGATGTGAAGGGATATGTGGACCGTATGCGTCACGGTGAAAGAAATGTGCTTTGGCCAGGGAAGGTCATCTGGTATGCCAAATCATCTGGAACCACTAATGATAAAAGTAAGTTTATTCCTGTCAGCCCGGAAGGTTTGAAAGGAATCCATTATCGGGGAGGAACAGACGCAGTGGCATTGTACCTCCGTGAGAATCCTGAAAGTCGTTTCTTTTCGGGGAAGGGATTGATATTGGGAGGCAGTCATAGTCCGAACTATAACGTGAAGGACAGTCTGGTGGGCGATTTGTCGGCCATCCTGATTCAGAATATCAGTCCGCTGGTGAACCTGATTCGGGTGCCGAAGAAAGAGATTGCTTTGCTGAGTGAGTTTGAAGAGAAGGTAGAACGTATTGCCAGTACCACGATTCATCAGAATGTGACCAACATCTCGGGAGTTCCTTCCTGGATGCTGGCCGTACTGAACCGCGTACTGGAAAAAACGGGAGCCAAACATTTGAATGAGGTATGGCCTAATCTGGAGGTCTTCTTCCATGGAGGAGTATGCTTCACACCTTATCGTGAACAGTACAAGCAGCTTATTCCTACAGACAAGATGCATTACATGGAAACGTATAATGCCAGTGAAGGTTTCTTTGGCTTGCAAAGCGATTTGCACGATCCGGCCATGTTGCTGATGATTGACTATGACGTGTTCTATGAATTTATTCCTTTGGAGGAAATCGATAAGCCGAATCCTACGATTGTACCTTTGTGGGGTGTGGAAGTAGGACGTAACTATGCGGTAGTAATCAGTACCTCCTGCGGTTTGTGGAGATATATCATTGGGGATACGGTGAAATTCACACAGAAAGACCCATACAAGTTTATTATCTCCGGTCGTACCAAGCACTTTATCAATGCTTTCGGTGAGGAACTGATGGTAGATAATGCAGAGAAAGGACTGGAAAGAGCCTGCAAGGAAACCGGTGCACAGGTACTGGAATATACGGCAGCTCCTGTCTTTATGGATGCCAATGCCAAGTGTCGTCACCAGTGGCTGATAGAATTCAGCGTGATGCCGGATTCGCTGGAGAAGTTTGCACAGGTGCTTGATACCTCTTTACAGGAAATTAACTCAGACTATGAGGCAAAACGGCATAAGGACATTACCTTGCAGCGTCTGGAAGTAATTACGGCTCGCTCCGGATTGTTCCATGACTGGCTGAAGCAGAAAGGAAAGCTGGGTGGCCAGCACAAAGTGCCGCGCCTGAGCAACAGCCGTGACTATATTGAAGAAATGTTGAAACTGAATAACTAAACTATATAGATGAAACCTATGCCTAAATATATTGCTTTGTTGCTGGTCATTATCGGGTTTTATGCATGCGCGAGCACGGGTATGCCCGACGGGGGACCGTATGATGAAACGCCGCCCAAGTTTGTGCGTGCTACGCCGGAACCCAATGCCACGAACAACAAGCGCAAGAAAATCTCCATTGAATTCGATGAATACATCAAGCTTGACAAGGCATCGGAGAAGGTGATTATTTCGCCTCCTCAGAATGAGGCGCCCGAAGTGAAGGTAAGCGGTCATCGGGTCCTGGTGGAATTTTTCGATACCCTTCGTGAAAATACCACTTATACCGTGGATTTCGGTGATGCTATTGTGGATAACAACGAAGATAATCCGTTGGGTAACTTTGCATACGCTTTCTCTACAGGCGAGCATATTGATACGATGGAGGTATCGGGAACGGTGTTGTCGGCTGACAATCTGGAACCGGTAAAGGGTATTCAGGTAGGGCTTCATAAGAATTTGGAAGACAGTGCATTCGTGAAGCTTCCGTTCGACCGTATTTCACGTACTGACAGCCGCGGGCATTTTACCATTCGCGGGGTTGCCCCGGGGAAATACCGCATTTATGCCTTGATGGACGGTAACCAGAACTATTTGTTTGATTCGAAGACAGAGGCCGTTGCTTTCTTGGATTCGTTGGTGGTGCCCGACATGCGTCCGGATGTACGTCAGGATACCGTATGGAATGAACTGGATACACTGGCTTACGATACAATTTACGAGGTGCATTACACACGCTTCCTTCCCGATAACCTGATTCTTCGTTCGTTTAAGGAGGAGAATCCGATGCAGTATCTGGTGAAGAGCGAGCGCGAACAGTTGAATCGTTTTTCTTTGTATTTCAGTGCCAAAGCGGATACACTTCCTACCATCAAGGGACTGGATTTTGATGAGAAGGATGCATTTATCATCGAAAGTAATCTGCGCAACGATACCATCCGTTACTGGATTAAGGATACCGTAATGTGCGAACGTGATACGTTGACCTTCCAGATGGACTATCTGGCCACGGATACACTGGGACAGCTTGTGCCGAAGACCGATACCTTGCGTATGGTGAACAAGATTGACAAGAAACGACGTATGGCTTTGGCCGAAGAAGCCATGAAGAAGGAAGAAAAAGAGCGGAAAAAACGTGCAAAGAAAGGTGATACGCTGAAGGTGGAACCGAAATTCTTTGCGATGTCGGTAGATGCTCCTTCCAGTCTGGACTTGAACCGGAACATCGTACTGAAATTTGAGGAGCCGGTGGAACATATTGACACGGCGGCCATTCACATGGCTGTCAAGGTAGACTCGCTGTGGGAGGATATACCGTTTATTCTGATGGCAGACTCCGTGCTTCCCCGTCAGTATCAGATTCTGGCCGACTGGCAACCTGGACAGGAGTATCAGCTCAAGATAGATTCGTTGGGTATCAAGGGTATTTACGGACTCTATACCAACAAGGTGGAAAACCAGTTGAAGGTGAAGACTTTGGAAGATTATGGTACGCTGTATCTGAATATCGTAGGGGCAGGACCTCATGCCGTGGTGCAATTGCTGAACAGCAGTGATGGAGTGGTGCGGCAGCAACCGGTGACGGACAAGAATACGTGCGATTTCTATTTCTTGCAGCCCAGCACGAAATATTATATCCGTCTGTTTAACGATGACAATAACAACGGGGTGTGGGATACCGGTAACTACGAAGAGAAACGCCAGCCGGAAGAAGTGTACTACTTCCCGAAAGTATGGGAAATGAAAGCCAACTTTGAGTTTGAAGAAACGTGGGACATACACGCTGTGCCGCTTGACAAGCAGAAGTTGGACGAGATAAAGAAGCAAAAGCCTGATGAGGCCAAGAAAATCAAAGACCGCAACAAGGAGCGGGCTCGTAAACTAGGAAGAACATGATAAGGAAACTGATTCTTTGCCTTTTCCTTCTGGTAGGAGGGATGGCAGCCAGCGCACAATGTGGTGCAGTGAATGATGCAATCAAGCCAGGAGAAACACTCTCTTATGAGCTGAAGTTTAACTGGAAATTCGTCTGGATTAATGCCGGATGGGCAAAGATGACGGTAAACGAGACGACTTATAACGGTCGTTCATGTTTGAAAACGGACTTGCAGTCGTACACTAACAAGAAGATTGACTTCTTCTTCAAGATGCGTGACACGCTGACCTGCATCACTTCGCAGGATCTGGTTCCTCTGTATTTCCGAAAGGGAGCGGAGGAAGGAAAACGCTATACGGTAGATGAGGTAAAATTCAGTTACCAGAATGGAAAGTGCATCGTCGATCAGCAACGCACCTTACGCGGTAATACGGACAAACATCATGACGAGATGCCGGTATGTGTGTACGATATGCTGAGTATCCTCTTGCAGGCCCGTTCGTATGACCCTACAGAGTACAAGCCCGGGCAGAAGATTCTTTTCTCCATGGCTACCGGAAGGGCAGTGGAGAAACAGACTCTGATTTATCGCCGTAAGGAGAATTATAAGGCTGAAAACGGGGTAACGTATCGTTGTCTGGTATTCTCGCTCGTAGAATATGTGGGTGAAGAAAAGAAGGAAAAAGAAGTCATTACCTTCTATATTACGGACGACCGTAATCACTTGCCGGTGCGCTTGGATATGTATTTGAACTTTGGTTCGGCAAAAGCCTTCCTGACCGATATTAAAGGCAATCGCCACCCGCTGACTTCCATTGTAAAGGAACGGTAAATGTAGAGCTTTCTTCCTTGAAGAGTTTTTGGGAAGGAGCAAGCAAAGGCATACAAAAAATCCTCAACTATTACTACGGGGTAGTTGAGGATTTACTATAAGGTAATTTAGCAGTTACTACGGGGTAATCAAGCGATTACTACGTAGTAATTTTTGTTTCTTCACTGTCTGTTTCTGTCTCTTCTGTAAGCTGGAATGCCGCTTCTTCTGCTTCGGCAATAATCCGTTCCACGTCATCGTATTTCTCAGTAACAGCAGTTTCTTCTTTCACTTCTGTATCGAAAGATTCCGGGTTCTGCTCGTCTGCTTGTACGGGAAGAGTATCTGCTCCCGCAGTCAATGCATCGGTTGCGTCGGTTGAAGTCGGATTCTCCTCTGCAGCAGCTTGTTCTCGTGCGGCTTTTTCTGCAAAAATCGTGTCAATGAACTGCGGGTCATTTTTGATTTTGTTCAAGGTTTCATGAGCAGCTTCCTGCTGTGATTCTTTCTTGGAATATCCTTTACCTTGCCCAGCGGGAACCTGTTCTACTACGACCTGTGTTTCAAAGACCGGATTCTGTTGCTCGTCGACCGTCTGCTCCAGCAGGTTGAATTCAATGAGGAATTTGTTTTTCTGTCCCCATTCAATCAGTTTCGACTTGAAGTTAACTTCCTGCCGCGACAGCTTCTCCAGATTCAGGTAGGGCTTGATAATACGTTCTTCCATGAAGAACTTGCAGGTGGCGTACCCACGGTCCAGATAAATGGCTCCCACAAGCGCTTCAAAGGCATTACCGCACATATAGCTGTTGTGTGATGACTGCCGTGTGGTGTATTTTATCAGCTTGTCCAGTCCGATTTTTACGGCAATCTGGTTCAATGTTTCTCGTTGTACGATTTTAGAGCGTGTATTGGTCAGAAATCCCTCTCTTTTCCCCTCAAACCGTTTGTACACAATGTCGGCCACTACTGCATCCAGTATGGCATCTCCTAAGAACTCCAGGCGTTCATTGTTCAACAGCCTGCCTTTAGCTTTTACCGAAGACGATTTGTGCAGGAGGGCCTGCTGGTAGATTTCGATGTTTCGCGGATAAAATCCCAGTATTTTATAAAAACAAAGATAAGACTCCTTATCCTTTCGAAAAAGAAGTCTTATCTCATCTAGTATATTGCTAAACACAGTTTATTCAGTGTATTTTTTAATGATTACACATGCATTGTGACCACCAAATCCGAATGTGTTGCTCAATGCAGCACGTACAGTACGCTGCTGTGCCTTATTGAAAGTGAAGTTCAGGTTATAGTCGATGTTTTCATCGTTGTCACCTTCTTCGTGGTTGATTGTCGGAGGTACAATATCATTTTTTACAGACAGTACGCAAACAATGGCTTCTACACCTCCGGTTGCACCCAACAAGTGTCCAGTCATAGACTTGGTAGAACTGATGTTCAGTTTGTAAGCATGTTCGCCAAACAAATCCTTGATGGCTTTTACTTCAGAAACGTCGCCTACCGGAGTAGAAGTTCCGTGTACGTTGATATAGTCGATATCTTCCGGTTTCATTCCGGCATCTTCCAGAGCGCTCTGCATAACCAGTTTCGCACCCAGACCTTCAGGATGAGAGGCTGTTAAATGGTAAGCGTCGCCAGATGCACCTGTACCGGCCAATTCTGCGTATATCTTCGCACCACGTGCTTTAGCGTGTTCCAGTTCTTCAAGAATCAAACATCCGGCACCTTCGCCCATTACGAAACCATCGCGGCTGGCACTGAACGGACGTGAAGCACGTGCAGGGTCGTCATTGCGTGTAGACAGTGCATGCATGGCATTGAAGCCGCCTACTCCTGCAGGGAAGATAGCTGCTTCGGCTCCACCTGTTACAATGATGTTGGCTTTTCCCAAACGGATATAGTTGAATGCATCAGCTATAGCGTTAGAAGAAGACGCACATGCAGAAGTAGTGGTGAAGTTAGGTCCGTGGAAGCCGTACATGATAGAAATCTGTCCGGATGCAATATCTGCAATCATTTTCGGAATAAAGAACGGATTGAATTTCGGTCCGAGGTCGTTTTTAGTCTTTTCGTAACCAGCGACTTCTTCTTCGAAAGTATGAATACCTCCGATTCCGACACCGAGAATCACTCCGACTTTGTTCAAATCTTCTTTTTCTACGTCGATACCGGCATCAGTTACCGCTTCTTTAGCTGCAACTACGGCATACTGAGTGTAAAGGTCCATCTTACGGGCTTCCTTACGGTCAATATGGTCAGCAGCGTTGAAGTTCTTCACTTCGCAAGCGAACTGAGTCTTAAATTTTGACGCATCAAAATGAGTAATAGGTCCTGCTCCGCTGACGCCGTTCAGGAGGTTGTTCCAGAATTCCGGAACAGTGTTACCTACTGGAGCCAACGCACCAAGACCTGTTACTACTACTCTTTTTAATTCCATAAAGGTAGAATTAAATTATTTTGCGTTAGCTTCGATGTAAGAGATAGCGTCACCTACAGTCTGGATCTTTTCTGCCTGATCGTCTGGAATAGAGATTCCGAATTCTTTTTCGAATTCCATGATCAATTCTACAGTATCCAAAGAGTCAGCACCCAGGTCGTTAGTGAAGCTAGCAGTTGCAACTACTTCTGATTCTTCTACGCCCAATTTATCTACGATAATTTTCTGTACTTTTGATGCGATTTCAGACATAATTCTAAGTTTTTTAAGTTTATAAATAATGTAATTTATTGATTTTTCGCTGCAAAGGAATAAATATTTCTGATTCTAAGCAAATATTCAGGCAAATAAATGCTTTTCCTTTGCACATTTTTATACATTCTGTGCACGTAAACTTGTTTTTTTATGCCTTATTCCCTTCGTAAATGATAGTCGCCGCGCAGTTGTTCAAACAGCTCCGGGTGTGCACGCAATTCTTCACAGTCCTTGTGTGGGTTATACAATTGGAGCACCCTCACATTCTCGTCTTGCGATAAGGTTTGATTCGGATTGTCGGGGAGGGTAATGTGAAAATCAGCCTGTTTATGGAAGAAACGGCAAAATGCGTCCAATACCATGTGGGTAGCATTTGCTTTCCCGTCGGCAGAATAACCGGCAATGTGAGGTGTGCCGATAAATACCTTATCGAGCAACTCCTGACTGATGTGCGGTTCGTTTTCCCATACGTCAATGACGGCACCCTTTACAAGACCTTTATTCATTGCTGTGAGCAGTGCCTCTGTATCTACAACTTCTCCACGTGAAGTATTGATGAGGTAAGGGACTTGCTGTAACTTTTGAAAGAAAGTACTGTCGGCCAGATGGTCGGTCTTATATTTTCCTTCCCGGATGAGGGGTGTATGAAAGGTCAGGATGTTACATTGTTCGGCCAGTGTGTCTAATGAACAGAAGCCTTCTTCTCCCTCATCAGCCCGAGGAGGGTCGTTCAGCAATACTTTCAATCCGATACGTTGTGCCATCTGCCGGATACGTTCTCCCACATGCCCTACACCAATGATACCCAGACAAGATTCTTGCAGGTTGATTCCCTTTTCTTTTTGAAGAAGCAGAAGCACGGCGTGAAGATATTGTTCTACAGCCCCCGCATTGCATCCGGGACAATTGCTCCAGGTAATCCCGGCTTGCTGGCAATATGCCGTATCAATGTGGTCGAAGCCGATGGTAGCTGTCCCGATAAACCGTACGTTGCTTCCTTCCAGCAATTCTCGGTTACAGATTGTCCGTGTGCGGATAATCAAGGCATCTGCGTCTTTAACGACCTCCGGTGTGAAGGCTTTTCCCGGCAGATAGACCACTTCATCCGCCAGTTGTTCGATGGCTTCGCGGATGTAAGGTATTTTGTTGTCTACGATTACTTTCATCTTTGTCCAAATTATTGGGTTGCAAAGTTAGCATTTTCCCTGACTGAGTGTATGTAAATTTTGAAAGACTATCAGTTGTTTATTTGTGAAACAATCATTATTTTTGTTTTTCATTATTCACTGTTTAAAAATTGTTGTTATGACTTTTACTGAATTATGCCGTCCTATTTTCGAGCAGGCTATCAATGATTATCATAAGACGGATAATGTAGATGCTCCTATTAGTAATCCATATCCGTTGAAGAGTATTGAATATTATTTGTATCTGAAAAACTGGATTGACACTGTGCAATGGCATTTTGAGGATATTATTCGTGATCCTCATATCGATCCGGCAGAAGCATTGGTGTTAAAGCGCAGAATTGACAAGTCTAATCAGGATCGTACTGACTTGGTGGAATTGATTGACAGCTACTTCCTGGATAAATATAAAGATATTACTCCTTCTTCTGAAGCCACAATTAATACGGAAAGTCCCGCATGGGCTATTGACCGCTTGTCTATCTTGGCTTTGAAGATTTATCACATGCGTAAGGAAGTGGAACGTACGGATACAGATGAAGCTCATCATAAGCAATGCGAGGCAAAACTTGCGGTGTTGTTGGAGCAACAAAAAGATTTGTCATCAGCCATTGACCAGTTGATTGCAGATATTGAAGCTGGACGCAAGTATATGAAAGTGTACAAACAGATGAAGATGTACAATGATCCGGCATTAAATCCGGTATTATACGGAAAGAAATAATCAGACTCTTTTTTGATTATGGCAAAGATTCTGGTCATTCGTTTTTCGGCACTGGGAGATGTGGCAATGACAGTCCCAGTGCTTTGTTCTTTTGCGAACTCTTTTCCTCAGCATCAGGTTGTGGTGTTAAGTCGCCCTAATATGGCTGCATTGTTTACGCAGGTTCCATCCAATGTCTCATTTTGGGGGGTAGATGTGAAAAAAGAATATGCCGGAATCAAAGGATTGCTTCGCCTGTTTTCTCTTCTCAAGCATGAACAGTTTGATTTTGTAGCCGATTTGCATGGAGTATTACGTAGTCGTTTCCTTTCTTTCTGCTTTAAACTCAGTGGAGTGAAAGTGGCATGTATAGATAAAGAGAGAGGTAAAAGAAAGAAACTGACGGCTGTTGAAAATAAAGTTTTGACTCCGCAAACTACTTCTTTTGAACGTTATGCACTGGTGTTTAAACAATTAGGATTTTCATTTCCTCTTTCTTTTCATTCTATTTATGGGAATGAAAAAGGAAATATCGAAAATATACGCTCGGTTGTGGGGTATAAGGAAGTACATGATAAATGGATTGGAGTAGCTCCGTTTGCTGCTCATCAGGGAAAGGTGTATTCTATCGAACTTCAAGAGCAGGTCGTACGTTCTCTTTCCAGTAGGGAAAATGTAAAGCTGTTTCTTTTTGGCGGAGGCAAGAAAGAAGTGGTACAATTAGAACAATGGCAACAAGCCTATCCACGAGTGGTATCCGTAGCTGGCAAATTAAAGATGGCAGAAGAATTAGCGTTAATGAGTCATCTGGATGTGATGCTTGCAATGGACTCCGGGAATATGCATTTGGCATCGTTAGTAGGGACTCCGGTCGTTTCTGTATGGGGAGCGACACATCCTTATGCGGGATTTATGGGATGGGGACAGAGTGAAAAGAATGCGGTACAGATAAGCTTGCCTTGTCGCCCTTGCTCTATTTTTGGGAACAAACCATGTATACGAGGTGATTATGCTTGCTTAAGGCAAATTACTCCCAATCAGATTATAGAAAAAGTGGAGAGTCTTTTGTGACTCTCCACTTTTTTATTGTTTATAGCGACTGCATATCATGGAGCCGTTTGTAGTATCCGTTTTTCTGAATCAGTTCATCGTGCGTGCCTCGTTCTACAATTTCACCTTCATAGAGTACGCATATCTCATCTGCATTTTTAATTGTTGATAACCGGTGGGCAATAGCAATTGTGGTACGGGTTTTCATGAGTCTTTCCAACGCCTCTTGTACCAAACGTTCAGATTCCGTATCAAGGGCAGAAGTTGCTTCGTCCAGAATCAGAATCGGAGGATTCTTCAAGATAGCCCGTGCAATGCTGATACGCTGACGTTGTCCGCCGGAAAGTTTGCTTCCGCGATCGCCGATATTGGTATTGTATCCCTCTGGCTTTTCCATGATGAAATCGTGTGCATTGGCAATCTTGGCTGCTTCAACGACCTGTTCCATGGTTGCTCCTTCCACTCCAAAAGCGATGTTGTTGAAGAAAGTATCATTAAACAAAATAGCTTCCTGATTGACATTTCCAATCAAGCTGCGCAGGTCGTGAATGGCTACTTCCTTGATATTGGTTCCGTCGATGGTGATTTCTCCCTGCTGTACGTCGTGATAACGTGGAAGCAAATCTACTAACGTGGATTTTCCGGAACCGGACTGGCCTACCAGAGCCACGGTCTTGCCTTTTTCTACTGTCAGGTTGATATGTTTCAGAATTTCTTTTTTTTGGTCATAGCTGAATGAAATATCTTTAAATTCAATCTTTTCTTTTACTTCTTTCAAAGGTTGTGGGTGTACAGGGTCCTGAATGGTATTTTCTGCTTTCAGAATCTTGTCAATACGTTCCATAGAGGCTAATCCTCTCGGAATGTTATAGCTTGCCTTGGAAAATTCCTTGAGCGGATTGATAACACTATATAGAATGACCATGTAGAATATAAAGGTAGACGCATTGATAGAGGAGTGGTTCGATAAAATTAGAGAACCTCCGAACCAAAGCACAGCCACAATAAGCAATGTTCCTAAAAACTCACTCATAGGGTGTGCAGATGACTGGCGGATAGCAACCTTATTTACCGCATCACGATAGTCATTGCAGCATTTCTCAAACCGTGCCGTCATTTTCTTTTCTGCAATGAATGCCTTGATGATGCGTAATCCTCCCAAGGTTTCTTCCAGCTGTGACATGGTGTCGCTCCAGCGGTTTTGTGCATCCAATGACTGGCGTTTCAGGGCGCGTCCCACTTTTCCCATGACCCATCCCATGGTAGGCAGTACAAGGATGGTAAATAAGGTCAATTGCCAGCTGGTGACAATGAGAGTTGCAAAATAAGAAATGATTAAAATCGGATTCTTCAACAGCATGTCCAGTGAACTGGTAATGGAGGTTTCTACTTCGTTCACATCTCCACTCATGCGGGCAATGATGTCGCCTTTCCGTTCTTCTGAAAAGAAGCCCAAAGGAAGCGACACTACTTTCTTATATACTAAAATACGAATGTCTCTTACTACTCCGGTTCGTAGAGGAATCATAATGGCCGATGAACCAAAATAGCAGGCTGTTTTGAGCAAAGTCATTCCTGCGAGGAACAATCCGAGAAAAAGTAAGGTAGTAGCAGGACCAAAACTATCAATCAGTTGTGTAGTATAATAGTAGAAATTGTTGGTAGCTACCTCTTTGAAATCAGCGCTTCCCCATTCCATCAGCTGATATACACTTCTGTTCTCTCCGGTCTTGAACAAGATATTTAATATCGGAATCAATAGTGAGAAAGAAAAAATATTGAAAACAGCGGACAATACGTTCAGCAGTATTGACCATCCCAAGAACTTTTTGTACGGTGCTACAAAGCGCCGCATCAGTTGAAAGAATTCTTTCATCATGGTAGTTGAGTGTTTGAAATAATAGGCAAAGATAATGTAAATCTGCAAGTTTAACTTGATAAACCTTCTGAAAAAGCAGGAATTTTGTAGTTTTGCAGTGTTTTATAAAAAGAGATTCCATGAAATTTGCATATTATCTGGTTTTTGCGTTGTGGTATTTATTGTCACTGTTGCCATTGCGAGTACTTTATTTTTTTTCTGATCTTCTGTATATCCCTTTATATTATGGAGTTCGTTATCGGCGAAACATTGTCCGTAAGAATTTAGTGGGTTCATTTCCGGAGAAAAGTCAGGAAGAAATAATACGCATTGAAAAGAAATTCTATCATTTCTTTTGTGATTATATGGTGGAAACCATTAAGCTGTTTTCCATGTCGAAAAAACAGATTATGCGTCGGATGACATTCAGTGGGGTAGAAGATATGAAAGCCGATTTGGAGAAAAACAATGTCAATTTTGGCTTTATGTATTTAGGGCATTACTGCAACTGGGAGTGGATAGCTTCAATGGCTTACTGGACAGGTGACGATATATTGTGCACTCAAATTTATCATCCTCTTTACAATAAAAATTTTGATAAACTATTTTTACGCTTGCGTAACCAGTTTGGTGGGGAGTGTATTCCCATGCGAGAAACCTTGCGGCGTATCATTACATTAAAACGAGAGCACCAGAAAACATTTGTAGGCTTTATTGCCGATCAGTCACCAAAGTGGAACAGCATTCATCATTGGGTGCCTTTCCTGCATCGTGAGACTCCTATCTTTATCGGCACGGAACAAATTGCCAAGCAGGTAGGGGCTGTGGTATATTTTACAGATGTAAAACGGATAAAAAGAGGGTACTATCATTGTGAACTGAAACGAATGACAGTACATCCTCAAGAGTTGCCCGATTATCAGCTTACAGATATGTATGCTCGCATGCTGGAGGAAATGATTCAGCGTGAGCCTGCTTATTGGCTCTGGAGTCATAACCGCTGGAAACGGACTAAAGAAGAGTGGGAACGCAGAAATACAGAGATTCAAAATACTTAATTGTATTATTTACGTTGACTTCTCTTTAGTTGTAAAAGTCTATTTTCTGGGAAATAGGCCAGCAATAGCTTTTAAAATTTTGTGAATCAATTTTTTCTTCCAACTATGTGCACAATAATGAATTGCATAAGAAGCCAGAGTGACTTCATGTTTATTTCCTGCAAAAATTTCTGACCTAAAAATTTTCATATTATCATCAAGCTCCTGATCTTGGTCTTTGTATATGAAGCCATAGTTTTCTGCGATACGGGCATAAATGTAAGGAGATAATACATCTATAGCCAAACTGCCATCTTGGTTGATAAAATGTTTATCTTGATACCAGTCTAAAACATCCTTTAAGAAGTGTGTCCCTTTTTGAGCTCCCATGACTGCTGCCTGAATTTGAATACCAGAGATATAGACGTCAGCAGTTCGTTTTCCGTTTTTATCAATATAAGCCATTGTTCCATCTCGTTCAATTTGGCTGGGATGATATTCCAAGCTGGAAAAGAATGAATAATGTAGAAAGTCATCGAATCTTTTTAGAATTTTTACATCTGAATCCAGATAGATACCTCCTTCAGTGTAAAGGGCATACATACGGATATAATCTGCAGCGAAGGCCCATTTACGGGCTTTTACTGCTTCTTGTACATATACTGGTGCAGAAGAAACATCGAATGTTTCCATGTTCCAAAGTTTTATTTCGTAGTCAGGCATGACTTTTTTCCAGCTGTCCATGCATTGGCGGATTTCTTTGGGATATGGGTCGTTACTTAACCAGCAGAAATGTATGATTTTGGGTATCATAGGGCTTTATCTTTTTAATAGTTGTTTCATTTTTTCTTTTCGTGCATGTTTTTGCTCTAATTTGTTTAGGTAAGAGGCAGTGTGAATGAAAGTTTCATTTTCATCCCATTTTCTTTGTCGTGCATATTCTCTAACCATAAACTCAAATAAATCTCTTCGGTGTGTAATGGTACTGAGATTTTTGAGACATACTTCTTTGGGAGGGCATGTATTAAAAAAGAGAGAACGGTTAATATCGATTACCTGAAACTGATAATGCGCTTCTTTTTCCGATCTCCGAAACAGAAAGTTACCGAAATTCAAATCTCCATGTACAATACCTTTCTGGTGCATGGAAACGATTAGTGACACTAAGTCTGTAGCAAGTGTTTTATCGTAATCTTCTTTAGGTACCAGAAAAGGGAAGGCCGGAGGATCTGGACATGCTATACAAATAAAATATCCGGTAGTGAACAGTCCATGTTCATATGTTTCAAGAAAAGCAATCTCATGAGGAGTTTCTATTCCGCGTTTTCTGAAGATTCCGGCATAGCGAAAGGCTCTTTCTGCTTTGGTACTGCGAAAGAATGTATATGCAATCTGTTGAAAGATGTTAACTCGTTTGAATCGTTTGGCAACGACTGGTATGCCTTGAATAATGAAACGGCGTACTAAGTTTCTGCCTGAATAGACAATCTCTCCTTGTTCCTCGTCGAACATACGTGGAATATCAAAGAGTTCTTTTGCCATGTATTGATAATCTGGAGAAATTTCTATTTTCATATTGTTTTTTCTTCTGTAAGTGAGCGATACAAGTTCATCAATTCTTCGGCTTGTCTTTGTTCTGAAAAACGGGTAACGTATTTCAGGCCTTGTTCTATCATGTGCTGTTTCTTCTCCGGGTGATTCAGCAAACTGCAGATTGCTTTTGTCATGCCTTCCTTATCGTCTGGATGTATGTAGAGAGAATCTGGTCCGCCTGCTTCTTCCAAACAAGAGCCGGTGGCGGCAATGACAGGTATAGCAGAATGAAGAGCTTCAATAATGGGAATTCCAAAGCCCTCAAACCGGGAAGGGTAGACAAAAATTTCTGCCTGTTGGTAAATAGCAGGTAGATACTGGAAGGTTACATCATGAAGAAGATGCACACGTTTTTCTAGTCGATGGCTTTTGATAAACGCATCAATCTGGTTGGTATAGTTAGTATGTTTGCCTACTAAAACTAGGTGTATGTCTTCTGGTATTCCGAGCATGGCCTTTACTGCTAATAATGCGTTTTTTCTTTCTTCTATGCTCCCGACACAGAGAATGTATTTGGCAGGAAGATGATATTTCTTTCTGGCCTCTTGCTTAAGCTGCTCTGTTGCGGGATGGGTAAATGCTTCATCACATCCTTGATAAATAACATGAATCTTATTTGCATTAATACCGAAATAGTGTACAATATCCCGTTTGGTACATTGACTGATGGCAACTATGGCATTTGCATCCTGGCATGCTTTCCTGAATTTATATGTATAAATGAAACGGTCAATGGGGGGATAACATTGTGGATAGCGCAAGAAAATTAAATCGTGAATGGTTACTACGCTTCGGGTGTGAATTGCTTTTCGGATATTGAGTGGAAGCTCATTGCTAAGACCGTGATAAATAGTGATGTGATCTTTCTCCAGGCTACGGGTGATGCCGATGGAGCGCCAGGCAGAGCGGCACTTTTTCCATAATCCTTTAGGAGAGATGCAGGAAAGCGAAGGACATGCGGTAAGCAAGTGATTGAGTCGAGGATTGGGACGGATATGCGGAGCGTAAAGGAGGTACTCGTTTTCTGGATAGAAACGATAAAGGATTTCAATCAGGTAACGGCTGTAGTTTCCTAATCCGGTAAAATTTTGTACGGCTCGTTTGGCATCAAATCCTATCCTCATAATTAATCTTTCTAGTTTAAGGTGTTTGCAAAAAGTGAAACTTTTTAGAAAATTGCTGGTAAAAATTTTTGTGCAGAGTTATTCCTTCTGTATAATAGAATATATTTGCTTTATGTAGTTGTATGTAAATATTGTTTAAGCATTTCGTTCAATTTTGTCCAGACATCCGACTCTGGAATCAAATCAAATCGTGTGGCATATTCCATACCTTTTTGTTGTTCTTCAGGCATGTAGTCATCAGGAGAAATACCTTTGAAACGTGGATCGTTACCAGGAAGCCAGAATTGTTTGGATATATTAGGAGGATAAATGGCAAAAGAAGGTATTTCAAAAGCCTGAGCTATATGGCGTGGTCCTCCTTCGTTTCCAAAGAAGAAAGTTGAATTGCATGTCAAGGCACATAATTCACGTAATCCATTGGCTTGTATATTAAGAAAAATATGTGGGTCTTTGCCCAGCTTTTCCCAAATATCTTGGGCTGCTTTTGTCTCTGCATCTCCAGCATAGTTGAATACAAGCTGGGCGTCAAATTCCTGAATTATGTTTTGCAGAATTCTGGTCATGCGGTCATACGGCCATACTTTATAAGCGAGTCTTGCAGTTACAGCACAAAGAATGACTGGCTTTTTAAAGTCAATTCCTTGTGCTTCCATATATCGTCTGTATTTTGCTTTTTCTTCGTTGGTGACGTATAATCTGAAATTCGTATTTAGCTTCAGCTCTCCTTCTTTTGATAAAGGAGCCATGAGTCTCAGGTTATTTTTTACCCGGTCGTCTTCAGGCAAATCTTTTATTCTGTAGTTATGTAGAAGGGCGTTATATTTTTTATAACGGCCAATTCTATATTTTGTGTGTAGTGAAAATAAGGAAAAAGGTAAAGTTTTGATAGTAGATCGCATGTCGATGATTACATCATAGTCAGTCTCATGCACTATGTTCCATACCTTTTTAATGTAGTTGAAACCATGATTCTCTTTATCGGAAAAAGTAATGACTTTATCTATGTCTGGATGATTCAGATAAAGAGGCGAAATATTTTCATTAATAATAAAATGAATTTCAGCTTGAGGAAAACTTTCTTTCAAGCTACGGCATAATGCAGTAGCAAGAACTGAATCTCCGATACGGCGGAAACGAATGATTAATATTTTGTGTACCATGGTGCTTTGTTTGTTTGCAAAAATAATAAACAAATCTTTTTTAATCTATTTATTTTCTATTTTTGTGGATGAAAATAAATCGTTTCTAAGATATGATAAAAATAGCTCCGGAAATATCTTTGGTAATTACAACATACAATAGTCCTGCCTTTTTGGAACTTGTGTTGAAGAGTGTATTGAGACAGCATGTTTTTCCTTTGGAGGTAATTATTGCTGATGACGGGTCGGGAGAAGAAACTCGTCAATTGATTGACAGGTATAGGAAGATTATGCCGGTTCCGTTAATACATTCTTGGATTCCTGATGAAGGATTTCGTGTGGCAAAATCCCGGAATCTTGCTATTTCTAAAGTAACAGGCAGTTATATTGTATTGATTGACGGAGACATAGTCGTAACGCCTTCTTTTATACAAGATCATCGTTCATTGATGAAAGTGGGGCAATTTGTAACAGGCAGCCGTGCTAGATTGAGCAAAAATGCTACAGAAGAGAGATGCCGGACAAAAGATGAGACTATTCATTTCTGGTCGAAAGGCTTAGGACGTCGCTTGGTTTTAATGCGTATACCCTTTATGCATCATTTAATAAAAGGGAAAACAGGTTTGTCGCATGCAAGAAGTTGTCATATTGCTTTTTGGAAGAGTGATTTCATTCAGGTTAATGGATTTGAGGAGAACTTTGAGGGCTGGGGTTATGAAGATTCTGAGCTTGTACAACGCTTCTATAATATAGGGCTTCATAGAAAGAATGCAAAGCTTCTTGCCTGTGCGATACATTTGTATCATCCGGAGAAGCCGATGGATCGGGCTGATCAGAATCGAAACATTCTGAACCAGACAATTGCTTCAGGCAAGAAGAAGGCTGTATTGGGTATTGACCAGTATATGGATTGACCGTTATTCTTTTTTATAATCAGGGAAGGTAACGGCTCGATGGGATTTCCCATATCTTTTTACGAGAGTATTATATGGCTCCAAGTGTGTAAAAGGTAAATTCTTGTTTCTCCATGGAAGCAAGATCCTTTTTTCAGAAGGGAATGTGCAACCATATGTTTCGTACTCAGAAAAACAAGACATCTCGTGATGGTCTAAATTTGACAAAATACTTTCAATCCAATTCTTTCCTGTGTATGCCTGGATTCTATCTTTTAAGACTTTTAGTTCATGGGTAGAGAATAACATTTTATGGTCAACAAATGACAGGGAAGTTAAATTGACTTGTCCTAATAATTTATCCATCATTTTGTAATATGGTTGATGATATTCTTTACTTTGATAGAAGATAACCTTTTGATTAGAAGTTAAGAATGTATGTGGAGACAATAGCACATGATCTGCATCAATCACTAAATAATGGTTAGTATGTCCTATGTTCCCAGATAATTTCAATAATTGTTGGAAAATCCATCCGCTTCTATCTACTCCATTAGCCTGATAATTTATGTCTTTGGGCGAAAACCCTAATATGCTTGCTTCATCTTTGTGGGTTAAGTGGTGGGCGTGACAGAATTTAAGTATATCTTCATCTTGTGGAGATACAATAATAATATCTTCTATCTTGTTTGTTACACATTTATTTATTCCTTCCAAACAATATGGAAGTATCTTAAGGTCCTTTTTTATAATTGGAATTATTACATCTATTGGATCTGATGATGCTTCGTAATGAAAATTATGGGTAAAAAGGGAACTCAGAAAATAGTGGAACTTACGTTGTGATGCAGGTTTCATGTTTGATGAGATTAGATATTATCTTATGCAAAAGTAGGCAATTTTACTTATATTGATATATAACAAGGTGGTATTTATAGGATACTAAGTTGACTTTTTTTATTTTTGCCAATAAAAAATGCGATGGATTTAGTAACTCTTTCAGGTGGTTTGGGGAACCAAATGTTTCAGTTTGCTTTTTATTGGGCATTAAAGAAGCGCGGCAAGAAAGTTTTTCTGTATAAGAATAAACTGGCAGCAAAAGAGCATAATGGATATGAATTGCAAACGTTATTTGGTGTAGAAGAAAAATGTGTAGACGGACTGTGGATGACTCGTTTACTGGGCTGTCCTTTGTTGGGTAAGATCTTAAAGCATATTTTATTCCCTCACAAAATACGTGAGCGTGTGCTGTATAATTATAGTATATATTCACCTCTTTTTGAACGAAATGGCCTTCATTGGGTAGGTTACTGGCAGTCTGAGAAATATTTTCAGGATGTGGCTGATGACATTCGTCGCATTTTTTGCTTTGATCACTTGTCTCTAAATCCTGCAACGTCTGCTGCTTTGAAGTGTATGTCGGAACAGGTGGCAGTATCTGTACATATTCGAAGAGGAGATTATTATTTGCCTTGTAATGTAGCTACATACGGGGGATTGTGCACGGTTGAATATTATGAGAATGCCATACGGTATGTCAAGGAGAGATACCCGCAGGCTGTGTTTTATGTGTTCTCTGATGACTTAGATTGGGTTCGTGAAAATATTCCTTCTGCAGGAAAGATGGTATTTGTCGATTGGAACAGAGGAAAAGATAGTTGGCAAGATATGTTTTTGATGAGTAAATGTCATCATAATATCTTGGCCAATAGTTCATTCAGCTGGTGGGGAGCTTGGTTGAATGCTCATCCTGAGAAACTTGTTATTGTTCCGGAACGTTGGGCAAACTGCCCTGCTCCTGATGCTCTTCCTGACGGATGGGTCAGGATAGAGGGGGTGAGCAGGAGATAGTAAGTCTTGTTTGAGGCTTATTTTAGTTACTTCTATGTTTATATTTCTCGATTCGTTTCATATACTCCTGGTCTTTTTTGCTGTTTCCCGGCTGGAAATTCAAGTGCTCAGGAATATTTTTCCCATAATCAATAATCATTGGTTTGACTCCGGATTTTACAATATCTAACGAGTCGTATAAATTGCCGGCAGGTACCTCGTAGGTGCTCATGCTGAGAGTATCTCCGTGAATACGGATATACTGGTAATATCGGCTTTCAATACCATATTTATCGAAACGCTGGTCGAATGTAATTCTATAGCTTTTGGGGGAGCAGTGACTGACGGTGTAAACGGGAGATGTAGCACTGCCTTGCTTATCGTGAAGCGTCATTCGGGCATAAGCGTGTTCATGCCCTTGCAAGACGAGGTCCACATTGTATTCTTGGATAAGTGAGTTGAAAATCGTTTTCTGTACCAGGTTATTGTATTTGCCTTTGACGGAATATAGCGGATGATGCAATACCACAATTTTCCATCGTGCATCACTTGTCTGAAGTTCTTTTTCCAGCCATTTCTTTTGTGACCATAGGTAAAAGAATTCTCGGTTACTGTCGAGCAAAAAAGAGTTGCAGGCCGTTATACTTGAGTGTGTACACTTGGTTATCGCCTACCATGGAATCTTGAAAATAGGAGAATACCAATGGGAAACGACGTTCCAGTTTGCGGATGGCATATTTCAGGTATTCATGATTACCGGTTACATTTAAAACAGGATAGAGTATTTATAAAAAGGTGAGAAATGATTAAGAAAGAACTGTTTTCCAATGTATTAACATTAGCCTGGAATTTATTGCTCGTTTATGTGTGTTATACACTATGTCGTTTGGCGTTTCTGTTTGTAAACTGGGATACCTTCAGTGGTAATTTGAGCTGGGGGTATACAATAAGCCTTTTAGGAGCAGGTATTATTTTTGATACCACTGCTATCCTTTATAGCAATGCTCTGTTTATATTATTGTTCTTGTTGCCTTTGCATTGGAAGGAAACTCCTTCCTTCTATAAAGGTGTACGTTGGATATTTACGATTGTTAATACATTCTTTTTGATTACAAATCTGATAGACTGTGTATATTTCCGTTTCTCAGGAAGGCGTACTACAATGACCGTTTTTCAAGAATTTAAGAATGAAGGAGAAGGAAATCTTGCTTCCATCTTTTTGGATGAGTTTATGTCTTACTGGTATTTGGTAGTTTTTGCTGCGCTTTTGTCTTATGCCATCTATAAACTTTATCGTTCGCCACAGAATTTCCCAGTGAAGCAAAAGCTTTCTTATTATGTGGTACAGTTGGTGACCTTATTGATTGCAGTTCCTTTTACGGTATTTGGTATGCGTGGAGGGATGACTACAGCAACTCGTCCTATAACCTTGAGCAATGCCAATCAGTATGTGCGACGTCCTTTAGATGCCGGATTGGTATTGAACACACCTTTTTCCTTGTTCCGTACATTGGGAAAAACCACATTTGTAACACCTAATTATTTACCCGATTCAGAGGCAGTAGCTGTTTATTCACCGATACATATTCCGACAGATTCTGTCGCATTCCGTCCGATGAACGTAGTGGTGATTATCTGGGAAGGGTTTAGCAAGCAGCATGTCGGTTCACTAAATCCTCAATTGGAGAATGGTACCTATAAAGGATATACTCCTTTTATTGATTCGTTGCTGACGAGAAGTCTGACTTTTCAGTATTCATATAGTAATGGCCGTAAGAGTATTGATGGCATGCCTTCCGTATTGTCTTCTATACCGAGTTTTGTGGAACCATTTTTCTTGACTCCTTCGGCTTTGAATGATGTATCCAGTGTTGCCGGTGAATTGACTAAGTATAAGGGATATACCTCCGCTTTCTTCCACGGTGCCATGAATGGCTCAATGGGCTTCCAGGCTTTTGCCCGTTCTGTAGGTTTCCAGAAATATTTTGGCCGTACTGAATATAATGAGGACCCGAATTACAATGGCGATGCGGATTTTGACGGGACTTGGGCTATTTGGGATGAAGAATTCTTGCAGTTCTATTGTGACCGGATGTCGGAAATGAAAGAGCCTTTTGTTACATCTGTGTTTACGGCCACCTCTCATGGTTCTTTTGATTTGCCAGAACGTTATAAAGGCAAATTTCCTACGGGAGATGATCCTTTATTTGAAACGGTGGCTTATTCTGATTATGCCATTCAGCGATTTTTTGAAAAGGCCGAAAAGCAGCCTTGGTTTGAAAATACGTTGTTTGTAATTACGGCAGACCATACCAGTGGAAACTGCTATCCGGAGTATGTGACAGATTTAGGTTATTATAATGTGCCTGTCATTTTTTATGCCCCTGGGCTTCCAGAGTTGAAGGGCTTGGATAAAGAGAAGATAGTAGACCAGATTGATATTATGCCTACAGTGTTGGGCATACTTGGATATGACCGTCCTTATGTGGGCTTTGGACAGGATGCACTCCACACACCTGCGTCCGAGAAATTTGCGGTGAATTACATTCATGCAAGCGGCATCTACCAGTTCCTGAAAGGTGATTATCTGATTCAGTTCGACGGAGAAAAAGTGATTCATGCCTATCGTTTCCGTACAGACGTGCTGATGAAGGACGATGTGAAAGACAGCATGCCGCAGGAAGTGCGGAAAGAAATGGAAATCCAGTTGAAGTCAATTATCCAGCAGTACATGCAGCGGATGAACAACAATGAGCTGGTTTATAGGGAATAATTCAAAACAGCATATAAAAAGTAAACCGGACTTTCACGAGGCGAGAACCTCTGAAAGTCCGGTTTACTTTTTATATAAAGAATGAATTAGTTCTTGTTGGCACGTTTACGTTCCGTTTCGTCCAGAATGACTTTACGCATACGCATGCTCTTCGGAGTTACTTCCACGTATTCATCTTCCTTGATGTATTCTAGTGCTTCTTCCAGTGAGAAGATAACCGGCGGAATGATACGGGCCTTGTCGTCAGAACCAGAAGCACGCATGTTGGTCAGCTTCTTTGATTTGGTTACGTTAATCACCAGGTCGTTTTCATGAACGTGTTCACCTACCACCTGTCCGGCATATACTTCGTCTTGCGGATAGATAAAGAACTTACCGCGATCCTGCAGCTTGTCGATGGCGTAAGCAAAGGCAGTTCCTGATTCCATGGCAATCATTGAACCGTTGGTACGGCGAGGAATGTCGCCCTTGAACGGCTGGTATTCCTTGAAACGGTGAGCCATGATGGCTTCTCCCTGAGAAGCAGTCAGCACGTTGGTACGCAGACCGATGATACCGCGTGACGGCATGTCAAATTCAATGTTTACACGGTCGCCTTGAGTTTCCATGGATACCATTTCACCTTTACGGCGGGTTACCATATCAATCATCTTGCTGGCAAATTCTTCGGGCACACTGATGGTCAGTTCTTCAATCGGTTCGCATTTCACACCGTCGATTTCCTTGAAGATAACCTGCGGCTGTCCTACCTGAAGTTCGTAGCCTTCACGACGCATGGTTTCAATCAATACAGACAAGTGAAGCACACCACGTCCGGAAACAATCCATTTTCCGTCTTCGTTTTCCGTCTTGCGTACGCGCAGCGCCAGGTTCTTGTCCAACTCTTTCATCAGGCGGTCGTGGATGTGGCGTGAAGTCACGTATTTTCCTTCCTTGCCGAAGAACGGAGAGTCGTTGATGGTGAACAGCATGCTCATGGTCGGTTCGTCGATGGCGATAGGTGGCAGCGGTTCCGGATTTTCGAAGTCGCAGATGGTATCACCGATTTCGAAGCCTTCCACACCGATGATGGCACAGATGTCGCCAGAAGATACAGATTCTACTTTCTTGCGGCCCAGGCCTTCGAAGGTATGTACTTCCTTGATTTTTGATTTCACCAATGTACCGTCGCGTTTAGCCAGGGTGATGTTCATACCTTCTTTCAGCGTACCTCTGTGCACGCGGCCTACGGCGATACGTCCGGTGTAAGAAGAATAGTCAAGTGAAGTAATCAGCATCTGCGGAGTTCCTTCCAGCTGTTTCGGAGCCGGAATGTATTTCACGATGGCATCCAGCAGCGGAGTGATGGTGCCGGTCGGAGTTTTCCAGTCTTCACCCATCCAGTTGTTCTTGGCAGAACCGTAGATTACCGGGAAGTCCAGCTGGTCTTCTGTGGCGTTGAGACTGAACATCAGGTCGAACACCATTTCATATACTTCTTCCGGACGGCAGTTCGGTTTGTCTACCTTGTTTACCACTACGATAGGTTTCAATCCAATCTGCAGGGCTTTCTGAAGCACGAAGCGGGTCTGCGGCATCGGACCTTCAAAAGCGTCCACCAGCAGAATACATCCGTCGGCCATGTTCAAGACACGTTCCACTTCTCCACCGAAGTCGGCGTGTCCCGGAGTATCAATAATGTTGATTTTTGTACCGTTGTAATTGATGGATACGTTTTTAGAAAGAATGGTTATACCTCTTTCACGCTCCAGGTCGTTGTTATCCAAAACCAGTTCACCGTTGGTCTGGTCGTTGCGGAACAGGTGTCCCGCCAGCATCATCTTGTCCACCAGAGTTGTTTTTCCGTGGTCAACGTGAGCAATAATGGCAATGTTTCTAATGTCTTGCATACTATACCTATATATAATTGTGTGCAAAATTACTGTTTTTCAGCGAAAGGCGGGTATTTTATGCAGGGTTTTTATATTTTTTGGCGGAAACTGGACTACAGATGCCGGTCTTCGTGGGGAAGAAACTTCCGTCAGGGCTTTTAAAGGAATTCTTCTTCCGGGTATGAAAAAAAGATGTAAAACGCTTGTAATCTGAAAGATTATGCTTACCTTTGCATCCGCAAATCAAATTTATACATTTTAATAAATAGTCAAATTATGTATTTAGACGCAGCTAAAAAACAAGAAATCTTTGGAAAGTACGGAAAGTCTAACACTGATACTGGCTCACCTGAAGCGCAGATAGCATTGTTTTCATACCGTATTTCTCACCTGACTGAGCACATGAAGCTCAACAGAAAAGATTATAGCACTGAAAGAGCTTTGACAACTTTGGTAGGTAAGCGTCGTTCTTTGCTGAACTACCTGAAGAGCCGTGATATCGAAAGATACCGTGCTATTGTTAAAGAACTTGGTCTTCGTAAGTAATCCGTTACTTGCTGCAGGCAAAAAAATAAGCCGCTTTTCCTTCAAGGGAGAGCGGCTTATTTTTTGTACCCTCGTCGGGAATCGAACCCGAATCTAAAGTTTAGGAAACTTCCAGTTGAGGCTAATTTTCAATACATTACACTGATTGGTATTCAATAATGGTATTCCATTTCATTTGAACGGTGCAAAAATAGAAAAAATAGTTTAATCTGTAGGTAACTTCTTCTAACTTTCATAGAAGTAGCCTATTATACTTCATAGAAGGGTTTTGCATAAAAAATTCTGGAAAAAATTTACTTCTACATTATACACAATTTGGTTTTCTAATATTTTTCGTGTATGTTTGAATCATAAGGACAAATACAATAATTAAAAAAACGGAAAGATAGTACGTTTATCCTCATTGAGGAAATGTACTATCTTTTTTTATTTAGTAATTTAATAATCAAAATATTATGGAAAAAGTAGAATACCAATTTACACAGGTACCAACGAAATTAATGATACTGTTGGACGTTAATTGTAGGAGTATGTTGTTTACCCTTTGTCAGCTATCAAGTTATTATGCTGATAAAAATGGCATATTTTTTAGGACTAATGCTGATTTAGTTACTGAAAGCAGACTTAGCCAAAAACTTGTTAACGCTGCCCTAGATACATTATATATACATGGAATCGTTGAAATTTGGAGTGTAGGCAAGGGTAAGGGGAAACACGCAAATTACTTTAAGTTGAACTATGAACGGATGAAGGAGTTTGAATGTCTAACAATGGATGAATTGAAAAATCCCGATTTACAACTACCAATGGTCGATTATAATGCTAAGGGGTATTCAGCAAGTTACGTGAAGAAGAGGGATGCACCAATTGTTTCCCAAGGAGTTTCCGAAGAAATTCCCAATGATTTCCCAAGAAATTCCCAAATTACCAACAATATAAATAATATAGATAATGAAGATAATATAAATAATAAAGAAATAGAACATAGTAATATAAATAATATAAATAATATAGAAGGTGAGTATGATAAAAAGATTAATGAATTATTAGAAAAGGGAATGAATGTTGAAAAAATTATGAGAACCTTAGCTAATGAAAATTGGGGATGCTTTATGTACTTCAAGACAAAGTTAAAAAAGAATGAGGAGTTTAGACCACACTACAGAAAGATGTTACCACTCATCAATGACTTGATTCAAGAATATGAACCTAGTTAATTTTGTTCTTTAAAACTGTATTTTTCTGATTCTAGATAATATTTATTATTAGAAGTAGGTTATAAGTTACTTCAATAATAATTGATTTAAAGTTAGAATTATGAATAATATACTTCAAGATGTAAAAAGAAAACTTCAAGAACTTCAAGAACTTATAGCAAGACTAGAACAGCCTCAACAGATAGAAGAAAAACTAGAATATGTAAACCTATCTGAGAGTAACAATGAGGATAGACTGACTAGAATAACTGAACAGATAGCCAAATACAATATAAATATCCTTCCAACTTCACACGATTCGCAGCTAGTCAGGTGTGCTTTAGTAAGTGAGTTGGGAGAAAGAGGCTTAAAGTATTGGCATATTATAAGAGCAAAAGCAGATGGGTATGATGAGGCTGAACAGACAAAGAGATATGTATATTTAATGAGTAGGAAAGATAGTATTAAACTCAACTTTGGAGTAATTATCAACCGATATAAAGCAGCAATAGACCTATACAATAAGAACTTAAATAATAAAGAACATGGAAATAACTAAACAAAGCGTTGAACGAAGCGGAAACCTTAATCCAATGTGGGGTAAGCGACAATCATTGGAAACAAAGAAAAAGATAAGTGACAGCCAAAAAAAACGCTACCAAGCCATTCGAAAAGCAATTAGAGAGCAGGATATCTTACGACTAGCTCACACGGATGACAAAGCAAGAAAGGAACTAATACATCAACTCTTAGATAAGAATAACATATCATTTGACAACATTCAACAAGCTGTGAATTTTATAGCATTTCTACTTGAAAAAGAACGAGTTAAATCTATCGTTAAAGAAGAAATCAATAAACTGTTAGCCAGAGATTAACACGGGTAGTACACTGCAAAATTATAGATTCTGCATAACTATCTGATTATCAATGTGGGAAAATCGTTTGTCGTTTATTCTGATTCTTGCTTTTTCCGACCTCGGGTTGATGGTTTGGTATATAACTTTCCCTTTCTGATAATGCACTTACTATTTTTATATAGTTGTGGGTCATTATCAGATAGTTTAGAAAAGTAATTATTCAAAGAAGCCTTGCTGATTCCCAATTCCTCTGCCGTATGTTTATCATATAGAGAAGATGGAGAGCCGTAGTATTCGTGTACTTCATTAATTTCCAAATGGATAATCGTTCTATATTCTTCCATATCTGTATATTTTTTACAAAGTTACTAGAAATATTATCTATATTAAAATAGAATCATATTTTTAACTTGGTTTAACGGATGATGTTATTCTAATTTAAATAGAATCACTATCTTTGTACTGTGAGAGATAAGGATAGTAATAACAATCAAAATTTAAAGATATGAAAGCAATTCAAATCAATAGTTCAAATGTGATAACAACAGCGGTTAAGTGTATGCACCATGATATGGATGAGGCTACAGCAGTAAGTAAGGGTATGATGGCAGAGACCTTAAAAAAACGTATGATGCGAGGTGAGGTGGTTAGATTCTGTTATCAGAAGTTGGACGGTACAATCCGTTATACTGTTGGAACATTACAGTCGGATGCCGTTAAAGCGAATATAGAAGGTACAGGCATTCCAAAACGATTCTATGGAATGTTTGCCTATCTAGACCTTCAAAAGATGCAATGGAGAGGGTTTAAAATTGAAAGGCTAATTGGAATTGTTGATTGATAGGTGGGGTAATCCCACCTATTTGGTTGTCACATTATTCTATTTTAAATATAATCATATTTTTAACGGGGTTTAACGGCATATATTATTCTAATTAAAATAGAACCACTATCTTTGTGCTGTAATCAAAAAGCAAGGAGATATGAAAACTACAGAGATAATAAATAAAGCACTAGAGGTAATGAATGGTCAAGATTGGTATTGGTATCTTTCAGATTATCAAGTAGCTGAGATGAAGGGTAAGGCTTACAGTACGATGCGCCACTTCGTTGAACTGGTTGCTTCTATTCATGATGCAACAATAAGAAAAGCCATGAGAGAGCTTTGGACTGTTACTTATAACTACATGGGATTAAGTTCTCCTATGAGTTCTCCAACTGATATACAGACTAAAGAATATAATGATAGAAAAGCAGAATTGATGACTGTTATCCTTCCGTCATATAATATGGCAGCTTAACGATATTCACTTTTTTAGAAAAGTGGTTATAGCTTGATAATCAACAGCCTCTTAAAATGAAAGGCTGTAATATATTCACTTACAGATTAATAAACATAAAACTGAAAGTTATGAGCGTAAAGAATAGTACAACTGTAGCAGATTATATAGAATGGGATAAGGCGGTTAACTTAGTACATAGATTATTCAATGATGGTGAATATCGTATGTCATTGCTTATTGGGTGTGGCATCTTCTTTGGTTTGCGTATTTCAGACATTTTGCAGCTTACTTGGGAGATGCTTCTATCTGATAAGTCTTTTGAGTTGATTGAGAAGAAAACACAAAAGCATAGAGAGATAAGAATTAACACAAATTTTCAAAAACATATACAAAAATGCTATGATGCTTTATGTATAAAAGATATGTCGGAAAAGTGCTTTATAAGCCGTAAAAATTGCGTTTATAGTATCCAGCGTATAAATGTCCTATTAAAAAGAATTAAGGTTAAATACAGCTTAAAATCAGTCAAAAATTTTAGTAGTCATTCCCTCAGAAAGACTTTTGGAAGGCATGTATATGAAAAGGCTGATACAAATGGAGAAATAGCTTTAGTTATGCTTTCTGAACTGTTTAACCATAGCAACATAGCCATTACCAAAAGATATTTGGGGTTAAGGAAAGAAGAAATCTTACATTGTTACGACTTACTAGATTTCTAGAAATTTGTAATGTGAAAAGAACTATCGGTATTGAAAAATAGGATTACATTTACATCGTTGATAATCAGGACGAAATATCATGATTGCATATCAAGTGTTAACAGAAATGATGTACAAAGCATTAAATTCTGATTTTGAGTAACTTTGTCCCCAAAATACAGCTCACAAGTGGACGTTTTGCTGAATTTTTCCTATCTTTGCAGCGTTGTATTATGCAACAAGACATAATTTAGGAAGCGTTTGGCAATTCCTTACCGATGAATCTGGACAATTCAAGTGTAAGATAGGAATGAAAGACGTTCTCCTTTGGTGTGTTTATATGTATTCCAACATATACAGCCAAAGGTGTGAGCTGTTTTTATTCACTTACACGGGCAGTCCAGAGCCTATCGGTTGAATGCTAACAGGCTCACACTTTCTTTTTTATGCCCCTTTTAGTTTTCATTAAAGCACCATTGAGCCAATGGGTCATTATTAAAGCCATGGAATACAGGTTTAAGTATGTGGAGTTTAGTGTCGAGGACGGGAACTCTATGACACTGGGAAGACGCATTCTAGAAGCGTTTAAACTGCTTCAAAATGAGAATGGTAACATCTTACTAGAAAACGAAAAGATGTGTAGAAATGAACAAACATTACAGAAGGGAGGCATTTTATAAACATTTATTTGGTAAACATAAGTTTAGCAAATCTTTTTGCACATTGTTGTAGTGCGCTGTTATTCGGAAATATACATCAGAATAAAAATAAAAAACAACTCAAATTTGTAATATATGAAATCATTAAATATAACTATAATAAGTTTTGTTTTAGGAGTGATAATCATTGCTTGTAATTCCCCCAAAAAGGAACAAAAAGAAAGTACGATAACCTCAGAATTGAGTTCTGTTTCTTCTAACCAAAAAGACAATGACACTCTAAACAGCAAAGAAAGTGGCCAAGATAACCTTGTAAATCAATCAGAAGAAATCGATGAGAACATTAACGATGAGACAAGCGATTATATAGAAACGCAGGAAATATGTGATATTCGCAATTTAAAAGAAAGCAAATATCATGATGTCGAAAATGAATTACTCAACGGGAAAGTACGTTCTGTAGAATGGAGCAATGGAAAATCAAATTATGTTATTAATTTTAATACAAATGGCGATTATCAATCCATAGTCCACTATAGCGATAATCCACATGCGCCTACACAGCAACATCCTGCTATCCCTAAATATTTCATAGAAGGCAAATTGTTTAACAGATATATTCATCCATTGTATAATTTGAGAAATATTTCATTTGGAAATTTCGTATATCGTGGCTTTGCTTATATTGATTGCTTCAACCTTATCTCATTTTTCAATGTGAAAGAATCGCAATATTCTTATGACAACAAATCAAATATTAGTGTCATACAAACAGATAGAGGTAAAATAGAATATAAATATAGTGAAAATGGTCTGTTACAAGGATTCTTAGTAAATGATTTGCCAATGCTGCAAATAAGTATGGAGAACAACATGATGTCAGAAATTGATATTTACAAGGAGGATGGAAGTGTATTCTACAAATATGCCATTTCATACAAAAACAATTCCGTAATTCTTCAAAATGGAAGACCATTTGAAAAAAAAGTATTTCATTTTAATAGTAATGGAAGTGTTACAGAAATAGATGAACAAATAAATAAAGAACAAAATTTTGAATCACTTATCTTTTACGATGATAAAGGGCGAATTTCCAATATAACGTACCAGTTCAATGGAATTGATGATGGAGAAGAAAACATTAAATACGACCAATATAATAATGTTGTGGATATTTATGTTTTCTCACGAAATCAGAGTGAAAACGAAAACATGTGGCACAAAAAGAGATACAGATTCAAATATGAATATGATGATTTGGGAAACTGGATACAAAAAGATGTTTTTGAAGTCATTGTTGGCGATATAGAAATAGAGAAAAAAGTTAGTACAGAAACCCGTAAAATTAAGTATTATGAATAAATTGTTGATAATTGGTTTATTGCTTTTCAATACCATGTTAGCTTACGGACAAGTTATAAATGGCAATATGTGGAATTATTTACCCGTTACATCTGAACAGATTCAAATGTATAAAGGTGATGGGGAGTCTTTATATAATGATGTGGAATTTAAAAATGGTATATGGACATCACAATTATATAGTATAAAGAAGAAAAATGTCGAAAAAATGACTATTGTATTTTATCCTATTACTAAAAAATTCGGGAAGCCAATCTTATCAACAGAAGCCCGTAAGGGATTTCAAGTAACTTATCACTCAGACGGAAGAATCTTGCACGGAGGTGGAAGTAATCTTAGTTTAGATAGCAGAATAATTCCTGGTGGATATACTGTAAATGGAGCGGATATTAAACTGAAAGACAACAGAATCTATGAAGTAATTTATTCATATAACGAAAAGGCTATATATGAATATAATCAGAATGGGTATGTAAAAACTATAAAATACCACTCGAATTACGGGTCTCCGTTCGATAAGATGTTTATTTTTCAGTACAATTATATTCCTAATAGCAATAAAATATCGAGTGTCGTTGCTTATAATGGTGAAACGGCAAAGGAAGTCGGGAAAGTAAATTATGTGTATGATGGTCAAAAAAGGCTCGTTCATTTATATGGGAATCATATAGATGCTGGAAAGTTTGAAAAAAAAATAAAATATGACATCCACGGAAATATTGCATTTCTGAGCTTTTCTGAGCATTCCAAAATGGGTGACTATCGTAAACAAGAGTATATTTACAATAACCACTATGATGAAAAAGGACTGTTGTGTAAAACAGAATATCAATATAAAGATGAATCAAATTCCAATAACTCCTCAAATAGCTATTCTTTGAATTTTGTTAGCTGCTATAAGTATGATAATGAAGGAAATTGGGTTGAAGTGTTAACAACGGATGAACAAGGAGTTGGAGAATGTGTAAAAAGGCTTATAACATACAAATAAGAATGGTGATAATTTTAGCAGAAAGTGTAAGAAGGGGAAACGTTAATACAGATAGAATAAGATAGATAATAATGCAATTAATTTATAAATCTTTAAAAAGAATATTCAGATGGAAAAAGCAAAAAGAATCAAAATGTTATCTTGTTTTGTTGCAGTAGCCATAGCTATATGTTTATTAATTGTATTTGTAAACACATCCAACAATCAAGGTGAAAAACAATCTGTTGAAGAAACTAATATTAAAAATCGCATAAAGAACATCTATAGTGATTTAAATTCAAATAATACCAATGTAGATGAAAAATATCTTAGCGAAGACCTCAGAAAACTAATGGATAAAGCCTATTCTTTGGTTGATGGTCCAGAGTACATTGATTACAATATATGGACTAATAGTCAAGACCATGAAACATTAACAGCTATAATAGCAGATTGCTATTTAATAAACAAAGCACAAGCTATTGCAAGACTTCAAGTTATAGATTCCCATTTTGGCGAATTATCTTCCCCTACTTTATATTTACACCACGAAAATGGAGATTGGTTTGTGGATGATATAATAGAAGATAGAAATAGTTCTTTAAAAATCTATACTATCAAATTTATAGAGGAAAACAGATAGAATCTGATTATCAACTAACTCGTTAACGTTTATTGTTTATAATCAAATGTTTGAACTAAGCATTAACAATGAAGTTATTTTGAGGTAGAAAAAATGTTTGTTTTATTCGGCACTAATAAGTGTTAGCGCATCCACCCAAAGGGTGAAAAGACATCAGGCCTATAGCTTCGTTATGAGATTATTAGCGACGGATTCTCACAATTTATAATTTGGTTAGGCGTAAATATAAATTTTAAATAAAAGATTATGAAAAGGAAGTGTTTTTCGACACCCGTATGTGTTTTTTTAAGCACATTGTGTTTTATCTTATTCTCATGTTCTACTGATGAGGAAAATGGGAGTGGAATTAATGGTTCTTTGAAAGTCAATGGTGCAAGCTTTCAAGTTGAAGATGCAACAATCTCAGAAGGAGTTTCAAATGAAGATGTTTTGGTAGGACGTATGTTTGAGACAAAAATAATAGGAAGTGATGATTTTTATTATTTTACCTTGGAATATATACATTGGGATAATGGACGTTATTCTTTTGAATTAGTCGAAGGCGATATTACAGATTATATAAACGTTGAAACATTTAGTCGCTCACCTGTTAGCGTTGCGGATTACGATTATATAAGTGGTAAAGTCTTTTTAACTCGTGAAAAGAATATAGTAACTCTCGATTTTAAAGACTACACATTTAAAAATGTCAATGACTGGGAATTTGTTTTAAATGGGTCTGTAAAATATAAAGAATAACAGTTCTGTTCGGATTTATACAATTGATATTTACTGATTTTTAAATCACTAATACTAGTCTAATTATAATTAGGAATACGAAATTCAATATAAATATGAAAAAATTGATTTATAGTATATTATCTTTCTATATATTAATTATGGCCATAGATGGTATGCTCATTAACTTAGATAGTTATGATAGTCAAAAGATTTTAGCCAAAGAATATGACATACCAATGGACTTAATACAATACAATATAAAAGTTAAATGGGGATATTTCCCGATTAAACATGATATATTTTATGTTACGACTGATAGAGGTGAGGATATAACATTGTTTACTTCATATCTTGGCATTAAGTTCTTTAATGATGATAACATTGACAAATATTTAGGACTTAATTCTCTCAAAGATGAATTAAAATCAAGAGGGTATTATGAATGGGCTGAATAGCTACATTCACTAAATTCAGAAGTGAATATTAGAATTTGCATCTAATTATTTGATTATAAGTGTTTTATTTTGATTTTGGATAAAACGGTACAAAATAGATATTCACTTTTATCTACTTTGCACCGTTTTTGAATATTAGCAGATGAGGCTATTTCATATCTTTACAACTCAGATATAACTCATGTAATTCATTGGCTTTTTCTTCTAGGCTCTTACCTGCATTATTAAAGATTGCCTTAATGAGCTTTCTATCTTCTATGACATTTAATAATTGATGTTCGATTCCGTACATCATACTTCGTAACTCGTCAATATCAGATAATCCGACGAACTTAGATGCTGGAACATTAAACATCGCTAGCACTTCTTTGGCTTCTTGAATTTCGTTTTTAAATTGTTCGTCATTAGTAGGATAATGATATAAAGGTTGTTTTAGTTCTTGCTCACCAAACAATTTTTTATTTTCATCTTCATCTATATATCTGAGAATTTGAGCAGGATTATTCTTAATAGCGTTGTGAAATATCTCATATTGCACTCCATCCCGAATTTTTGTGTATCGCTCTACCATTTCTATTTCAGAATGCCCACTGTATTGCTTAATACGGTTTGCAGACCATTCACGTAAAGCTAAAAGAGTAATAAATGTTCTTCTACCCGTGTGTTGGGATAACAGTTCATATCGTTGTTTTTTTATAGACTGTACATGCGTATCGTTACCGCTATGCCTTGTTATAGTTTCTAGTCCTTCTATTCCCGCAGCTTTGCCAATTTCCTTCATCCGTTTATTGCTATAGTCATTAGTGAATGATTGAGGCATTTGATTTTCATATAGCTTCAAAATCGTCTTAGCAAGTTCAAATATAATTCCTACTTTAATAGTCTTTCCCGTTTTCTGTTGAGTAAGTTGTATAGTTGTTATCGAATGTATTGTATCAAGATTATCTGTAATTTTTTCAATATCCGAAAAACGTTGTCCTGTCAGACATTCAAGCAAAAAAGTGGCTAGAATATCTTTATCATTTTGATTATCAATATGATGCCAGTATTCCCACAGCTTAATAACTTCATCATCCCGTAAGGCTATACCTTTTTCATTGTTTTTCGTTTTGTCTTTCTTTTCCCAAGCCCCTCTATTTTGCCATTCCAACAAAATAGAATAATCCATTAACTCATTTTCAACGGCATACTTATTTAGCATATTCCACAACTGGCTAATTTGCTTGTTCACATAGCTAATGGAAAGTTTTCCATCCTTAGTTCTAGGATTATCATCAATACTAAGAAGATAGTTATAATAGTTTTTGATATACTTTTTAGTAAAGTCATTGAATTTATTCACTGCATTATCTTGGGTACAGAATCTTTCAAGATTATCAAGTGAAGACTTATAATCCTTTTTTGTCCCCTCAGATATAGTTTTATCTTCATCTTTGCATTTGCGCAAATATTCTATACAGTTTTCGCTCATCTTATTATATATGAATGATTTTAATAATTCTCCACCATTCGTTATTTCTGATGGATTATCGCAAAGATACTCTTTAAATTGAGAAAATCTTTTTAGATATTCCTCTATCTTATCATTCACAAGGGAATTATTGATACGGGTTAGTTTGGGATGTAGTGGGCTGATTATTGCTTTTTGCTTGCCTTTATCCCAATGTTGAGGATATACCTTAACTCCTGTGGCTAGTCGAACTTTCTTGTTGTTGATTCTAACAACATAATATAATAAGGTAGGAGTTGTTTGTTTGGGAGACCTTAGAAAAAAATTGCCTTGCAGTTCTTGGATAAAAGTTTGCATTCCATTTGAATTTAGAGATTAATACTCCGAAAATGGTATTCCAATTTGGTATTCCATTTTCGTATTCAAATGATAATGTGAGTACCTCGGAGGGGAATCGAACCCCTATCTAATGTTTAGGAAACATCTATTCTATCCGTTGAACTACCAAGGCATAATATTAGGAAACTTCTATTCTATCCGTTGAACTACAAGGGCAATCTTCCGCAAAAGTAAGTCTTTTTATTGAATATCCATGATTTTGGTATGAAAAAAGCGGTTTCCTGTTGATTTTTACGCCTTTTTTAGCTGCTATGGAAAACCTCGAAGCGTTTGGAAGAAAACGCCAAAGCGTTTTGTTTGAAACGCAAGTTCATTTTACTTCAAACGCACTTGCGTTTCATATCGAATGCACTTGCGTTTTTTTAAAACGTACTTGCGTTCTGCTGGTGCGAAAATAAACCTCGTATTTCTGGCTCGTTTTGTTTGAAAAATTGATATTTTTGGAAGAACGAATTCTAAAAATTACGATATCTATGGGAAAAATAAGTCAGTTTGTAAAGGCGGGGGCTTTGCTTTTGACAATGGCAGGATGTTCTTCGCCGAATTCCGGGGGAAGGGATGCGGAGATGGACCGCTTTATCAGTGACCTGATGGGGCGCATGACCTTGCAGGAAAAGTTGGGACAGCTGAATCTGCCGGCAGGGAACGATTTGGTGTCGGGAGCAGTGAAGAACAGTAAGATGGCAGAAGCTATCCGGGCTGGTGAGGTCGGCGGCTTTTTCAATGTGAAGGGAGTGAATAAGATTTACCAGATGCAGCGTATGGCGGTGGAGGAGACTCGCTTGGGAATTCCTTTGATAGTGGGTGCCGATGCGATTCACGGGTACGAAACGATCTTTCCGATTCCGTTGGCCCTGTCTTGTAGCTGGGATACGGCGGCAGTAACGCGCATGGCACGCATTTCTGCCACGGAAGCCAGTGCCGATGGAATTAGCTGGACCTTCAGTCCGATGGTAGACATCTGTCGGGATGCCCGTTGGGGACGTATTGCAGAAGGAAGTGGAGAAGACCCGTACCTCGGTGCGCTGATGGCCGGAGCGTATGTGCGCGGTTATCAGGGTGACGGCATGAAGCAGAACAATGAAATCATGGCTTGTGTGAAGCACTTTGCGCTGTATGGAGCTTCGGAATCGGGACGTGATTATAATTCGGTGGATATGAGTCGTAATCTGATGTATAATGTGTACCTGGCTCCTTACAAGGGTGCGGTGGAAGCCGGAGTGGGCTCGGTGATGAGCTCGTTCAATACCATCAACGGGGTGCCTGCTACAGCCGACAAATGGCTGCTGACGGATTTGCTCCGCAATGAGTGGGGATTCACGGGTTTTGTGGTGACCGACTACAATTCAATTGGTGAGATGAAAACTCATGGGGTGGCCGACTTGAAGGAAGCTTCTGCACGGGCGTTGAATGCGGGAACGGACATGGATATGGTGGCACATGGTTTCTTGCATACGCTGGAAGCTTCACTGAAGGAGAAGGCCGTGACGCAGGAACGGATTGACGAGGCTTGCCGTCGGGTACTGGAGGCTAAGTATAAGTTAGGATTGTTTGAGAATCCTTATAAATATTGTGATACGCTTCGAGGTCGCAAGGAACTGTTTACGGAGGCGAATCGTAAAGCGGCACGTGAGATTGCGGCCGAAACGTTTGTATTGTTGAAGAACGAGGGTAAGTTGTTGCCTTTGCAGAAAAAAGGACGCATTGCATTGATTGGGCCGATGGCTGATGCGCAGAACAATATGTGCGGCACGTGGAACATGGATTGTCAGACGGACCGTCATGTGACGATGTACGAAGCTTTCCGTCGTGCGGTAGGTGATAAGGTTACGGTTACTTATGCCAAAGGAAGTAACGTGTATTATAGTGAGCATATAGAGAAAGGGGCGGTCGAACCTCGTCCGCTGACACGTGGTGATGACCGTCAGTTGCGGGCTGAGGCTTTGCGCGTGGCGGCTTCGGCCGATGTGATTGTGGCTGCATTGGGTGAGAGTGCCGAGATGAGCGGGGAGTCTTCTTCTCGTACAGACATTCAGATTCCGGATGCGCAGAAAGATTTGTTGAAGGCATTGGTAGCTACCGGAAAGCCGGTGGTACTGGCTTTGTTTACCGGTCGTCCGCTGGATTTATGCTGGGAGTCTGAGCATGTACCGGCTATCCTGAACGTGTGGTTTGCCGGCAGTGAAGCGGGCGATGCCATTGCCGATGTGATGTTTGGTGACGTGTCTCCTTCGGGCAAGCTGACCACGAGTTTCCCGCGTGCGGTGGGGCAGTTGCCGCTTTATTATAATCACCTGAACACGGGTCGTCCGGATACGGATGATACCACTTTCAACCGTTATGGCAGCAATTACATCGACCAGAGTAATGAACCGCTTTATCCTTTTGGCTATGGTTTGAGTTATACCACTTTCCGTTACGGTAATTTGCAGTTGAGTGCCGAGCGTATGGCCAAGGGTGGGCAGTTGAAGGTAACCGTGCCTGTAACCAATTCCGGCGAGTGTGACGGAGTAGAGATTGTGCAGCTGTACCTTCACGATGTGTATGCAGAAATCTCCCGTCCGGTGAAGGAGCTGAAAGCTTTCCGTCGTGTGGCCCTTAAAAAAGGAGAGACGCAGAATGTGGAGTTTGTGCTCGACGAGGATGATTTGAAGTATTATAACTCTCGTCTGGAATATGGATATGAACCGGGAGAGTTTGAAGTGATGGTGGGTCCGGATAGCCGGAATGTGCAGCACGCGACTTTTGTGGCTGAATAGCAGTCAGGTCATATAAAACAAAAAATGGTCTGCCTTTGTGAGAATATTCTGAGGTGGACCATTTTTGTTTTATTCAAGTTGGACGTTGCGTACATGTACGTTTGTGCAGTGTAAGAATACCGAAGCCGATTCCCGGAATTTCTCGACCGATTCTGTGGTGAGAAACTCCCGTCGCTTGTTCTTGGAACAGCGTGCGTCCATGTCCGGATGACGCGACAGATAGTCTTTCAGGCTTTCGCTTACATACTCGCCTTGCGTTACCAGTCGGATATGCGAGGGGGTGTACTGCCGTATCTTTTGCAGAAGCAGGGGATAGTGCGTACAGCCTAAAATCAGGGTGTCGATGTCCGGATCTTTCTGCAGAATGGTATCAATGTATTTCTTAACGAAATAGTCGGCTCCGTCACCGTCGTATTCCTTGTTCTCTACCAGTGGTACCCACATGGGGCAGGCCATTCCTGTGACCTGAATGTCCGGAAAAATCTTTTTAATCTCCAGCGGATAGGATTCGGAGCGTACGGTGCCGGCTGTGGCCAGCAGGCCTACGTGCCCGTTGCGGGTGATTTCACCGATACATTCCACGGTGGGGCGTATCACTCCCAATACGCGGCGGGTCGGATCCATGTGAGGAAGGTCGTTCTGCTGAATGCTGCGGAGCGCTTTGGCGGAAGCCGTATTGCAGGCCAGGATGACCAGCGGGCAGCCCAGCTCAAACAATTTCTTGACAGCCTGCAGGGTGAAGTCGTAGACCACTTCGAACGAACGTGTGCCGTATGGAGCACGGGCATTATCTCCCAAGTACAGGTAATCGTACTGTGGCAGTCGTTCGATGAATTTTCCTAGGATGGTAAGACCTCCGTATCCGGAGTCGAATACTCCGATGGGACCGGTGTGAGGGGCAGATAGAGGGTACATGGGAAAACGTTTGAAAGGTTTGAAAAGAAAAATGTCATTCAGAGAAATCTTTTTCGTGTTTCTCTGAATGACATGTAGTCAGGACGACAAAGAGTTCCTTTTATTACTGAGCAGAATTTGCTGCAGGAGCTACCGGAGTAGCAGGAACTGCTGTCAGGCTGATGCCCAATTTAGTCTTGATGTCGTTTGTAATATCTTTTGACTGAGCTTCGTCAATGTAAGGAATGTCAGTACGGTTCAGGTCGAATACGTAAGTATAAGCACCAGCTTTACCTACAGCCTGTACAGCATCTTCCAGTTTCTTGTAAATCGGTTCCATCATGTCAGCGTATGCTTTCTGCAACTGCTGCTGAGCATCCTGCTGGAACTGCATACCTTTTTCACTCAGTTCCTGCAATTCTTTCTGGCGGCGTTCCTGAATGTTCTGCGGCAGGTTCTTCTGTTCCTGCTGGTATTCTGCATATTTCTTGTTGAATTCGTCAGAAGCACGTTTGATTTCGTCCTCATATTGTTTCTGCATAGTCTGGATATCTGTCTGTGCCTTTGCGTATTCCGGCATTACTGGGATGATATCCATTGATTTAAAGTGCGCAAATTTTTGTGCGAATACACTCATCGGTGCGATGAGTAAAAGTAAAAAAGCAATTTTCTTCAACATAATCTCAAGTTTCTATTTGTTATTAATTAATTCAGTGTATAAAATAGGATTCTTATCACCCGGATGCAAATGTATAAAATTAATTTGAATATCCTAGTTTTGCAAGAACCTCATTGCTTATATCAATGCGTGGAGAAGCAAAAATCATGCTCTGTGCCGAGGCACGGTCTATCACGGCATCATATCCGCGCTGGGTTGCAATTTCTTTCACTGCATTGTAGATGGCATCCTGAATCGGAGAAATCAGTTCCTGGCGTTTCTTCATCAGTTCACCTTCCGGTCCGAAATATTGCTTGCGGAGCTCTGCCGCTTCTTTCTCTTTGGCTACGATAGCTTCTTCCTTGCTGGTTTTCTGAGTAGCAGAAAGTGTGTTGGCACTTTTCTGGTAATCTTCGTACAGCTTCTTTGCTTCGTTGGCTTTAGCCTCAATCTGGCTTTGCCATTGCTTTGACAGTGACTCCATCTGTTGGTTGGCCTGTTGATAAGAAGGTATCTGCTTGAGGATATACTCCATATCTATCAGGGCGAATTTCTGTGCTGAGGCCATGCCTACGGCGGCTACTAACAGCATAACGGATAAAATGAGTCTCTTCATAATCATTGGTTTTTAAGTGTTAGAATTCTTGTCCGATGATAAAGTGGAACTGGCTTCCGCTGTATTGCATTGAACCGTCAATCTTGTCGAAACCGTAAGCCCAGTCAATACCCATCATACCAATCATCGGCAGGAAGATACGTACACCGAATCCGGCAGAACGTTTCAACTGGAAGGGGTTAAAGTCGGTCACGTTGTTCCATGCGTTACCTGCTTCCACGAAGCCCAGTGCATAGATACTGGTAGAGTTTTCCAGCATCAGCGGGTAGCGGAGTTCGGCACCCAGACGGATGTAAGCATAACCTTCACTTCCGTACGGAGTTAATGAACCGTTTTCATATCCACGAAGGGCGATGGTTTCGGATGCATAGTTGTAGCTGTAACCAGTCATACCGTCACCTCCCACGTAGAAGGTTTCAAACGGTGAACGTTTGTATTTGTTGAAGTGACCGAGGATACCGAATTCTGTACGGGTCATGATAACCGGACATTTCTGAATATCCATCAAGGCTGTATAAGTCTTGGCTTTGAATTTCCACTTGTGGTATTCAATCCACTTGTACATGCTGGCAGCATCGTGGTAGTTGTCTTTACCGTAAGTAGAGTAGTCCTTCTTGCTGAACAGAGAATACGGCGGAGTAATCTGCAAAGAAGCCGAGAATTCTGAACCGTAACGCGGGAAAATCGGGTTATCCGTAGAGTTACGTGACAAGGTCAGGTTCAAGCTCAGGTTATTACAGTTACCGGTGTTCATGTACTGTCCGTTGTTCAGTTTGATATAGAGGTAACTCCAGTCTTTCAGCATGAATCGCTGGTAAGACAATTCAGCCGACAAGGTAAAGTAGTCATCCGGCCAGCGCAGACGTTTACCCCATCCTACAGATACACCGAACATCTTGATAGACTTGTCGGGGTCGTAGTAAGATTCGTAGTTGTCATAATAGTTTCCGTAACCTCCGTAGTATCCGTATCCGCTCAACATGTTGTAATAGTTGTTCATGTAAGCAGAGTTGTAATACTGGCTGCTCACGTCGGTCTGGATAGAGTAGAAGGCCGAAACAGAGAATGAGTTCGGGCGTTTGCCGCCAAACCATGGATCGAAGAACGATACACTGTATGACTGATAGTAGCGTCCGTTGGTCTGCCCACTGATAGTCAGTGTCTGTCCGTCACCTTGTGGCAGGATACCGCGGTAGTTGTCGTTTTTGCGGAACAAGTTCGCAAATGAGAAGTTGGTGAACTTCAAACTCAGCTTACCGATGATACCAGTCTGTCCCCAACCGGCAGAGAATTCCACCTGGTCGTTGGCTTTTGATTCCAGTCCCCAGTTAATGTCGACTGTACCGTCCTGGAAGTTAGGCTGTACATCCGGTTTGATATTTTCAGGGTTGAAGTGTCCCATCTGTGCAATTTCACGGTAAGAACGTTCCAGTGCTTCCTTACTGAAGAGGTCGCCCGGACGTGTACGCAGCTCACGACGTACGATGTTTTCATACAGACGGTCATTACCGTTGATGCGTACGTGGCTGATGCTGGCCTGCGGACCTTCGGTGATACGCATTTCCAGGTCGATCGAGTCACCGTCAATGTTTACTTCCACCGGATCGAGGCGGTAGAACACATATCCGCGATTATAGTAGTTGTTACCGATTGCGTCTTCATCGTTAGAGATACGGTCGTTCAGCAACTTCTGGTTATATACATCACCGCGTTTCATGCGGAGCTGTTCGTTCAACAGGTCAGAAGGATATACCGTGTTACCTACCCAGGTGATGTCACGAAGGTAATATTTCTGTCCTTCGTAGATTTTCATGTAGACATCTACCGTCTTTTCATCGTACGGCGATACACTGTCTACTACAATCTGTGCGTCACGGTAACCCAGCTCGTTATATTTATCGATGATTTTCTGCTTATCTTCTTCGTAACGTTCATTGATGAACTTCTTGGCACGGAAAAGGTTAATCAGCTTACCTTTTTCGTTGGTTTTCTTCATGACACGCTTCAACTTCTTGTCAGTAAGTACCTCGTTCCCGTCAATGGTAATCTGGTGGACTTTGACTTTGGCCTTCTTGTCAATGTTCACATCTACATATACCTGCTCCTTATTTTCCGGGTCTTCGCGTTCAATGATGTTTACTTCCGCATTCTTGAAACCTTTCTCATCAAAATGCTTCTTGATCAAAATCTTGGCACGGTCAATCAAGTTCGGTGTAACCTGTGTACCTTTTGCCATACCCAGTTTAGCCTGCAAATCCTCACGTTCACTCTTTTTCACACCGTGAATCACGATGTCGGTAATACGCGGACGCTGTGTCAGCTGGATAGACAGGTAGATTTTATTGTCTACAATCTTATCCGCAGTGATTTTCACGTCAGAGAACAAGCCATGACGCCAGTATCTTTTTACTGCTGAGGTGATGTCATCTCCTGGTACGGTGATAGTTTGTCCGACAGCCAGACCGGAAATACCTATCAGGACATAATCCTCATAGTTCTTTACTCCGCTGACCTTGATGTCGGCGATTTCATATTTTTTAGGTGTTCCGTTGTAAAGGATAATTGGTTTATCGCTTTGTTCAGTTGTATTATTGTCCTGTGCATATCCCCCCATTGGAGCAGATGAAAGACATGCAGCAATCAATAGAAGAAGTGAAAAACGGTTTTGCATTGTTCTTTGTTAAATTTGTTCACTGGTTTTGCCGAATCGGCGTTCTCTTTTTTGAAAGTCACAAATAGCCTTACACAATTCTTCGGCCTTGAAGTCCGGCCAGAAAGTGTCACAGAAGTACAGTTCTGCGTAAGCGCACTGCCAGAGCAGATAGTTGCTTAATCGGATTTCACCGCCTGTTCTGATTAACAAGTCCGGGTCGGGCATATAATGAGTGGCCAGACATCGGTCGATGGTCTGGTCTGTAATTTCCTCGGGAGTGAGTATTCCTTCTTTCACTTCACGGGCAATTTTTTTGACAGCCTCCGTGATTTCCCACTTAGAAGAATAGCTTAATGCTAAAGTCAGACACATTCCCGTGTTCTTTGACGTACGTTCGATGCACTTGTTCAATCGTGCAAGTACGTTTTCCGGCAATTTTTCTGTTTCGCCGATGATGCGGAAACTGATGTTGTTCTTCATGAAGGTTTCTTCTTCAATAGAGTCCATAAGCAAACTCATCAGTGCGGCAACCTCGTCTACCGGACGATTCCAGTTTTCAGTAGAGAATGTATAAAGAGTCAGATATTTCACGCCTAACCGTGCGGCTTCTTCCGCAATGACATGTACGGTCTCAGCGCCAGCCTGGTGTCCGAAAGTACGGGCGTGTCCCTGCTGTTTGGCCCAGCGTCCGTTACCATCCATAATGATGGCTATGTGTGCCGGTATCCGATTTTTGTCTATTTGGTCTTTATATAGCATGGCTTGTTGTTTTTCAGGGTTCTTAGATTACCATTTAGGAGTAAATCCCAACCGATTGATGCGTCCTCTGCAGATACTTCCATCTTCCCACACAATCCAGATAAAATTACCTCTGGATGTTTCGCTCTCCAATTTCGGAGTTACGGCACATGAGTAATTTTTGCTATGTGCGGTATAAAGTTCACTGAATTCTGCAGGGAAGGCCATACATTCCGTTACAGGTCTCCAGCAAAGTCCGTTGTCGGTAGAGCAATAGAACTGGCTGAAAGGTTTCACTTCCGGTTTTACACTTTCCCCACCGAAAGCATACAGCTTTCCGTCGTAGTAAATCATGGTGACGTTTTTCAGGTTCGGCAGTGGAAGATTCTGCATTCTTGTTTCCCATTTGTTGTCGCTTGACATACGATTGAATACCAATGCTGCCGTATCATTAGCAGTAGTACTATTGCAGAGTGCTATTGTTGTGGTAATATCGCTGTTGTAAGACGCAGTAGTTGTATTGGAGAAGAAAGGTTTACCTGCCGGGAACAGTGTGAATGGGTTGGCATCTTCTGTCCATGTATTTTCTTTATATATACCACTTTTTCTACCTTTTTCCCCCTCTTTTACAGCGTAAAGTTCACTTTTTATGTCATTTCCTCCTATCAGCATTTCAAATGTTTCTCTGCCTACAGAAGTAATTTCATTGCTATTTACATCCAGTTTGTAAAGTTGCTTATTAGTTCCTGCCAGGAAATAGATGTATTCTGCACATGCAGTGGCAGAATAAGTATCGATGTCTGCAGGTACATTTTTTGTAACTGCTACCCAAGATGTAGGATTGTCATTTGAAACATCCGAGTATTCAATATGAGTATCGTTTCCATTCTTTCCGAAAACATAAACCTTTCCGTTAGCATATACTGCTTTCTGTTCACTCAAACTTCCGTCACTGAATGAATTGTCAAATTTTTTCCATGAAATTGTATCCGGTTCCTGTTTATGTACGTTAATGGTAACTTTATAAGGTTTCCCCTCTACACCACTGTATGCATACACTTTAAATTCCACCGGGTCGGTAAAGTCAATAGAGTCAGTTGATGTCCAGATGGTATCATGATCTGATCCTTTGGGTTTGTAACCCAACATTCCTGCATCATATGTGATACTGGTAATAACCTTGTCTATGTGGGTTCCTACGGGGAGTGAGTCTTTATTTGTGATGGTTCTATTGATTTGGTCAATGGTGAATGGATAGTTAGAACAATCAAGTGTATCTACATAAGGACTATTTAAACCATTTTTGTCTTTTCCCATGCGATTGATATTCAATGTCCCCAGAGAGAATCCCGTAATACTGGTTTCAGATGTATACGTAATCTGTTCTACATCATTGTCCAAACACGATGTCATTATAGATGTTGCAGCAAAGAATACTGCAAGCAATGGCAAAAACTTTATTTTCATTTGCAAATGAGTTCTTTTAATTACAAGTTGCAAAAGTAGAAAGTTTTTCCTCGATTCCTCGCTTTTAGGGGAAGTTTTATATAAAATTATATTGTTATCTCCTCTTTATCAAGCTCTGTTGCATATTGTCCTGTTTTGTTAAAGGGCACAAGTCTGTGCAAAAAGTCGCTTTTTCAGCATGCCGCAAGAACTTTTTGCAGATAAAAATTGTTTATATCCCCTTTGTATATCGATATTGTCCTGTATAAAACGGTTTTATGCAATTTGTTTCCTGAAAGAACGGATAATTTTGTAATCCAATAAAAACGAATAAACAACTATGTACAGACAATTAATTTCTAATTCATGGAAAGCATACCTTCTTTTCGTATGTGTATTCTTTTCCGGTATAACTGTGAAAGCAGATGATAGTTTATACTCTCCTAATAAGAAAATAGGAGTGAGCTGGGATAATCTTGCGAAAGGATTGCGTGTGATTTATAAGAAAGGTGATTCTTCGATTTCGGTAGTTCAGTTAAAGAATCTGGGGATTCAACTTCAGCGTACATCTGGAGACGAATTTAATTATGTGTCTTCTTCCGCCGTGACTCCTGTACGTGAGGATTATACCATGATAACGGGTAAACGCCGTCATTGCACGAACGAGGGAAACCAGCAGATATTTCATTTCAAGAGCGCTCAGAACGTATCGCTGGATTTGGAACTTCGGGTATATGATGACGGTATAGCTTTTCGTTATGTATTTCCCCGCCTGACTAAAGAAATGTGTGTGACTGATGAAACTACAGCTTTTGCTTTTCAGAAAGGAATTACCCGATGGACACAGAAGTTGAATCAGGCCTATGAAGACTTCTATTTGAAAAATAAAGGTCGTGTGCAAGGATATACTGCAGGACAATGGGGATTCCCGGCATTGTTTGAAGTGGCAGATTCTGTTTTTACCCTTATCTCAGAAGCGAATGTTGCGAAAGGTAACTGTGGTTCCTGGCTGAACAATGCTGCCAATGAGTCGACCTATAAAATAGAGATGGCAGAACCGACCAAAGCTTCCGGTAGATGGTGTTCGCCTTGGCGCGTGGCCATTATCGGTTCTCTGGCCGATGTGGTAGAGTCCACTTTAGTGACAGACGTCAGTGAGCCTTGTCGGCTGAGCGATGTTTCCTGGATTAAGCCAGGAGTCGTTTCCTGGATTTACTGGGCTTATAATCACGGTTCAAGAGATTATCAGCTGATAAAGAAGTATATTGATTTTGCGGCAGATTTTCATCTTCCTTACATGTTGATTGATGCGGAATGGGACGAAATGGGG
>ENA-UEOI01000183-UEOI01000183.1-human-gut-metagenome-genome-assembly--contig:-NODE-183-length-75970-cov-13.921455_pt1 | contig 75970 bp, 68 predicted proteins | sample MGYA00242883_ERZ507882 | MGnify/ENA primary metagenome ERZ507882 (study PRJEB26167, sample SAMN06115502) | human gut metagenome | host: Homo sapiens | place: China:Chongqing | collected 2015-07-29...
TGCCCATACCTTTTTCTCAGCCATCTGCCTTGCTGTCTGTGTTATCTTTTATCTTCATTAACGAGTCCTGACCCTAGGTCGATATGCGGTTGTCGGGAAGTTGCTGGCAACAGAGCCTTGCGGGGATAAGTAAAGAATGGTTTATTTTTATAAATATTTGTATTTATATATTAAAATAAAATTTTCCAACAAAATAGTACATAAGAAGAATAGTCAAATAGTATAATATTTGTTGACAATCTAACGAACGTAGAGCATGTTCCGATCATGCCGAATGAAGTGATTGCAGATTCGGCATCCTGCAACCCACTGCGTGATCAGGAGCTCCATATGAGTACATTGACTACAGTTGGGCAAAGGGTTCCCCGTACGGACGCTGCGGCGAAGGTCACGGGGCAGGCCCGATACACAGCCGATATGCGGCGGCCCGATATGTTGATCGCGGGTGCGTGCTTTGCGCCGCATCCCCATGCGCGCATCAAGAAGATCGACGTAAGCGATGCCGAGGCATTCCCCGGTGTTGTCGCTGTCATGACCGCGAAGGACCTACCGGGGCGGAACGCCTATGGGTTGTTGTGTCCGGACAAGCCGGTCATTGCGGACGTGAAGACCCGCTACGAAGGCGACCCGGTGGCAATTCTCGCGGCGGAAACGGAAGAGGCGGCCCGGAAGGCCGTCGAGCTCGTCCGCGTGGAATACGAGCCCCTGCCGGTGTACGACGATCCGCGCGAGGCCATGGAGGATGGTGCGACCCTCATCCATGAAAAGCATCCCGTGGCGGAGCGGGGGAATCTGCTCACTACCGTAGCACTCGACTGTGGCGACGTGGAGAAGGCGTTTGCGGAAGCGGCCGTCGTCATCGAAAACGACTACGAGACGCCGATGGTGGAACACTGTTACCTTGAGCCGGACGTCTGCATCGCTGAGCCGAATCCGCTTACAGGCGGTTTGACGCTGACAAGTCCTTCGCAGGCCGTCTACGCCACCCGGCGGAATTTGGCTCCGGTATTCGGCATCCCGCAGCACAAGCTGCATGTGGTGAGCCCTCTCGTCGGAGGCGGCTTCGGCGGTAAGGAGGATTCCACTCTGGACGTCTGCGCCGTCGCGGGCGTTCTCGCTCTGAAGACCGGCAGGACGGTGTTTTTTGAGCTGAACCGGGAAGAGATTTTCCGCACGACAGGGAAGCGGCATGCCAGCTATATCCGCCATCGCCTTGCCGCCGACGCGACAGGCCGGATCCTTGGTATGGATATCAGATTTGTGCTGGACAAGGGAGCCTATGTATCCCTTGGCGGCATGAAGGAGCCCTTTCACGCCGTGACCATGCGTACCGTCATGTACGCAGCCGGACCGTATGCCGTTCCCAATGCGCGGGTCCGTTCTCATTCGGTATTTACGAATCATCCGTATTCTTGCGCTTTCCGTGGGTTTGGCGCCCCACAGGCCGCCTATGCGATGGAGTGCCAGATGGACGAACTGGCCCATCGGCTGGGTCTTGATCTCGTGGAAGTCCGCCGCCGCAACATGCTCCGTGCGGGTGACAGGACCATCACCGGTCAGGTGATGTTGGAAAGCCGTGGGCTGGGGCTGGAGGAATGTCTGGATCGGGTGTTGGAGCGGATGGAGTGGAACGACCGTCCCGTTGCGCCGGGCACGGGGCCGATCTGCCGTGGACGGGGGCTTGGATTGTTCCTGTACGGCACCGGCGTGCCCATGCTGTTTGAAGGCGCGAGCTGTTTCGCCACGCTGCAACTGGACGGAACTTTGAACATCAATGTGGGTTCTACAGAAATGGGGCAGGGGTTGACCACGGCTCTGGCACAGATCGCCTCCGAGCTGCTCGGTATTCCTTTGGATGACGTGCAGGTGGACATCTCCGACACCGCTTTGGCGCCGGATTCCGGGCCGACAGTGGGGTCGCGTTCCGTTGTGCTGGTGGGCAACGCCGTTACGGACGCCTGCTTCAGGCTCAGGGAACGTTTGTTGGATACGGCGGCCCGGTATTTCTTTCAAACGGACGTCCGCAATCTGCAAATAGGCGGAGGCCGGATTTTCGAGAGCGGTAAGCCCGAACGTAGCCGGACGTTCGTCGAAGTGGTGCTTAAGGCCTTCAACACGCAGGTCCCCCTGTCGGTCGTCGGAAGCTGGTACCCGCCGCAGGCCACGTTCAGGGCCGAGGACGGCCAGGGTAATCCATGCCATGCCTATTCCTTTGGCGCACACGGCGTTGAGGTGGAGGTAGACGTGGAGACGGGGAGCGTTTCCATAACCCGATCAGTGCTGGCCTGTGACGTGGGCAAGGCCATCAATCCCGTCAACGTGGAAGGACAGATGGAAGGCGGCGCGGCGCAGGCCATCGGCTGGAGCGTCATGGAGGAAAGCATTCTGGAGCGGGGTGTCATGAACAATGCGGCGTTCCATAATTATTTGATTCCGACCTCTCGGGATTTGCCGCTTCTGGAATCCATCATTGTCGAGTGCCCCAATGAACTCGGTCCGTTTGGAGCCAAGGGGGTGGGAGAACCGCCCATCGTCGGCGGCGCGCCGGCCATTCGGAACGCAGTCCGCGATGCGTTGGGATTTCCCATCAACGGCATTCCGCTGACCGCCCGGCAGGTGCTTCTGGCGATAAGGACGCGGGAACAATGTCAGGGGGGAGAACGATGAGCGCAACCCGCTTTTTCGCACCCGACAGCCTTGAGGACGCCTTGCGTCTCCTTGCTGAATACCGTGGCGGAGCCGTGGTCGTAAACGGGGGCACGGACATAGTGGAGAAGATTGCCTTCGATCGCATACGGCCCGAGGCCGTGGTCTACATTGGAAATATCCGCAGCTTGTGCGATGTGGAGCGGCGAGCAGGGTATACCGTTATCGGGGGTGGTGTCGTTTACGCCGATATCCTGCGTTCACCTTTGTGTGCGCCTCTCGACGCGCTGCGGGACGCGATCGCGGAAATCGGTTCTCCGCCCATCCGCGCCGTAGCGACACTGGCCGGAAATATCGGTTCGGCGGTTCCGGCGGCCGACGGCAACGTGGCGCTGGTGGCTCTTGGTGCCTTGGTCGAGCTGGTATCGCTGGAAGGGGAACGCTCCGTGCCTGTATGTGACGTATTTCTCGGTCCCGGCAGGACGTGCCTTAAACCCCACGAACTGATTCGTGGCATCGTTATTCCCGATCGTGGACATCCCAGCGCGTTCGTCAAGCTCGCCAGACGCAAGTCGCAGGACATCGCGCAGGTCTCCGCCGCGGTCCGTCTCGACATGGATGGGGACGTCTGCCGTGATGTTGTCATCGGCATGGGGGCCGTGTCCGCCACGGTCGTTCGGGCGAAAAGCTTCGAAATACTGTTGCGGGGCCTTCCCATTGAAGAGGGGCTGGCACAGCTCCGTGGTGCCGTGCCCACCGAAGCCTCCCTGCGCAGCCCCCGCAACAGGACCTACAAGGAGGCCGTCATGGGCGTCATCGTCGAACGGGCCGTTCGTAAGGCTCTCGGGAGGAGATCGTCATGCTTGTAGATATCACCTGTACCATCAATGGGAGAGAACGGAATCTCGCCGTGGAGGCGACGGAGCTGCTGGTGGATACCTTGCGCCTGCGCCTTGGCTTGACCGGGACGAAGAAAGCCTGTGGGACGGGGGACTGCGGGGCCTGCACTGTCATCGTGGATGGCGAGGCCGTGCGTTCCTGCATTCTTCTCACGGCTTCAATGCACGGAAAGAGCATTACCACCATCGAGGGGCTGGGAGACGTCAGCCACCTGCACCCGATCCAGCAGGCCTTCATTGACGCCGGAGCCGTACAGTGCGGCTACTGCACGCCCGGTATGATCCTTACGGCCAAAGCCCTGCTTGATAGGCAACCGCATCCCACGCCGGAACAGATTCGTGAGGCCATTTCCGGAAATCTGTGCCGTTGCACCGGATATGTCAAGATTGAGGCCGCCATCCGGATGGCGGCGGAGCGAAGCCGTTAGGCCCGTTTCGCCAGTGCGTCGCTTCGCCGCCTAACCTTCAGCCAACGAGGAGAACAGTATGAAGATCGAAGCACGACTTCAGGAACGCGGCATCGTCCTGCCCCAGTTCAGGCCCATGGTTTCCCCCAAGGTCGTTCGGTATCGCAAGGCGGGCAATCTGCTTTTCATTGGCGGGGCGGGGCCGTGGGACGGGAGCGGCTATCCCTACCTGGGCAAACTGGGCAGGGATCTGGACGCAGATCAAGGATATGAGGCCGGACGGGTTTCGGCCCTGCACATGCTCTCCATCATCAAGCATGCCGTAGGCGATCTGGATAAGGTGCGCCAGTTTCTTTACAGCACGTGCTTCATTCAGTGTGTCGCCGGGTTCACGGAACTGTCTAAGGTGTCCAACGGCGCTTCCGAGCTGATCGTTGACCTGTTCGGCATGGAGAAGGGCACCCACGCCCGCAGCAGCATCGGCGTGTCCGATCTGGCCCACAACATTCCTTTTGAAATGGTCATGGAACTCGAAGTGGACTCTTGATTTTCCTTCAACTCGTAAGGATACCATCATGAAGAGGCTGTTAGGTCTTGTCGTCGCCACCCTGCTCCTGTCCTCCGTCAACGTTTTCGCCGCCGTCAACATCAAGTTCGCCCACGGTGAACCTGAAAAGCAATCTTATGGTGTTTTCGCCACGATGTTTGCTGAAAACCTGAAGAAGGTCAGCAACGGGGAAATGAACTGTACGGTATTCCCCAACGGCGTGGTGGGTTCCGAAATGGTCGCAGGGCAGAAGGTCAAGCAGGGTACCCTGCAAATGGCCATCGTCACTGCGGCCAATGCCGGATCGTTTTCGCCTTGCGTCAACGTACTGACGTTTCCCTACTTGTTTTCCGGGCCCGAGGACATCATGGGCGAGAAGGGGTATCTGCGCCCTGGCAGTGCATTCCGTGAGGAGCTGACCAAGCGCATTCTTGCCGATACAGGCAGTATGCGTCTCATCGCGGTGGGAACGAATGGCTTCCGGTTGCTGTTCACCAAGAAGCCGGTGACGAAGATGGGCGATCTGAAGGGGATCAAGCTGCGCCTCGCCGCCAGCCCGGTCATGCAGCGGACATGGGAGACGTGGGGAGCCAGCGCCTACGCAATGGCGTGGTCGGAAACGTTCACCGCCATCCAGCAGGGCGTGATGGACGCCTTTGAATGTCCTACCAATATCCTGCTGTACAACGGTTTCTATCCCTACACCAGCCATGTTGCGGAAAATCTGTATTACTGTCCCCAGATATTCCTGATCCTCGTCAACGAGCGATGGTACCAGAATCTGTCTCCTGAACAGAAGATTTTTTTGAACGAGGCTGCGGCGATCAACGAGCTTGAACATTTCGCTTGGGTACAGGCGGAGTATGACGACGTTCGCAAGCAGCTCGTGAACCACGGCGTCGAGTTCCACGACATCAACGACGTGGAGCAGTGGAAGGCGAATGCCATCGCCCTGTGGCCGGACTTTGCGGAAATGTCCGGGGGCAAGGAGTGGGTGGAGGGCGTCATGCGGTTCCAGAAGACCGGTTCCTTTAAGTAATGTCCCGATCCGCGCGGCGTCCCGCGGGCGCCGCGCGGCCGTAGAGACTTCCCCCCATTGTGGAACAACGGTTCCGGAGGCCACTATGCTGCGTAACCTATGGGAACATTTTGAAGTCTATATCGCCAATTTTTCCTTGCTGTTGATGGTGGGCTTTCTCACCCTCCAGATCATCGGGAGGTACTTCTTTCAGGTAGGCATCGCGTGGACGGAGGAGCTTTCCCGCTTTTCTTTCCTGTATTTTGTGTATCTTTCCTCCTGCTTCGTCATGATGAAGGGCCGTCACATCCGGGTCGAGTGTCTGGTGAATGTGCTTCCGCTTTCCGTGCGCAACTGGATCGAAGTATTCGGGGATATGTTGCAGATAGCTTTCTGCCTAGTAGCGGCCTACGCCGGGAGCCTCCTGCTCGTCGACATGATCGAATACCCCGTTTACTCCCCCAGCCTGATGCTGCCTCTGTTCTACTTCTATGGCGTTATTCCTCTAGCGTTTTTCATCATGGCCCTGCGGATAGTTCAGCGTCTGTACCATACCTTTTCGGCCAGCTGAGGTGACATATGTTGTTTGGTTTCCTCATCGTAGGTTGTCTCTGCATAGGTTTGCCCATCTTCATCGCGTTGGGCATAGGCCCACTGGTAGAGCTCATCCTGAACGGCGAACCGCTGGAAGGTTTCGCACAGACTCTGTATTCCGGGGTGGACCAGTACACACTGATGGCGATTCCATGTTTCGTGCTGGCCGGGGCCATCATGGGGCGCAGCGGAATTACGCAGGACCTTGTGGATATGATGAAGGCGGCGGTGGGCAAGGTCTCGGGCGGGCTTGCCATCGTGACCATCCTTGCCTGTACATTCTTCGCGGCCATTTCCGGTTCGGGTCCGGGAACTGTGGCGGCGGTCGGCGCGCTGCTCATTCCCGCCATGAAGAAGGAGCGGTATGACGAGGACTTCGCCGCAGCCGTCAGCGCGTCCGGCGGCGTGCTCGGCGTCCTGATCCCTCCGAGCAACCCCCTTATTGTCTACGGGGTGATCACGTCCGCGTCCATCGGCGATCTGTTCATTGCGGGTATCGTGCCGGGCCTGCTCATGAGTTTCCTGATGATGGGAACGGTCTTCCTCATTTCGCAGGTGCGCGGGTACGCCGGGGGGAACGCCTTCCATGTGCGCGCTCTCGCTGTCTCTATCTGGAATGGCAAGTATTCGTTGATGATGCCGGTCATTGTCCTGGGCGGCATCTATACGGGTATGGTCACGCCCGTTGAGGCTGCGGTCGTTGCCGTACTTTACGCGTTGGTCGTGGCCATGCTGGTAAAGCGAACACTGACCTTCCGGGGGCTCTGGGATTGCTTTACGGAGTCGAGCACGGTATGTGGCGGCTTGACCATCATCATGGGGACGGCTGTGTTTTTCGGGGAATACATGACCATGAACATGATCCCCCAAAGCCTCGCGGCTTTCATCATTGAATTTGTCAGCAGCAAGTATACGCTGTTGATCATCATTTGCATTTTCCTGCTCATCATAGGCACATTCATGGAGACGCTGGCGACGACCATGATCCTGACGCCCATCCTGCTGCCCGTGATCACGACGTTCGACATCGACGTCATCCAGTTCGGCGTGATCATGGTTGTGACCAATGCCATCGGTATGCTGACCCCGCCGTTGGGGCTCAATCTGTTCGTGGCCTGCAACCTGACGGGGTTGTCACTCGAGCAGGTATCCTCGGAGGTGATCCCGTTCATCTGCGCCTTGATTTTGGGGCTGGCACTGATCGCTTTCATTCCCTGGCTGTCACTTGTTTTGCTGTAACGTGTGAAAGACGCATGAAGGGGATTGATCGGTGCTGGATATCTTCTCCCCTGTATTGAGTTTACTTTAGAGTTGCGTTGGAGTAGGTTTATTCACTTAATCAAGCAAGAAAGCCTTTGTTCCGGGGCGTTCGCGCACTGCCGCGATGGCCGGAAGACGAGGCGCCACACACTCTAGACCACCACGCGAAAAGTTATGCTGAATACCATGGAACTATCCTCCATCCGTTCCCGCAAGGCGCCCCAGGAAATCGTATACCGAATCCGTGGGCAAATCCTCGCGGGCCTACTGGAACGGGGCAGTAAGCTGCCCTCTGAGCAGGAGCTGATGCACACCTTCAATGTAAGTCGGCAAACGCTGCGCGAGGCGCTGCGGGTTCTGGAAGTGCAGGGGTTGCTGGAGATCCGTGCGGGGTCAGGGGGCGGCGCGTTCGTTGCGGAAGTGGACCTTGAGACGGCTCAGATGGGGCTCATCAACTTCTTCCACGACAAAGACCTTTCCATACAGCACCTTACCGCCACCCGTACACTTCTGGAGCCGTATCTGGCGGAACAGGCCGCACTCAACAGGACGGACGAGGACCTTGAGACGCTCGAAACCATCCATAAGAACTGCCACGATGCCTTACGCGACAGTGAATTGAAAAAGGTCTACAAATACGAAATCCGGTTTCACACCGCCGTGGCCAACGCCGCGAAGAATCCTCTGCTGATTCTCATTGAGAATTTCACCTCCAGCGTGTTGCTTGACACCAAACATCTGCTGAAGCCTGATGTCAATTTTTCCGTCCATGTACTTGATGCGCATGAAAAACTGATTGGGGCAATCCGCAACCGCCAGCCGGAAGAAGCCCGCGAAATCATGCTTGCGCATGTGCGGACAGTGGGCATCTTTCTCGAACAACTTGCGGACACGCCTTTGAAATGGCGCTGACGCGCTGAAAAAGGCTCCCGAATCAAGGACTCGGGAGCCTTTTTGTTTGTCCGGAACGTGTGTCCGGGGGCTCGTCAGTTCCGCTTTCCGGAGTTTTCGGACAGACTGCCCAGTGTGCCGTCCCACGTATCAACAATGCCGCTGTGGCCGTCCTCGAACCAAGTGGAAGTGACGGTTTTCTTTTCCGTGTAGAAACGTACGCCATCCGTACCCATGGTGTGCAGGTCACCGAAGAAACTCCGCTTGTGCCCCGTGAATCCGAAGGAACAGACAGGCACGGGGATGCCCACGTTAACGCCGACCATGCCGCCGTGGGTCCGCCTGGTGAACTCGCGGGCGTATCTGCCGTTCTGGGTGTAGATAACGGAGCCGTTCGCAAAGGGATTGGCGTTCATGACGGAGAGTCCTTCCTCAAAATTCCGCACACGCTTGATGCAAAGTACGGGCCCGAAGATTTCCTGTTCGCCGATGCTCATGCCGGGCGTGACGTGATCAAACAGCGTCGGACCGATGAAGAAGCCGTTTTCATATCCCGGAACGGAGATGCCGCGCCCGTCGAGGACCAATTCGGCACCTTCCCGGATACCTCGACCGATCCAGTCAAGGACGTTCTTTCGGCGGGAAGCAGATACCAACGGCCCGAGCGTCGTGTTTTTGTCGTAGGCCGGGCCGAGCTTCAGATGCGCGGCCTTCTCTCGGAGCAGGCGCACCAGCGCATCGGCCACCGGTTCTTCGGCTACGACGACGGGTAGGGCCATGCATCGTTGTCCCGCACAGCCACAGAAGGCGTTGATGATGCCCGCAGCGGTCCGCTCCAGTGCGCAGTCAGCCATGACCAGAGCATGGTTCTTGGCTTCGCCGAGGACCTGAACGCGTTTCCCTTCAGCAGCGGCCTCGGCGTATACCCGGGCTCCGGTTTCGCTGGAGCCGACGAAGCTTACACCGACGATATCGGGATGTTGAATGAACAGGCTCACGTCATCCGGGGCGCAGGTGATCACATTCAGGACGCCCGGAGGCAATCCCGCTTCCATCCACAGCTCAGTGAAGCGCAGGGCCGATTGCGGCGCGGCACTGGCGGCCTTGAGCACGAAAGTGTTTCCGGCTGCGAGGCACAGGGGGATCATCCAGCCGTGAGGAATCATGGCCGGAAAATTCCACGGCGCAAGCCCAAGAAAGACACCTACCGGCTCAAGGTACTGGACCGTGTCGTATTGGGAAGACACGTTCATAAGCGATTCGCCCTTGAGTAATTGAGGCATACCGCAAGCGAATTCAATAACTTCCTGTGCTTTGAGGACATCTCCGAGGGACTCGTTCCATGTTTTTCCCTGTTCTATGCACAGCAATCGCACGAGCTCGTCGAGGTGTTTGTCCACCAACGCCTTCATCCGGAAGAGTACGCTCACCCGTTTGTACACGGGGGTGTCTGCCCATGCCGGAAAAGCCTCTCGGGCAGCAGCGACGGCGGAATTGAGTTCATCAGGCAGGCTTGCGGGCACTTTGGCGATGACTTCTCCCGTGGAGGGATTGAAGGCATCTCGATAAACGGCAGTCCGGGATGGTTTCCATTCTCCGGCAATAAAATTGTTGAGGCGCCGCAGTTCGCCTTGTCCCTTGGGATCCGCTCCGTGAATTGCCGTGTAATACCGGTTTTGCGTGGAATGCGTCATGGTTGTCTCCTTCGTACACAGGTTGTGAAATACAGTGAAGGGTCGCCCTGACCATTGGTTGCGGTCCTCTCTGGAGTGAAGCCGCTTTCGATCGAAGTGTAGGGAGGAGAATACAGAAAGTCAACAAATAGTATGCTATTTGACTATATGAATAGTATGTTTTTATACTCTTCCTGAGAGATGGAAGACGCGGATAACCCTGTAAAGTGACGAATAAAATGATGTAAAAGGTGACGGCGCATACAAATGCCTAAAACAAAATCGGCTCGTTCAGTGTGGGAATGGCGAAGTAACGATGTGAGAAGGCCGCGTATTCATAGAGACATTTAGCGGTCATTTCAAAACTCGGTGGGATATATTGTGAATATTCTATTGTGGAGAATGGTTATGAGCAAATTCCTTTTTGGGTAGTATCCAAAAAGACGTTTTAGGATCTGTATGATGCTATACTATTTTTTATATTGATGTGTTAACTGCCTTTTAGATGTGGAGTCTCACCCAATGCAAAGCCCCTTTCGGGGCTTAGTTGTCGGGGGAGGCCTGCATAATATGATATGGGGCCGCAGTTATTCCTCGACGGTCATGATGCCTTCGTCAATGAGACGTTGGGTGACGGCGGTGGCGTTCTTGATGGATTCGAGTGTGGATGCCTGATCGAGCGGCAGGTTCTCCATGCTCAGGGAAGCGAGGAGATTCTGATACTTCTTGTCTTTGCACGCTTCAAGGAACGCGGCTTCAAGTGTGCGGACGACTTCTTCCGGCGTGCCCTTGGGCGCGTACATGCCGATACGGACGCCGATGCTCATAGCTGGGTGTCCTATTTCCTTGAAAGTCGGCGTGTCCGGATAGGTCGGGAAGCGTTCCTCATTAGTGATGATCATGGGTACGAGCTCTGGGTTGTAGACGTCCTCAAGTACGATGTCGATGTGGTTGCCGAGCACGGCGGCGACGGCCTGTGGCCCGCCGTCGAAGGGGATGGCGTGCAGTTTGATCCCAAATTCCTTCTCCAGCATGGCGATGATTGCGTGATGGGTGCCGCCAAGGCCGAGCAAGGAGATGCTTACGTCGCCGGGGTGCGCCTTGGCATAGGCTATGAATTCCTCGAATGAGTTGAACTTCGGGTTGGTCTTGGAGTGTGCGAGATAGGTCACGGACGACGCGATGGTACTGATAGGGATGAAGTCGTCCTTGGTGAAGCGCAGATTGCGGATCAGCGCACGGATGGTAAATGAGGATTCGGCGGTCATGAGTAGGGTGTACCCGTCCGGCTTGGCGTTCATGACCTTCTGGATGCCCACTGCGGTCCCCGCGCCGGGCATGGGCGTGACCACGATCTTCTGTCCGAGGGCTTTGCTCGCCGCCTCGGCAAGCGCGCGGGTGGTCATGGTGAAGGTGCCGCCCGGTGGGTAGGGGGAGATGATGTTGATGGTTCGGGAAGGATAGTCCTTCGCCACGGCTTGCGGAGTCAGACAGAGCAGGGCCGCGAAGGCGAACAGGATGGCGGACAGTCGCAGATACATACGAAACCTCCGGATTTGTCGGGTAGGAGCCCGGTTATGGCCGTCAGGCTGATTCCTCAGCCTCGTCGGGGGCCGATCGCGCCGCTTCGAGCGCCTTTCTCTTCCGGAGCATACGCGCGACCTGAACGAGTGATGCGGCGGCGAGAAGCAGGAACCCGAGGGAGATGGGGTGAGTGAAGAAGACAGTTGCCTGTCCCCGCGACAGCATCATGGCTTGCCGGAACGAGAACTCGAGCTGGGGAGCCACGATGAAGGCGATGAGCATGGGCGGCGCGGGCAGTTCCGCCTTGCCCATGACATATCCGACGAGCCCGAAGGCTAGCATCACCCAACAGTCGAAGGTCGAAAACTGCACCCCGTAGGAGCCGATGACGCATAGCAGTAGTACGACAGGCATGATCGCGCCCTGCGGAAAGTGGGCGAATCGGCGGCAGAGCGGGATCAGGAACCTACCGATGAGCAGGAGCATGAATACCGAGATGAACAGCGTCCCGAACAGGGTGTACACAAAGGCGCGGTGCTCCTCGAAGATGAGCGGGCCCACGTTGACGCCGTGGATGGTCATGGCCCCGAGCAGGATGGCCGTGATGTCGTCGCCGGGGATGCCGAGGGTGAGCATGGGCACGAGCGCCCCGCCACAGACCGCGTTGTTGCCGGATTCGGCGGCGGCGAGGCCTTCCACCGACCCCTTGCCGAACAAGTCTTGGCGCTTCGAGGTACGCTGCGTTGTGCCGTAGCTGAGGAAGGCCGCCGTGGTCGAGCCCGTGCCCGGCAGCGCACCGATGCCCACTCCGATGCAGCTTGAGCGCAGGAAGATGGGTAGGCAGTGCCGGAACTCCCGCCAGTTCATGCGGTTATCGTCCGGGCACGCGGGCGGGGGCAACAGAGCGGCCTCGGTGCCGGCGTGTACCCGCTCTACCTGCGCCAGCAGCTCGGAGACAGCGAACAGGCCGATGACCATCGGAATGATTGCCACGCCGTCCTCAAGCTGGAACAACCCGAAGCAGTAGCGCACGTCGCTGGTCATGGGGTCCGTGCCCACGGCGCTCAACAGAATACCGATCAGGGCCGCGATGATTCCCTTGGCGATGGATCGGCCGGACAGAGCCGCGATCATGGTCAGGGCGAAGATGAGCAGGGAAAACAGCTCGGTCGGGCCGAAGCGCAGAGCCAGCCTCGCAATGGGTTGAGCCACCACGCACAGCATCATGATCCCGAAGGCGTCCCCGAATACCGAGGCGTACAGCGCGGTGGTGAGGGCCTTTCCCGCCTTCCCCTGTTTCGCCAGTGGGTAGCCGTCGAGGATGGTGGCGGCCGCTGCGGGCGTGCCCGGCGTGTTGATGAGGATGGCGGAGATGCTGCCGCCGTAGGTACCGCCCTTATAGATGCCGAGGAACAGCGCGATGGCGAACAGCGGCCCCATGCCGAAGGTCAGCGGGATCGCCAGCGAGATCACCACAGCCGGGCCGAGTCCGGGGATGATGCCGATGACAGCGCCGACGGAGACGCCGAGTAGCGCTGAAAGAAAGATGAGCGGGTCTAGCGCACCCATGATGCCGAGTCCCATGTCGTTGAACCATGCGAGCATGTAGCCTCCTTAGCGGGGGCGTCCCGGTGCCGGACGACGGGCGTCAGATGCCGAAGACGGATTCGGGGAGCGGGATTTCCATGATCACGGAGAATACGTAGTAGATGAGCGCGGGCATCACGAGTGCAATACACGCGAAGGCGATGCGGTTGCGAAAACCGCTCAGCCACATGCCGAAGGCCACCATCAGCATGGAGGAGAGGATATAGTCCACGAAGGAGAATCCGACGATGTAGACGGCGATGGCCCCCATGTACAGCGCGGCCCGTCCGAAACGGCTCCGACGGTCATGCTTCTGTCCGGGGTTTTCCGCACGCGGGAGTGCGCGCCGGATGTGGATGAGATTGCGGAAGAACAGATATGCGCCCAGCACGAGGAGGGCTCCCGCTACCAGCACGGGCAGGGTGCGCCCGGATATACCGTAATCGTCGCTCCGTGCCGTGACCTGAAAGGGTGTGACCGCGAGGAAAAACAGGGCGATCAGTATGGCCGCCAGTCCGACGCATATGTCACGGGTATACTGGTAACGGGTCATCGTCATCCTCCGGGATGGGGGAATATGTCGCTGTGGGTAAAGCAAATATGATACCAACATGAGGGCTTTTTTGCTGCTCGTCAACAGGCCGATTTTACATATGAAAAGGAGAAGTGTCCTTGGAGTCCGGCACGGTGTGCCAGGCTTGCTGAACGCCGTGTTCAAAATCTAAACGCCGGAGGCCGCTGCGGACGTCTTGGCTCCGGGCGCGGGGCCGGGTTCCCGTACCATGAGCATCATGAGGAAGCAGGCCAGCAGAATACCGGTGCACAGGAGGTATCCGGCGTCGTAGGAGCCGGTCCACTGATAGGAAAATCCCATGACCGGGTAGCCGAGCGCCTTGAGGGTGATGAACACGGTGACGAAGCGGTAGGCCGGAACGAAACGCCGTCTGCCAAACACGTGGGCCACCACGGCGGGGAGTACTGTCCAGAATCCGCCGAGACACGCGCCCCCCACTGTGGCGAACAGCAGTACGCCTGTCGGGTTCTGGGGCAGAAAGGCCAGACCGAGCGCGAATACATTGGCGATCATGAGGAGTTTGGCGCTGAACAGCGGTGTTTTGAGGTCGCAGATCCAACCCCAGAGGTACTTGCCGCCCGCCGCGAACAGAGCGGTCAGGCACATGAAGCCCATGGCCGCATAGTCGGAGAAGCCGAGGTCCGCGAACCGAGGTTTGAGCTGGCCGAGCACGCCCGCCGCTGCCAGCAGCCCGAAGCCGAAGGACAGCCCGATGCAGTAGGCTTCGCGGCAGACGAAGAGGTTGCGCCACGGCACGATTATCGGTGAGATCGGTGCGGCTGAGGCGAGAGGGGGCACGCCGTCCGAGGACAGGCCGAGCTCCTCCGGCGTGTCGCGCACCACCGCCCAGCACAGGGGTGCGAGCGCGAGGACGAATCCGCCGATGACGAGGAAGGCCATGCGCACGTCGCACAGGGTGACGAGCACCAGCGCGACGAAGGGCAACAAGGCCCCGGACAGAGAGGTGCCGAGGTTGGCGAGACCGAAGGCACGGCCCCGGCAGCGGACAAACCAGTTGCCCATGAGCGCGTTGCCGACCACGCCGCCGCAGGCTTGCCCCGCCACCCACGCCAGCGCGAACAGCGCGGTGAACGAGGGAAGGGTCCCGGCGTAGCCAAGCCCCATAAAGGCCAGCCCGCCGCAGGCCATGCCGAGGGTCGTCATCAGCCTCAGGCTGTACCGCATGGCCAGCGAGGCCAGCACCGGCATACTCAGGGTGCCGCACAGCGTGGCGAGGCCGACGGCCCCGCCGATGTCCGCGCGGGTCCAGCCGTGCAGCGTGGACATCGGCTCCATGAAAGCGTTCATAATGTAAGTCACACCGCCCACCACCAGCAGATTGCCCAGGCAGGATACGGAGCAGACTTTCCAACCGTAGAACATGCGACCTCCCGGTCTTGTGGCGCGTTGGGGATGCGGCGGGCCGCACCCGGAGACCCCGGACGGAGCCCGGGCGTAAAGGAAGACCCGGCTCCGAGAGGGATCGGCAGGGGGATGCTTGGGAGAAGCAGGATCAGCCGCCGAGCATGACCGGGAGGATGATCAGCCCGTCCCCGTCGGCCAGCGGCTCGTCGGGATAGAGGAGGCAGGCGTCGCGCACCGTGAACACATGCTCGTCATCCGCGAGTCCGACGGCGGCGAGAGCCTCGCGGACCACCACCCCATCCGGCAGGGACAGGTTGAGGGTTTCCCGGCGTCCCGGCAGATGTAGGGTCAGGGTGACGGCGATCATGCGGGGGGCTCGTCGTAGACCCGCCGGAGGGTGTCTTCCGGGACGTCGAAGACCTGCCCGTTGGCGGGGTTGATTTCCTCTTCGAAGAACTCCGGGAGTCGGTCGTGGGCAGGCGTTAATCCGGCCCGGCGGTTGAAGCCGCGCTCCAGCAGCACGGTTTCCCATGCCTCTCGGCGGAGCCATTCCGGTGTCGTTTCCACGCCCCAGCGGGCCTTGAGCAGGTCAGCCACCACGCCGAGGTCTCCGATCCCGCCCGACGCGAGGATACAGAGCCCCAGGTTGTCCATGACCGTGAAGCCGACTTGCGCGTTGCGCGAGACTGTCTCCTGCCCATCCTTGAGATGTTGCTTCACCGGCGACTTCACAGTGTTGCCAGAGGTATGGTCCGCGCCCTGCGGGGAGACGGCGTAAGTCACGCCCACGCCCTTGATGGCCCGGGGATCGTAGGCGGGCATAGCCTGGTTCTTGGCCACGGGCACACGCAGACAGCCGAAAACCTTGCCGGTGATCCCAGCGCCCGAGCCGAGTACCCGTCCGAGCGGCGTTCCCTCTCCGACCTCGCGCATGAGGCGCAGCGCGGCTTCCCTGTCCCCGAAGGCGGCCAGCCCCGCGTTCATGGCCACGCCGATGGCCGCTCCGGTTTCGATGGTGTCGTACCCGAAATCGTTGCACATACGGTTCAGCAGGGCGATGGTGTCCAGATCGTCGATGCCAAGGTTGGACCCGAGCAGGCCGAGGTTCTCGTATTCGATGGGTGAGCAGACCTTCTTGCCGTCCCGGTCCGGGAAGATGTTGGAACACTTCACAAGACAGCCGACCATGCAGGCGTGGGAGGTGGCTCCTTCGCCCCCGCGTTCGAGTATGGTGCGGTGCATGGCCTCGGCATTGATCTTCTCGTAACCCTCGAAAAAGCCGGTGCTGAAGTTCCGGGTAGGCAGCGCGCCCATCGCGGACGTCGCGTCCATCATCGCCGCTGTGCCGTACTGACGGTAAACCTGCGAGGTCTGCGGATTGGCGTTGATGCGGCGAGCCACCTCGCGGTTGGCCTCCATGAATGCGGCCCGGTCAACGAAGGTTTCCTTCGGTGCGGCGGATGCGTCGTAGACAATGCCCTGCACGCCCTTGGAACCCATGACCGCGCCAAGGCCTCCCCGACCGTTGTAGCGGGAGGGTTCTCCGTCAGGGTCGGTGTTGGTAATGCCCGCCGAGAACTGGAGGCGTTCTCCGGCTCGCCCGATAAGTGTCATGCCCACCTTGGGGCCGAAGCGTTCGAACAGCTGGCGGGCCTTCTCGAACAGCCCGAGCCCGACATACGGATCACCGGGGAGCAGTTCCACGCCGTCAGCGGAAATGCGGATCAGCGTCCAGTGGGGCGCGCCCGGCCGTCCTTCAAGCACAACGGCCCGGATGCCGAGGCGGCCCATCAGGTAACCGGTCATGCCTCCGGCGTTGCTTTCTTTGATGCCTCCGGTGAGCGGGCTTTTAGCGCCGATGGACAATCGGTTGGCGCTGGACACGAGAGTCCCGGCGAGGGGGCCGCAGGCCAGCACCAGCTTGTTCCGCCCGCTGAGAGGTTCACACTCAGGCGGCACTTCGGCGGCGATGATCGAGCCGGTCAGCCGTCTGCCGCCGAGGAGCAGGTCGTCCTTCTCCTGTTCCCGGCGCGAAACCGAACCTGTTTCCAGATTGATGCGGATGATCGCGGGCATCGTCGCCTCCTGTGGTTGTCATTACAGCCCAAGCCGCGCTCTGTTGAAGACGACCTCGGGGCGGAGTCTGCCGTGCAGACAGTCGAGGACGTTTTGCGCAGCCTGTGTGGCCATGCGGATGGAACCTTCTGTGGACAATGCCGCATTGTGGGGGCTGAGCAGCACGCCGTCAAGGTGCAGGAGCGGGGAGTCCTGGGGCGGGATTTCTCCTTCGAACACATCCAGACCCGCACCGCCGAGCCGTCCTTCCCGCAGGGCACCCACCAGAGCGGTCTCGTCCACGGTTTCGCCGCGCGAGCAGTTGACGAGGAGCGCGCCGGGTTTCAGGGCGGCAAAGGCTCTCCGGCCCATAAGGTGTCGGGTTTCCTGTGTATAGGGAATGTGCAGCGATACCGCGTCGGCCCGCCCGAGCGCCTCAAATAGATCCGGGGCCAGCGTGATGCTCTCCGCGCTCTCCTGAGGCAGATAAGGATCGTACACTTCGACGCGCATGTCGAAGGCCCGGCACAGGTGCGCCACACGCCGCCCGATGCGCCCGTAGCCCACGAGCAGGATGGTCTTGTCCCGCAGGTCGCTGGTAGGGTGGTCGTTGCGCCATGCAAAATGGTCCTCACGCACGGCCCTGTCGCCCTCAAAGGCTCGCTTCGCTAGCGCAAGCAGCATCATGAGCGTGTGCTCGGCCACGGTGGTGACGTTGGAATCCACGGCGATGGCCACCGGGATCCCCCGGTTGGACAGGTAGTCCACTGGGATGTTGTCCGTGCCCACGCCGAAGCGGGATACGATCCGCAGCCGGGGCGCGAAGTCGAGCAGTTCCGGCGTCAGCGGAATGGTGCGCACGGTCACGGCGTCGGCGTCCTTGAGGGCGCGGGACAGGCTTTCGTGTGAAAAGTCGTCCACCACGTGCAGTTCGATGTCGTCCCGGCGCAGCAGCGCTAGGCCTTGTTCGTGAAACGATGAGAGCACGACGACCTTGTACATGGACGTTCTCCTGTTTGGCTTCAAATATAGCAAAAACGGTGCCAGCATCGGGATCATGCCGGAAGTGTCAGAACGCCCGCGAAGAAGCCCGAGATCAGGCGCCACTGTCTTCCCGGACGGCGTCCGGCACGCTCATACCGAGCGTTTAAAAAATGAACGGGGCACCAACAAGGCGTCCGGAGCCGCCTTGTTTTGGGGGATGTGGGGTTCGCGGACACGGCCATGCCGCTGCGCTCCCGGCGATGTGGGCCTACTCGCGGGGTACGAACCGATTGACCTTGTCATGTTCGCCATTCAGATAATATGTAAGATTTTGGCAGGCTATCCGCAGACAGTCGAACAGCGCCGTGTCGGAATAGAAAGCCATGTGTGGGGTCAGGATGACGTTGGGCCGTCCTCGCAGGGGGTGTCCCTCCAGTTCCGGTTCTTCCTGAGCCAAAACGTCCAGCCCGGCCCCGGACACCACGCCCTCGTCCAGCGCTCGGGCAAGATCGGCTTCGATCACGGTTTCTCCCCGGCCCACGTTGATCAGCAGGGGCTTGCGCCGCATCAGAGCGAAGGTTTCCCGGTTGAAGAAGCCCCGGCTCGTCTCGTTGAGGTTCATGTGGTTGCTCACCACATCCGCACGGGCGAGCAGTTCGGGCGCGTCGAGCAGCCCCACATCCATCTCACGGGCAAGGGATTCCGGCACAAAGGGATCGTGGGCTACGACGCGTATGCCGAAAGCTTGTGCTCGCCGAGCCACGGCCCGTCCGATGGCCCCGAACCCGAGGATGCCGAGGGTCTGCCCCTCAAGGCGGCGGATGTCCGGAAAGGCGTCCCACTTCCAGAGTCCGTCGGCTTGTACGCCCCTGTGGTAGTCCATGAGGCGGCGGTTGAGCGCGAGGAGCAGGGCCAGCGTATGATCTGCAACTTCTTGCGTGCAATATGGGCCATTGGCCATGACCGCAATACCCTTTTTCCATGCGGCAGGGGCGTCGATCCAGTTCCAGCCCACGGCGGGTACGGCGATGGCCTGGCAGATGTCCAGCGCGTCGAGGATTTCGGCGTCGATGGGCACATAGGATACCAGTAGCGCGTCCAGTCCCCTCAGGTCTTCTACGAGTTTGCGCCTGTCGCCGGTGAAGTCCACTATGAAGAGTTCGCTGCCCTGCGGCAGGAACTGCCGTTCGACGTTTGGCTCTCGGTGCTTCCCGGCGGCCATCTTCACGATGCCGATTTTCATGGAGCGTCCCTCCACTAGCGGTGGTTGAGGTAGTACTGCACAAGCCCAGCAGTGATGTAGATCGCCGCCACGACGTTTGCCGCGATGGAGAGGTAAATGAATGCGGTCATCACGAATCTTCTCCTGTTGTTTCGATATGTTCAGGTGCAAAAATGCCCTTAGGTTCCCACGAGCGGGTCACGAGGTGTACGGTAAGGAAGGTGATCAGGCAGACCGCCATGCCGAGTATGTTGTTGGGAATGCCGAAGGGATCGCCGAGGACAGGCCCCCAGATCAGCGCTGTCAGGCCGCCGAGCAGGATGGAGGGCATACCCGCGTAGGGCGAGGCCCGGCGTTCCTCAAGCTTCCCCCACAGCAGCCCGGCGAACAGCGGTATGATGATAGCGGGGCCCCAGATGGTGTAGATGTGGACCATCAGGCCGAGCACGTCGGGCAGCACCAGTGCGAACAGGGTGGCTCCGATGCCGAGCAGGATCGTCACAGCCTTGGAGACGACCAGCAGTTGCCGCTGCGTAGCTTGCGGATTGATGAATTCGTTATAGATGTCACGGGTGAAGGTCACCGCCCCGGTGTTGAAGAGGGAGTCGCCCGTAGACATGACCGCCGCGAGCAGTGCCGCTATGACCAGCCCGCTGATCCCGGCGGGAAGGATGGTCTGTACAAGCGAGGTCATGGCGAGATCCGGGGTGGCGGAAGGCTGTATGCACACCGACACGATGCCGATGGCCGCGGTGGTCGCGAGAAAGAAAATATAATACACGCTGAACAGGGTCACGCCGACCTTGCTGTCCTTGGGCGACGCCGCCGTGGCGTAACGTTGGATGTAATAGGGGGTGCACATGTCCCCGAGCATGAAGGCGAGGAAAAAGGCCCCGAGTTTCAGGGGCGACCAGTCATCGCGGAAGAAGTCGAGGAGCATGGCGGATTCCGGGGAGCGCGATGTGATGATGTCCACCGCATTGGTCAGCCCGCCCACCTGCTCAAGCCCCAGATAGGCCGCGATACTGAGGCCCAACGCGATGACTACGAATTGCACCGCGTCGGTCAGCAGTACGGCGATCATGCCGCCCGCCCACGTGTAGGTCACGGTGATCACTGTCGAAAGTACGGTAGCGACTACGAAGTCCATGTTCAGGATGGTTTCGAGGATGCGGCCCATTGCCAACAACTGCACGCCCATCATGGACATGAGGAAAAAAAAGGCTACAAGGCTGGAGCTGAGGCGTCCGGCACGCCCGTAGTACATGCCGAACAGGTCGCTGATGGTATAGACGTTGCGGCCGATCTGCCGGACCCTTGGCGCGATGAGCAGCCCGCTGAAAATCTGGCAGACGACTACCCCTATGAGCGCCACGAAGACGATGAGCCCCTGTTTATGCACGAAGGAGATACGCCCGATGGTGGCTCCGCCGCCGCACAGTGTCGCGCCGATCGTGCCGAAGATCAGGGCGGCAGGAATGGAGCGTCCCGCCACCGCGTAGTCGTCGAAATCCTCAATTTGGTTCATGGAGTAATATCCGATGAGCACGACGCAGGCGAGGTAGGCGATCATAACGATGATGTCGATGGTTTGACCGTCCATCGTTCCTCCTGTGGCAAGAGGGTGAATCCGGCGGATCGAAGCATTTCGATTCGATGGCGAAATGCACAGCCTTTCAGGGGTACTTCGTTCTAGACCGGACGCGACACCATGTCCCCCTCCTCGCTGTAGAAGCACAGCTCCTCCACGTTCACCGGTCGGATTGGCGGGCGGATGTTGAGGGCATTGATGCGATCCGGAGAGATGCCGAGACGCGCGGCCGCGATTTCGGCCGCCGCAGTGCCGCACATGCGTCCCTGACACTGCCCCATGCCCGAGCGGGTGCGAAGCTTCACATCGTTGACGTCGAAGCAGCCTTCCGAGGCTGCCTGACGTATCTGCCCGGCGGTGATGTTTTCGCAGCGGCACACCACCACATCGTCCTCCATGTCGAACAGCCCCGTGCGCGGGACGAAGAAGTGGGAAAGCCAGTTGCGGGCGCGCCGCAGGCAGCGCAGTTCGGTGCGCGCGGGCCGGGACAGGGTTTCGGCCTGTCCGGAGGACAGCACCCCCATACGCCGGGCCGCCTCGATACCTGCGAGTTCGCCCTTGCGGGCGCTGGCCTCGCCTCCGTCCACGGAGGCCCCGTCCCCGGCGAGGAGGATGCCCTCAAGGGATGTGCCGCCGTTCTCGTCGCAGAACGGATGCCAACAGCGCTGGCGCGAGTCCCAGACGTGGCGCAGGCCCATGAGCCGAGAGAGGTGGGTGCGGGGAATGATCCCCTCGTGGGTGATGAGCAGGTCGGTGGGAATTCGGTGTTCCTTGCCATCGGCGGTGAAGCGTACCTCCTCCACTTTTTCGGCCCCTTCCGCCGAGAGGCGGGTTACGCCGAAGGTCGTGAGCCGTTTCCGCCACAGACGCCATGCCATGCCCAGTCCCTTGCCTAGATATGGAAGGTCCAACAGGGCGGCGGGCAGGAAGGGCAGGGCCGATAGCCTCAGGCCCATTGAGCCAGTGTCGAGCAGGCCAGCGATCGGGACGCCGAGACGGAAGAGATGGCAGCCGAGCAGTGGGAGCAGGGGGCCGTTGCCCGCCAGCACCACCGGACCGGACGGAACCACGCCTGACCGCAGCAAGATGTCCGCGCCGCCCGCGCCCATGACGCCGGGCAGCGTCCAGCCCCGAAAGGGGACTGGGCGTTCCATTGCGCCGGTAGCGGCGATGATGCACCGGGCGCGGGCTTCCGTGGAAACTCCTTTCCGGCTGTAGATGACCCGGCCAGGCTCCGCGAACCACACCGCACTGCTGGGTAGCCATTCCGCACCGCTGCGCTCCATGCGCGCGACGAGGCGTAGGCCCTGTTCGCGTTCCGAGGCATCCTGAAGGATTTCTCCCCGTTCGTGTCCCACATTGCGGTGAAACTGCCCGCCGGGAAGCGGCTGATCGTCGAGCAGTAGCACGGCGAGACCTTGTTCGGCTGCGGCAGCTGCCGCGCTCAGCCCGGCAGGACCGGCACCGATGACCAGTACGTCGCATCGCTGGTTCATATGCTCCACTCCGTGAGGTTGCGTTGGCGGCGGATGACCATGCCCTCGGCCACCGGCGTGAGGCAGGCCTGCCGGTTGGGGATGCCGTCGATTTCCACCAGACATTCGAAACACACACCCATAAGGCAATGCGGGGCACGTTCCGAGCCGTCCGCGCTGTTGGAGCAGAAAACGCCCGCGTCGGTGTGTCCGAGCAGTGCCGCGGCAACCGTCAGGCCCGCCGGGACGCGCACGGGCTCTCCCTCGAATTCCACCAGCACGGTGGGTTCGTTCAGGGCCTTCGCTGATGTGAATGTAGTCATATCGCGCTCCTTTCCTGGGTGGACGGCGAGGCGAAGCGGCTTAGGCCGAACCGTCGCGCGTCCGCCGGAAGCGGGCCGCCCATGACGAAGCCGGGCAACGTTTTGACGTGGATGGCGGCGAGCGTTACCGCTGGCTGCACATTGAGCACGTACACGCGGGGATGGCCCGGCACCGTGTCGTACAGCGGGAGCCAGTCGTCCGGCATGACCCGCAGGCCGCTCCATGAACGGATGATCCGCAGCTTTGCCAGATCGGGCATGACCCGCAGCGCCCAGCGGCCTTCGTGAATTACGCCTTCGGGCCGGATGCGGGGATCGGTCCCGGCACGTTCGCGGCGGAATCCGAGCATGATGGTTCCGCCCGGCGTGCGGGTAATCCCGGCGATGGGGTAGGGCAGAACGTCTCCGATCCGTTCCGTGAGCAGTATTTGCCCTCGATCCGGGAACAACGGCAAATGGAGATCGGAGCCGGGAATCAGACGGACAAGCCCCCGGTTGCTCAAGCCGCCCGCGAGCACCACGCGCTCGGCCTCCACGGTTTCCTGCCCCGCTGAGAGACGGTACAGGCCGTCGGCGACGGATACGGTGTCCACGCGGAAGTTGAAGCGTAGGGCCGCACCAAGCAGGCCCGCGCCTTTGCGGAGCGCGAACATGAGTTGCAACGGCTCGAGCAGGCCGTCGGCCGAGCACCACGCCGATCCGGTCACCTCCGGCCCAAACCGGACGCGAGGCATGAGTTTTTCCAGTTCGTTCCGGCCCACCACGCTGCCGGGGTAGTGTCCCCCGGCTTCTTTCTGAAGCCCGTTCACGTAGGCCGTGCGTTGTTCGAATTCCTCCTCTCCAAGACAGGGAACCAGCCCGCCGCCCGGCCTGTAAAAGATGCGGATGCCCGTGAGCTCCTCCAGTTCCGGAACGAGTTCCGGGAAAAGGGCCGAGGAATCCAGATGCCAACGGACGAAGTCGGGATGGTGCAGGAACTTGCACTGGCAGTAGATGATGCCCATGTTGGCCCGCGACGCGCGGTCCACGGGCGACGCCGCGTCCAGCAGGGCCACGCGCCGGCCTTCCTTCGCAAGCCCGTAGGCCACGGCGGAACCGATGATCCCACCTCCGACGACGGCGACTTCGTAGGCGGCCGTCCCGCGATCGGGCGGAGGGGCGTTCTTGTGCTGCGCAACCATAGTTACCTTCTGGGTTGAACGTTTGCGTTGCGGCGGCGCGCCGTCGGTGACGCGCCTTTTGCGCTGGTCAAGCAAACTTGGTGCCAGATTCGCAGTCGGAATTGGCACGATTATGGCTATAAGGCGTAATGAAAAGGGAAATGGGGAACCCGGCGTCCGGTTCAGCCCGTCCGGGCCTTACTTTTATACGGGATGTGGGCGGAGGCGTTTTCCCAAAACGGACGCCGTGTTCAAAATCAGAACACGTGCCCATCGGGAACAAGAATGCTTGAGGATGTCTTTCGGGCGAAAAGGTAAACACATAGAGGAAAGGCTTTTCCCCCTCGCGTTGTGCGGATCGGAAAAAGTGTGTCAAAAAGGGAAAGGACAGCCTTCGAACAGGAGAAGAGCGCATGAAAGCCACTGTACTGCTGATATCGACTTATCCGGAACTGACGACGCTGGCCCGCCGGTACGCCCGCCACCTCAACGTGCCCGTCGAGATTTACGAGGGCGGCATTTCCTATGGCGGGCACCTCTATGCCAAGCGGCGGGAAAAGGATTTCGAGGTGTTCCTCAGCCACGGGGGAACCGCCGCTGTCATCCAGCAGATGCTCAAAAAGCCGGTCGTGGAGGTCAAAATACACACCTCTGATCTGTTGCAGGCTTACCAGCGGGCTGCGAGTTACGGTCGTCCCATTGTGCTTATGGCTTATGAATCCGAGGTGATGCAGCAACTTGAGGCTGTGGCCGGACTGTTTCCGGACACGCCCTGCCGTTCCCTGAGCTATGGCTCCAAGGAGGAATACGAGAATATCGAGCGCAAGCTCGGTCGTCTGGAAGGGTACACCATTCTCGGGGTGGGGAACTGTGTGCGCCGTATAGGCGAGAAAAACCGCTGCCCTTACGTCCAGATCGTTTCGCAGCCCGACGATGTGTTTGAGGCGCTTTCCTCGGCCAGAAAGATTCTGGATCTCGGCATGCGCGAAAAGACATGGAACCACCGCCTCAGCACCATCATCAACTGTTCCAACGAAGGGATTCTGGTTTTCGACAAGGAGGGGCGGGTCATCCTTGCCAACACCATCGCGGAGAATCAGATCGATTGTGACGGTCCTCTTGCGGGCAAGAAGGCCAGCATTCCGGCGACCCCGGAACTGGTCCGGCTGCTGTACGGCGACGGTAAGCCGTTGCGCGAGGGATTCGTCAGGACGGGCGGTTCGGATTTTTTTTGCAACCGCTTGTCCGTGGACGTAAACGGCGAGAAAGAGGAGCTTATAGTCAAGTTCCAGCGAGTTCGCGACATCCAGTCCATTGAGTTGAAGGCGCGTCTTCAGCTTGTGGATAAGGGGCTCGTGGCCCGCAACACCTTCGAGAGCCTCATCGGGGATAGCCCAGCCTTTCGGGAAACCTTGGCCAGGGCGCGGCAGTTCAGCCGCTCCCCGGTCTCCGTGCTGGTGGAAGGGGAAACCGGGACTGGCAAGGAACTGTTTGTACAGGGTATCCATAACGAGAGTCCATGTGCCGGAGGGCCATTCGTGGCGATCAACTGCGCGGCCCTACCCGAGAGTTTGCTTGAAAGCGAACTGTTCGGTTACGAGGGCGGCGCGTTCACCGGCGCACGCAAAGGCGGCAAGCCCGGCCTGTTCGAAATGGCCCACAACGGCACTATCTTTCTCGACGAAATCAGCGAGATCAGCCGGTCCATACAGGCGCGTATGCTGCGTGTGCTTCAGGAGCGGGAAATTCTGCGCATCGGTGGGGATCGGGTCATCAACGTAAACATTCGGGTCGTGACCGCTACCAACAAGAACCTGTACCGGCAGGTCCTTGATGGGGATTTCCGGCAGGATCTCTATTTTCGTATCAGTCCGCTCAAGCTGCGTATCCCGCCCCTGCGCGAACGCAAGAGCGACATCCCGGCGCTGGTGTCGCACTTCCTGCGGATACTGAACGAGAAGTACGGCACACAGGTGGAGATGCTTTCTTCCGCCGGCCTGCAACGGCTCCAGGGGTACGGGTGGCCGGGGAATATTCGGGAACTGGAATTTTTCGTGGAGAAGCTCGTGGTGCTGTCCGATGGGACGCGGGATGCCGACGAACTGGTCGCGATGCTGCTCGAAGAACACATGCGCGAACATGCCATCGGGATGGAAACGGATTGCCCCTCCGACATCCGGGTGCCCATCGGCAGCATGAAGTCCATGCAGAACAGCATCATTGACACGCTCCTCAAGAACACGGGCGGGAACAAGAAGTTGGTGTCCGAAATTCTGGACATCAGCCGCGTGACCATCTGGAACCGGATGAAGACGAAGAATGGAGCCTAGGGGATCTGAGCTCGGGCTAGCGGAATGACCGATGGATGATCGAAGCGCGGCGACGGCGTCTTTGTCGCCGCCGCGTCCGGGGAGGAGGTTAGAGGAGCACGCTTTCGGAATGGGATTCCGTATAGTTGAGCTTTAGGCCGTGGCTTTGCAGGGTTTCAAGGAACAGGACGGGGTCGATGCATTCAATGCCCGCCACGCCGGAGGGCGCCTTGCCAGCCGAGCAGAGGATCGCCGTGATGACGGCGGGCAGGGCCACGTGGATCTGCGAACTGCCGAAGGTTTCGAAGAGGGCCTTGCGTTCCTCGACGGAGTTGTACAGCGTGGGATGGTAGTCGATGCGGCTCACCGAGCGGACACGGCGCCCCACGGCCTCGTCGCCGATCTTGCCAGAACCGCTTTCCACGATGACGGAAGCGTCCATATGGATGGGAATATCCGCTTCCTGCATGGCCGCGCTTTCGTCCATGAAATTTCCGGATGGACGGCGGACGATCTTCATGAGCAGTTCGTGCGGGGACACCTTCGCGCCTTTGACGTCCACAGGGGCCTTGTCCCCGAAGCCCATGAGGATCAACGTGCCGAGTTCGCGGTCGATGGTGTATTTGAAGTCACAGTACTGAATCTTCTTGGCCTTGAGGTAATAGGGGATCGTGATCTGTTCCGGGTGCTGATGGTAGACCAGCGGGATAATGCCAGTGGGCTCGGGGAACAGGAATTCCTCATACCCGCTGTAGATGTCGAACGTCTCGAACTTGCCGCCGGTGAATACTACGGGCCGGATGGCATAGCCCCACAGTGCGCGTTCCGGCGACCACGTGGGCAGCCATGCGGCGATAACCTTGGGGGCGTTGCTGCGCGAACGCTTGCCAAAGCGGATCTTCACGGAATCCACGGTGTCGTACTTGTCGCTGAGGTAACGGGCGAATACGTTGGTCAGGCCCGGGGAAGCGCCGCAGCCGATCATGCAGGAGAGGCCCTTTTCCTTGAATTCCGCGTGAAACCGTGGATCACGCCCGTGCATCATCCGGGACAGGATGTTGTCCGAGGCGTTGAGATCAAGATCCATCGTGTCCCCGATGGATGTGTCCACATAATGGCAGCCTTCCGCGAGGCAGGCTTCCATGATCACGGGGTTGAAGTTCGGGTTTACCAGATTGATGGCGACGTCCGCGCCCCGGATGGCCTCGCGGACCGAATCGAGGTCGGATGCGTCCAGCTTCTTGACCGAGATCCGTTTGTCTCCGATCTTTTCCTTCACGGCTTCGGCTCCGGCGACGTCGAGATCTGCCAGAACGATGGATTCTACATCCAGAATGCGCGAGATGATGGTCGCGCACGGCCCGCCCTGGGCTCCGCAACCGACGATGGCGATACTCTTCATGCACAGGCTCCTTTGGGAAGGGCGCTTCCGCCCGGTCTGCCGCCCTCGTGGGGCGGTATGCTTCGGCCCCCGACGGGCCATTCCGTTTATTCCGTCAAGAAAAGCAAAATCGATGCCAAATACCGAACCGTTCAGGATACAGGTGTTAGTTTATTTTTATATGTTATTACAATATATTGTATTGTGTTTCGACTCGTGTGGAGGCGCACTCAGCCTGACGTCCGTCTCCGCCGCTCAAAAACACACCATTTGACGGTTTCGCGTTCAAAAACAGAACGCTGCTACGCCCGATGGGATATCCGTCCACGTCGGGTTTCCTTCCGGAGGGGCGAGGCGAAATTCCCGGCTGGGCTCCTCGCCACGCAGGACCCGGAGCACGCCGAGGGCCAGAGCCTCCATCTCGTTCTCACCCGGGATAATCACCACCTGCGCAAGGAACCGTACTCTGTTCGTAATCAGCTGCGTAAACGTTTGTGAGCGGGCAATGGCTCCCGTCAGAATGATGGCTTCCGGTCCGCCGGGAAGTACGGTCGCCAGTTCGCCGATGCCTTTGGCGACCTGATAGGCCATCGCTTCGTAGATCTGCGCGGCATAGGCATCACCAGCGGCGATGCGACGTTCCACCTCAAGGACACTGCCCGTACCTAAATAAGCGCGCAGTCCGCCGTTCCCGCGCATCCGGCGGGTGGCGGCGGAGTGGTCCAGCCTACCGGAAAAGCACAGGTTCACAAGCTGGCGGCAGGGAACTCGCCCGGCGCGCTCCGGAGAAAACGGTCCTTCCTCATCGGACAGCACGTCGATCATTCGGCCCTGGAGTAGGGCACAGCCGGAAATTCCACCGCCCATGTGCATGATCACCACGGTGGTTTCTTCGGGAGGACGGCTTGTGCGTTCCGCATATTTCCGGGCCGCCGCATACATGTTCAACACGTGGCACGACGCCCGCCGGGGCAGCTCAGGCACGCCGCTGAACCGGGCGACATCGTCCATTTCGTCCGTGACCACAGCGTCGTAGATGTAGGCCGGGATGCCGAGCGGCTCCGCAAGGTCATAGGCGAGGACGGCCCCGAGGTTGGAGGCGTGTTCGTCCACGGGATGTTTCCGCAGGGTTTCCACCATGAGCGCGTTGACGCGGTAGGCCCCGCGCCTGAGAGGGGGGAGCTTGCCACCCCGCGCGGCTACGGCGGAGAGCTCGCTAGGGCGCAAGCCGTGGGTGTCAAGGCAGCGGGCGAGGGTTTCCCGGCGCAGTCCGAACTGTTCCATGATCCGTTTGCCCGCAAGTTCTTCGGGACGGTGCTCCACGGTTTCGGTGAACAGTGGCGTCTCGTCACGGTAGGCCGCGATCTTGGTCGTGGTGGAGCCGGGATTGACGGTCAAGATAGTGTGCATGGCTTCTTCCGTCGAGGCGTTGGTCGTAGTTACAGGGAAAAGAGGGACGCCAGCCGGAGCGGCAGCAGCTTGTCTCTGGTCTGCGCAGCGCGCGAGGTCAGCACGATAGGTGCACGCCCTCCGACCACGAGGCCGGCGCTTTCCGCCCCGCACCCATAGCGCAGGGCCTTGAGCAGCACGTTGCCGCAGGCGATGTCCGGGACGAGCAGGATGTCCGCCTCGCCACAAACCGGCCCGGTCCGGCCCTTGGCCTCCGCCGCCTCGCGGCTCATGGCGAGATCGTAGGGGAGCGGGCCGTCCACCACGCAGTCCTGGAATTCTCCGCGCTCTCCAGCTTCCCGCAACGAAACGGCATCGAGCGTTTCCGGCATTTGGGGGTTGGGCGTGTCCACTGCGGCGAGGACGGCGACGCGTGGGGCGTCCATGCCGAGCTGCCGCAGAACTCCCGCCGCATTAAGGAGGATATCCCGTTTGCGCGTCGCGTCGGGCCGGATGTTCAGGGCCGCGTCCGTGATAGCGAACACCTTATGATAGGAGGGGATGCTCACGAGGCTCACATGGGAGAGGATGTCCCCCGTGCGAAATCCGGCCTCTGGAGTCATGAGCCCGTGCATGAGCGTTCCCGTGGGGATGGCACCTTTCATGAGCAGATGGACCGAGCCATCCCGGAGCAGGGCGGCGGCGGTAGCCACGGCTTCCTCGTGCGTCCGGGCCGCCAGAACCGGAAAGGCATCGGCCCGGTCAAGACGTTCCAGCCCGGCGAGGATGCGTTTTCGGTTGCCGATAAGGATAGGCGAGAGACAGGTTTCGTCATGGGCAAGGACTGTGGCTTCCAAGGCGTGCGGATCTTCCGCGCCGACCACGGCGACCGTCCGGGGCTGTGCTCCGCGTTCCAGATGGGCGAACAGGTGGGGAAAATCGGGAAAGCGCATGGGTTACCTTCCTTGCGGCTCGACGACCACGGCAAAGTCCGGACAGATGGTTACGCAGCGCAGGCATCCTGTGCAGCGCCGATCCGGGAGCGGGGTCACGACCTCGTAGCCTTGTGCGTTGACGCGCCCGGAGAGGGACAGAACCTGCGCCGGGCAAGATGCGACACAGTATCGGCAGGATTTGCAGCGGCCTTCGCGGATGTGTACGGCGAAGCGCCGGATCTCAGTGGCCATGAGGGGCTCCTTCGTGAAAAAGGTCCATGAGGGCGGCGTACCCGGCCTGGGCCGCCTTGATATTGGCTTCCCGCACCGCTCCTTTGAATCCGTCGAGGGCCTGAAGGAAAGATTCCAGCCGCACCATGCCGGTCAGGGCGACGAGCGCGCCCGTGCCCGCCGCGTTGGAGGCGCGCGCATTGCCCGCCCTCGTGGCAAGCGTGGACAGGGGAAGCCCGATCCAGCCGCCTCCGGCGAAAGGGATGATATCGCTGTCGTAGATGACCGGGGCGGGCGTGCATGCGAAGCGTTCCGCCGCTTCCCGGCCGAGCACGACCACCGCGTCAGGGCGCTCGACCTGCTGGAATAGGATTTCGTCCTCGTCCGTGATGACCTCGGCGGCGCAAAATCCGCCGCGCTGGGCGATGCCGTAGGACTGGGTCTGCGCGGCGTTCCGGCCTTCAAGCAGAGCGGCCCGCGCCAGCATCTGCCCCATCACAATGATGCCCTGTCCGCCGGACCCGGCGATAATGATCTGATACTGCTTCATGATGATTCTCCCGAGGGAGCGGCAAGTCGCCGCATAGCTTCGTAACGGCTCAGGAAGTCGGGCTCGTGCCGCTCGACGAGGACGCCGGTGGCGAAGTGTCCGGTGGCCTCCGGATCGTCGAGACGTTCGTAAGTCTGTCGCTTCACGCCGTGGGCCTGAAGCCATACGAGCATGTCCAGGGGCGCGGCGAAGCCGTTGCGCGGGCCAAAAAGCGTGGTACAGGGGCTCACCACCTCGATGAGGGAGAATCCCTTGTTTTCCAGTCCGGCGCGCAGGATACGGGTCAAGCCGCGTCCGGGGCGCACGGTCTCGCGGGCCACAAAGTTCGCCCCCGCCGCCGCTGTCAGCGCGCACAGGTCGAAGGCGCGTTCCGGGTTGCCGAGAGGCGAGGTCTTGGTGAGCTTGCCCGAGGGGGTCGTAGCGGAGAACTGCCCGCCGGTCATGCCGTAATTGTAGTTGTTTACGATGATCGCGGTAAGGTTTATGTTGCGGCGGGCCGCGTGGATCAGGTGGTTGCCGCCGATGGTGGCCCCGTCGCCGTCACCCATGAGCGCAACCACGCGTAGGTGTGGGTTTGCGGTCTTGACGCCAGTGGCGAAGGGCAGGGCGCGTCCGTGCGTGACGTGCAACGTGTTGACGGACAGGTAGTCGTCTGCCTTGCCCCAGCAGCCGATGCCGGTGGCAACCACGATGTCCTCCGGCGCGTCGCCGAGTTCTTCGAAGGCCCGGACCAGCGCGCTGAGCACCACACCGTTGCCGCAGCCCGGACACCAGATATGCGGCAGGGCCTCTTGCCTGAGATACGCGGCTCCTGTTGCGAAAGCCATAACTGCGCTCCTTGGTTGTGGGCTGTTCAGTCCAGCGCCCGGAGGATATCTGCGGGCGTGATCACGCTTCCGTTGTATCGGTTGACCCGGATGACGGGCTTCTCCGGTCCGAACAGCTTATACACTTCTCCGGCGAGTTGTCCGGCATAGTTCATTTCCGGCACGAGGATGCGTTCCGCCGTGCGTGCGGCCTCCAGCAGGGCTTGTTCCGGGAAGGGCCAGATCGTCTGAAGCTGGAGCACGCCCACGCGTCGTCCCTCGGCGCGCTGGGCCGCCGCCCGCGCCGCCCGTGTGACCGCGCCGCAGGCCACGATGAGAGTGTCGCAGCCCTCCGTATCGAAAGTCTTCGTTTTGATGATGTCGTCGAGGTGTTCCTCGATCTTGGAATGGAGCTGGGCCACGCGTGCCGCTGCGTTGTCCGGGGAGCCGCATGTATTGCCGTGGCGGTCATGCATGGAACTGGAGATATGGAACCGGTAACCGTCACCATAGGAGGCCAGCGGAGCGACCTCGCCCCTGTCGAAACCGAATGGTTCGTACTGTTCCGGCGGGACTGAAGGCTTGGGCCGAAACCTGACCGGCAGGCTGCCGGGTTCGGGTTCGACGAAGGTTTCCCGCAGGTGGGCCGTGATCTCGTCGGGCGCGAAGATGACCGGGATGCGGTAGGTTTCCGCGATGTTGAACGCCTCCACCATCAGTTCGAAGCATTCTTGCACAGTGGCGGGCATCAGCGTCACGACGATCTGGTCTCCATGGCGACCCCAGCGCATCTGCATGAGATCGGCTTGGGCAGGCTTGGTTGCGAGGCCGGTGCTCGGCCCGACGCGCTGCACGTTGACGACCACCACAGGGACCTCTCCGATGATCGCCACTCCGAGGTTTTCCTGCATGAGCGAGAATCCCGGCCCGCTGGTAGCGGTGAACGCCTTGGCCCCGGCCAGCGACGCACCGATGATCGCGCCCATGCTGGCGATTTCGTCCTCCATCTGCATGTAGACGCCGCCAAGCCCCGGCAGATCTCGGGCACACAGTTCTGCGATTTCGGATGACGGTGTGATGGGATAGCCCGCGAAAAAACGCGCTCCGGCGTAGAACGCCCCCAGCGCGGTGGCTTCATTGCCCTGAACAAGTTGCCGTGTGTTCACTGCTTGCTCCTTTGCCTGCCGTCTGCTGGGATAGCCCGCACGGCCCGGTTGTGCGGAGCTAAGCAAGAGGTATGCCACGGGAAAGTGCCGGCTTTGATGCTGTATCTGACTGTTTGTAAATGTTTTCTTTATACAGAACCGGATTGGATTGTGTCCCGGTGGAAACGGCGCGGACGGGCCGTTCAAAGAATGAACGCCGGTGTTTCGATTTGGGATAGGGGGAGGACGCAAGGGCGCCGCAGATCGGGAGGCGATCCGCAGTGCCGCGAAAAAGGGAATCGGGGGAGACTTCGGAGGGAGAAACGGTCAGACGTGTTCTTGGGGTGTCTGATTCTGACGGGTCGTCAGGGCGAGCATGATGGGAGCAGACGCACCGAAGTTTTTTTCGTTGGACTCGCGCAAGGTGTGTCCGTGTTTAATGATATGTTCGGGATTCATACATTTCCCCACAAAAAAGCCCCTTGAGCCGGAAACGCAAGGGGCTGGGCGGTTAATTTAGCTTTTTGGTTATTTTCGGGCTTCGATGGACAGGCTGACCACATAGTCGGCCATTTCCTCTCCTTGCGGAAGCGTTTCCGCTATTTGTTTGTACAGAGGATCGTTCCAGTCCTGCATATTCCGCACATAGTCGGGCTTGGGCGTCAGCACTATGGATGTGAACCCCGCTTTTTCGAGCAGCGCCTTGGTTTCTTCGACCAGAACCGCGCCGGCCACGCAGCCGACGAGAGCAGCGGCCATGTCCCGGACAGTGTCGGGAAGAGGTTTCAGCAGCGCAAGGTCGGAAACGGACACCTTGCCCCCGGATTTCAATACACGGTATATTTCCCGCCAAACCTTCGGTTTGTCCGGGGAAAGGTTGATCACGCAGTTGGAAAGCACCACGTCAACGCTGTTGTCAGGTACGGGAAGGCATTCAATTTCGCCAAGACGAAACTCCACATTGTCCAGGCCAGTGCGCTGGCGGTACTGCCCAATATTTTTTCGAGCTTTGGCAAGCATCTCCGGCGTCATGTCCACACCGATAACCCTGCCAGATGCCTTCACCTTTTCGCCAGCCTGAAACACGTCAAAGCCGCCTCCGCTGCCAAGGTCCACAACGGTCTGTCCTTCCCGCAACGCGGCGATGGCAACGGGGTTACCGCAGGAAAGCCCCATATTCGCGCCATCCGGCAGCTTGGCTAGAGACTCGGCATCATATCCTACGGCTGCCGCCAAACGGGCAGGATCGGCCTGGCTGCCGCGCTGGCTGGAGCAGCAACAAGAACGCTGGCCGGTGGCAATGGCCGCGTATCCGGCTCGTACGGTTTCCTTCACGTCTTCGCTGCTTTTTGTTTTATCCGCTGTATCCATAGTCGTTATCTCCGTGTCATACGTTTGTTTTTGGCAATAAACCGATAAAAATTCCGGTTCGATACCGCCTTCCGCCAAGTACGGCTGGCAGTGGGCAGAATTGCCGGAACAACATTCGGACGCGAGGTAGGCTATGGTTTCCAGCATCAATGGAATGTTGGCCCTATAGCGGGTATTACGGCCTTCACGTTCCATGCTGACGAGCCCGCTGTACATGATGTTTTTCAGGTGGAAGGAAAGGTTCGTCTTCGGTATATCCAGCATCTGGGAAATCTCACCGGCAACCAAACCTTCCGGGGCATACTTGACCAATAACCGGAAAATGGAGAGCCGTACTTCCGAAGCCAGGACTTCAAAGATTGTGGTGGCTGTTTTGATTTTCATAGTTCTATTATTCAACACTAATTGAACAGTGTCAAGATGTGCTCTATTTTTTGATGGCGGTCGAGTCGCACGGTTTAATGGCAGCACAAAAACGCATTCTCGAAAAAAGGGGCTCTTTCCACGTCTTCCGTTTCGGCTTTGGCTGGCTAAACCCGGTGCTTGAGCGCGCTACGCCCCAGAGTGAGCCGAGGTCTGGGGAACCATTCCCACGCAGAAAAGGCCCTGATGATCGGGCCCTTGGGAGCGTACAGCCGAATCAGGTCGGGTACACTAATACTATGTTTGTAACATGATAAAATAGAAGGACAACACCAAAGGGATCCCTTGAGGTGTTGCCCTGTGCTTTCTTTATGAAATACGGATGATATAAAACACACTTATGGCTTTGCACGAAGCAGACAGCGTATACAGACAGGATCCAGTGCCGTCTCGGTACCGTCCGTGTAGTCCGTGGAATAGCCTCTCTTCGTCCGAAGGTTCCGCTTACAGCCCGTATGGATGCCGCCCCCGAAAGCGTTACGCGCTGACGACCATCTTGATGTCGGCGGGCTTGCCGAAATAGGCCCATGTCGTCACCAGCACGTCCACCCCGGTCGCTGCGACAGCCTCCGCGTTTTCACCGGTCACGCCTCCGGCGGCGAGCACCTGAACGGCGGCGTTGACGGCCTTGACCCCGCGTACCGTTTCTTCAAGATCCGCACAGGTAAAACGTTCGCATTGGATGGAATCGATGCCCGCGCGTGCCAGCAGGAGGGCTTCCTCCGGGGTGGCGACTTCCGCGCCCAGCTTCTGTTCCGGAAACGCCTTGCGGCACTCGGACACCCGGGCGGCGAATCCGTCGAGCCCGCCCGTGAAGACACGATGCTGATCAAAAACCAGCAGGGAGTCCGAAAGCCCGAGCCGATGCGCGATGGCTCCACCAGCTTGCGCCGCCGCAAGCGAAAGCCGTTTGGTCCCAGGGAAATGCTTGCGGGTAACGGCCAGCTGCACATGGGGATTGGCCTTGCGCGCGCTTTCCAACATGCCCGCTGCGCGGGTTGCGATGCCGGATGAATATTCCATGACGTTCTGCGCGATTTTGAGGCTCCGGTGGATGGCCCCCGCCGAGCCTTCGGCGCGCAAAAACACCTGCCCCGCCTCCAGCCGATCGCCGCTGGCGGCTTCGCACGCAACCCGGCACCCCGAAGACTCCAGAAGCCGCACGGCGACCTCCACGCCCGCCACGACACAGGCGGCTTTGGGATGGCAGGTCAAAAGCCCCGGTTCGCGCCCGATGCCCAATGCCTCCACGGTCAAATCCATGTACGGACAGTCTTCTTCCAGCAGTTCGTCGATGAAGCGCTGGCTGATGTGAAAACTCATGCCTTCCTCCGTTGCAGTTGATCGATGGCGAGATACAGACACAGGCTGATGCAGGCGAGCAGGACGCACAGCGCCGTGGCCCGCTCGAAGTCGCCGCGCGAAACGGCATTGAACACTTCAAGCGACAACGTGTTCGTCCGTTGCGCAATGTTGCCTCCGAGCATGAGCGAAATGCCCACTTCGCCGAAAGAGCGCGTTACGCCGAGCAACAGCCCCACGACAAGGCTGGTGCGGATCAGCGGAATGACCACGAGAAAAAAGGCGGCTATCGGACCGGCACCGGTCACGCGCGCCGCTTCCGTGAGCTTGCGTACCGTTTCACTGCCGAGCGCCGCCTGGACGGGTTTGATGACCAGAGGCAGCCCCGCGATGTAGGCCGCCAGCACGACCGCCGCCTGAGAAAAAATCAGCCGGACCCCGAACAGCCGCTGGAGCGGCTCCCCAAGCCCGGCCTGCCCCAAGGCCATGAGCAGCAGGTAGCCGAGCGCGATGGGCGGAAACACCAGCGGCAGCGTCACAACAAAATTGAGCGTCCGGCGAAACGGCGCTTTCGGCGACCTCGCCCAGAGAGCCAGCGGAACCGCCGTGATGAGGTGCAGGGCCAGACACACGGCGGCAACCTTCAAGGTAAGCCACACCGAAAACAGTACTTCCTCGTCGTGCAACAGCTCGCCGAGCACGTCGGTTCCCGGTTATGGGCGCAGCCCGTGCTTGGCGTAAACGGATCGGGCCTTGTCGGATTGGAGGAACGTCAGAAATGCCTCGACTTCGGGGTCCTTCTCCGCGCCTTTGACCACCGCCGCGACCATTTCGATGGGATCGTAACCGGACTGGATGTCCATAGAGCCTCCGATGGACTTGCCCTGCGCCTTGACGACCGCCGTATTGACGAACCCGGCGTCCAGTTCGCCCGTGGTCAGATAGGAAAACACCTGCGGCACGGTGGAAAACATCCGCAGCTTGTCCTTCAGAGGTCCACGCAGGCCGCTCTGGGTCAGGAATCGCTCAGCGGCCTTTCCGTAAATGGCGCCCTTCTTGTCGGGATAGCCGATGGACTGGATTTTCGGATTTTGGAGGTCCTGCGGCGATTCCACATTCAGGCCCTTTTTCCACGCCAGCACAAGCACGGCGGTGCCCAAAGGCTGAAACGAAGCGAAAGAGACGTCCGAGTCCTCCAGGGTCTGCCTGTCCGAAACGAATACGGAAACCCCGCTTCCGGCCTTGTACTGGGCCAGCGACTGCCCGATGGTGCCGCTGTAGACCTCGGTCAGCTGTTTGCCGGACTCCTGCTTGTACAGCGCGCAGAGTTCGGAAAGCATTTTTTTGTAGCCCATCCCCGTGGTCACGGCTGTCTCGGCCAAGGCCGGTACGACGCTCAGGCCCAACATGACCAGCGCCAGAATCCATCGTTTCATTGCAGTTCCTCCCTGTGCGGCAATCACCGCGAGTTCAGTATTCCGTCAGTTTGCCGTCTTCAAGGTTCAGAACGCGATCCGCCAGAAAACGGCGCTCCGCGTCCGAATGGGTCACATACAGGACGGGTACGCCGAACCGTTCCGGGATCGCCTTGACGTAGGCCATGATTTCTTCTCGTTTGCCCCGATCCAGCCCCGTCAACGGTTCGTCCATGAGCAGCAGCTCGGGACAGGCCAGCAGGGCGCGCCCCACGGCGACACGCTGTTTTTCGCCTCCGGACAGATCGGAAGGCGTGCGGTGCAACAGCCGTCCCAGACCCAAAAGCGCTACCACGTCTTCGAACGATACCCCGGACGGGCCCCGGAACCGCCGCCCGAACAGCATATTCGAGCGCACGGACAGATGCGGGAACAGCCGGACGTCCTGAAAAACATATCCGAGCCGCCTCCGTTCGGGCGCGAGGCATACGCCCCGTTCCGCATCGAACCAGACTGCCTCACGGCAGGCGATCCTCCCTGCATCAGGGCGAAGCAACCCGGCAAGGCACTGCAGTAAGGTGGTCTTACCCGAACCGGACGCCCCCCACAGTACCGTGATGCCGTGGGAAGCGAGCACAAAAGAAACCTGAAGCGCGAATGCTTCAAGTTGTTTCTGGATGGACACCTGCAACACCCGCATGCTCCGAAAAAAGTCTTTCCTTGCTAACATGCCATAAGAGGACGGAAAAACAATCCGGGTAGGTTTTTGTCAGAATTCGTGACTCAGAGAAGGGAAAGGGAAGTGTGTGACGCCCTTGAGAATCGGCCACAGTCTTCTGGAACCGTCCAAGTACCCCAGCTCTTCACAGAATTTTTTGATGATGCCATAGCCATTTTCCATAACTGGGGAACGTACCTGTACAGTGCCCGCACCGACAAGCATGGACTCCACAGCCTCTTGCCATTCATAGACACCACCGTTTCAGCGGACATTGATACAATTTCAACATATGTTGCCATCGGCAGCGTTTGCTACTCAACATGAACCCCTTCGTGTCTTTATTGTGACGATATGCACAAATTTTACGGCATGTCGCTGGCTCTCGATGACAACAAGTCCGTTGTGACCCTGTGCAAACAAGGAGGAAAGCGGTGATCAACTCTATTGATGTTTCAAAATGCACTGGTTGCGGCACCTGTTTTAAAACCTGCGGCCTTGATGTGTTCCGCTTGGATACGGAGCACCCCGTGCTGTCTCCCTGCATGGTCAAATGTCCGGCAGATACTGTCCATCACTACCGAAAAAGAGCCCCCCAACAGTGTTTACTGCACTGTTGGGGGGGCTCCTTCGAATGAAGTGGGACAAACTTTTACCCAAAGGGAGGTCCTGTCCTTGGGGAAGACGTTAGCCGCACTTTAACTCCTTAATATCTACTCGCTATAGTTTTACAATTCCCCGCATAAAAAGATAGAGCGAGAACAAAGCTACAAGTACGAGCAGCACCAAAAGTACTTTTTCATATTTCAGGAACATGGGGTTCTGATCAGGATGTTGTTTCCGGCTCCAGATATAGACAGGGATACCGATGGCGATAAACACCGATGCCATAAGCAAATAGTGCAGACCAGCAGCGTAAATGAGCCAAAGCCCATAGGCCGACCCTAGAAAGCCGCAGGCCAGCGCCGAAGCGCGTCCGGTTGCGGCCCCTTGGGGATATTGGCCATCCTCGCACGTTTTCCACAAGAAAAGCGTGGAGATGAGATAGGCGGGCAAAACCATGACAGCCGTGATGCTCAGCATCATATTCCAAGCATTGTTGGAAAAATAGACAAGCAGGAGCGCGAGCTGCATGAGCGCGCTTGTCACCCACAAGGACACGGAAGGCGCACCGTTGGCGTTTTCCCTAGAGAACTGGCGTGGAAAGGTTCCGTTTTTTGCCGCGGCAAAAGGCATTTCCGCTGTGATCAATGTCCAGGCAAGCCAGCTGGCCAGAACCGCAATGATCAACCCAATGTTCATAATCCAGCTTCCCCATGTCCCTACGGCCCGTTCCAGTACACCGGCAGTGGAAGGCGTAGGCACGGCGGCCAGTTCCTGTTGGGTCATAAATCCAAAGGGCAATACCGACAACAGGACATATACAATGAGGCAGCCAACAAAACCCATGATCGTGGCCTTGCCTACGTCATCTTGGCTCTGGGCCCGATCTGAAAGGACCACAGCACCTTCAATCCCGATAAAGGCCCAAAGTGTAACCAGCATGGTACTCTTTATCTGAGCACCGAGCCCACCTAAATGCTGTCCATTGTCCACCGCCAGCTTGCCGAAGAAGTCGAAATCGAACTTATCGATATGAAAAACGAAAATCATAATAATGATAAACACGAACAACGGAATGAGTTTGCCGATCGTACCTATGGTGTTGATCACGGCAGCCTGCTGTGTCCCGCGCAGTACCACAAAATTGAATAGCCAAATCAGGATGGATCCGCCGATGATGGCGTATATGGTATTGCCGCCGGCGAAATAGGGCGGGAAGAAATAGTTGAGGGCATCCATGGTGATGACTGCGTAGCCTACGTTGCCGAAAATCTGGCACAACCAGTATCCCCAAGCGATGAGGAACCCAACGAAAGAACCGAACCCCTCTCGGCCATACATGTAGATCCCCGCTTTGAGATCCGGTCGGATGTCGGAAAGGATGCGAAAGGAATTCGCCAGGAAAAACATCCCGATACCCGTCACGACCCAAGCGATGATCACAGCCCCTACCGAAGCCTGGGCTGCCATATTCTGGGGCAGGCTATAAATGCCACCCCCCACCATTGAACTCACCACCACACTGGCAAGCGCGATCACACCTAATTTTTTGGTATTATTCGCCATACCCCGCTCCTGTTCACTGACAATCTGTTCCATTTTGCCCGGACCGCCGCCCTGATCTGGCGGTCCGGGATCGGCTATGGGATGACAAAGCTAGCGTTTCACAGGATCAGCAAACTCGAAGTTGAGGAACCCCATAACGGTCAGGCAATATCCATAAGGCTTGGTGAGGTTCAGGTAATTATGCCAGAACTGGAACTCGCTGTGTTGTTCCACCCCGCGCAGGCTCAGCTCATGCTTGAGAGACTTGTTCAACCACATTTCGGCATGAGCCTTAGCGATATCGTCGTCGATCCAAGTGGGGAAGTATTCGACATATTCCGCCGCCCATCCCCCTATGAGTTCGCCCTGTTTGTTTTTTCCCCAGCAGATGCCCAGCCCGGTGGCAATGGCGCGATGTTCTTCCAATCTGGCCCCATTAGCGGCCATAATGACCTCAAGCACGGCACCGTGTTTGAAGGAAGAAGCTACGGAATCGACAGGAACAATGTTGTTGTACAGTTCTTTCGGCAGTACGGAAGTATAAGGAATGATATTGAAATTTTCGATTTTAGCCTGCATCAGCGCCGAGTCGTAGCAAAACGTCTCAAATGGTTGTGGGGGAATGCCATCCTCTGCTTCTCCCACGCCTCCGGAAATAAACGCCAATGTAGGGTATCTTGTTCCAAGAGTAGTCATTTACGTTCTCCTATCGTTACAGGTTTCGCTTTCTCCACATCAATGCAGAAAAACATACGATTTAAAAAATCGTAGCACGAGTTATTCGTAAATGATTTTCTCAAGTTATACTGTTGATACTCATCCTTGTTCGTTAGAGCGAGCTCGCTGGAATATGATGATGTACAGATTTCCTAGGGTGCGGAGCCAGTGATTCCCGGTTCCCTTTCGCATCACCGTTTTTTGTCCCTGATCAAGCATGGCTACACTTTGGCACTGTGTGGTTTGGCTAGCTCCTGATGCGCCTGTTGGGATACTGCTTTCATAGTGCCTTATAAAAAAGAGGAACCCACCGATTGTATTGGTAGGTTCCTCTGTGGTTCTGTTTCCTGAAGAATACGGCGTTATGACGCACTGGGCAAAAACGCTTCTTTTCAAGGCTAATCCCAAGCCTGCATGAGTACGATGGGAAAACGGAACCGCTCATCAGGAGCGGTGAACGGATGACGTCGATAAACAGCATTCGCACAGTGCGGTATTGCTGCCCATACTGTGACCTTCTGGGGTTGCGCAAGAACTCTCCGTTCGTCCCGCGGAGGCTTGAACCGCATTTCATTTAAGGGAATATTTATAAATATAGTGTAATTGAATTCATTCCCTCTTGACACATAATACTTTTTTTATAAACGTGTTACTTATTCCAGCAAGGAGGGGTTCATGATGCACATTTGGGGAAGGCTCTCCCGTGTGATGATGGCTTGCGCGCTGTCGGTTCTTTTTTTGGGGGGTACCGGAAAAACGATTTGGGCTGCTCCGGCGATTTCCTTTACCGATATTGCTGGGCGCGAGGTCCAGCTGGATAAACTCCCCAAGACGTTCGTCGTCGCAAACTACATCGCCAATTTTTTGATGGTCGGCGGAGCGGGGAGTCTGGATAAGGTTGTAGGCATGACGTTCGACGGTTGGGAGGAAACCCGGTACGGCGAGTATGTCGTCTATACTGAAACATTTCCTAAACTGAAAGCTATCCCGAGTATCGGCGGATATCACGACAACATCCTCGACTCTGAAAAAATACTGTCTCTTCGGCCTGATGTTTTGTTGATAGGGCGCTCTCAGTTTGCGGACAACAACCAGAAAATCGACATATTTGAGAAGGCCGGCATCAAGGTTGTAGTCCTTGATTACCATGCCATGAAGGTGGAGAACCACACGAAGAGTACGATGATCCTCGGCCAGCTTCTCGACAGGGAAGCTGTGGCCAAGGAACAATGCGATGTCTACGCCTCCGCGCTTGAAGACGTGTATAGGAAGGTTGCCGCGCTCCCTGATTCCGCCAAGCACAAGACGGTTTACATGGAATTGGGGAACAAGGGCATTGGAGAGTATGGGAACAGCTATAATAAGGATGTACTCTGGGGCGCGATCCTGAAAAACCTTGGAGCCGACAATCTGGCTGAGAATGCCACCCAGCCCTATGCGCCGCTGGATACGGAATTCGTACTTGCATCCAATCCCCAGCTTATCGTCATCGGCGGCGGTATTTGGCGAAACAACGCCGAGGGTGACCAGATGAGCATGGGGCTGACCATCGACGAGGCCACTGCGCAGAAGCGGCTGAAGGGCTTTGCCGAGCGTCCGGCTTGGAAGAATCTCGCTGCGGTCAAGTCTGGAGAGATATATGCCGTGGATCACGGCAGCCTCCGGAACATGATCGACTATACGTTGACACTGTACCTCGCCAAGATCCTCTATCCCAACACCTTCCAAGAAGTGGATCCGATGGGCGATATGCGCGCGTTCTATGCCAAGTATCTCCCTGAACTGAAGTTCGACGGAACCTTTATGATCAAATGTGCACGTTAGCATGAAGGGTGAAGGTATGCCTTCCGGCAATGCACATATGTACAGGCAGCTGAACGGAAGGCGTCTGTTGACTGGTATGGTGCTCGCCATCCTGACGCTAGGCCTCATCGTCATCGATCTCGGCATGGGGTCTTCCGGCATCGGTCCCGGTGAAGTCGTCGATGCCCTGCTTGGCGGGCCGGACGGTGATACGGCGAATACGGCCATCTTGTGGTCCATCCGCTTGCCCATGACGCTGACCTGTGTTTTTGTGGGAGGCTCGCTCAGCCTTGCCGGTCTGCAAATCCAGACCATTACCAACAACGCTCTGGCGAGCCCCTATACTCTCGGCATTACGGCAAGCGCCAGTTTTGGAGCGGCCATAGCCATTACGTTGGGGCTTTCCGTGGCGGGGTACCTCTGGATCGGGACGGCACTGCTCGCACTCGTATTCGCGCTTGCCGTCTCCCTCCTCATTTTCTATTTGGGGCGCCTGAAGGGGATGTCCACGAGTACGCTGATCCTTTCGGGGATCATCATGAATTTCTTCTTTCAGGCGTTGCAGCAGTACCTGCAGTACCGTGCCTCCCCGGAGATCGCGCAGATCATTTCCGGGTGGACCTTCGGGAACCTGCAACGCTCGTCGTGGATGAGCGTCGTCGTAAGTGGTTGTTTATTGGTAATGGGTGCGGCGCTCCTGTCCGGCTGGTCTTGGCGTCTCACCGTACTGACGACGGGTGAGGAGCGGGCGCGGAGCCTGGGGATCAATGTGGAGAGGTTACGCCTGCATGTCTTCCTGATCTGTTCATTTCTCATTGCCGGTGCCGTTGGTTTTATCGGTACGGTGGCCTTTGTCGGGCTTGTCGCTCCGCATTGTGCGAAGCTCATGTTAGGTGAGGATCAGCGGTATCTGCTTCCCAGCGCGACGATCCTTGGCGGCCTTATGCTGCTTGCGTCCTCGATTGTTTCAAAGCTGCTTTCTGGCGGCTCCATGCTCCCGGTGGGCATTATCACGTCCATTGTAGGCGTTCCGTTTTTGTTCGTTTTGCTCATGAAAAACGGGAGGTGACATGCTGACTTTATCTATTCAGAACCTGTCCGTACATTTTTCGGGAAACCACGTCATCAATGATGTATCCGCAACGCTGCATGGCGGAGAAATGGTGGCGGTGGTTGGCCGAAACGGCGTGGGTAAGACCACACTGATCAAGGCCATCGCGCGGCTGATCAAACGTTCCGGTGACGTGGCCTTGTACGACGATAAAGGCAACCTTTTTTCGGATCGGGACATTGCGTATGTTCCACAGCTCGAATCCGTTACCAGCCGCTTGACGGCCTTTGAAATGGTTCTCCTCGGCCTGGTCAAGGATCTCAGATGGAAAGTGACCGACGAGCAAATCGAAAAAGTGGCGGACACGCTGGCGGAACTTGGGCTCGACAGTCTGAGCCGGAAGCCGGTGTGCAGCCTGAGCGGCGGGCAAAAGCAGCTTGTGTTCATGGCGCAGGCGTTCGTGTCGCGGCCCAAGGTCTTGCTGCTGGACGAACCCACGAGTGCGCTCGATCTGCGCCACCAGCTCGTCGTCATGGATTTGGCCCGGAAATACACGCGGGAAAACGGGGCGATTACACTTTTTGTCGTGCATGATCTCATGTTGGCGTCGCGATACAGCAGCCGCTTGCTCATGCTTCACGAGGGGCGGATCAAGGCCTTTGATACGGCCGAACGGGTGCTGCACCCGCACTTGCTTGGCGACGTCTACGACGTGGAGGCGAGCGTCGAGCGGACGCGCCCCGGTTTTTTGAATGTCATTCCCGTGAGGCCGTTGTGAATAGGTGCCGCCTGGAAACGATCCGGGCCTACTGGTCGGGCAGGGTAGCGGCCTATTCCGCCGTCAATGCGGATGAACTTGGTACTATTCAGGCCAAGGTATGGGATGAACTGATCGCGGAGCAGCTTCCGTGGAAGCACCCTCTGCGTATCCTCGATGCGGGTTGCGGACCCGGCTTTTTCTCCATCCTGATGGCTCGCCGGGGACATGAGATTACGGGGGTGGACTACAGCGAAGCCATGATCGAGTGTGCCCGGGAGAACGTCGAAAACCATTCCCCGGAAGCAAGCGCCTACTTTTCCCAGATGGATGCCCAAAACCTGACATTTGAGGATGATACGTTTGATGTCGTCTTGAGCCGCAACCTTACATGGAATCTGGAACACCCGGACAGGGCGTATGCGGAGTGGCTGCGCGTCCTCAGGCCCGGTGGCGTCCTCCTGAATTTCGATGCGAACTGGCACGCTCATCTGTTCGACCCGGAGCTTGCCCGGCTGTATGCGGAAGATGCCCAAACGCTGCGTGCTATGGGGTATGCCGTGGAGGATGAACACGGAGACCCGATCATGGACGAGCTGATCCCGCAGCTGCCGCTCAGCCGTGAACAGCGCCCCGGGTGGGACAAGGCCTGCCTGGAACGGCTCGGTTGCCGCGACGTGCTTGTCAGGGCGGCTCTGCCTCCAGACATCATGAACGATTACTACCGGATTCGGTACACCCATATCCCGATGTTCCTCGTACGGGGCATCAAGCAGTGAGAAGGCCATGACGGAATTGGAAGCGATACGGCGTTACTGGAATACGCGGGCGGAAGGGTACTCCCTGAAGACTGCTTATGATCTTCAACATGCGGAAAAAGTCTGGCTGGAGCGTCTGCGTCCGTTTGTACTTGCGTCCGGCAAATTAGACATTTTGGACATAGGATGCGGGCCAGGATTCTTTTCCATCCTGCTGGCCCGGCTGGGGCATTCCGTGGTCGCCTTCGACTATACGGAAGGGATGCTGGAGCGCGCCTCTCGGAATGCCGCCGAAGCTGACGTCTCTATTGTTGTGCGGCAAGGCGACGCGCAGGACCTTCCGTTTCCGGATGAAACGTTCGATCTGATCGTGTCCCGCAATCTGATGTGGAACCTCGAACACCCGGAATCAGCCTATGCGGAATGGCTGCGCGTACTCAGACCGGGAGGGCGCCTCGTCAATTTTGACGGCAATCATTACCGCCACCTCTACAGCGAACCCTATGCGGAGGAGTTGAAACAGCCTGACTATACGGATGGCCACAATCCGGACTTCATGCTCGGGGTCGATCCCGCCCCGATCCATGCCATTGCCGCGAACCTGCCTTTGAGCAGAGTCGACCGTCCGCAGTGGGATGTGGAAACGCTCCTCAAACAGGGGGCACGCAATGTGACGGTTGACGTGGAACGAAAACATTTCGTAGACGGCACGGGACAGCCCGTATCCATTATCAAGCGCTTCATGGTATCAGCCCAAAAAGAAGAACAGCAGTGAGATAACGTATCGTTTTCTCTTTTGGATTGATTGGGGACCTTGGTCCTTTGGCTGGGATCTCTTTTGGGCCGGGAGCGCCATTCATCAAAATATACTGATTGCAATTTGCTGGGCTGTATTACTGATACGGAAAAAGAGCGGCATATCCTATTGTTGGGTTAGTGCACATTACCCTTTGGGGTTGGTTTCATTTTCGGTAGGGTGGGACTTACTGGTTGAAGCCGCCCCAACTCCCTATCCCATATCTTTGGTAATCATTGCCGTACACTCCCCAAAAGTGTTACGAAATAAAAAAAATAATACCAAGGGGCAACGCATCGTTTCTTGGCTGGACAATATTGGCCCTCGAAGTGCCATTCATTGCGGAACAGGTGAAGCAAAAAAGCTTTATAGCTCACGTTGTAAACGGAGAGGAATCATGTTCATGGGAAAACTGTTTGTCGTGGTTATCGCACTCTTGGGGCTTGCGGGGTGCTCACAGGAGGAGCCGCCCTCCAAAGCCGAAGCGCCTCGTACGGAACTGGCGTACGCGAGCACAAAGGATATTCGAAACATCAACCCTCATCTGTATTCCGGCGAGATGGCTGCGCAAAACATGGTGTTCGAACCGCTGGTCGTCAATACGAAGGAGGGCGTCAAACCCTGGCTCGCGGAAAGCTGGGAAATCTCTCCGGATGGGAAGGAATACACCTTCCATCTCCGGAAAGATGTTGCCTTCACGGATGGAACGCCTTTCAACGCCGAGGCCGTCAAAGCGAATATGGACGCCATAGTGAGCAACCTTCCCCGGCACGCGTGGCTGGACATGGTCAACGAAATCGACCGCAATGAGGCCGTTGACGAATATACCTACAAGCTGGTGCTCAAGCATCCCTACTACCCTACGCTGGTAGAGCTGGGGCTGACCCGGCCTTTCCGTTTCATCTCTCCGAAATGTTTCATTGATGGCGAAACCAAGAACGGCGTGTCCGGTTATGTCGGCACGGGGCCGTGGGTTCTGACCGAGCACAAGGACAAGCAGTATGCCGTGTTCACGCGAAATGAACGCTATTGGGGGCCTAAGCCGGCTTTGGAGAGCGTACGCTGGAAGGTTATGCCGGACCATCAGACTATTCTGCTCGCACTCCAGAAGGGGGAAATCGATCTTATTTTCGGTTCCGACGGTGACATGCTGAATCTCGACGCGTTTGCCGCGTTGCAAAAGGAAGGCACGTACAAGACGGAGATCAGCGACCCCGTCGCCTCCCGGGCCATTCTTCTGAACGCGCATCAGCCGATTACCAGGGACATCAACGTGCGCAAGGCGTTCCAGCACGCCATAGACAAGAAGGCCATTGCCGACGGTATACTTAACGGTTCGGAAACGATAGCCGACACGTTGATGGCCAAGACCGTTCCTTATTGCGACGTTGATCTTCCGGTACGCTCCTACGACGTTGTGAAAGCCAATGAATTGATGGAGAAGGCTGGCTGGAGCATGGGCAAGGACGGGTACCGTTACAAGGACGGCAAGAAGTGCGCCGTCACTATCTACTATAATTCCAAGAATTCGCAGGAACGGACCATCAGCGAATACATGCAGAACGATCTCAAGAAGATCGGCGTGGAACTCAAGATCGTGGGCGAGGAAAAGCAGGCGTTTCTGGATCGGCAGCGCACCGGCGAATTCGACCTGCAATACTCCCTGTCGTGGGGTACACCGTATGATCCGCAGTCGTATCTGTCTTCTTGGCGCATTCCCGCCCACGGGGATTATCAGGCGCAGGTCGGGTTGGAGCGTAAGGAATGGCTGGACAAGACAATCACCGCGCTCATGATCGAGCCGAATGAGGATACCCGTAAGAATACGTACAAGGAATTGCTGGCGTATATCCATGAACAGGGCGTGTACGTGCCTCTGAGCTATTCGCGTACCAAGGCCGTGCATGTCCCGGCTCTCAAGGGGGTTACGTTCTGTACCTCCCAGTACGAAATCCCCTTTGAAAGGATGTCGTTCTAGCAGACTGGCCCGGGAGACGCGTCTCCCGGGCCGCTTGTGATGCTTAAGGAGTTTCGTATGGGGAGTTATCTTTTTCGTCGCCTGCTCAACCTCATCCCCATCCTTATTGGGATTTCGTTTCTGTCTTTCGTGCTGATCAATCTGAGCCCCAGCGACCCGGCGGAAGTGGCCGTGCGTGTCAATGAAGTCACTCCCACGGAAGAGGTGCTCGCGGAAACCCGTGCAAAGCTCGGCCTGGATAAACCTTTTTTGACGCGTTATGTGGCTTGGCTGAACAACTCCTTGCATGGGGATTTCGGCAATCGTTATGTGGACGACAAACCCGTACTTGGTGAAATCCAAAAGGCGCTGCCCGCGACCCTCGTTCTTGCCGGAGCGGCTCTGTGCCTGACGCTTGTGTGCAGTCTCTCCTCCGGGATCGTCTGTGCGTTGTATGAAGGAACCTTTCTCGACCGGCTCATCCGTGGCGGTGTCTTTCTTGGTACGGCCATGCCCAGTTTCTGGGCCGGGCTTCTCCTCATGTGGCTGTTTGCCGTCAAACTTGATCTCGTTCCGACGAGCGGGATGGACGGTCCCAGCTCCGTCCTTTTACCTGCGGTCACGTTGTCCCTTGCGTATATCGCCACCTATACGCGGCTTATCCGCGCCAACATGATTCAGAATAAGCAGGAAAACTACATTCTCTACGCACGGGTACGCGGTTTGCCCGAGCGCTCGATCATCCGCCATATGTTTAAGAATTCGCTTCAGGCTTCGCTGACCGCACTGGGTATGTCGCTGCTCAAGCTTATAGCCGGAACCTTTGTCGTGGAAAGCATTTTCGCATGGCCCGGCATCGGAAGGCTTTGCGTGGCGGCGATCTTCAACCGCGATTTTCCCGTCATCCAGGCCTATGTGCTGATCATGGCGGTTCTTTTTGTAGTCGGTAACGTATTGGTGGATATCCTGAGCGCTGCCGTCGATCCCCGGTTGAGGAAGGAATTCTAGCATGTCCCCGTGGATTCGTCTGCAAAGAGACAGGCTGGCGCTGGCCTGCATGGGGTTCCTGGGGGTTGTTCTTGTATTGGGCCTCCTCGCTCCCATACTTCCCTTGTCCGATCCGACGCTTATCGACGTCGGGGACAAGTTCGCGCCGTGGAGCTGGCATCATCCCTTTGGGACGGATCAGCTTGGGCGCGACGTCCTTTCGCGTCTTGTCTACGGCATACGCGCGACGGTGTTTCCGTCCTTGCTCACTATGGCCATAACTTCCGCGTTGGGGGCGTGCGTCGGCCTTGTTTCCGGTTTTTTCCGCAACCGTATCGACGACGTGCTTATGCGCATATGCGACGTCATGATGTCCTTCCCCAGCGAGGTCATGATTCTCGCCATTGTGGGCATGACGGGCCCGGGCCTGGAAAACGTGGTCATCGCCAACGTGGTGGCCAAGTGGCCGTGGTATGCGCGTATGGTCCGTTCCATCGTCCGGCAGTATTCGGACAAGGACTATATCCGGTTTGCCAAGGTCGCCGGCGGATCATCCATCAGGATCATGATGCGGCATCTGTTGCCCGGCACAGCCGGCGAACTCTTTGTCCTGACGACGCTGGATACGGGAAGCGTGATCCTGATGATTTCAGCATTGTCTTTCCTCGGGTTGGGCGTGCAGCCCCCCACCCCGGAGTGGGGCATGATGCTCAATGAGGCGAAGGAGGTCATGACCCTGTATCCGTTGCAGATGATCCCGGCTGGCATGGCCATTCTGTTGGTTGTGGCGGCATTCAATTTTTTAGGCGACAGCCTGCGTGACGCCTTTGATCCCAAACACGCGGGCAGGGAACGTTCATGAGCTTACTTGAAGTGCGGGATTTGACTGTCCGAGACTCCCTTACTGGGGCGCTGATCGTACGGGATGTGCATTTTTGCCTTGAACCGGGAACATGCCTTGGCGTCGTTGGGGAAAGCGGCAGCGGCAAATCGCTGACGTGCCTGGCGCTGTTGGGACTGGCGCCTCCTTCCTTGCGGGTTTCCGGCAGTGTCCGTTTCGGCGGCATCGACCTCTTGCAGGCAGGTCGGGAAACCGTGCGCGGCATCCGCGGCAAGCGAATCGCCATGATAGTCCAGCAACCGATGACGGCGTTCGATCCTCTTTACTCCATGGGGGCGCAGCTTCTTGAAACACTCCGGGCGACGACATCGGCTTTTTCGGAAAAGGAGAGCAGGGGACGCATCGTTGAGGCTCTGGAGATGATGCACATCCACAATCCGTTGGATGTGCTCAAGAAATATCCGTACCAGCTTTCCGGAGGCATGTTGCAGCGGTGTATGATCGCGGTGGCGTTGCTTCAACGCCCAGATATCATCATTGCCGATGAGCCCACAACGGCGCTGGACTCCATGAACCAGCGGGAGGTTGTGGCACAATTCCATTGGATCCGGGAACGGTTCGGGAGCAGCCTGATTTTGGTTTCCCATGATCTTGGCGTCGTCCGCCAGCTCGCGCAGGAAGTCTTGGTCATGAAGGACGGCGTCGGCGTCGAATACGGCGGAACGGAGCTTTTCTCCGCTCCACGGCATCCCTATACGCGTTATCTCGTGGACACGAGAGCCACGTTGTCCAAAGCCTTCGAGAGGGTGATGCGATGTCGGTAGCACATCGGGAAACGCCGTTGCTTGAGGTCCGCAATGTCTCCAAAAGCTATCCGGTATCGGGAGGCTTTTGGAGGAAAAAACGGCAGCCGATCCTCAGAGACGTGAACCTCACACTGTCCGAAGGCTCTTCCGTAGGGCTCATCGGCGAAAGCGGCGGGGGGAAAAGCACGCTCGGAAGGCTGATCCTTGGCTTGGAACAGCCGGACAGTGGGCAGGTATTCTTGGAAGGCCGCCCTGTTCAGGTATGGAGCAAGGAACATCCTGGGCAAATGAGCGTTGTGTTCCAGGACTATACATCCTCCGCCAACCCGAGATTCACGGTGGAGGAACTCATCAGAGAGCCGTTGGATATCTTGCGGCTGGACGCGTCATGCGCAATCCCGGAACTGCTTGAGCGGGTCGGGCTCCCGAAGGCGCTGCGGAACCGTTATCCCCACGAGTTGAGCGGGGGGCAGCTCCAGCGGGTGTGCATCGCGCGAGCCATAGCGACCAAGCCCCGTTTCATCGTATTCGACGAGGCCGTGAGCTCGCTTGACGTGTCCGTACAGGCGCAAGTGCTGGAACTGCTGTTGGAGCTGAAGGGGGACATGACCTACCTGTTCATTGCCCATGATGTTCAGGCCGTCACCTACTTATGTGATCATATTATGTTTCTTCATGAGGGGACCATCGCGGAATCCTTGGAGAGGGAGCACTTGGCAAGGGCATCCAGCGGATATGCACAACGGCTCCTTCAATCCGTTATCCCCTTTAACCCTGACGCTTGCGTCGCAACAGTATAAGGCTCCGCCATGAATTCCTCCTGCCAGGCGCTCGACGGGTGCATCGAACGGTATTGGTCCCAGCGGGCGCAAGGTTTCGGTGATGTGCGGCGGTATGAGCTTTCCAGCGAAAAACGCTGTCTCTGGTTGCGCGAAATCGAACCGTTTCTCCCTTCGGGAACCCTGCAAATCCTTGATGCGGGTACTGGTACGGGGTTCTTTGCCATCCTGATGACGGAGCTGGGGCACACCGTGACGGGCGTTGACTTGAGCCCCTCCATGATCGACTCCGCGCGCGAGACGGCACAAAAGAAAAACATGTCCATTGATTTCCGCGTGATGAACGCGGCGCAGCTGGATCTGCCCTCCGCTCGGTTTGACGTCGTCCTGTCCAGAAATCTGACATGGACGCTTCCTGACGCACGGGCCGCGTATGCCGATTGGTATCGGGTCTTGCGTCGCGGTGGCGTCCTGATCAATTTTGATGCGGACTACGGCAACGTTTCCTTTGCACAGCAGACCGAAGAGCTGAATCAGCCGAACGCGCACGCCGCGATCGGAGCCGCATTGCTCAAAGAATGCGATGCGATTAAGGCTCAGCTGGCTATCAGCGGCGTCCCCCGCCCTGAATGGGACATGCGGACATTGGACGAAACGGGGTTCGCCGATATCCGCTGCGATATCCGGATAAGCGACAGGATTTATGCGGAAGTCGACGAGACATTCAATCCTGTCCCCATGTTCCGGCTGACGGCGGGCAAGCCCGGCTAGCACGCTTTTATCATGTATTCCTTCTGATATTCCGCTCAATAGGGCCGTTTCCCTTCCGGGCAAGCTTATCCCGGGCTCTCGTCTTGCGCACTGTGCTTGGGGGGAGAGCCCATCGTATAACCTTTGACGCTAGAGAGGTGATGATGAAACGTGCAATGATGCTGTTCCTTGCGGCAGGCCTTCTTTTAAGTATGACGAGCGGGGCGCGGGCTGCTGACGTGAATATTAAGGGACAATGGCAAAACGGTTTTTCCTGGGCTGATCGCAACCCCCTCAAATCAGCGAATGCTTCTGTCGATAGATTCAAGGCTTCCACACGGTTGCGCACGCAGATCGATATCGTGGCTTCCGATTCGCTCAAGGGCGTCGTCTTTTTTGAAGTGGGCCATCAAAACTGGGGAACAAATGATGCCGCCCTCGGAACGGACGGTAAGGTCGTCAAGGTGCGTTATAGTTATGTCGACTGGAGTATCCCGGAGACGGACGCAAAAGTCCGTATGGGCCTTCAGCCCTTCGACATCGCGACATTTGCGGTACCGTACGCGGCATTCATGACCGACGGTGCCGGGATCTCGCTTTCCGGAAATTTCACTGAAAACGTGGGGGCCACGCTTTTTTGGGTTCGTGCGTACAATAACGATGAACGTACTGTTTCCGTATATGACAAGGACAACACGTTGCTGTATACATACAACAGCCACGATGCGATGGACGTCATCGGGCTGGCGGTTCCGGTGCAGTTCGATGGCATCAGGATGAACCCCTTCGGAATGTACAGCGCGATCGGTAAAGACACCCGTTTCGGTGCCGGTGCGAACAACAAGACCGGAGTCGCCAGCGGATTGCTTCCCGTTGGCACCGGGAAGGTTGTCGCCGACTCCAAAGACAATCACGGCAACGCATGGTGGGGCGGCCTTTCCGCTGAAATGACGTTGTTCAGCCCGCTCAGAGTCGCCGTAGATGGTGTTTACGGAAAGGTGGACATGGGGAAAACGGGCAATCAAGATCTGAAGCGCGCGGGCTGGTATGCCGCCCTGGCAGCTGAATGCAAAACGGATTTTGTCACACCCGGCCTTACGTTCTGGTACGCCTCTGGTGATGACGCGAACGCGCTTGACGGTTCCGAACGTATGCCCGTCATCGATACTGACGTGGCGTTGACCTCTTTCGGATATGACGGCGGGATGTATAACCGTTCCAGCACGTTTAACGGAACGGATATCAGCGGCAGCTGGGGGATCATGGCGGAGTTGAAGGATATTTCCTTTATTGAAGCTTTGAGTCACGCGTTCCGCGTCGCGATGGTCAAAGGCACGAACAATACGGAAATGGTACGCGGCGGGGTGGTCGCTCGTGACGCAATGGCCACTGTCGGCAATAATATGTACCTCACCACCAAAGACAAACTGTGGGAAGTCAATTTTGATTCCCAATACAAGCTGTACGAGGGGCTTACCCTCGCCTTTGAGCTTGGGTATATCTATCTCGATGCCGATAAGGAGCTCTGGAATGATTTATACAAGGAAAACAATTTCCAGGCAGCTTTTAGCGTAAACTACAAGTTCTAGCTCCAACCTTCCTGAAATGAAAAGGTATGCATGGATACTGGGTACCTGCATACCTTTTCAGACAAGAAATGTTCAGACGAAGAACATGCGTCTTATTCGTTTGGTGCGCTGCGTTTGGCGCGGACAGCCTGACGGAGCCAATCATACCATTCTTCAAGCCCGTCACCCGTACGGCAGGATATTTTAAAGACGGGGAGAGCGGCATTAAGATGGCGGGCATGTCGCGCGGCGGTTTCCATGTCAAAATCCAGATAGGGAAGCAGGTCGATTTTATTCAGGATCATGGCACTGGCACGGTTGAAGAGGAACGGGTACTTTTCGGGCTTATCGTCGCCTTCGGGGAGGCTGAGGAGGGCGATCTTGGCATCCTCGCCACAATCGAACTCCACAGGGCAGACAAGATTTCCCACGTTTTCAATGAACAAGATATCGATTTCGCTCAGGTCGAGCGCCCCCAACGCTTCCATGACAAGATTGCTGTCGAGATGACAGCCGCCTTCCGTGTTGATCTGCACAGCCTGAGCTCCGGTGGCGGCTACACGTTGGGCGTCGTTGTCCGTTTGGAGATCGCCTTCGATAACGGCCATGCGGAACTCGGGGGAAAGATCCGCAAGCGTCCGTTCGAGTAGGGAAGTCTTTCCCGCGCCGGGGGAACTGATGAGGTTCAAGGTAAGAATGCCGTGCCTGGCGAAATGTTCCTTCAGACGTGCCGACAGTTTTTCGTTGGCTTCAAGAACGTTGCGAATAACTGGTATTTCCATGAGATAACTCCTTTATCCCGCTTCCATGCTCTGGATATAGAGTTCCCGTCCCGCTCCTATGGAGTGCCCTTGTTCTTCTCCACAGAAAGGGCACGGTGCCGAAAAACGTTTCTGCCGAGCGGGAGAAAAGATTTGTCCGCATCGAGAACACTTGAGCGAGAGGGGGATTTCTTCGGCTTGCAACACAGCCCCTTCCCAATCCGTTCCTGCCGTAAGAGCCTCGAACGCGACGGACAGTGCTTCCGGAACGATGTTCGCCAGAGCGCCGTACCGTGCGCGTACTTGCAACAGACGGTGCAGGGCGTGCCGTTCCATCTCCTCGCGAATGATGGATAACAAGCTTGTAACAAGAGACATTTCGTGCATAAGAAAACTTTAATTGGCTTCCCTGAACAGGTTTCGCAATTACTGGGGAAACGGCGGCCTTGAGTATGTGTAAAAACAGGGGCTCCAGCGTGTACGCTGAAAAGGGGCGGAGGGGCTTCCGTGCCCACCGGGTGGAATCATATGGTATCTTTGTTTTTTTCAGAAGAATCCAGACGGCATGTCCGTCCACCCGCAACAGTCCCGGCCTCATCGGGGGCCAATGAAAATGTATCCTCTCCAGCCGGATTCCTTATTTGTTTTTGATTGAGCGTCATGACACGTTTCATGGGCCGGCTCGCAGGCGGCGAGGGCATCGGAGAATGGTGCTAGTACCCGTTTGAGTACGCCCTGCGTGAAGGAAATGGCGACGCCGTAGTTCGTCATGGGGATGCCTCTGCTTTGAGCGGAGCGCAGGCGGCCGAGCATTTGCCGCCGCGTGAGTGTACACCCCCCGCAATGGACGATGAGATCGTATGATCCGGGACAGTCCGTAAGGGATTTGCCCGCACACATGTCAAAGCGCAGCTCTCCGCCCGCATACTGCTGGAGCAGGCGGGGAATCTTGATCCGCCCTATGTCGTCCTGTTGCGGGTGGTGGGAACAGGCCTCCATCATGAGCACGCTGTCGCCGGGCTTGAGGTTCCCAATGGCGGCGGCCCCGGCGGCGAGGAGCGGCAGATCTCCCTTGAGGCGGGCCATCAGGATCGAGAAGGTCGTCAAAGGGACGGACTGCGGCGTCTCCAGCGCCACGCGGCGCACCACCTGCGAATCGCAGACCACCAGAGCCGGCGGTTCCTTCAGGCAGGCGAAGGCCGCCCCGAGTTCTCCTTCCGTCACCACAAGGCATAACTTGCGCCCATCAAGGGCATCCCGGATGGTTTGCACTTGCGGCAAAATGAGCCGGCCCTTCGGTGCGCCGGAATCGATGGGGACGACGAGGATGACGACTCCCTTCTCGGGAAGCAGATCCGCCACTAGCTGTGCTTCGTGAAGCGATTCGCCAGGCGACAGCCGAACCAGTTCGCGGCGGATCGTTTCGAGGCCTTCGCCCGTTTTCGCGGAAGCGCGCACCATGGGGAGGCCCCTCATGGCATCGGGTAGGCGATCCTTGGAAGCAACGGACGACTCCGTTTTGTTCATGACCACAAGGAACGGAATTGCCTTCTTCCTGAGCCTGCTCACGATGGTTTCTTCGTAGTGACCCCAGACGTTTTCCGCCGTCACCACCAAAGCCATGTCCGTTCGAGGCAATACGGCAAGCGTGCGTTCCGTGCGCTGTGTCCCGAGTTCGCCCTCATCGTCTAATCCCGCCGTATCCAGAAAAACGACTGGCCCCAGCGGGGCGAATTCCAACGTCTTTTCCACCGGATCCGTGGTCGTTCCCGGCGTATCGGATACGATGGACACGGATTGTGCGGCCAACGCGTTGAGCAGCGATGATTTACCCACATTCCGCCGACCGAAAAGGCCGATGTGCAACCTGAGGCCCTTAGGCGCATCCAGCATGTCACCCCTCCCTGTGTAGCGAATGGGTGCGCCCCGCCGATTCGATGACCTGACGGGCCTCATCCATACTGACTCGATGTTTGTTGTCATAAATACAGTAGTCTTCCCGGTGGGCCGCCGGCGTGAAACCGGGCATGAGCACATTGCCGCCGGCGAGCAGGCCCTCCCGTTGCCCTGAAACGGGATCAAGCGACGCCAAAGCCGTTGTCGCGGGGAGATTGGACCACGGCAGAGCGATGCGCAGTACGGCCATGACCCGCAAAGCCAGCTCAACCGATCCCTGCGGTTCGTTGCCCAAAGGGGTATCGGCCTGAGGGATGAACGGCCCGGCCCCGCACATATCCACGTGAAGTTCCCGCGCCAGCAGGATATCGTCCGCCAGTGTCTCGGGACGTTGGCCGGGAACGCCCACAATGAACCCCGAACCGATTTCATAGCCGGCCCGCCGCAGGCGTTGCAGCGCATCCACCCGTTGCGCGAGCGTGTATCCGGGATGCAGGGCAGCGTACAGGGATGCATCCGCCGTTTCATGCTTCAGAAGGAAGCGGGATGCGCCCGCCTCCTTCCACAGCGCGTAGGAAGCAGTGGGCTGCTCTCCGACACTCAGGGTAACGGCCACGGGGAACCGTGTGCGGAGAGCATCCACCATATGGGCGATACGTTGCGGCTCATCATGGACCTCGCCGGATTGCAGGACGAGAGTGTCCACGCCGAAAGCCACGGCCCGCTCCGCCGCCTCGACAATTTGAGCCTCGTCAAGACGGTAACGTTTCAGGGACGGATTCGCCGAACGCAGGCCGCAGTATCGGCAGTTCCGTTCGCAACGGTTCGAGAATTCGATCAGGCCTCGGACAAAGACATGCTCTCCCTTTTCCCGGGCCCGCACCTCGTCGGCGCGCTCACGCAGAGCCTCGTACGGCGTTTCGAAAAGCAGTTTCAGAATATCGTTCCGTTGCATACCCTTTCTCCTGCCTTCAATCCATCGTTCAACACCCGTTCCTGCGGGAAAGGCGATCGGCAAAGCATCCGGCGCATGGGTTACATGCCGTTTTTGGCGAAGGATTTCATCGCTTTGGTGACCGTTATCTTGTCTCCGAAATGACAGGGCCCGATGCAAGGATGGGCAATACAGTTCTGGCACGCGTCGGTCACATAGTATCGTGCGGGAATGCATCCCTGACAGGCCGTATCGCATACGGTCAGGATTGGGGCCGAAGGCTGTTCCCGTTCCAAGGCCTTTTCAGCACACACGGACAGAGGCGTGGAGTCGTCTTCCTCGTCTTCAAGCCGGAATCCGAGCGCGGCCATGACCCCGAAAGCACAATATGGCGCGATCCTTATAGATACAGCATCGGCTTGGTCTCGTATTTTGGGGACGCATGACAAAGGGGATGTGTTCCACGCTTTTGCCGAAATTCACATCGTGGAGAAAGGACTCGGCGACTCGTCTGAGCACTTCACGACGCAATACGTTGATATGGTTCCGTTCCACCATGTATTTCACTCCCTGACGGGACGGCAAGGCGCAATATGGCGACAAGCTTGAGAAAATCTTGATCGTTCAAGGTGTACGGCGGCCGGGAGGCCAAATCCGACCCGATGGCCGGTTCGATGCGGCACGCTGATGGTATGACAGCCGACCCCAAACCGCTCCTCAAGATGCGCGATGTGGGCCATGAGCGCCAACGTTTCGAACCGCCAGTCATATAAGCCCGTAGAGCAGCCCCATGCCCACGTCGTCGATGCCTGCCTGCATGGCACGGTCGAATGACGATGCCCGCCAGTCAAGGTCCTTCTTGGGCCCGGCAAGGTGAACCCTGCCGTAGGTCGGCCGATGGTAGGTTTCCTGAAAAAGCTGGAACGTACCGATGTTCCGTTCCTTCAGGCGGCGGAAACCCTCTACGGACAGGGGGGCGAGGTTTCACGTTCACCCGGCGAATGCGGCTGCCATTCTCTTCCGCACCGTAAATCGCGTTAATGAATTCCATACATAATCATGTCGCTTCCGGGATACGCCTCGCCAGCCACCATGAGTACGCGCTTATGCCCCTGCCGCAGCAGGATCTTTGTTTCCTGCCTGATCTCGTCCGGATTCAATGCCCGGCGGATCGCCTCTTTATTGGATCGTCGGAATGCGCAGTACAGGCACTCCATTGGAACAGAGGTTGGAGATGTACAGAGGAGCAAAAAGGACAATCCGGTTTCCGTAGATCTCTTCCTTCACGGATTTGGCCGTATGAAACAGTTCGTCCAGTAAATCCTGTGAGTGAACGGCCATGAGACCGGCCACGTCCTCAAGCGAGAGCCCCGACAATGAACGGGCTTTATCCAGTACGTCCCGGACATGCTGCCGATCTTCGGCCTGATGTTTTTCCAAAAGCCCTTCAAGCGCAGACTTGTGGAGCCAAACCGCCTTCGTATCCGCCGCATGTTCCATTCCTTCCTTCGGCGGCAAACCGTGCCGTCGACGTTCAGTTATACGGTTATCGCTGGATAAGCTTGAAGAAACGACCTGATAGGCCTGTTGGCCGATGGTATAAAAACGAATCAGTGACATGGAGCGCATTGCTGCGTGGCCGCGAATGTATCGTTTTTTTCCGATGACAGCCAAAGCATTATTTTCGCTGGCCTTTATCATATACTGCCCGGGAGCGGCTTCGTTTTGAGCTGGCTCTCCCGTCCATGTCGAGCATTCAGAATTTGTCCTACAAGCCGTATACCGATAACGCCGCGGGTAAGGTCAACATCATCCCATTTCAGGGAAAAGAGTTCGCTCGGGCCGATGCGGGCACCCGTATAAATGCCAAGTAGGATGACGCGCTGGATATGCGGGGCAGCGACGCGCAGGAGTGCATTGAGTTCTGAGACGCTCGGCGGGGGATTTCTTCTGGCTCTTCCTTTTGAAACGGAACAGATCTCAATGGTTGAAGACAGGTATCCTTCTTTTTTCCAAAATTCGCTACAGAGCGTTGCAAAGAAATGCGCCTGCGGATGATGGATTGGGCCATGCCAGACATTTTCTGGGATTTGCAGAAGGCCAGAATTTCTTTTTGGGTTATGGACGATACCGGTCTATTTTCCATAAATTCGACTAGCGGTCTGGCATGATATACATCTTGCTTGATTGTTACCGGGCGTTTTGAGCACAGGCTGAAGTGGTGATCGAACAGTTTCCGGATTGTGATGTCTGGCCACCGTGTCCCCGGAGGAACACGCCCGCTTAATTGGGGGGGGGTATGGCTACCTTTTCCCAACAAGTAACCTGATGGGTAAATTGCAAAGAACATGCACAGGAAAAGCTATCATCGCATATGGCCTGCCAATAAAGGTTCGGCGGTAGTGCCTAGGCGAAGGAGGCCCATCCTGGCGAGGTATATATGTAACCGCCTGGCGAGAGAATGCAACACTCACGACCGGGGAGGCCCTGCACGAGCTTCAGGGCGTCGGTGGGAGGGAGGATGGACAGCGCGGTCGCGAGGGTGTCCGCCTCCATCGCCGTGCCTGCGACGACCGAGACGCTTCCCACGGCGGGGCTGAAGCCGGAGGCCGGGTTGATCAGATGGTGATGCCTGCGCGAGGCATCATAATAGATTTCGTAACTGCCGGACGTCGCAATAGCCTTGCCGGAAAGCGAAAGCTCGCCCGCATAGGCAGGCCCCGTGGGTGACTGCACCGCAACCCGCCACGGCACACCCGGCGACTTATGCCCCGAGGCCATGATGTCCCCGCCCGCATTCACGAGATGGTTCTTCACCCCGGCGGACGTCAGCACGGCGGAAACCCGGTCCGCAATGTACCCCTTGGCGATGCCGTCCAGCGTGATGCCCATACCCGAACGAGCAAAGGACAGATCCGCTCCCGAAACCTGAAGTCCCCGGCGGCCCACCAGCGCGCGGGCCGCCCGAAGCTCCGAATCGTCCAGCGTCAGCTCGCCGGAGGGATTGCGGTGTGCCCGGAAGAGATCGATCACCGGCTGCACCGTCACATCGAAACTTCCGCCCGTCAGTGCGCCGTAAAACAGCGACCGGTTCACCACCCGTACCAATTCGGCGGGCGCGGCCCGCAGACGGCCCGCACGGTTCAGCTCGCTCACCGGCGTGCCGCCGTCGTGCCGGCTGAACACCCGCTCCAGACGCGACGCCTCCGCAAAGGCCAGACCCAGCGCGTCCGACGCCTGCATAGAGGAAATGCCCGCCACCGAAACGTCCACGAACGTCCCGAGCATCACTTTCGTCTCGCGGGACACGGCGGCCTGCGCAAGTCCCGGAACCCCTAGCCACAACCCGGCTCCGGCGACGCCCGCCATGCCGAGGAATACCCGTCTCGTCATCATGATACATTCTCCTTCGCTGCGGGAGCGGGGGACGCTTCCGGGGTCGCCGGGGCGGACTGAACCGGAGCGGGCGCGGCCTTTCCCTGGGATGCCGGGGCGGCCTGCGCTGCGGACTTCGCGTCCAGCGGCTTGCCCGGAGCCGACGTCGCGCCGGCGGGGGCTTCGGACTTCAGAGGCGCGCTCGGACAGAGCACCCGCAGGGCCTCGCGCGCGCACGCGGCGGCGCAGGCTTCCCCGCATTCCGGGCCGTAGGTCAGACAGACCTTATGATTGATGTGGATGCGGTCGTTCTCCAGCGTGACCGCATCGGCGGGACAGCTCTTGACGCAACGCCCGCACTTGATGCAGCCGACCTTGCAGACTTCCGTCACGGCCTTGAGCCTGTCCTTGGTGGAACAGAAGACCATCACCCGGGCGCGAGCCGGAACGAGTTCCAGCACGTTGCGGGGGCAGGTTTCCGCGCACTTTCCGCAGCCCGTACACTTGGAGGCGTTCACCCGCGCAAGGCCACCCCGCACTTCGATGGCGTCGAAGGGGCACACCTGCACGCAGTCCCCGAAGCCGAGGCACGAATAGGAGCACGAATCCGAACCGCCCACCAGACCGGCGGCCGCCGCACACGAAGGCATACCCTGATAATCATAGCGCAGGGCCACGTTGCCCGCCACCTTGTCACAGCGGCGGAACGACACCAGCGGATCCGAGGCCGCCACCGTCTTGCCGGTCAGTTCGCCCACCGCAATGCTTGTTTCCGCACCTCCGGCGCAGCAGCGGTTCGCGGGCACGGCGGGGTCCGTCGCCACGGCGGTTGCGTAACCTTCGCAGCCCGCATAGCCGCAGCCGCCGCAATTCGCGCCGGGCAGGGCCTCCAGCACGGCCTGCACGCGCGGGTCCTCCTCAACATGGAAGACGCGGGACGCCACGGCGAGCACCGTCGCCGTCACCAGCCCGAGCCCGAGGAGCACCAGTACCGATATCATAACCATAACGGTTTTCCTTTTCTATGAGGTCATACCCTTGAAGGCCATGAAGGCCAGCGACATCAGCCCCGCCATGATCAGCGCGATGGGGGTTCCCATGAGTGCCTTGGGCACACGGCAGGTGTCCAGCCGTTCGCGGATGCCCGCCATGAGGATGAGCGCGAGCATGAAGCCGAGGCTCGACGCCACCGCGTAGAGCAGCGAGGTGGTCAGGTCGTACTCCTCGCGCTGCACGAGGATGGTCACGCCCATCACCGCACAGTTGGTGGTGATGAGCGGCAGGAAAATGCCGAGCGCGGAATACAGCGGCGGGATAGCCTTCTTGAGGAACATTTCCACAAACTGCACCAAACCCGCGATCACGAGGATGAACACGATGGTCTGCAAGTAGCCAAGCTCGAAGGGAACCAGCACATACCGCTGCATGAGCCACGTGCACAGCGTCGCCATGAAGATGACGAAGATCACCGCGCTGCCCATGCCGACGGCGACCCCCTTGTCGCGGGAACAGCCGAGGTACGGGCAGTTGCCGAGGTACTGGGCCAGCACGATGTTGTTGACAAAAATGGCGGAGATGAAGAGTTCGAAGACACTCATGATTTGCCTCCCGAGCAGCCACCACAGGACGCGCAGCCGCTGGAGATGTTTTCGGGTTCTTCCCGGCCCTTGCGCTTGGCCTGCCAGCGGTTGATCAGATTCATGGCAGCAAGGATCAACCCGAGGCAAAGAAACGCGCCCGGAGCCTCGACCATAACAGAGAAGGGCCTGAACCCCTCCCACATCACCGGCGTCCCGAACAGCGTTCCAGCCCCGAACACTTCGCGGATGGAACCGAGGAAAGTCAGGGACATGGTGAAGCCCAGCCCCATGCCCAGCCCGTCCGCGATGGCGAGCGGGACCGTGTTTTTGGCGGCGAAGGCTTCGGCCCGGCCCAGGATGATGCAGTTCACCACGATGAGCGGCACGAAAATGCCGAGCTGCTGGTACAGCGGGTAGGCGTAGGCCTGCATGAGCAGTTCCACGGCAACCACAAGCGACGCGGAAATGGCGATGAAGCAGACGATGCGGACTTTTTTGGGGATGATGTCGCGCACCAGCGAGATGAGCATGTTGGAGAGCACGAGCACGAAGATGACCGCCAGCCCCATGCCAAGGCCGTTGTCGGCGGTTTTGGTCACGGCGAGGGTCGGGCACAGCCCGAGCACCAGCCGGAACGGGGGAAGCTCGGTCCACAGGCCCTTGGTGAATTCCTTGACGAGTTGCTGCATAGCTTTACCCTTACTGCCAGGCCTTGACGATTTCAGGCTTGAGCGCCGCATAGACCTTCGCGGCGTTGCCGAGCGCGGTCACCACGCCGGTGGAAGAAATGGTCGCGCCGGAAACGGCGTCGATGTCCCCGCCCTGCGACTTGAGCCGCGCGTCGGCGGGTTTGCCGGTAAACTGTCCGGTGAAGGCCGGGTCCGCCACACGCGTGCCGAGTCCGGGGGTTTCTTTCATGGTGGTGATCCCGATGCCGGTGAGGGTGTCGCGGTTCACGTCGTAGCCGACCATGACGCCCACGTCGCCACCGAAGCCCTTCCCGAAGTGCTCCAGCGCGACGGCGACGAGCTTGCCGTCCTTCTTGCCGGGGAACACGGTCACTTTCGCGCCGTCGAGCGTGAACGTCTTGCGCTCCGCGATGGGCGAGTTGTCGATGTCGGCAAAAACCTTCAGGATCGCAGGCCCCTGCACATAGGTGAGCACCTGCTCCTCAATACGCGGGGCCGTGGAGATCTTGAGGTAGGAGAGCGCGAACCCGGACAGGCCGCAAATCGAGGAGAGCACCACAATCATTCTGATGATGGCAAGCATGACCTACCTCGCTCCGAACGGTTTGGGGTGGATGGAATCGAGCAGCGGGGCCAGCAGGTTGATCAGCAGGATGGCGAAGGGCACGCCGTCCGGATAGATTCCGTAGACGCGGATGATGATCACCATCGCCCCGCCGATGAGTCCGTAGAGCATCATGGGGATTTGCCGTCCCGGCGAGCTGGCCCACTCCGTGGCGAGGAAAAAACCGCCGAGGAAGGTGGAGCCGGTGCACAGGTGGAAGAAGGGGGTGGCGAACCGCTCGGCATCGATCACGTTGTACAGCGCGGCGGTGAGGAACACGCCCACAAAGAAACTGAGGGCGATTTCCCAGCGGATGGTGCCGCGTGCGGCGAGATATGATCCGCCGATGAACAGTGCGCCCGCCTGCGACGCGCCCAGCCCGCCGATCTGGTTGCCGAGGAGAAGGTCGGTCAGGCCGATGTGGCTGACCGCTCCGGCTCCGAAATATTTGAGCCGCACCAGCGGATCGATGAAGCTGGTGTCGAGCTGCATGGAGTTCGGGTCCATGAGCGCGGGCCACGAGACGTACAACATGGCCCAGCCGACGAGCGCGGTGTTGACAGCGTTGGCTCCCAACCCGCCGAAGGCCATCTTGCCGAGGCCAATCGCCAGTGCTGCCCCGAGCATAACCAGCCACCACGGGGCGTTGGCGGGCAGCAGGAACGCGAACAGCAGGCAGGAAACCGCTCCGGAAAAATCGTCCACACTGATATCCTGGCCCATGATCTTCTGACAGAGCGCCTCGGTGGCGATCCCGGTCACCATCGCCAGTGCCATAACCCGCGCCGCCGGGATGCCCCAGTGCCACACCGCCATGAACGCCGCCGGAGCCAGTGCCAGCAGCATCGCGTAGCTCGCTTTCTTCACCGTCCGCCCGCAGTGCCAGAACGGCGGCGCGCTCACCGCCAGCAGTACCGGCTGTTGATTCGTTTGCGACATCGGCCATATCCTCCTGAAAGCTTCCCTCTCGCATCCCCAGGCTCCACCCCTCTCCTTTCAAAGACGGTTGTAAGGGGGGCGGGGGCGGTTTGGAAGTCCGTTCCTGTTTGGAGCGCATCGGGCCGCGAATGGTTTTCTTTACACTTTATCATTACGTAATGTATAGTTACGTAAAACCGTTCGCCTTGGACACGCTCCCTGTTCGTCTTTCTCAGCGGTGCGGAGACGATTCCCCGTTCCCGTTCGTTTCCTGTGCCGTACGGAGAAAAGGCTCCGTTCCGGTCTGCTTTTCCAAGCGGGCCGGAATAGGTTTGTTTTCCGGACGCTCTTCCCCGGCGGAGGGGTTTCCTCCCCCAAGTGGCATCATAAAAATGCCGTAACATCAGTTCATTGCTAAAAATATCTGTTTTCAAGAAACCTAAAAGGCAGAGCCGCCCTTCTGGGATTTTCTCCCTAGAGTTACTTCGTCTTCAGTTCGACCAGTCCCTTGTCCCGCTCCATCTCCGCAAGCTTGCGCTTGGCGAGGCGGATGTACTGGAGGACGGGGCGCCGGGCGATGCAGACATACCCGCAGAGGCCGCACTCCAGACAGGATTCGATGTGCTCGGCACGGCAACGTTCGTGCAGAGCGAACTCCGCGTATCGGCTGAGGTTGCTCGGCTTGAGCCGCGCCGGACAGACCAGCACGCACGCCCCGCAGCTTACGCAGGGGCTGTGCCCTTCCATCGGTGGGATGGTTCCGGCCTCGACTACGAAAATGCCGTAGGTCCCTTTGGTGACGCTGCGGTCGAGCCGGTCGAGGCTCTCGCCCCGCAACGGGCCGCCGCGCACCACCGTGTCGCCGTCCTTGAGCCGGATGTTGGCGAATTGCAGCAGCTCCCCGATGGTGGAGCCGTCGCGCACGATGTAGTTGCCCGAGTGTTCGTAACTGCCGATGGTGACGACCGTTTCGATGAGCGGACGTCCGAGGCGGCCCACGCGCCCGAGGCTCCAGATGTTGTGCAAGCCCACGATGCCCACACCCTCGGGGTTCTCCTCGCCGGTCACGGCCTTGATCACCAGCTGGTCTACGCTGTTGGGATATTCCGGCTCGACATAGGCCAGCGGGATGCCCTCATAGGCCACCTTGGAGCCTTTGGGCACGGCGAGGATCACGTTGTCCGCGCGGGCCATGCGGCGGTGCAGCTCCATGCCCGTCCGCAGGTTCTCCACGTGCGACACAAGCATCGGTTCCGCCCACGTTACGCCGGGATCGGGGTTCAGGGCGTTGATGATCAGCGTCTTGCACCGCCGCCCAAGAGAGCGGGTGTTCACGCCCATCTTTTTCACAGCGAGGGCCAGCTCATCGCCTTCCAGCCCCTGCCCGAGCAGGTCCACGGGCTCCACTTCTGGGGCGTCCTTGGAAGGGTCGGTGGCGGCCAGGAACACGCTGCGTTCCGTGATTTCGCTGATTTCGCCGTGGATGGAGGCGAAGAGGTCGCCCTTGTCCGGTGCAGGATGCTCCCCGAGGAGCATACCCGGATAGACGGGGGTTTTCCTTTTCAGACCGGGAACCAGCGTGAAACCTTCCCGGTTGAGCCTGACCAGCTTGGGCGACGGCCCGTAGCTGAAACGCTGCGTCACCCCGTAGACGAGATGGAAACGGGGATCGTTGAGGATCTGGAAACGTTGCTTCATGACAGTCCGCCTATTTCGTGTGGCACTGGTTGCACTGGTCCTTGCGGAACGGCCCCTTGCCGCGCTTTTCGTGGCATTTCATGCAGTTGCCGTGGAGGGCCGCCATGCGGTCGGGGATGAGCTCCGAGGCCTTGACGTCTCCGTGGCAGACCGTGCAGTCGGCATCGCCGGGGTTCACGTCCACGGGCTGCCCGGAGGCGGACAGCTTGCGGTTGTCCGTAAAGGGATGGCAGCTTGTGCAGCCCTTCATGCCCGCGTCGAACCATTCCTGATGGCAGTCTGCGCACTTGGCATGTGCCGCAGTCTTCATGTCGGGGATGTCCCCCATCGGCTTGTCGAGGTGGCAGGCCGTGCAGCGGGCGGGTTCCGGCTCGATGTCGGCGTTGGCATGATGGCAGTCCGTACAGGAAAGGCCGTACTCCTCGGCATGGGCCGCGTGGTCCCACTTCGCGGGCGCGCTGCCCATATGGTGGCAGGTCGCGCAGGTCGTCTCGTCGTCCGCAAAGGCAGCGACGTGATCCTCCCGGAAGGAGCCGTCGAAGTCGACGCCGTGGCACGCGCCGCAGGGCTGGACATTTTCGCGCGCCTCCGCCGATTCGTGATGGCAGGCTTCACAGGCTACCTTGTAGTCTTCAGCGTGCCTCCGGTGGTCGAACACGACCCGTCCCCCGGCGTTTTCGAGCAGGAGGCGGACAGGCGTTTTCCCAACCGTGTCATGAGTATAGCCTACGACCGCCACCACGGCCATCAAACAGCAAAAAACGGTGACAAAGACATGACGTCTTGGCATGACAAACATTCCTTATCTTAAAATACGAGGGATCGATAAGGCCGCGGAGTACCGGGGCAGGGTACCCGGAAAAGGGGACGGCTGACGGTGTTGACACCGTTTCCATGTTAGGCGGCATAGCCGAATCGGGCATTGGATGTCTATGCCCGCCCCCTGCGGTTACGTACCGCCGTTCCGGCGCAATGTCCCGAGCCTATTCATCGTATGGATAGCCGGATGCGACGAACTCCTTAACGTGACGTGGATTGGGGTATACTCCTTTCGCGGTCAGCTCCTTGAGCGCGCCGGATTTGTCAAACCATTTGGTATGCAACAGTTCTTCCGATTTATGGCCGAGCGGCTTGCCGAGATAGGATTCGTACAGTGTCCGCACTTGCGCGTTGTCTTGGGAAGCTCTTTTGGAGAATTGTTTGTCGGCACCGTAGACGCCATTGATACGATCTCCCATGTACTCCTTGAATGCTTTTACCGCAGCTGCGGCCTTGCCGGTCATGCGGATACCGAGAAGGATTCCCCCTGAAAGCATACAGGCTCCCTTTAGAAAACCGCGCCGGGTCACAGTGGCGAATGACATGGCCTTTCTCCTTTAAACGTTGGCAGATTGGGCGAGACGTTTCCTGAATCCAGCGAAGAAACCGAGGGCTTTGCGCTCAAGCGAGGCGAACAGGGACGGCATAAGCGGCTGTCCTCCGCCGCAGACGCATCCCCCGGGGCAAGCCATGAATTCGATGAAATGGTACGGCGAGTTCCCCGCCTTCACCTGATCGCAGATCTCGGCGAACCGTTTGGCTCCATGCACGACGGCAAGGCGGAGTTCCGTGCCGTTCAGGGTCACGGTATATTCCTTGAGACCGCTCAGCCCACGGACCTGTTTGAAATCCCATGAATCCGGACGGATTCCGGTAACGGCCTGATATGCGAAGCGCAGTGCCGCCTCCATGACGCCTCCGGTCACGCCGAAGATGGTGGCTCCGCCTGTGGATTCTCCCATCAGGCTGTCGCGTTCTCCGTCCGGGAGGCTGGCGAAATCAATGCCTGCCTTACGGATCAGGTAGGCCAGTTCACGGGTCGTCAGAGTGGCGTCGATGTCTTGCTGTCCGCTGGAATTGAGTTCCGGACGCAATCCTTCGTATTTTTTTGCGATACATGGCATGATGGACACTGTATAGATGTCCTTGGGAGCGTATTGCATCCGCTGCGCGCCGTAGGTCTTCGCCAGCGCACCGTTCATGCCGATGGGAGACTTGCAGGACGAAAAATGCGGCAGCAGTTCCGGGTAGAACGTTTCGGCGTATTTCTGCCAGCCGGGGCAGCAAGATGTGAACTGGGGAAGAGCTTTTTGGCCGCCCAAGCGTTCCACAAACTCAGACGCTTCTTCCCATATGGTGACGTCTGCCGCGAATTCCGTGTCCCAACAGTGAGAGAAGCCCAATGCCTTGAGGGCGGACAGCATCTTCCCAGTAGTCACAGTTCCGACAGGCAGGCCAAAGGCTTCGCCGAGCGCATAGCGTACGGACGGAGCCGGCATGGCCACGCATTTCACGTGGCTGTCCTTGAGTTTTTTTTCCAGTTTGGGGACCCATGATCGAACCTCGTATATCGCCATCGAAGGACAATGGGTCAGGCACTGCCCGCAATTGATACAGAGCTCCCGGTATTTGATGGTATGCGGCTCGAAAGTTTCCCCGTAGATGGCTCCAGTAGGGCAGTATTGTTGGCACGTATCGCACCCGATGCACTTTTCCTGATCGATCTCAACAAAGGTCAGGCTGTCAGGTTGTACCCCTGTTTCGGGCACATTGAGTTCGTATTCGACATGTTCCATAACGACACGTGTCATTCTACCCTCCTGTCGCTCATAAGGTTACAAAAAACTGCTCCATCCCCGGCGCGCCATGATGACATCCTCCCCGTGCCGCATGGAGTTAGGGGAACGGAGTGTCGGCTTTCCATAGGATATAGGAATCCGCCGGATGCTCGCCGACGTTAAGGGGCACCGCCGTTGCGGGCAGACGAATGCGGAGAGCATCCACGATATGGGCAAGGTGTTGCTGGTCTTCATGGATCCCACCCGACTGGAGAACGATAGTGTTACGGTACGTTCCGCTTTCAAAGATAGCCCCTTCGGCAAGGTGGTGGCGGTGTGGCGTGGGGTTGGCCGAGTGCAGCCCGCAATAGCGGCAGTTACGTTCATAGTGGTTCGAGAACTCGATCCGCCCGCAGACAAAGGTATGCGTCCCCTTCTCGCGTTGGCGCTCCTCACTTGCACGGGCGCAGAGCTCCGTGTAGGGCGTTTTGGACAGCTGTTTAGAAGATCTTCCTGGAACATGGCTGCCTCCCCCCAGAACTGGCGGCTAAAACCTGAAATCTCGCTGTCCGGCCGCGATTTTCTCCAGACGTTCGGTCGCGATGTGCCTGATCCTCTCGTTCGGAATGTTGCCCAGTTCCCTCCGGATCAGCGCCGAACCGGTACGTCGCGCCTGTTCGGAGGCGTAGTCCTCCAGATACTCCTTCAAAGTCACCAGCGCGTTGGGATGGCAGCAGTCGGCAATTCTGCCGCTTTTGCACAGCGCCATGAATCGGTCGCCCGTCCTGCCCTCCCGGTAACAGGCCGTACAGAAGCTCGGAATGAAGCCGAGCTCCATCAGCCAACAGACGACCTCGTCCAGTGTCCTGTTGTCGCTGACGTCGAACTGGGCCGAATTTTCCTCTTCGGAGTCCGGAGAACCGTACCCGCCGACGCTGGTTTTCGACGCGCCGCTGATCTGGGATACGCCGAGCCGGATGACCTTTTCCCGGGTGGCCTTGCTTTCACGGGTCGAAATGATCATGCCCGTATAGGGGACGGCAAGCCGCAGGCAGGCGCAGATCTTGGCAAATGTTTCGTCGTCGATGCCGTTGCCGAACTCGTCGGGATCGATGTCGTCAGCCCGCTTCACCCGGGGTACGCTTATGGTGTGTGGGCCGACGCCGTGTACGGCTTCAAGATGCTCCGCGTGCATCAGCAGCGCGGCGAACTCGTAGCGATACCTTTCGAGGCCGAACAGGACACCGATGCCCACATCGTCGATTCCACTCTGCATGGCTCTGTCCATCGCTTCGGTATGATAGGCATAATTGTGCTTCGGCCCCGCCGGATGGAGCTTCTCATAACTCTGCTTGTGATACGTTTCTTGGAACAGAATGTAGGTCCCGATTCCGGCGTCCTTGAGTTTTCTGTAGTTCTCGACGGTGGTTGCGGCTATATTGACGTTGACCCTGCGGATCGCCCCGTTCCTGTGTTTGACGCTATATATGGTCCTGATGCTTTCCAGAATGTATTCAATGGGATTATTGAGGGGATCCTCGCCGGATTCTATGGCAAGTCGTTTATGCCCCATGTCCTGAAGAGCCGTCACTTCTCGGACGATGTCTTCCTGCGTTAGTTTTTTCCGCGCAATATGCTTGTTTTTCGCATGATATGGACAGTAGGAGCAGCTGTTTATGCAGTAATTCGACAGATACAGTGGTGCGAACATCACGATGCGGTTGCCGTAGATATCCTGCTTGATCCGCTCAGCCAGCGCATAGATTTTTTGAACCTTTTCCGGCACATCGCAGGCCAGAAGAACGGATGCTTCGCGATGAGAGAGCCCCTTCTTTCGTTCCGCCTTTTCGATGATGGAATCGACCAGCCCGAGGTTGTTCCTGTTCTCTGACGCGTATGCTATCGAGGCGAGGGCTTCGTCGTGGCATATGAACTCTTCGGCATTCAATGACGACGGATTATACATGGCTTATGTCCTTGTCATGGTATTTGATGGAACAGTATTCCCATAATGCCTGTTTGATGCCGGACCTTGTTTATATCGCAACTATTTAAATATAATGAATATAAAATACTATTTTAAAGCCTACGCCATCGTGTTACTTTTGTCAATATAATGTTACGAAAAAAGCGATTACGTTCTCCAATTCACAATAGTTGACTCGCGGAACAAGTATCCCACTGGAATCACTATCACCAGTTCTGGGTATATTGCTCGTGATATGGGTTTCCCATTACATTCCATCCTGTTATCTCTACCAGAAGGCCATGAGTTGGAAGGCCAGGTAATCACTGTTCCAACGAGGATCGAAGCGCCCACGTTTTTGACGAACTTGTGTAGGATTAAAGCTGATTCCACCAGCAGCCAGACTCGGCAAGGCCAGTCCAATTTTTTGTTGCAACTTGTCTGGTTTTATTTCATCTTTTTGATTTATGCTGATCGTAGGATACTTTTAGGCATACAGGCGTCACGAAAAAGACATACGTTGAAGGATTGGGAGAACAGGAGTTCATAGGCGACGAAGAAGAACCCGCCGATGAACAGATATGGCTTGGAAAGTGTCTTGAGGTCAGGAATGCCCTGTTTCCGAAACAGCAAAAGCGCGCCGAGGCTATAGACCGAAGCGGCGCCTAGTGTTGCGCCTAAGGCTTCGGTTACGCTGCGCTAAGCGCAATTAGCATACTCCATATCAAAATGGCGCAAAAGCCGCACAGGTTTGCCTTTATTGGACTCATTGTTTGTTTTTTTTCCGTATGATGAGACAAGTCCGGTACACGGAATGAGCGTGTACCGGACTCTGTTTTTATTTCCAGATGGATTCGGCAATTTCCTTTATGAAAGCGATCTTAGTCCATTGCTCCTCTTCTGTCAGCAGGTTTCCTTCTTCCGTGGATGCAAAACCGCATTGAGGGCTGAGGCACAGTTGGTTGACGGGCAGATAGTCCGTAGCTTCCCGGATCCTTTCAATGATAGACTGCTTGTCTTCAACAAAAATATAATCGCAGAAAGAAAAGTCGCCCACAGTGACGAAGGAAAGCCCTGTGCCATGCTGAATCTTCCAATGCCGTTTTTCAGCTCGTCCACCGTGTTGCGGAGCTGTCCTTCGGAAAGTTCTCCTTTCCAATACCCCTCAAGGACTTTCTTGAGTTCGCGGTTTCGCCCGATACGGGGAAAAACCAGAATGTACGTTTGCATTGCGTGTTTTTTTCTACTGTTAAAGTTGAAAACAGCCGTGAAGAGTGTTAATGGCTGTCCAGCAGGCTGTTTTCTAACCCAGAAATTCGTCCTTCAATCAGTTGAGCGCTCGGCAACGGCAATCCCACAGCGGCCTTTATCGGCACACGGCTGAACCGTACAGTTCATTCCTGCTCTTTTGCCGTATCCTGAAAACACATATCCCATGCCCGCGAGAATTCCCGGTCGGCAAAGGCTTCGGCAAGGCCTTGCATCTGCTTCAGCCGCAGTACTTCATCTGGTTCCATACCGAGTTCTGTGCCTATCCTTTCGTTTGTCCAACTGTGATTACGGAGTAGCGTCACGAGCCTCGCCGTCAGCTCTACTTGATGCGTACCCCGCGCCATATTGTGCCTCACAGTGGAAGTGATACGATCCTCAATACTCTTGTCGAGCCTGACCACGGGTAAATATCCGCCAAGGCTTTCCCGTATCTGTACATCCGTCTTCGCTACCTGCCGCCGATGAAAACCATCCACCACGACATGCCCCTTGCCGTCGCGGGCCACCACAACGGGCATCGTGAAACCGTCCTTGTGGATTGACAACTTGAGCAGCCGCATTTCGGGAGGTGCCACTTTATTGGGATTGTAGTCATTTCCTCGGACGTCATCCACCGGAACGAGCTGCGGACATACCACCGGATGTGGAATATGAAGATAAGACGCAGCCAGAGAAACGATACGATTGTACACGTCAACGCGTCTATCCAGATCGCTTTCTTCTGCCTTAAGGGCACACTCCAGTTCGGTCAACAGTTCATCAACGTTCACACGTAAGGTCCTTCTCAAAGCGCACGAAGCGTCCGATTTTTCGGGCAGGGGCGAAACCATATCGCAGATACAGTTCCTTTCTCGTCCAATAATCCGTGGTTGTCAGATGTGCCGTACCGTTTTTCCGGGCACACTCAAGGCAATGTTCCAGCACGGGAATGTCTGCTCCCTCCTCAAGCGCGTATAAATGGAGGATGCGGGTCCGTGTCCGTCCGAAGCGCATTGATCCGAACGCCACAACATGCCTTGTTTCCCCATCCGTTGCGATGAACCAGAGGCGTCCCGGCTCGGAACTGATGGTCCCTCCCAACTTTTCCCAAATAACAGAATTTGTCGCGTATTCTCCCAGCAGCCCGAAGAGTTCCCGGTTCCTTGCCGGATCATTTTCATGCTTGAATTCCAGCAATTCCATCATAGCTCCATGTATTTCATAATGGTCTGCGCCTGCCGCTCCATATCGCGCTTCGTCTGGCCAAAACTCAACCCTTTGCACCAGTAATCATTTTTCAGCAATGTCTTGCAGATACGCCGCCAACTTGGGGCTTTGCGGCGGGACTCCAGTTTCGGATCGGCCTCCTGCGGAATTTCTTCGAAACCGTGCTTCGCCCACCATTTCAAAAAGGTGTTGATTTTCTCTCTGTAGTGCTCCGCCGTGGGTGGAGGCATGGTGTCGAGCAGAAACTCGGCATAACTTCTCCATGTGTGCCCCTCCGGAAGGCGGATACGGATGTTGCCGAGCACGTTTCCGGAAAGTTCCACATAACGATTGCCGAAATTGGCCCCCTGCACACGCCCGACCACTCTGGACCATGTTTCCGGTTCCAGCATTTTGAACAGCCAGAGCCCTTTGCGCTGATCGTCACCGTACGGCTGGCAGAGGCGCATTTGGTGGATGCCCACGCCGACCAGGTGCATAAGATCGTAAATCTTGTTGTAGTCCCATCTCTGCCGGCCTGTGGCCGTCCATACGTCTTCTGTTTTCCAGTCATAAATCGGATAAACATTGACGACCCCGGAAGGAGTTACAGTGCTCCAGCTTCTTCCGTTCCACCGGCGTTTGGTCGTAGAGGCAATGGTCCGAAAGCGATTCAGGGATTCGTCGCACCGGATGGCCACTACTGAGGCACAGGAACGCCCCTCCGCGAAATGCTCTGCAAATAGGGGGACGAACTCTTCGAATTCCATTCCCCGCCTGAACCATGAAAAGTATGTTTCGTCTGCGATGACACCGGGATGAGTGGGAAGTTTGCGAACCCACAAACCCCTTGCATCGGGGTCCCAGCATAGCCAGTGCGGTTGAATTTGTGATACGGAATTCCTTAGATGAATAGGCAGGCATATCCAGTGCGGACGGACATCGGGTCTGGTCATGATGCGGGTGACGAAGGCATCGGTATGTGCGTACCACGCCTCCAGATCAATGTGCAGCACGTCAAGCGGAAGACGGCCTTTTTCACGGGCAATGTCCAGTGCGAGCTGGACGACGACCCCGGAATCCTTTCCGCCAGAAAAAGAAACAAATACTCGCTCGAAAGCGTCAAAGACTTCCGCCAGCCGAGAGCGTGCCGCAGTGAACACATCCATGCCGAGCCAACGCTTCATACCGCATGCTCCATCAGTTTCCTTATGGCGTTCCGGTTCCCGTTCAGCCTCCTGACTTCCCTCTTGAGTTCCTCAAGCGCATCGGCTTTTCGGGCAAGCGCCGAACGAATGCGTTCGTCAAACCGGCTTTCACCCTGAAGGGTAACGTAGCATACGCTGTCCTTCTGGCCTATTCGGTGGCATCTGTCTTCAGCCTGAAGTCTGAGCGCATATCGCCAATTTTCGGAATAGAAAAAGACTTGATGCGATTCCGTCAGCGTCAGCCCGTACCCTCCGGTCCCCTGCGTCGCCACAAGTACGCCGCCTCTTTTTTTCCAGAGATCAATCTTCGCCGCTCGCTCCGTCGCCGGAACCCTGCCGTGAAGAGTATATACCGGTATCTGCGGAAACGCCGTGGGGAGCGCCTCATTCAGCGCGGCGACTGATTCGAGATAGTTGGCCCAGATGATCACATGGCTGGTTCTGAATTGCCTGAGTTCATTGAACAAGGTATCTATTCTCCGATTCCTCAGACGCCTTACGCCTAGAAAGCCGGATGGCAAAACGCCACAGGAAACGGCGTGCAGTCCGCTGAACAAACGGAAAATCGCCATATTGAGATCGGATAGCCCATAGCGATTGATCTCGTCCAGGAAACGGGTCTTTACTGCCTGGTAAAGGCTTGTCTGCTCTTCAGAAAAACTGCACAAAATACGACGATACAGTTTCGGCGGCAACTTCAGGCAATCTTCCTTGCTGACCTGATAGACATAGGGGGCTATGGCGCGGCAGACTTCATCAAGGCTGACGCCTTCAACAGGAAAAGCCTGCTTTCGGTCTTGAAAAACAGCAAGAGCACTCTGGAAGGCATGCCTTGAGGGATACCCTAGAATCAATGGAGAAAGGAATTCCATCTGCGTATACAGGTCTTCGATTCCCTGCTGGATCGGCGTTCCGGTAAGAATCAGCCGATACGGTGCCCGGGTACCGAACCCTATAAGACGCCGTGTCCGTTTCGCCCGATGGCCTTTGATGTAGGTTGACTCGTCAACCACAAGAAAAGTTCCACCGTCGATCAGCCTGTCAAGGACATAGGCCACACGGGGAGACCTCCCGAGGCTTTCCAGGCCGACAAGATACCACATGGCCTGCGGTATGTTCTCTTCTCGTGTCCGGGGACCCACCATGTGAATATCTGTATCGATGCAGGACGTGTGCCGGAGGATTTCCCTTCTGGTTTCCTCCATGAGGGATACGGGACAGCACCAGACACATTTTACAATACGCTTCCTGCGAAGCCAGATGAGCTCAAGGGCCGTACGAGTTTTTCCTGTTCCCATATCCATAAACAGGGCTCCGACCTTGAGCTGCGAGAGCTTTTCTATCGCCGCCCGTTGATGGGCATAGGCAGTCGTCGTCAGTTTCCAGTCAGCGCTTGAACCGATCATCGAAGCTATTCCTCTATCTATAAATCTATAACAGTTTTTATAACAACGATGAAGGGCTGTCAAAATAGGAGTTACGATTAAACGGACATGTAGAGAACATTCGTGGATTACGCCGAGAACGTTGCTCTGGAACCCTGGCAGATTATGCCGGAGAGTGCGAACAAACCCAGATCACATTTATTGCGCTTGGTATTCGAGCCAAGCCATAACGACAAATAACCTCAAGCGATTTTTCTTGGCATTATCATTCACAAAACTGGGCAGTGTCGTCATAAGTTGATTAACATATTGAATTCATGTATTCTTCTCTATGGAGGAGCTTATGGATTCTGCAATGCATCGTCATGATATTTCGGATCATGCATGGAGTTTGTTAGCTCCGCTTTTGCCCGG